>Ga0316189_10005486_pt1 | contig 12169 bp, 10 predicted proteins | sample LowCovwburrow_MG_FD_204930 | JGI IMG/M metagenome (GOLD analysis project Ga0316189, IMG submission 204930) | Coastal sediment microbial communities from Maine, United States - Lowes Cove worm burrow | ecosystem: Environmental > Aquatic > Marine > Coastal > Sediment | place: USA: Maine... | reverse complement strand
CCCGAACAGAGAAGTTAAGCCCATTAGCGCCGATGGTACTACTATTGTGGAAGAGTAGGTCGCCGCCTTTTTTAGAAACCCTTCATAGGAATATGAAGGGTTTTTTTATGCAACCGTGTAAGGTAATCTAGCAACTCAGAATTAGTAACTCATCCTAATTATATATTGAAAGGCTTTCAATATATATAAAATAAAAAAAGTCCAACTGTATTCGCTGGACTTTATCTTTTATAATTTAACCCTTTAAAAATAATTTCTGGGCGATTATTCTATTTATTAACCTCTCAAAACACTTCTGGAAATTACAATTTTTTGAATCTCAGAAGTACCCTCATAAATTTGTGTAATTTTTGCATCACGCATTAAGCGTTCTACATGATAATCTTTTACAAACCCATTACCACCATGTATTTGCACAGCCTCGACGGTATGTTCCATAGCTACTTTTGAGGCATAGAGCTTTGCCATAGCACTGGATAGATCATAATTATTGCCTTGGTCTTTGTCCCAAGCAGCCTTCATTACTAGATGACGTGCTGCTTCAATTTCAGTTGCCATGTCAGCCAATTTAAAGGCTATTACTTGATGGTTACAAATTTCTGTACCAAAGGCTTTACGCTCTTTTGAGTATTTTAAGGCCAACTCATAGGCTCCGGCTGCAATACCTAATGCTTGAGCCGCAATACCAATACGTCCACCAGACAAAGTTTTCATAGCAAATCTAAAACCAGAACCATTTGTGCCAATACGATTTTCTTTAGGAACTTTAACATCATTAAATTGTAATGTATGAGTGTCGCTACCTCGTATACCAAGTTTATCTTCTTTTGGACCAATATGGAATCCTTCCATGTCTTTTTCAACAATAAATGCATTAATACCATGAGATCCTTTATCACGGTCTGTTTGGGCGATTACTACGTAGACATCTGACCGCCCACCGTTGGTAATCCAGTTTTTTGTTCCGTTTAAAATAAAGTGGTCTCCCATATCTATAGCAGTGGTCTTTTGTGAAGTAGCATCACTACCGGCTTCGGGTTCACTCAAACAGAAAGCTCCTATAAACTCACCAGAAGCAAGTTTAGTAAGGTACTTTTGCTTTTGTTCTTCGGTACCATAGGCTTCTAAACCATAACAAACCAACGAATTATTTACTGATACCATCACGGAAGCTGACGCATCAATTTTTGATAATTCTTCCATAATAAGTACATATGATATAGCATCCATTCCGCTACCACCATATTTAGGGTCTACCATAATTCCCATAAACCCTAATTCCCCCATTTTTTTTACAAGCTCATCTGGGAATTGTTGTTTGTTATCACGTTCAATTACCCCAGGGAGTAACTCATTTTGAGCAAAATCGCGAGCGGCATCGCGAATCATTATATGTTCTTCAGTTAAACTAAAATCCATTTTATTGTTATTGTGTTAAGAAATTCGTAAAAAATGTTATCAAAGATACTTCTTTAATAGCATTTTTTCAATAATCCTTTCTATTTTTACTAATATGAAAACGCAAACATATCATGTTTTAGGGGTCATGTCAGGAACATCATTAGATGGTATTGATTTATGTTGTGCCCGATTTAATTATTCCGATAGATGGGACTATCAAATTCTCAAAGCAAAAACTATAAATTACACTAGTGATTGGGTTAATAGATTAAGGAATGCTACTACCCTAAATATACAGGCTCTGGAAAATTTAAATGTGGATTACACTGCTTATTTAGGAGCTGTTATTAATCAATTTATAGATGAAGAAAAGATTGAAGAACTTGATGCTGTATGCTCACACGGCCATACAATTTTTCACCAGCCTGAAAACCAACTTACATTGCAAATTGGTAATTTGCAATCGTTAGCTTCTATTATAAAACAAAGGATAGTTTGTGATTTTAGAGTTCAAGATGTTGCCTTGTCTGGTCAAGGAGCACCACTGGTACCTATTGGTGATAAGTATTTATTTTCCGAATTCGATTTTTGCCTCAATCTGGGCGGTTTTGCCAATGGATCATTCGATATTAATAATGAAAGAATAGCCTTTGATATTTGTCCAGTTAATATTGTACTTAACCACTATGTTCACTTTTTAGGTTTTGATTATGATGATGAAGGAAAAATTGCGTCCGCAGGACAAATTAACGATGGACTTTTAAAAAAACTGAATGCTTTAGGTTTTTATAAAGAAAATTCACCAAAATCCCTTGGTTACGAATGGGTGTCTTCAGTTATTTTTCCAGTAATCAATGTGTTCAATTTATCTGTAGAAGACATACTTAGAACATTTATTGAACACATTGCTGTCCAAATTGGCATAGAAATTAATAGAAGTAAAAAAAGCAGTATCCTAATTACTGGTGGCGGCGTTTTCAATTCTTTCTTAATTGAACGTATAGGATATTACACAAAATCAAAAATCAATATCCCAAAAGGTGAATTAATAGAATTTAAGGAAGCCCTGATTTTTGGATTTTTGGGTATATTAAGATTACGAAAAGAAGTGAATTGTTTGAGTAGTGTCACGGGTGCAAACCAGGATCATAGTTCTGGAAAAATATTTCTCCCATAAAACTGACCTATTTTAATCTATAAGTTTTTTAGTTTTTTATATTTGTTACTATTAATAATTATAAACTTTCAATAATGAATCAGCTTTAACTACAGAGTTACGAGAATTTTCAATGAATTTAGTAAAACATTAAAGCGGAATCAATTAAGAAAAGAATGAAAGAATTATTAAATAAGTATGAAAATAAAAGTCCAGAAATAGTTTTTAATTGGAAAGATCCAGAGACAGAAGCAGAAGGATGGACGGTTATTAACTCCTTAAGGGGTGGGGCAGCTGGTGGAGGAACAAGGATGCGCAAGGGTTTAGATATGAACGAGGTATTGTCACTCGCAAAAACTATGGAAGTAAAATTTACAGTTTCAGGACCTGCTATTGGTGGTGCTAAATCTGGAATAAACTTTGATCCCAAGGACCCAAGAAAAAAAGGTGTATTAGAGCGTTGGTTTAATGCAGTTTCTCCATTGCTAAAAAGTTATTATGGTACCGGAGGGGATTTAAATATTGATGAGATTCATGAAGTTATTCCAATTACAGAGGAATCAGGTGTATGGCATCCTCAGGAAGGTGTTTTCAGTGGTCATTTTAAACCAACAGAAGCGGATAAGATAAATAGAATAGGACAATTACGTCATGGTGTAATTAAGGTTATTGAGAATACAGCATACTCACCTGATGTATCAAGAAAATATACGGTAGCTGATATGATTACAGGTTTTGGTGTAGCGGAAGCCATCAAACAGTATTATGAAATTTATGGAGGATCAGTAGTTGGAAAGCGCACCGTAGTGCAGGGCTTTGGTAATGTTGGAGCGGCGGCGGCATTTTATTTATCTAAGATGGGAGCTAAAATAGTTGGGATTATTGATGCGGTTGGAGGTTTAATTAATGAAGATGGTTTTACTTTTAAAGAAATCACTAACTTGTTTCTTGAAAAAACGGGAAATACCTTAGAAAGTGAACATTTAATTCCTTTTGAAGAAATCAATGCATCAATATGGTCACTGCAAACCGAGATTTTTGCACCATGTGCAGCTTCAAGGTTAATAACAAAGGCGCAAATTGATGCTATGATTAGTAGTGGTTTAGAAGTAATATCATGTGGCGCAAATGTGCCATTTGCAGATAAAGAAATTTTCTTTGGTCCAATTATGGAATATACAGATAATAAAGTTAGCTTAATACCAGATTTTATTTCCAATTGTGGAATGGCAAGGGTTTTCGCTTATTTTATGGAAAGGCGTGTGCAGATGACAGATGAAGCCATATTTAGTGACACATCAAATGTAATTAGAAAAGCTATAGAGAAGATATACAATCAACATCATCAAAAAACCGAAATTAGTAAAAACGCATTTGAAATTGCGTTAAGTCAACTCATTTAATAAATTTAAAACGTATGGAAGCAGCGATTATCATTGTATTTGTAGTAGGTTATTTAGCAATTACTTTAGAGCATAGCATTAAAATAGACAAGTTGATTCCAGCACTGGTCATGATGGCCATTAGTTGGGCATTAATTTCTTTAGGTATAGATAACTTTCCTGAATGGTTTGATTCGTCTTCACACGGTTTAGTAGATGGTTATGGAGCGTTGGATCATGAACATAAAATGCATCTAATGGAAGAAACACTACTGCATCATTTAGGTAAAACTGCTGAAATATTGGTGTTCCTTTTAGGCGCAATGACCATAGTTGAGATAATCGATTATTTCGATGGTTTTTCTACTATTAAAGGCTTTGTTAAGACTAAAAGTAAGGTTAAGATACTTTGGTTTTTTTGCATTCTCGCATTTATTCTTTCTGCTATAATTGATAATTTAACTGCAACAATTGTACTTATTTCAATTCTTCAGAAAATAGTTAAAGACAGAAGTATCCGTCTTTGGTTTGCAGGTTTAATTATAATAGCGGCAAACGCTGGTGGCGCATGGTCACCAATTGGAGATGTGACAACCACAATGCTTTGGATTGGTAATAAAGTAAGTACAGGTCACTTAATTGGCTATTTGTTTTTACCGTCGTTAGTTTGTATGGCAGTTCCCGCGATAATAGCATCTTTTTTACCTGTTTTTAGAGGAGATCTTGATATTAATGAAGGTGATGTTGAAAAACCGAAAAGTAAATTCAGTTCAACGATGTTGTATTTAGGATTAACTGCAATTATTTCGGTTCCAGTATTTAAGGTTGTTACTCACTTACCTCCTTATGTTGGTATGATGTTAGCACTAGGAGTTGTTGCAATTTTTGCTGAAGTATATAGCAATGCGAAGTTTAGTTTAACTGAGATTGGAGAAGGCGGAGAAAGTGCTGCACATGCGCACCACAGTCCTGTTCATCACTCATTGTCAAAAATAGAATTACCGAGTATATTATTTTTCTTAGGTATTTTAATGGCCGTGGCTGCTTTAGAATCTCTAGGTATTTTATTTGGGTTTGCGTCCACATTAAAGGAGTCAATGCCAATGTTAGGAACTGAATTACACGGTGAAGGTGTTTCAGATATAGTTATTTTGCTACTTGGTGTTGGTTCAGCTGTAATAGATAATGTACCATTGGTTGCTGCTAGTTTAGGGATGTTTTCTGAACCAATGGATGACGAATTATGGCATTTTATTGCTTTTTCCGCAGGAACAGGTGGTAGTATGTTAATTATAGGTTCTGCCGCAGGAGTTGTTGCTATGGGCATGGAGAAAATTGATTTTTTCTGGTATCTTAAAAAGATTTCATGGTTAGCACTCATAGGATTTTTGGCAGGGTCATTAACCTTCTTTTTTACCAGAACACTATTCTAGGATACTTTATTCATAAATCCGTCGTTTATTATTCAAAATCTAACATAAAACAATAACATGTTAAATACACTGATTCAAAATGCTGTTCAGGATGGAGCAGAATTAATCACTGATGGGGAGTCGACAGAAAAAACACTTTCCATTATAGAACTTATTAAAAGCGGAGGGTCTGCTGGGCAAATCATAATTCTAGTACTTTTTGTATTATTAATTGTTGCTAGTTATATCTATTTTGAGCGTTTGTTTGCTATTAAAGCAGCTTCTAAAATCGACACAAATTTTATGAATCAAATAAAAGACCATGTTTCCAATGGTAAAATTGATTCTGCCCAAGTATTATGTGCTCAAGTTAACTCACCTGTATCACGATTGATAAATAAGGGAATTACAAGGATAGGAAAACCTTTGGAAGATATTAATACGGCTATTGAGAACGCGGGTAAATTAGAAGTCTACGGTTTAGAGAAGAATGTTAGTGTTTTGGCTACCATTTCTGGTGCTGCTCCAATGATTGGTTTTCTTGGAACAGTTGTTGGTATGATACTAGCAATATTTGAGCTGGCAAATGCCGGAGGTCAAATAGATATTGAATTATTGTCAAAAGGATTATATACAGCTATGACAACCACTGTAGCAGGCTTAATTGTGGGGATTGTAGGTTATATAGCTTATAATCATTTGGTGGTTAAAACAAATAAGGTTATTCACCAAATGGAAGCGCATTCCGTTGAGTTTTTAGACCTTCTTAACGAACCTATTTAATATGGACCTTAGAGGAAGAAATAAAGTAACTCCTGAATTCAATATGTCGTCAATGACAGATATTGTGTTTTTGCTGTTAATATTTTTTATGTTGGCATCTACATTGGTTTCGGTCAATGCAATTGATATTTTGTTACCAAAAGCCAGTGGAAAAACTGAAAACAAAAAATCTGTATCTGTGAGCATTAAAAAGGATTTGAGCTATTATATTGACCAAAAAATTGTTGGAGAAAGTGTTCTTGAAAGCCAGTTGATTGATTTGCTTTCTGATGAAACTAAGCCAACAATTGTATTAAGAGCTGAGAAATCTGTTCCTGTAGAAAATGTTGTAATGGTCATGGACATTGCCAATAGAAACAAATTTAAAGTCATTTTGGCTGTAAAACCAAAGTAGCATTTTAGCAACTAAGCGATGAAGACATATTTTAAGACTAAACATGAAAAAGATTCGGCACGTATTACAACATTAATTGCTGTAATTTTATTGTTGTTGATTTTTATTGTTGGTCCTAAATACATGGATCCACCTATAGAATATGGTATTGCTGTTAATTTTGGCACAACAGATTTTGGAAGCGGTAGAGTACAACCCAAAACACCCATCAAGTCTGAACGTAAGGAAGTAATACCGCCTCAAAAAATTGAAGAATCTAAACCTGAGACCTCGAAACCTGAAACCACTAAAGAGGAAGACGTTTTAACTCAAGAGAATGCAGAGAGTATTGCCATAAAAAAGAAAGAGGCTGCTGAAGCTAAAAAGAAAGCGGAGGCTGAGGCCAAAGCAAAAAAAGAAGCCGAACGTGTTGAACGTGAGAGAAAAGCACAAGAGGCAAAAAAGAAACGTCTTGATGATTTAATTGGTGGTATTGGGAAATCTGATGGGACTGAAACCGGGGGAGAAGGTGATGATAATAAAGCAGGAGATAAAGGGCAATTAAACGGAGACCCTTATGCACCAAGTTATTTTGGTGACCCAGGTTCTGGAGGCGGAGGTACAGGTTACGGTCTTAGGGGCCGTGGGAAACCTTCAAAATCTAAGGTTTTACCTGAGTGTGATGAAGAGGGCAGCGTTGTAGTCGAAATTCATGTAAATAGGCAAGGTCGGGTTGTAAATGCCCTTCCTGGAAAAAAAGGAACAACGGGAGCACTATGTTTATATGATGCTGCAAAAAAAACTGCTCTTACTTACAAATGGCCAGCAGACTCAAAAGCACCTTCAAAACAGGTTGGTTTTGTTGTTATTAATTTTAGTGTAAGCCAATAGTTTATGAATTATAGTGATACTGTAAATTGGATGTTTAACCAATTACCCATGTATCAAAATAAAGGCAAGTCTGCCTATAAAGAGGATTTAGATAATACAATTTTACTTGCCAAGCACCTTAAAAATCCTGAAAACAAATTTAAATCCATACATGTAGCAGGAACCAATGGTAAAGGTTCTACCAGCCATATGTTGGCATCCATATTACAGGAAGCAGGTTATAAAGTTGGACTCTATACTTCACCACATTTAAAGGATTTTAGAGAGCGTATTAAAATAAATGGAACACTTATTAGTAAACAATTTGTGATTCAATTTATAAAACGGCATAGGCAATTTTTTGAAGCAAATGCGCTGTCTTTTTTTGAAATGACTGTGGGTTTAGCATTTGATTATTTTGCAAAACAAAAGGTAGATATTGCAATTATAGAAGTAGGTTTAGGTGGACGATTGGACTCTACAAATATACTTGCACCTGAAGTTTCTGTAATCACTAATATTGGAATGGACCATACCCAGTTTTTAGGAGAAACCAAAGAAGCGATTGCTAAGGAAAAAGGCGGTATTATTAAGTCCAATATTCCCGTGATTATTGGTGAAACTCAAAAGGAAACGCAACCCATTTTTGAAGAAATAGCTGCATCTCTAAACTCACCAATTTATTTTGCAGATCAATTATTAGAAGATGGTTTTGATTCAGATTTAAAAGGGATTTACCAGAAGCATAATACAAAAACTGCCGTACAATCAATTTTTGAATTGACGAAAAAGGGTTTTAAAGTTTCCAAGGAAAATATAACAAAAGGATTGCTAGATGTAATTAGCAATACAGGATTACAAGGTCGCTGGGAGGTATTGCAAGACAAACCTAAAGTGATTTGCGATACGGCACACAACAAAGAAGGATTGGCACTTGTAATGCAACAATTAAGCAAGGAAACTTTTGACAAGTTGCATATGGTTATAGGAATGGTAGATGATAAGAACATAGATGAGATATTTCATTTATTTCCTAAAGCGGCAACTTATTATTTTTGTAAACCGAATGTGATGAGAGGTTTAAAGGTTGACGTTTTGAAAAAATATTTTGTTGAAAAAGGATATCAAGGAGAAAGCTATAATTCTGCTTTACAAGCCTACGAAACTGCTAATAAAAATGCCGCTGTAACCGACCTGATTTATGTAGGAGGGAGCACTTTTGTAGTGGCTGAAATTATTTAGAATTTTGTTTAAAAATGTTTGCTAGATTAAAAAACTGACTTATATTTGCAATCCAATTTAGAGGGCGCATAGCTCAGTTGGTTCAGAGCACTTGGTTTACACCCAAGGGGTCGGGGGTTCGAATCCCTCTGCGCCCACTTCTAGTAAAATCCTGATGATTTATCATCGGGATTTTTTACTTCCAAAAGTTTTAAACCACACAATATTCTCTAATTATAGTTCATTTGGAAGATTATAATTACTTATCTTAAAATGTAGGAAAAGTAATGGTTTATTAATATCTTGTTGTTTGTATGGTGATAAAAGATATAAAAAGTGCTTATAAAGATATTTTTAAGTCATATTATAATGCTTCGTTAGAAGACCACATAAAAAAAATTATTGAGTTGGACACTTACTTGCCGTATAGTTCAACTTTTTTTTGCATCACAAATACCCAAAACCTCACTTTCGAATATATTAGTAAAAATATGTTTGCATGTTTAGGTTTAGATAAAGATTCTTTACATGAACAAGGCATGCGATATTTTTGGAGTAGAATACACCCGGATGATGTTGAACTTTGGTTAAAAGCATTAAATGATTTGATGAATTTCACACTAAGTAAAGTGGCTTTTGATGATCGAATAAGAATGAGTTATACCTGGAATTATCGGATAAAGAATTCAAAAGATGTTTATGTTAATGTTGTTCAAAATACAACGCCACTTGAGTTTGATGATAGTGAAAAACCCGTAATTGGCTTAGCACATTACACAATCTTAGAACCTGAAGTGAAGCTTCAAGTATGTGCATCAGCGAAGGTATTAAACGACAATAACGAGTATGAAACAGTATACTTTAATAATTTTTCACAGAAGTTACTATCGGATGGTGTAAGTAAAAGGGAGCGTGACATTATTCGTTTGCTAGTATTGAATTATTCCAGCAAAGACATTGCTCGTAAATTAAACATAAGTCCTAACACCGTAGACACACACAGGAGAAATATTCTCAAAAAACTCAATATTTCTTCTACAGGAGAATTGGTTGGTATTCTTAAGACAAACATGAATATGATTTAAAATACTCAATTTGAGTATTGTTTTATATGATGGAGAACAATAAATTTACTGTGCTATTAATTAGTTCTTAAGGGGAATTATTTAAAAAATGTCTATTTAATTATTTAAATAGGCATTTTTTTATTCAATCAATTCCAAAACACGCTCTAAAGCCATCCCTCTTGAGCCTTTAATTAGAATGGTGGCTTTATCAAGTTGTGAAAAATTAAAATTAGTTTTAAAATCTTGAAATGATTTGAATGCTGAAATTTTTGGAGAAACAATCTTTGTTATATTGAAGGTTTCTCCAATTAAAATGAGGTGAATAAAAGGCATGGTCGATGCTAAATCCACTATGTATTGATGTTCTTTTTGAGTATCTGTACCCAATTCAAACATATCTCCTAGAATAGCTATTTTGAAAATGTCTTTTTGTTTTTCAAAATTTTCCAAAGCCGCTTTCATGCTTGTGGGATTTGCGTTGTAAGCATCAAGAATAATGGTATTACTGCCTTTTTTTATTATTTGTGAACGGTTGCTTTCTGGAAGATAACTTTCAATGGCATTAACAATGTCGGTAACTTCAACTTCAAAATATTGACCAAAAGCAATTGCGGCAGCTATATTATTAAAATTATAGCGTCCAATTAACTGACTTTCAATAGTTGAATTGTTATAAGTAACTTTAACAAATGGTTGAGCATTAACTAGTGCAATATTAGAGTCTTGATCGTTTGAATTCCCAAAAGAGTATGTGTTTTCATACCCCTTAAGTTGTTTTGTTTGAATATCATCTTTGGAATTAACAAAAATGAGTTTTTCATTTCTTTTTAGATAATCGTATAATTCACTTTTGCCTTTTATAACACCTTCAACACTTCCAAAGCCTTCTAAGTGCGCTTTTCCAAAATTTGTAATGTATCCGTAATCTGGTTGTGCAATGCTACAAAGAAATTCAATTTCTTTTAGATGATTGGCTCCCATTTCCACAATACCTATTTCGGTTGTGTTATCCATAGAAAGTAAAGTTAGAGGAACACCAATATGATTATTTAAATTTCCATCAGTTGCTAATGTATTGTAGTTCTTCTTTAAAACTGCATTGATGAGTTCTTTAGTGGTAGTTTTACCATTACTTCCAGTAAGCGCTATTATTTTTAACCCTAAGTATTGGCGATGAAATTTTGCTAAGTTTTGAAGTGTTTTTAAAACATTGTCTACCAAAATATAATTAGCGTTGAGTGCATATTTTGAATCGTCAATAATAGCATATTTTGCACCTTTTGACAATGCTTCTTTTGCAAAAGTATTCCCATTAAAACTATTACCTTTTAAGGCGAAAAACATACAATCCTGTGTTATTCTACGAGTGTCTGTGGATACAGATGGATGCTTTAAAAATAGCTTGTGAAGTGCTTCAATATTCATAAATTAAATATAATAAAAAAGTCCTAACGGTGAGGCTAGGACTTTTTTATTATATATCTATAAGAAATTAATTTTTCTTTTTGTTTTTGGTTTTAGATTTCGAACCTATTCTTGACATTGCACATCTAAACCCAATATAGTCCGTTGCCATATCTTGTGGGAAGTAACGTCTTTGTGCTGGATCCAACCAATATGCTCTATCTCTCCAAGAGCCACCTTTGTAAACTCGAACTTCGTCACTAATCAAAGATGTACGATTATTAGATTTATCATACTCTCTAATTATATTCCCTGTTGAATCTCTTTCAACATTATGGTCTGGAGCATTGTACATTTTTCTTGTAATATCATCACCTTCTTCTCCTTCGGCCTCATCATTAAAACTTTCAAAATAACGAGAAGATCGTTTGTCACCATCTCTATAATTCCTATTGTCACTTGTAGAAAAGTTATTTCTTAAATAGGTTTCGTTTTCATCTACACCTACTTGCAAGATTTCACCAGGCAAATTTCTAGCAACAACCTTTCCGTTACTTAAAGTATCGTAAACAATATCGTCAACGGTTACAATTTTCACTGTACCATCATCATTTATAGCATTTTTAGTATATACGTTTCCACGATAGTAATTAAAGTCGTTAAACTCATCATCTACAATTGGTCTGTATACATCTGCAACCCATTCGGCAACATTTCCAGCCATATCATATAATCCATGATCGTTTGGTTCGTAAGATTTTACTTGAGCGGTAATATCAGCACCATCGTCAGACCAGCCTGAAATTCCACCGTAATCTCCTTTTCCTTGTTTAAAGTTAGCCATTTGGTCGCCACGAATTTTACGTTGTCCAGAGCGTGTATATTGACCATCCCATGGATATTTTTTACGACCTCTATATACATTATAGCTTCTTAGTTCTGTTAGGCCTAATGCAGCATACTCCCATTCAACCTCAGTTGGTAGTCTGTATTTTGGGGAAAGAATACCAGTTGCTCTGGTAGCATATTTTCTAATTGTATCCCCAGCAGCATTTGTTTGAGACCTGTTACGTCTTGAATTTGGGTTTATTATACTGTCA
>Ga0316189_10005485_pt1 | contig 12171 bp, 13 predicted proteins | sample LowCovwburrow_MG_FD_204930 | JGI IMG/M metagenome (GOLD analysis project Ga0316189, IMG submission 204930) | Coastal sediment microbial communities from Maine, United States - Lowes Cove worm burrow | ecosystem: Environmental > Aquatic > Marine > Coastal > Sediment | place: USA: Maine... | reverse complement strand
GGCCGGTACCTATCGACTTGTGGTTGTGGATGAAGAAATCCCAGGACTGTCCTTTGTGGCGTATCGGCGCTCATCCACAATGCTTCACGTCCCCGCACTGACGGACGGCACAGGAAAGATCCAGGTGTTTCCGGTGGACAGTGACGAACTGGCTACAGCAATCAGCGCAGATGCTGAGCGGTGTGCTTCCGGCAATGCTGGAAAGACCAGTGTGAAATGATGGAATACCTTGGTGGACTATCCGGCGAAGGCACACTTGTGCAACAAGGCAAGGATATTGCCAGGGCCTACTATGATTTTGATGGCTACCTAACGCAGCATGCTGGCGTAGTCTGCAATGGTGAACTTCGCTCGTCCGCCGGCATACTCGGTGCAATCTTTGCTCTCGCTGATCTACAACTGCGAACAGATGACGGTCGACTTCTGGAACTCCAGATATCGAGCAAGACAGCAGATCGCTTGGCAGAAGCGGTACATGTGGATGTCACGGGACAGCTACCTGAGGAAAAAAGAAAGTGGCGCAGAAGAACCAAGTCGCTCAGCGGGTAGCTCTTCTTGGTTTTCTCCGAGGCGTATCAAGCACCGAGCGCCTCGAAATTAGTTTCGTTGCCACTCACTGCTTGTCTTTCGTTATTTGAAATCGTTTGCCTTTAACAGATAGATCTCCTTACGGCCATGAGAATACGCCTCGCACGCTACATCCATGATAGACTTCCGAAAGCGATCAAAAGCCGATAGATAGTCACCTTCACCAAGATGTCGGGAATTGTCCAGTTTCATGGGAAGCGCATCGACATCAAGGAGGAATGGGACCTTAAACGCCCCGCCATATCGAGATGACCCGACTGTTCATTGTTATCAGGAATGGCGAACACATATATCAGGTTGCGAACAAATGTGACTGCTGCACATGACAATTCGGCAGGTGTCGCTCCTAAAACTGCGTGTTTGCTGCCAAGCCTGTTCATTCAAATACTGTAGCAACGGCGATAGCCGCAAGCATCTGAAGTCATCAGGCCTTTTAGCGGCCAGTTCATGTCGGTCTTCTGTATAGTCGTCACGTTTAGATCAGGTACAACCGGCATCTCGGTGTCCATCAGAATTGAAGCGCCGATAACGGCGCAGACTACCAGCAGGGCAACCGGCACAAGAACAAAGATCAATGCACCGCCAGGAGTCTGGCGACAGGCATTTAAACTTGATTCAGACAGGGCGTGCATTTCTAGGTCTCGTTATATGACTACTATTCTGTGGTCTCAAAAACGTATCTTGAGTTCGCAGGGCTGTGCTGCGACCGGTGATCGATTGTCGTCGAAACGTGGTAACTGCCTGGTCAACCTGCGTCGGCCAACCAGGCAATTGTTTTGCTTACATTGCTGATTTGACAGCCGTCGCCTGGTTCTTTCCGTCGGTGGCTTCGAAGGTGATTTCAACCTCTTCACCGGCCTTCAGCGCAGAAAGATCATAATCAGATGGAAAAATGTACATTTCATCATTTTCCAGCGTCACCGAATAAGTGGCGGTATCCATGCTTTTGACCTTGTCGGTAACTGAAGCTGCAAACACGCTGCTTGCTGCCACTGTCATTAGAACGGCGAGTGTTGGTACGAATAGGCGTTTCATTGTCGTCTCCTGTGGAGTGCATCTCTGCGCCGGCTGGCGCTCAAATAATGCATGAAACACCATGCGATGAAATTTCAGCCCTGGCACTAATGCAGATCAGTGTTGGCAATATTTTATGTCGCAGGATGTCTGGGCCATTGCTCCAGGCCTCAGGCCTACCGCTATCAATTCATGGATTAAGGCCTGACAAATGAAATCCAATTGTCATTATCAAAGCAGGGAAAAGCCGGCTAATTCCAACATAACTAATCTGCATCAGTGCATACGAGGTCGGCCCTTGTAATATCATGAGATACAGGGCGTTCGTTCCCTCGATTACTGCACCCCCCGCGAACGTCAGGTCCGTGACCCCGGTTGAAATTCAGCCGGGGTCACTTTCAAAAAACAACAAAGAAATGAGAAATGAAGATACTTTCACCTACGCTATATGCGGCAATCGCATTGTCATTGGCGTTCTCGGTTTTGGCCCCTGCCGTTGCTGCACCGCTTTCGATGCCTGAGGGTCCGGTACTGTCATCCGACACTATGAACTATGAACATTGACTACCGCAGAAATCGGAATAGCGGCTACGGACTGCGCGGCGACAGCGGATACCGCGAAAGACACAGAGGGTACCGGCAACATGATGGCTGGTGGTATCCGTCGGCAACTTTCACCACGGGGGTCATTAGTGATTTGGCCTTACAAGATGCTCACAGTGTTGGATGATTGATGCAAAGTGGCGGCTGCACTAAATCCCACAAATTGCATCCAACTGAGCTTCGGCAAGCCAGACGCATAGTCGATCAATCTGACTAAAAGAGCCGTCCCGGTGAAACCGGGGCGGCTCATTCTTTGCGGGGAACTGGCCGACTCTACTAGAAGTCCATACCACCCATGCCGCCCATGCCGCCGCCCGGCATTTGAGGCATGGCGCCCGCGCCGGTATCCTTCTTCGGTGCCTCGGCAACCATGGCTTCGGTAGTGATCAGCAGGGCTGCAACAGACGCTGCATCCTGCAGGGCAATACGAACAACCTTGGTGGGGTCCATGATGCCTCCGGCAACCATGTCGCAATACTCTTCGGTCTGGGCGTTGAAGCCGAAATTACCGGTCTTTTCCAGCACCTTGCCAACCACGATTGAACCTTCGACACCGGCATTGGTGACGATCTGACGGATCGGGGCTTCAAGCGCCTTCGACACGATCTTGATGCCGGCCATGATGTCCGGGTTAGGGTCTGTCAGAGCATCAACGACCTTCTTCGCACGCAGCAGTGCAACACCGCCGCCCGGTACGATGCCTTCTTCTACTGCGGCACGGGTAGCATTCAGAGCATCGTCAACGCGGTCCTTGCGCTCTTTCACTTCGGTTTCGGTCGAGCCACCGACTTTGATCACAGCGACGCCACCTGAGAGTTTGGCCAGACGCTCCTGCAGTTTCTCGCGGTCGTAGTCAGAGGTGGTATCCTCGACTTGCTTGCGGAGTTGCTTGCAGCGGGCTTCAATGTCGACCTTCTTGCCGGCGCCGTCGACAATGGTTGTGTCTTCCTTGTCGATGGAAACGCGCTTGGCGCGGCCCAGCATGTCAAGGGTAACGTTTTCCAGCTTGATGCCGAGGTCTTCAGAGATGACCTGGCCACCGGTGAGAACCGCGATGTCTACCAGCATGGCCTTGCGGCGGTCGCCGAAGCCGGGTGCCTTGACTGCAGCAACCTTGAGGCCGCCACGCAGCTTGTTGACCACCAGGGTTGCCAGGGCTTCACCTTCAACGTCTTCTGCAATGATCAGCAGCGGACGTGAAGACTGAACAGTGGCTTCCAGCAGCGGCAGGATGGCCTGCAGGTTGGACAGCTTCTTTTCGTGCAGCAGGATGTATGGGTCTTCCATTTCGGTGACCATCTTGTCTGCATTGGTGATGAAGTAAGGCGACAGGTAACCGCGGTCAAACTGCATGCCTTCAACAACGTCCAGTTCGGTTTCTGCCGTTTTGGCTTCTTCAACCGTGATCACGCCTTCATTGCCGACTTTCTGCATGGCCTGAGCGATCATCTGGCCGATTTCACCTTCGCCATTGGCAGAGATGGTGCCGACCTGGGCAACTTCTTCGGAAGTCTTGATCTTCTTGGAGCGCTTGGTCAGATCTTCAATGGCGGCAGCAACAGCAAGGTCCACACCGCGCTTCAGGTCCATCGGGTTCATGCCGGCAGCGACAGACTTGCCACCTTCGCGAACGATGGACTGGGCCAGAACCGTTGCAGTTGTGGTTCCGTCGCCGGCCAGATCGTTGGTCTTGGATGCAACTTCACGCACCATCTGTGCGCCCATGTTCTCGAACTTGTCTTCAAGTTCGATTTCCTTGGCGACGGTCACACCGTCCTTGGTCGTGCGCGGGGCACCGAAGGATTTGTCGATGACAACATTACGGCCTTTCGGGCCGAGTGTTACCTTGACGGCATTGGCGAGAATGTCGACGCCGCGCAGCATGCGCTCGCGGGCATCGGCACCGAATTTTACTTCTTTAGCAGCCATTTTTAGGCTCCTTTGGATTGAATTGGTTTACTTGAACATTTCGTCGTCAGGTGTATCTGAGTGCGCTTGAGCACAAAAAAAGGCCCAGGAAGGATTACTTCTTGGACTTCTTGCCTTCCAGAACACCCATGATGTCGCTTTCTTTCATGATCAGCAGATCGTTGCCGTCAATCTTGACTTCTGTGCCGGACCATTTGCCGAACAGCACCTGATCACCTGCCTTAACGTCAGGAGCAATCAGCTTGCCCGCGTCGTCGCGCGCGCCTGCGCCTACGGCGACGACTTCACCCTGCATGGGCTTTTCCTGTGCGGTTTCAGGAATGATGATACCACCGGCAGTTTTGGTATCTTCCTCGATCCGGCGAACGACCACGCGGTCGTGCAGAGGACGGAAATTCATCTACGCTTCTCCTTGAGTATACAAACACTCTGGTTGGTTGGGATGACCCGGATCCGGCCCTACTCGGGTCAGCGTACGGATCAGCCTGTTGGCACTCCATTGACAGGAGTGCCAACAGTTGAGGAGTGATGTATGATGCGTGATCCGTCACGTCAAGGTTTTGCTAAACAATTTTTTCCCGCAGGCATGCATTTACTGACATGCATGGTTAATTCGCAAAGTGGTTGGTATGTATGACGGCGACACATTTTTCTCCCTGACCATGGTTGCGCGCTTCGGGCTGGTGTGTCTGTCCATGGGGTTGGCTGCGCTGACGGCGGCTGCCTTCATCAAGCTCACCTGCCGAATGTTCTGGCCATTGCGGTTGCTTCTCGCTCCCGCATTTTTGTGCGTTTTCGTCTGGCTCAGCCCGCAGGCATTCTACCTGTACTACATGATGCTGTTTGATTACTTGCCGCTGCAAAATGTGGTGCAATCTCCGCCTCGGCCATCGCAGATTTTCCACCTGCTGGGTTTTTCAGGCAAAGCCGCATTGTCGCATCATGCCACAGGAGTATTGGGCTGGGGGCTGATCGTGCTTGCAATTCTCGGCGAACGTGCTGTCCCCTCCAAATGGTTTCGTGCCGTCCTGCGCCTATGAAATTAGGATCCAGACCAAAAAAACCCCCGATACATTGCCGGGGGCTTATTGGTCGATTCAGGATCTGGTTTTGTTCAACCGCAATGTTCGCAGCAATGTTTCTACGGCCTGAAGCGCAAGATACTAAGGGCCAGGTACTGTTACTTGGCACCCTGACGCACAGATTTCACTTTCGCGCGAACGTCCTTGCCCTTCCAGTCAACAACCGCAAATCCGTCGCACCATTTGCCTCTGAAAAGCTGCTTTTCCTTGTCGATCTTGAAGGTAAAGCGCAGGCACTTGCCGGCCCGCTTGACCCGCCCGCCGGTATAAACGCCCGGAATTTTCAGATCGATACGGCAGTCGCGCGTTAATACAGCGCCGGCAGATTCCGTCTTGCCCCGGAAATTACCGGTGATCTTGTAAGTGCCCGGTTCAGCCCAGGCGGCACCACAAGAAGCTGCATGAGCAACATTCGTCGCGCCTGAAAAATTCATCGCCGCCACAGCTACGCCTGCCATGATGAGAAGTCTTCCAAAAAACATATTTCAGGTCCTGTCGGTCTAATTGTTGTCGTCAATGCAGTGGAAACATCCGCACAGCATGGATTTTGCATCAACCCGTCCGCATTCCTGTCGGCATAATGAGGATATTTGACGTTATGTGCAAGGTGCGAGAAATTGGTTTTACGTAACAATTTGTCACGGCGTTGAAACAAAATGGCGCGCCCTTAACCATGTATTGACTTTTAAACATCGTTCAATTGGCTACACTTGTTGAGCGAGTTAGTATTTTATCCTATACCGGGAAACCGCTGCTGAGCCCAGCAGTCATGGGGTGGGACTTGATCAAATGAAGCTGCTGGTTTGGCTGTTTTCAGTTAGTGCGCTTGTTTTGGCGGCAGTGTGCATTTTTGTGCTTGTGCGTTATGACATTGCGCTGCTGGCAGCCGTGTCCTGTCTGGCCGTGGCGCTCATCGTGTCTGCGGCGGCTTCCATTCCCTCTGATGGCGCCGGTAATACGCGTTTGAACAACGTGCTGTCTCAGCGCCTCGGCAAGAACACCAACGACATTGAAAGCCTGTCTCGCCGCATTGCCGACCAGGCACAACGCCTGAGCGACCTGGGATCACGGCTTGATGCCGGCAAGTCTCACCAGGGTGCGCGCGACAACGGGCGGACACATCAGCTTACCCCGACCGCGCAACGCCCGGCTGCAAAGCCACAGCCACCGGCGGTGCGGCCTTCCCACGCCCCGACGCGGCTGGCACCTGCCCGGATTCAGCGCCCGCAACCGGTCCAGTTGTTTCTCGAACCGGTGGTTCGGCTGGCTGAAGGGCGCACCGCCTACTATAAGGCAAGTTTCCGGTTGCGGGATCAGTCACCCGCCGACCTGACCCACATTGTCGCGTCTGCCGACCTGCCAGTGCTGAACGGCCAAAGCAGCTTGTGGGACCCTGCGCTGGATGCCCAGTTGCTGCAGCAGATCCTGCCCCTGCTTGAAAAATTGCGCGCACGCCGTGGCGCGACCGGCATTTTCTGTCCGATTTCTGTTGCCACACTTGAAAATACCAAGGCCTTGCAGGAACTCGTTGGCCTGCTTCAGGCCAATCCGGAGGGAGCTGCCGGCATAGTGCTGGATATCCATCACACGGCTCTTGCCGGTTTAAGTGAGGCTGGCCTGCAGGGCCTGGCCTGGCTTGCCAGCCTGGGCGCAACATTCTGTCTGACCGGGGAGGGGATGCTGTATGACGAATTGCCATCGCTGTCCGAGTTGGGCTTCGCATTTATCGATGTACCAGGCGAAGGACTGACTCAACCCGCCCAACCGGGAATGACTGCGGAGGAATTGTTGCACGCAACACAGGCCAACAATATTGCCCTCATCGCATCGGGTGTTGAACAACCTGATAACGCCTCTTCCTTGATGCATGCATCATCACTCGGACGTGGTCCGGGCTTTTCCAGCCCCCGTGCGGTGCGTGAGCGGGCGCTTCATTCGTCCAGCGCAGCACAGGTTGCGTAACCGATATCATGTCCACCAAAGGTCTTTCTTCAGTTGCCAAAGCAGCACGCGACCTGAGTGCTGCATACCCGGTATGGCTGTGTGATGTCTGGGGCGTGGTTCATGATGGACGCGGGGTCTATCCTGCTGCGGCAGAGGCACTGGCCCGGCACCGGGAAGATGGCGGTTGTGTTGTTCTGATCACAAATGCGCCCCGACCCAGCCACGTGATCGTGCCGCAGTTGCAGCGCTTTGGCGTGTCGGACGATGCATATGATGCGGTGGTCAGTTCCGGCGATGTGACCCGCGAACTGGTCAGGCGCCGGGCCGGGAGCAACCTGTTTCACCTAGGTCCGGATGAAGATACCAGCCTGCTGGAGGGATTGCCCGTTAACTGGACCGCACTGGATGAAGCAGACGCTGTGTTATGTACAGGATTGAACAAGGACGGCCGCGATGGTGGTAAGGCGGAAACGCCTGATGACTATCGTCCAATGCTGTCGCAAATGCAGAAACGAAACCTTCCGTTCATATGCGCCAACCCGGACCGTGTGGTTGGTGTCGGCGGCAGGCTGTACCCGTGTGCCGGCGCACTGGCAGATGTTTATACAGAACTTGGTGGTCCGGTTGAAATGGCCGGCAAGCCATACGCGCCGATTTACCAGGTTTCGCTTGAGCGCGCCGCCGACATCATGAAACGGGACATTGAACGGTCACAGGTGCTGGCGATCGGGGATGGATTGCCGACCGATATTGAAGGCGCGCGCGCCAACAAGCTGGCGGTACATTTCATTACCGGCGGTATTCATGCTGATGACCATCGGGGCGCAGATGCCCAAGCCATTGCAGGTGAAATGACCGCCACAATGCCCGGGCTCCAGGTGGCAGGCGTCGCTGCCGGACTTGTGTGGTAATAATACCACAGGAAGTGATTGTTGACATATGCTGGAGTTGATTGATCAGACCGAGGTGCCGGGTGCGCTGAAAGGCGCCTGCGTGGCCATCGGGAATTTTGACGGTCTGCATCTGGGCCACCAGGCATTGGCGCAAACTGCTGTCGATATCGCCCGCACGGCAGGTTCACCGTCCGGTCTTGTCACCTTCGAACCGCATCCCAAATCTGTTTTCCAGCCGGAGCAGCCGGTATTTCGTCTGACACCGCCACGTCTGAAAGCGGCTTTGGCGCGCAGCTTCGGTGTCGATTTCTGCGCTGCCATTCCGTTCAATCGAGACCTCGCGTCCGTAGAGGCGGAAGACTTCGTCGAGCGCTATCTGGTTCGCGCGCTCGGCATCAGTCATATTGTGTCTGGCTATGACTTCCATTTCGGAAAGGGCAGGCGAGGCAGCCCGTCATTGCTGCAGGATCTCGGCGGACAATTCGGTTTCGGTGTAACCATTGTGGATCAGGTAACCCGCGAGGATGGCACATCGCCGTTTTCCTCATCCTCGGTGCGCGCTGCACTGCATGCCGGCAACATCGAGCAGGCCAATGCCCAGTTGGGCTATCGCTGGACAGTGATCGGCAACGTCGTCAAGGGAGACCAGCGCGGTCGTACGATTGGATTTCCAACCGTCAACATCATGCTGGATCCGGGCATGGAACCCTGCCATGGCATCTATGCGGTGCGGGTTCGGGATTTATCGGGTGACAGGCAGAAAGTGTTGATGGGAGCAGCCTATTTCGGCTGGCGGCCTACTTTTGATACAGACCGGGTGTTCCTGGAAGTTTTTCTGCTGGATTTTGACGGCGATCTGTACGGTCACGAACTGGCGGTCGAATTTGTCGACATGATCAGGCCGGATCGGAAGTTTTATGATCTTGAGGCTCTGGTTGCCCAGATGAAGCGCGATTGTGACAATATTCGCCAGCTATTGCAGAAAGATGCTGGCGTTGCTGCCGGGCTGCCGCTGCTGACAGCTCAGATGTCAGGCAGGTTGTATGAGGAACTCAGGTGATCTGCTGCCTGGTTTATCAGAGCAACATGGGTTCAAATGAACCCGTAAAGTTGCTCTAACACTATAGAATCGATCAGCTTTTTGATTTTTGGTTGATTCAACCAAAAATCATCCTGATCTAGTCATCCGGGTCAAGCAGACGGTGCAGGTGCACGATGAAATAGCGCATTTCCGCAATGTCTATGGTGGCACGGGCCTTTTCCTGCCAGGCTTCTTTCGCCGCCGCATAATTCGGGTAGATGCCCACCACGTCGAGATGTTCGAGGTCCTTGAAACGCACCCCGTCCAGACTCTCAAGCTCACCGCCAAATACGAGGTGAAGCAACTGGTCGGGTTGTTTGGCGGTGTCAGACATCACATTGGCCCCTGTGTTTACCAAGACGGCTTGTTCACGAAGCAACCGTATGAAGCCGTTCACTGATCTCGTCAAGCAGTGCTTTTGAACCGGCCATGAAGCCGTTCTGGCGTGTGTTACTGCGATTGTAGGTGAAACGCTTGCCGTCAAGGTCGAGTGTACCCCCGCCGGCTTCATGCACGATCAGGTCTCCCGGCGCCAGGTCCCAGTCGTGTTTCTTGCCAAATGCAATGGCGCCGTCATATTCACCGGTCGCGACAACACAGTGACGCAAAATGAGGGATGTTGTCATGGCACAGTTTATTTGCGGAACCGGAGACTTCCATTTGCTTTGGCTGATGGCGCTCTTGTGGGCAACAAAGCTGCAACCGTCCAGTTTCGACTTGCCTGACGCGCGCATGGTCGTGCCGTTCAGCCGGGCGCCGGCTCCCAGGATCGCCTCATAGAACCTGCCTTGCGCGGGGGCAAATGCCGCCGCTGCCACTGGCCGGCCTTGTGACAACAGGCACGCACCTACACACCAGTGATCTGAACCGCCCAGATAGGCCGATGTGCCGTCAATCGGGTCAACCACCCAGACGTTTGGCTTTTGCTGTGTTCCCTCTTCGCGGCCAATCTCCTCCGAAAGCCAGCCGAAGTCAGGCGTTGCAGCCTGCAGTCTTGCCGCCAGCAACTGATCAACTGCCAGATCGGCGTCCGACACCGGCGTTCCGTCTGTCTTGTCCCAGCTGTCAATACCGGTCCGCGACATGCGCAGCGCCAGTTCGCCCGCCTCGCGCACTGCATCGCATAACAGTTCGTGCTCTTTGTGCCAAAGGCCGGTTGATGTGATTTCAGGCGCCTGCAACGGTCATTCCCTCCACCAGGCATGTGGGTGCATTGGTGCTTGATTTCATCTCAAGGTCATCGCCGGGTGTCAGATTGGCGAACATGTCTTTCAAATTGCCGGCAATGGTGATTTCACTGACCGGATAAGTGATCCCACCGTTCTCGATACGCAGTCCTGCAGCCCCTCGTGAATAATCGCCGGTGACCATGTTGACCCCGGACGAGAACATGGACGTGATCAGGATGCCGTCACTGATGCCTGAGATCATGTCAGCCACTGCAACACTGCCATTGGCCAGCCGGAGGTTTGTCGATGACGGCGACGGTTGCCCGCCGGTTGAGCGTGCCGCACGGCCATTGCTGGTCAAGCCCAGCTTGGCGGCGGTGCGCCCGTCCAGCAGCCAGTTTGACAGCACACCGTCTTCGACAAGGTTTAATGTTTCACAAATCATGCCTTCAGCGTCGAACGGCTTTGAGGACAGCCCGCGCACCAATTGCGGTTCATCGACAATCATGATGCCGCTTGCAAAGACCTGTTGTCCCATCATGTCCTTGAGAAAACTGGTTCCGCGCACGACGCCGGATCCGTTGGCGGCCCGTGCCAGCAGGGACGGGAATGAACTGGCCAGGCGCGCTTCAAAGATCACCGGGCATTTCTGTGACGCCATCTTGCGCGGGTTCAGCGCGCGCACGGCCAATTCACCGGCTCGCTTGCCTATAGTGTGGGCCTCTTCAAGGTCGGCAAAGTGCACCTTGGAGGAATAGTCGTAGTCGCGCTCCATCGATGTACCTTCACCGGCAATAGCCGATGCCGATATGGAATAGCCGGTGCGCAGGTAGGTGCCTGAAAATCCGTTGGAGGTGACCAGCGCAATTTCACGATGGCCCGCGCTTGCCCCCGACCCATCGGTTTTGGTGACCCCCTTGACCTCATGGCATGCGGCTTCTGCGGCAAGCGCCAGCCCGGTGAGGGTTTCGGTGTCGGGCCGGGCATCATCGGCAAGCTCAAGACTGGCCGGCACGTCGGCCCTACCGGTCGTGTCCTGCAAGCTCAAAGACGCATCAGGCGGCGCAATCTTCGCCATCGCAACGGCGCGCTCGGCCAGGGTCTGGTAATCCTGGGCGGTGCGTGCCGTGCCGGACACCACAGCGCTGGCGCCATTGACGAACACACGCAGGCCGAAATCCGTGGCCTCGGATCGCTCCACCTTGTCGGTAGCACCGTTCCTGACCCTGACCTGCACCGAGGTTCCGTTGACGGCCAGCACATCTGCAGCATCCGCCCCTGCCTTTTGGGCCAGGTCGAGAAACTGCTCGGCAGATGAAAGAATATTGGAAGAACTCATAATGGCAGTCTCAAAAAATTGTCGAGGATTATACCGGCGAACACGATCAGGCCGAAATCGCGGTTGGAGCGAAACAGCATCAGGCAACGATCGGGATCGTCCACATCAAGCCGCGCCAGTTGCCAGGCCGCGTGCAGCGCCGCTGCTGCCAGGCCGGTGTAGAAAATAATCCCGGCGCCTGCAGAAAACCCTGATGCAAACAGCAAGATGAAGGTAAGCCCGAAGAACAGAACCAGCCATTTAGGTGTCGCGGCGCCCAACTTCAAGGCGGTGGACTTGATGCCGATGGCCAGATCGTCCTCCTTGTCCTGGTGCGCATAGATGGTGTCATAGGCAAGTGTCCATGAGATGCCGCCGAGATACATCAGTATGGCCGGCAGTTCGAGGTCACCGCGCACCGCTGCCCAGCCGAGCAGGGCGCCCCAGTTGAAGGCAATGCCCAGAAACACCTGTGGCCAGTAGGTGAAGCGTTTCATGAACGGATAGACGGCAACGGTTGCCAGTGACAGTACACCGAGGCTGACCGCGA
>Ga0316189_10005484_pt1 | contig 12171 bp, 5 predicted proteins | sample LowCovwburrow_MG_FD_204930 | JGI IMG/M metagenome (GOLD analysis project Ga0316189, IMG submission 204930) | Coastal sediment microbial communities from Maine, United States - Lowes Cove worm burrow | ecosystem: Environmental > Aquatic > Marine > Coastal > Sediment | place: USA: Maine... | reverse complement strand
GCACCAGATGGCGGCCACCACGCGCTCGCTGGCGGTTTCTGGCAGGGATCGGGTCGGAGGGATTTCCTGGCGGCCCATGCTGGGCAGGGCGGCCAGGTCCAGCTTTCCGTTGGGCGTGAGCGGCAGAGACTCCAGGAAGATAAAGGTCGCGGGTATCATGTACGTCGGCAGGCTGCAGCGCAGATGGGCGATAATCGATGGCTTGAGCGCGGGTTCGGCCACGGCGAAGGCGATCAGGCGGGGATCCGGGTCGCGGCGACAGATAACCGCAGCGGCGGCGACCTGGGGATGGCTGTTGAGGACTGCGGTTACTTCGCCGGGTTCGATGCGGAAGCCACGAATTTTGACCTGGTGATCGATGCGGCCCAGAAACAGTAGGTACCCATCCTGGCGGAATGTTACCAGGTCGCCGGTGCGATACAGCCGCTGGCCCTTGGTTTGGGCAAAGGGGTCGGGCACGAACTTCTCGGCGGTCAGGCCTGGTCGGTTCAGGTAGCCGCGAGATATGCCGCCGCCACCCAGACAGAGCTCGCCGGCGATGCCCGGGGGAACCGTGCGGCCCTTTCTTCCCAGCACATGCAGCACCTTGTCTGCCACGGGATGACCGATGGGCGTGGACGGGGCCAGGATCTGTTGGCCTGCCCGGCCCAGTTCAAATGAGGAGGCGCCGATGCTGGCTTCGGTGGGGCCATAGCCATTTTGGAGGCGGCAGTTGGGGGAGACGGAGGCGAAGATGGCCTCGACCAGTTCACGCTCCAGCACCTCGCCGCCCAGGGTGAGGTGGCTCATGGATTGAAAGACCCTGTCCGAGGTGGCCACGACCTGGCTGAAGAAGGAGGGCGTGGCGTGGATGGCATTGATTTGATAGCGGTCGATGGCGTCGGCGAAACGATCGGCCAGACCCCGATCGGCGGGTTTGGGAACGAAGAGGGTGCCGCCGTAGAGCAGGGGGCAGAAGATCTCCATGATTCCGTAGTCGAACGCATGGTTCAGGCTCTGCAGGGATCGGGTTTCCTCGCAGAGATCGAGGGTTTCCCGAGTTCCCTCGAAGAAGGGCGTGATTTCGGCGTGGGTAATGGGCACGCCCTTGGGTTTGCCGGTGGAACCGGAGGTATAGATGACGTAAACATCACCCTCGGGTTTGCTTCGGGCGGTGAAGGGGGCTGGCCGATGGGGATCAAGGCAAACTGAATGGGTCAGCGGCTTGCCAAGGGCCGCCAGGGCGGCGATTCGATCTGCGAAGTCGGGCTGGTAGACCAGGCTATCCATGGCACAGTCGTCGAGCATGAAGCGCAGGCGGTCGTCGGGCAGGTCTGGATTGAGGGGCACAAAGGCGGCGCCTGCGGAAAGAATGCCGAGAATGGCGGTGACCAGATCGGCACCCTGATGGGACATAATGCCGACCAGGTGGCCCTGGGCAATACCGCGTCTGGCCAGATCTGCGGCCAGGGATTGGGCGCGCTGGTCAAGGGTCTGGTAGGTGAGGATGTGGCAGCCTTGAACCACCGCGACCGCGTCTGGCCGGCGTTCGGCTGCCTCGGCGAAAATCTGATCCAGGGTAAACTCGCGGCAGAACTGGCGCTGGTTGCGACTCCATTCGAAGAGCTGGGCCCGCTCGTCGCGGGTCACCATCTCAATATCGGCCAGGGGGCGTTGGGGCGCGGCCGTGATTTCTCCAATCAGGTGCTGGAAGTGGCTGGCCAGACGCGCGATCCGGGCCGGGTCGAAGAGATCTGTATTGTATTCGAGATAGAAGAAAAAGCCATCGGCCGGATCACCTTCCACGGCGATCAGGCTGACATCCTGCTGGGCAGATTGGTGAGGGATCTGGCGGTAACGCAGGTCCAGTCCGCCCAGGTTGAGCTGTTGCCCCTCGCGGCGGCCGGCCAGGGGTGCGTACTCCGGTCGCGACGGGCGCAATAAAGCGAACATGGTTTGGAACAGGGGAGAACGGCTCTGGTCCCGCTGGGTGGGCACCACTTCGGTTAGGAGTTGAAAGGGGTAGTCCTTGTGCGCAAGGGCGGCCACGGTGGTGGCGTGAACCCGCTCTAGGAGTTGGTAGAAGCTGGGTGAGCGGCCTCCCTGGAGGGGCGAAAGGTCGAGCCGCAGGGGGATAGGGTTGATCAAGTAGCCGACAAGGTCTTCGAATTGGCCCAGGTCGCGGGCGGTGGGGGCGGTGCCTACCACCAGGTCATCGCTGTGACTGTAGCGCGTCAGCAGCCAGGCATAGGCGCTGAGCAGGGCTACAAATAGGGTGGTTTCGCGTTGACGGGCAAGGCTTTTGAGCCGGACGGCGGTTTCTGGAGTGAGTTGGAAGGTATACATATCACCGTGGAAGGTGAGTTCGGCGGGGCGAGTACGATCGCTGGGCAGGTCCAGGATGGGAAGATCGCCGGCCAGGCTCTCGCGCCAGAAACGTTCCAATACTTTCCGGCGGTTGCCCGCCAGCAGGTCAGATTGGTAGTTGACAAAGTCGAAGTAGGTGGCGCGTAGCGGCGGAAGGGCCGCATTGTCTTGGGCGGTGTAGAGTTGGCCGAGTTCTTCTAGCAGGATGACCATGGACTGGAAATCGACGGCAATGTGATGGGCGCAGATCAGCAGCACGGAATCAGCGGGCGCGCGAATAATGAGGCAAACGCGCAGGGGCGGTCCTTTCTCCAGGTCGAAGGGGCGCTGGGTTTGCTCGGTGAGGTAGGCGTCGAGCTGTTGTTCGCTCCACTCCTCACCATCGATGATGGTGAAGAAGGACAGCGGGGTACTGACCACGTGTTGAATGACGCCGGAGCCACGCATCAAGAAACGGGTGCGCAGCATGGGATGTCGTTCCACCAGTTGGTAGAAGCAGGCCAGCAGGCCCATGGGTGAATGGGGCGAAAAGATGTCCACGGCAAGGGAAACGTGGTAGGCGGCACTGTGCGGAGCCAGGCGGTAGAGGAACCAAAGGGCCCACTGGTTGTAGGATAGGGGGAAATCGCCATCGGCGCCACAGGTAATAGCGGGCATGTGGGCGGGTGACTTTAAGAGGTTGAAACAGTGCTCGGCCAGTTGGTGCAGGCTGGCCCCTTCCAGGATCTGGGCCATGGGCAGTTCGATGGCCAGATCGTCCTGCAGTTGGGCGCTTAGGGTGACTGCGGCGAGGGAATCCAGGCCGAGGCTCATGAGGGTGGTGTCGAGATGGAGGCCAGTCGGGTCGAGTTCCAAAGTGGTGGCGGTCAGGTCAAGCAGGTAGGCGCTGAGTCGTGCCCTGGCTTGAGCCCCAGGCACCAGTTCGGCTCGAGCGGGTGCCTGGGGCTCCTCGTCGGCCGCGCGTTTGCCCAGCACGCTGAGCTCAACGGCAGACAACGCACCAGCGAGGAAGGCTTCGCGGGTGGCGGCGCGGCGAATCTTGCCGCTGGAGGTTCGGGCCAGGTGACCCGGTTTGAGCAGGACCAGGGCATGGACTTGCAGCCCATGGGCCTGGCCGACTGCAGCGCGAATAGCTGCGAGTACCTCTTCTGCTGGCAGTCCGCGTAAGGCGGTGCGGCGCACTTCCTGGACGACGACCAGGCGTTCGCTGCCGCCGATCTCGGTCGAGAAGGCGGCGCAGCCGTCCCCGAGCGCGGGATGGCAGCCCTGGGCGGTCAGCTCGATATCGGTCGGGTAGTGGTTGCGGCCACGCACGATGATCAGGTCCTTGAGGCGACCCGTGACAAAGAGCTCGCCTTCGAAGAGGAAGCCCAGGTCACCGCTGCGCAAGAAAGGTTCGCTTTCATCGGCCAGGCGGGCACCGAAGGTACGTGCGTTTTCTTCGCCACGCGCCAGGTAGCCGCTGGAGACGGAAGGGCTGGCGATCCAGATCTCACCGACAGCTTCGGCGGGGCTGGGTTGTCCGTCACGCGGATCAACGATGCGCACCAGTTGGCGGGTGGACCCGCAGGAGACCAGGTTGGTGCCAGGGTTCACCCGAACAACCCTGTTTTTAGACAGGGCGTCTGGATCGACGGTCAGGTGGCGTGGCGCATGGGTGCGGCTGCCACCGGAGACAAACAGGGTTGCTTCGGCGAGTCCGTAACAGGGGAACAAGGATTCGGCTCGGAAGCCACAGGGTGCGAAGCGGGTGGAAAAGTCTTGCAGTGTTTGGGCGCGCACGGGTTCGGCGCCGCTGAAGGCCACCTGCCAGCGCGACAAGTCCAGCTGGGCCCGTGTATCTTCGTCCAGCTTGCGGGCAGCCAGGGCATAGGCGAAATCTGGAGCACCGCTCACCGTAGCGCCCAGGCGGGAGATGGTTTCCAGCCAGCACATGGGCCGGCGCAGAAAGTCCATGGGCGCCATCAGGTGGCAGCGTGCGCCAAGGTAGAGCGGGTGCAGAACGCCGCCGATGAGGCCCATGTCGTGGTAGAGGGGCAGCCAGCTGAGGATGATGTCTTCGCGGGTTGTTTCAAACGCTTCGGCGATGAGGCGCTGGTTGTGCAGCAGGTTGGCGTGGGTGACACGAACGCCCTTGGGACTGGCGGTGGAGCCCGAGGTGTATTGCAGGAAGGCCAGGGTCTGGCCATCGATGGGCGGAGGCACCCAGGGGGCAGGTTTGGGCGGAATATCCTCGATGGCCAGCCAGGACAGGCTTTGGGGCAGATCGGCGTGGGCGCGTAGCGACGCGATGGCGCGGGTGGTAAGAACCAGGTCGATGCCCGCATCTTCCACGGTGGTTTTGAGGCGGGCAAAGTCGCGTTTGGGCCGTTTTGGATGGGGTGGGTAGGCGGGCACGGCCGCAGCACCGGCATAGAGGCAGCCGAAGAAGGCGGTCAGGTAGTCCAGCCCAGGTGGGAACAGCAGCAGGATCTTCTGGCCGGCGCGTTCGCCGATGCGAGCGGCAATGGTTTGCGCCTTCAGGTCGAGTTGGCGGTTGGTAAGGGTTTCGCTGCGATCCCGGGCTATGTCGTGGAAGGTAAAGGCCTGGCGATCCGGATCTTGGTCGGCACGCTGTCGGAGTAAGCTGACAAAGTCATTTGGGACGGGCGGCAATCCCATATGGGGAACCTCTTTTTGGCGGGCAGGAATGGATCCAGTGGGATGCCGAGAAGGCAGGTTTTTCGCCCGACAATTTGGAACTAACAATGGGAATTATCGCTCATCTTTTGGCAGATTACAAGCGAGGTTTGGGAGGGATTTTGTATATGATGGTGATGTTTTGGATTGCTGGTCAACAGCATAGATGGGTTGGCACTTGCCTTCAAACAGGGAGGTCCCGTTCCAGCGACAGCATTGTAGATAATACCCGCCGACAGCTCGGCACAAACGAGAATATCGCGTCTCTTCGAGCTCGTGGATGGATGGCGCTGGGAAAAAGGAGAGACCCGCAAGCGCATAATCTAAGATTTTCCTGTGCCAGGGGGCTACCGCGCTATTGCGGGCCTCCCGATTTTTCAAAAATACGGGGCATGCAAGCTTGTGGGTGGGGGTCAAATCGTTTTCATGGCGCATCTTCAGGCTTGAGGGCCTTACAAGTAGAAAACTGCGAGGCGTTGGTTTCAAGTTGTGCCAAAGACGTCGATAACGCCGATCTGCCAATCGAGCGGGGAAAACCTGGAAAGATAGAGAGGGAAATGCCGCTAGGGTTTTCTTGCCATTTTCCGATCTGAGCTTGCTCCATCGGGATCTCCAATGCTGGAGTGAAACCGTCTTTCCCCTGGTCTCCTGGTCTGATGGAATTTATTTTGCCTAACAGGGGTTTATGGATGTGGGTGTGTCGTTGCTTGCATTCCAGTCGCCTTTTCGCTACGCCAAATACGCTTTCGCTGTTACCCTTATTTTCAATCTTGTTTCGGGAGGCAATCATGAGTGAAATCAGAACGTCGATCAGGTTACCCGCCTACGATCGTCTTGGCGAGAAACAGACCCAAACGGCCACTTTCGCTCTGGGCTGATTCTGGGGTCCTGACTCCCGGTTCGGGAGTATCAATGGCGTCGTTCGCACCCGCGTGGGTTATGCGGGCGGCACAAGGGTCAATCCTACCTATCACGCACTCGGCGACCACAGTGAGGCCTTGGCCGTGGATTTTGATCCGTCAATCATCTCCTATGAAGAGCTGCTGACCCTGTTTTGGCAGTTTCATCGCCCAATCAACCCGCCCTGGTCGCGGCAGTATATGTCTGCCATCTATTGCGCGGATGAACAACAGTTGGCCATCGCCGAACGGCTGAAGGTTGATCAGACTCGTGTCTTTGGTGCACCTGTCACGACGGAAATCCAAAGCAATGACCATTTCTACATGGCCGAGGACTATCACCAGAAGTACCGGCTCCAGCGACAGGCAGATCTGATGGACGAGCTGAAACAGTTCTATCCACGTTTTCGAGATTTGATCGATGCGCCCACCACGGCTCGGCTGAACGCCTACCTGGGTGGCCATCTGAACAAGGACCGACTCAACGATGAACTTGCCTCTTTCGGACTCAGCGAAAAGGGCGACCGGATTTTAACCAAACTGGTTCGCTAAGAAACCTTCAGCCTGGACGTGCACTTGGTGAAGGAATGGGCGGGGTTGTCAACTGTGCGCCCCGGTACGGTGACCTAGCACGCATGACGGTTGGCCGCCGCCTTTTCCTCGAGCCTTGCCAAAATGTCCCAATTCCCAGCTGAAATGCCAAGTTATTTCTGCACGGACCCTACCAGGAGGGAATCAGAAGACCTTGAGGACTAATCGCCTTCCAGGGCGTTTAGGCGGGACGCGGCCAGGTCGTGGTTCGGGTAGAGCGTTACGGCCTGGCTGTAAAGATTCAGGGCCTGTTTCGCTTTGCCGGTGTTTTCCAGGTCGAAACCTTTTTTGAAGGCCTGGTTCGACTGGGTCCAACCCAGGCGCAACATTTCGATCTCTTCCGCTTTGGGCGCGTTGTGGACCGGGTCGGGATGTTCGTATGGGAAGGCCCACAACATGCGCCGCCACTCATTGGCGAACTCCTCGGCTTTGGTCTCGGAGATAAAGCGGGGATTTGGGTTCTTTGCCTTGGGGTCGATCTCTTGCAGGTGACCGATCTGTTTGAGCAGCACGTTGTAGAGCATAAAACGACGCACGGCCAGGATGGGCCATTGACTACCTCGAAGGGCGCCGAACTCTTTGGAACTGGAGCTGCGCAGGGTGGCGTGGTTCAAACTGATCCGTTGGGGAAGCGCACACAGGGAAATCTCTGAATGTCTTCTGAGCGCGGTCTTGCCCAAGACATGGTTTCCCTGAGCGTGGTTGGTGAAGAGGATACGACGAAGCCGTGACCAGAGTTCGTGGGGCAGGCGTCCAAGTACCACAAACACGTCTTCTTCACTGACATAATGAACACGGTTTCCTGAGGCTGGGTGTTTGGTGAATTCGATTCTGGTCAAAAGTAACTCCTGTGGGAACCGGGTATGGGTGAAGGTTCCTGATAGAAAGAACGGAAAAAGCCGGAAAACAGGCTCAAGAAAAAAGAATGTCTTTCTAAATTTATTCCTGTCAGGTTTTTTTCTTTATCCCGGAAGCCTGGCCAAGCGTGCCTTTTACCCGAGTCTGGCTGCTTTTCCTGATCGTGATATCTGTCATAATTGAGCTCTAAACATCTTGCCAATTTGTCCATTGTGTCATTAAGATGCACAATGTAGATTGTGACAGAGCACGGGGAAGCGTGGCTTGACGCGGGAGTGATGCACATGGGGTTTTCGATGAATAAATTGGGGTTTGCGATCTCTTGTGGGTTGGTTTTTGTTTGTCTGAGCTGTAGCTCTCCCTCGGTAGTGATTCCTCCTCCTGAGGCCGAACGACTGGCCGCACCAAAACAATCTGAGATTGAAGCTTTTGTCCAGGCCAGAGATTACGAAACATGGGGCATGGAACCGCCCATCCTATTGACCGGCGCTCGGGTTGATGGTGTCGTTTATGCCTCGCACCAATATCTTCAGGTCCACTATTCTTCAGGAGTGGTGGCCTGGCTGGAGGCTGGTAGGCCCGCAGAAGGTCCTGTCGATGGCAGTATAATTGTTGCCCTGGAATACGCACTTGGTGAAACACCTGGCCCTTTGGAACGAGTGCATGTCAAGGTTCGAGACAAGGACAGTGTCAGGGATGGTTGGTTCTGGAGCACGGTCTCCCTGCTGGAACCTGATTCATCCAAGGGCTCCTATGGCAACAGCTCCTGTATGAGTTGCCACGGTTCAGCCGCCGCCCTGCACACCTTTCTTGGCGGCGATGGCACCCCACAGGCCGGTTCCTGGCAGCCCGACGACGCGCTGAAATGGCCAGACCCCGCACCACCCGAGGTGGAACTGGACGGATTGAAGGCTTTGCCCAATGCCGATCTGGGCTTCCTTGAATTATTTGGCCTTGCCGATGTGCCGCGAGAAGGGGTTGTACCCTTCCCTCCGAAAAGCTGGGACCATGTGGTCTCTGATAAGAAAGCCGGCATTGACGGCCATGAACAGCAAACCTTTTTGACCAGTGATCAGTGTGCGGGTTGTCATAATGCAGGCCAGGGCTTGAGCAATGCCAGCCCAAACATGTGGTATCCCAATCCGGAAGCAAGAGGGGATGAAGCGCAACCCTACCGCAACTATTCGCCCTATGCTGAGTGGAGCGCATCTTTAAATGGTCTGGCCGGTAGGGATCCGGTCTGGCATGCCCAGGTAGAGAGCGAACGGTTCCTGCGTCCCAAACTGGCTGACCTGACGGATGACGTGTGTTTCTCCTGTCACGGGCCCATGGCTACCCGGCAGATTAAAATTGATCGCGGTCCAGATGCCCTTTTCACCAACGACATGTTCTATGCGCACCCCGAGGACCCCGACGGTAAATATGGAGCGTTGTCGCGGGATGGCGTTTCTTGCACAACGTGTCACGCCATTGCGCCGGAAGGTCTGGGGGTGGATCCGATTATCGACCCCAACCAACCGCGCCAACACTTGAATCCGTCTCAATTAGAGACATATACGGCCGCATTCAAGGTGCGTGAGCCCGGTTTCCTGTGGGGTCCCTATGAGAACGATACCCGGCATGACCTGGTGATGGCGGCCAGTCTCGGAGTGTCTCTCAACCAGGGCAAGCACATGGATGAAGCGAAGCTCTGTGGTTCGTGTCATACGGTGATCGTGCCGGCCCTGCCGGTGGGCTACGACGGCGACAACCCACTAACGGACCCCGATGTGAAAATCGCCTACGAGCAGACCACCTATTGGGAATGGCGTAACTCGGTCTTTGAAAACGAGCGCAAAGCAAGTGGGCTTGCCTGCCAGGGCTGTCATATGACGCCTCATGAAGGGAAAAAGCTGATTGCCAATATCAACAGTGATCGCTATCCTCCCCAAGCCTCGAAGGGAGACCCGGAGCACCTGACCCTGGTGCCCAAGGAACCCTATTGGCGGCACACACTTTCCGGGTTGAATCTGTTTGTTTTTAATATGTACCGCCAGTTCCCCGATTTGTTGGGTTCTCGACGGGAAGATCTGAGCGTGCCTAAACAAACCCTTGATCCCTTCCTCAATGCCCGCGACTGGGTCAATTACCACAGTGAGAACGCCTCGTTGGGCCTGAAGGTTCTTGGCTTAAAAGAGCAGGACGGCTTTTTGGAAGCGGGTCTGGAGGTGGTCAACTACAGTGGCCATAAGGTACCGACCGGTGCCGGTTTCCGTCGCGTGTTTGTGGAGTTCAAGGTACTGGATGATGCGGGGAACGTTTTGTGGGTTTCCGGGCAGACCAACCCCTACGGCGTGATTCTCGATGGCAAAGGCCAGGTGCTCACCAGTGAATTTACACTGGACCCGGCCCAGAGCCAGCCCCATTATCAAGTGATTGAACGGGAAGACCAGGTTCAGATTTACGAGACCCGATCCCTGGACAGCAACGGCAAGTTACAGACCACGGTCTTGGGTATCTTCGATGATTTCAAGGACAATCGTTTATTGCCCTTGGGCTGGGATACGGAAGGACCGAATATTTATGCAACCCATCCCGTACTACCCGGTGGTTCTCAAGCGCCTGCCGGTGCTCCGGAATACTGTGGCGAAGGTTATGATCCCGATTACTGTGAAGAGGCACGCGCCTCGGCGGGCAAGGACAACATGGTCTACCGAATCCCCCTGGATCGGATCACCAATTGGGCGCGAGTGGAAGCCCAGTTGTACTACCAGACTATTCCTCCGTATTTCCTGGCCGATCGTTTCCGTTTAGGCCGCAAGGACGGCGAGATGGGACGCGATACCAAACGCCTGGTCCACATGACCAGCAGGCTGAACCTACAGGGCACTCGCGGGGAGAACTGGAAACTGCGGATCGGGTCCAGGGTAGTGGCAAACAAGGGCGCCGGCGCACAGTCGCCCACGGATGCGGCCGAGATTCGTGCCCACTTGAAAAAGCAGTACCCACGGCTCGGGAGAAATGATTAGCCCACCTTAGTTGAAACCATCGACAATGGGTTGCCGATCTTTCCTATGCTTGCAGAGGGGTTAACCCAGGCCGCAAAGACCGCAGAGCGTGGTGGTGTCGGTCTCCGCGTTCTCTTTCTCCCTCTGGGGCCTCTGTATGGCTGGGGTAGGGCATGATGTTTCGCTCTCCTAGCAGGTAGCGAAACGCTTTTAGAATGGCTGGTAGCGTTTTCCCAATCGATTTAGGCCACTTTTTGGTCCGCTTTTGAGGCGGCCAAAATGGGCAAGAAGGAGTTTCAGCACCTTATTTCGAAGAGTGATATGACCCGCCATGATCCGTAACCCCTTTGGCTCGGGCATGTAAACCCGGAATTTTTCCAATTCGATGACCAGATCCTTTGCTCGAAGTTTTCTGATATCATAGGCCGCCATGCGCACGGTATAGGTGATCCCAGGCAACATCCGGTCAATTCTTTCGGCTAGATCTGAGACCTTGAAACCGTTAGAACGGACCCCCAATTGGATGATGGCCCCTCCCAGCAGGCAACGTCTAGGTAAAATATAGGGCGGTCACCTATCGACTGCAAATATCCCTTTCAGGAGGAACGATTATGCATATCAATCAACTCACAGAGAAAGTCATTGGTTTGGCAATTATGGTTCATTGGACATTGGGCTCTGGCCGCCTTGGCGGTAGGATTCTGTGTAGCTGAGAAGGAGCCTGGAAAGACGCCAGCCCTAAGGCGCACCGGGCTGGAACGCTTGAGATACCTCGACCGGAAAGCCGTTACGGCCAGCCACCTTTTCCCCGCCAATGCATGGCAATTAAAACCCGTGCGTTCCCACCTTTGGAATACGCTGAAAGGTGCTCTATGACACGATTTATTGCAATTTGTCCGCATGACTGCCGCCGCTTGCGTTCCCAGATCTGGGAACGCCTGAAATGCTCGTTTTCTGACTAGGGAACGAGGAATCGCTTGTCCGGTGCATGATGTCCCACTTACCAATGAAGTTTTTGCCATTTTTGGCAAAGGCTTCATTGGTAAGTGCCTACTTATGGGAAGATTTGGGAATCTTCCGGGTGTTTGACGCTGTTATGATAGACGGGTCGCGCAATGTGTGATGCTGCTTACAGGCTTGGCCATAGGCAAAAAATAAAAGAAGCTGTAGGAAGACGCACTTCGTCCGATAAATGGTTTGTGGTACGAAGGGATAGGAGTGCATATGATTCGGATGAATGGGGTTACCAAATCCTATCAGAATTTTGTGGCAGTTCGAGATATGGATCTGCATGTACCGGCCGGCATGGTGTTTGGCTTTCTGGGTCCCAATGGGGCGGGAAAAACCACCACCATCCGCATGTTGACCGGGATCTTGGAACCGGACGCCGGTGAGATTGAGCTATTGGGAAAACCCTTTAAGACGCAACGCAACGAAATACTCAACCAGTTGGGGTATATTCCGGATCGTCCTTTCCTATATGGCAAACTGACGGTGATGGAACTGCTGCGGTTCCTGGGCTCCCTGCGACGGATACCGAGCAAGGAGGTCAATCGCCGTGCCAAGATTCTATTGGAACAATTTGTCCTGGCCGAGTTCGGCAACCAGTTGGTGGAACGGCTTTCCCATGGCATGCGTCAAAAACTGGTTTTTTGTGCGGCCCTGCTTCACGAACCCAAGTTACTGATTGTGGATGAGCCGATGGTGGGCTTGGATCCGCGTGCAGCCAAACAGGTCATGCAATTGATCCGCGATTTTGCCACGGCCGGTAAAACCGTGTTTATGTCCACCCATACGCTTGACGTGGCCGC
>Ga0316189_10005482_pt1 | contig 12174 bp, 7 predicted proteins | sample LowCovwburrow_MG_FD_204930 | JGI IMG/M metagenome (GOLD analysis project Ga0316189, IMG submission 204930) | Coastal sediment microbial communities from Maine, United States - Lowes Cove worm burrow | ecosystem: Environmental > Aquatic > Marine > Coastal > Sediment | place: USA: Maine... | reverse complement strand
TGAACAAAAATACCGCCTGTCGGGACACTCTTTGTGGGCTTACCGAGCCAGGCTGGCTCGTGACCTTTAGCCCTGTTTGAGCTACAGTGCGACCTTATGGAAGAGATACCAATATGACACCACGCAACGATAAGATCTGGCAGCGTATACAAGACGAGGCAAGCACCCAGGCAGCGCAGGAACCAATGCTAGCCAGCTTCTTGCACGCTACCATCCTCAACCACAACAAGCTGGAGCAGGCCCTGTCATTTCACCTGGCCAATATGCTCGACAGCCCTACTGCCTCCTCACTGCTGTTGCGTGATGTCATTCACGACGCTTATAAAAATGACCCCTGCATTGCCAAGTGCCTGCGCGCAGACTTACTGGCTATCGAAGAGCGGGACTCCGCCTGCAACCACCTATCCATTCCCTTTTTGTACTATAAAGGCTACCACGCTCTGGAGACACAGCGTGTTGCCCATTGGCTTTGGCAGCAAGGCAGACAGTCACTGGCCCTGTTTTTCCAAAATCGCGTATCGTCGGTTTTTGGCGTGGATATACACCCAGCCGCCAAACTGGGCTGGGGCCTTCTGTTTGATCACGCTACCGGTATCGTTATCGGTGAAACGGCGGTGGTTGGCAATAATGTGTCCATTTTGCAGTCAGTGACACTGGGCGGTACCGGCAAGGAGGAGGGGGATAGACACCCCAAAGTTGGTGACGGTGTACTGATCAGTGCCGGTGCCAAAATCCTGGGCAATATTACCATAGGCGAGGGTGCCAAAGTGGGTGCCGGCAGTGTGGTGTTAGAAGACGTACCCCCTCACACCACCGCAGCCGGAGTACCGGCAAAAATTGTCGGCAAACCCAGTTCAGACCAACCCGCTCTGGATATGGAACACGATTTTTGCCACGACTGCTGACAGCCATTTGCTAACTCAGCGCTGATGATACTGGGGGGATAACTCCTGGACCGCATCCACAAACGCAGTGACGTGGTCGGGATTTACACCCGGCGTGATGCCGTGGCCCAGATTAAAAACGTGGCCCGGGCCATGCCCGAAGCCGGTCAGAATTGAGGCCACTTCCTCACGGATGCGCTTGGGTGAGGCGTATAACATAGTGGGGTCCATATTGCCCTGCAAGGCAACCTTGTCACCTATCTGCTTGCGCGCCTCTCCTATATCAGTCGTCCAATCCAGGCCTACACCGTGAGCACCACAGTCGGCAATTGCTTTTAGCCACTGCCCGCCATTTTTGGTAAATACAATGACCGGCACCTTGCGACCCTCGGACTCCAGGGGTAATCGCGCCACAATCCGCTGCATATATTTGAGCGAAAATTCACGGTAACCGGCATGGCTTAGCGAACCTCCCCAGGTATCAAAAATTTGCAAAGCCTGGGCACCTGCAGCCACCTGGGCACACAGGTAATCAGCCACCGCATCGGCAAGCACAGCCAACAGCTGATGCATTAGCTCAGGCCGGTCATAGGCCATTTGCTTGACATGCCGAAACTCCCGTGACGAACCGCCCTCTACCATGTAGGTGGCCAATGTCCAGGGGCTACCGGAAAACCCGATCAGCGGAACCCGTCCACCCAGTTCGCGACGAATAGTACGCACGGCGTTCATCACATAGCCCAGGTCATCTTCCGCCTTGATGGAAACAAGCTCCGCCAGATCGGCTTCAGTGCGTACCGTCTTGCGAAATTTGGGCCCTTCACCTTCCTCAAAATACAGACCAAGCCCCATGGCGTCGGGCACCGTGAGAATATCCGAAAACAAGATGGCAGCATCCATCGGATAGCGCCGCAGAGGCTGTAGGGTCACTTCACAGGCAAGCTCAGCATTGCGGCACAGATCCATAAATGATCCTGCCTGGCCTCGGGTTGCGCGGTATTCCGGCAGATAACGACCTGCCTGACGCATCATCCAAATTGGCGTACGGTCAACATCTTGGCGCAGTAACGCTCGCAAAAAGCGATCGTTTTTAAGTTCAGTCATAGTAGTTTCCGACTAGTCAATAAAAGTAAGGCAATTAAAGTTCTAAGTAATCCAGAATACCCTCGGCGGCTTGGCGCCCTTCCCAAATGGCTGTTACCACCAGGTCTGATCCGCGCACCATATCACCACCGGCAAAAACCTTGTCGTTACTGGTTTGGAATTTATAACGCTGGTGCTCCGGGGCGACAACGCCCTGCCACTCATTGGTATCCACATTAAGCTCAGCAAGCCAACCGGGAGGGCTGGGTTGAAAGCCGAAAGCAATAATGACCGCGTCAGCTTCCAGTACCTCCTCGCTGCCGTCAATAGGCTGTGGCCTGCGCCTACCATCGTCTCCGGGTTCGCCGAGTTCGGTTTTAACCACTTTGACGCCACAGGCCTGACCAAAGTACTCCACGATTTCAAGTGGCTGCACATTAAACAAAAACTGCACACCCTCTTCACGGGCATTTTTAACCTCTCGGCGAGAACCCGGCATATTCTCTTCATCACGGCGATAGGCACAGCTAACACTCTGTGCTTGCTGCCTAACCGCCGTGCGCACGCAGTCCATTGCAGTATCACCACCGCCAAGCACTACCACGCGTTTGCCCGCTAAATCGACGTGCTGGTAATTGTTAAAGTCCCAACCCATATTGTGGTTAACATTGCCAATAAGGTAAGGCAGTGCTTCGTAGACCCCGGGAAGGTCCTCGCCAGCAAACCCACCTTGCATATAGGAGTAGGTACCCATGCCCATAAACACCGCGTCGTAATTGTCCATGAGTTCAGAAATATCAACATCAACACCAACTTCGGTATTAAGCCTGAATTCAATTCCCATACCCTCAAACACTTCCCGACGAAGCTGCATCACCGATTTTTCCAGCTTAAATTCGGGAATGCCGAAAGTCAGCAGGCCACCTATTTCAGGGCAGCGGTCGAAAACCACCGGCTTCACCCCGGCGCGGACCAACACATCGGCACAACCTAAGCCCGCCGGCCCGGCGCCAATAATGGCCACCTTTTTACCTGCTGGCTTAACATCGGACATATCCGGGCGCCAGCCCATCGCCAGGGCAGTATCGGTAATATATTTCTCACTGGCGCCAATGGTAACGGCACCAAAGCCATCGTTGAGGGTACAGGCTCCCTCACACAATCGATCCTGAGGGCACACCCTGCCACACACCTCCGGCAGCGTGTTAGTTTGATGACTGAGCTCCGCCGCTTCGAACAGGTTTCCCTCTGACACCAGCTTCAACCAGTTCGGTATGAAGTTGTGCACCGGGCATTTCCATTCACAATAGGGATTGCCACACTCAAGGCAGCGATGGGCCTGGCCCGCTACTTGTTTGTCGCCATATTGATCGTAGATCTCTACATATTGGTTGGTACGAACCTGCAGTGGCTTCTTGGCTGGATCCTCACGATCCACCTCAATAAACTGAAAGTCGTTGGCCAGTCGCCTGGTCATTGGCTGCTCCTCATATACACTACTGTGTTATGACCCCATGTGTTGTCATTACGGACCACCGCATTCTGGTGCAGGCGCACAGCTAGTCCGTGTCCCGCAATCTGTGCAACAGACGTTCCAGATCCGCCGCTTTGGGTTTCACCAACCAAAATTTACCAACATAGTCAGCAAAATTATCCAACAGATGTTCACCCCACTGCGAACCGGTCTCGCTGGTAAAATCCTGGATATTGGAACGCAAGTGATAACGATAAGCCTCCATGGATTCGGAATTTACCCGGTGTATTTCAACCAACTCACTGTTGTATTTGTCGATAAAACTTCGATCCACATCAAGCACGTAGGCAAACCCACCGGTCATACCCGCACCAAAGTTGACCCCGGTGGGGCCAAGAACGGTGACGTTACCACCGGTCATATACTCACAACAGTGATCTCCAGCTCCTTCGACCACAGCGTGACAACCACTGTTGCGCACCGCAAAACGCTCACCGGCTACACCCGCCGCATACAGGCGGCCCCCAGTCGCACCATAAAGGCAGGTATTGCCTATGATAGAGGTCTCCTGGGATGCAAATTCACTCTGCCGCGGTGGGTAGATTACCAGCTTACCGCCGGCCATACCCTTGCCTACGTAGTCGTTGGAATCACCCTCGAGGTACATATGTAATCCGCCGGCATTCCACACCCCAAAACTCTGCCCGGCGGTTCCGGTCAGTTTCAAAATCACCGGCTGTTCTTCCATGCCGCCGTTACCGTGCCGCCGTGCAATTTCACCAGACAGGCCGGCGCCAATGGAGCGGTCACAGTTGTTGACCTCAAAGTGGAATTCACCACCCGTGTTTTGGTCAATAGCGGGCAATACAGCGTCCAACATGGCCTGAGCCTTGAGTGCTTTGTCAAAGGGATCGTTGGATACTACCTGACAAAATTCAGGCTGATTGGCAGCCTCAGGATATTTGTACAACAGCGGTGACAGATCAATACGAGCCTGTTTATCGGTGGTTCCAGGCAACCGCTCCAGTAGATCTGTACGGCCAATCAGCGCTTCCAGTGATGGCACCCCCAGATAGGACAGCCACTCGCGAGTCTCGGTAGCAACAAAGGTAAAATAGTTTATTACCATTTCAACAGTGCCGTTAAAGTAATCCTCACGCAGTCGATCATTCTGGGTGGCAACACCTGTTGCACAGTTATTTAAATGACAGATACGCAAGTATTTACAACCCAAAGCCACCATGGGCGCGGTACCGAAGCCAAAACTCTCCGCTCCCAACACGGCCGCTTTGACCACATCCAAGCCGGTTTTCAGTCCTCCATCGGCCTGTAGCCTTATCTGACCACGCAGCCCGTTGCCACGCAGAGTCTGCTGCACCTCAGCTAAACCCAACTCCCAGGGGGAGCCCGCATGTCGGATCGAGGTTAGCGGACTGGCCGCCGTGCCCCCGTCGTAACCCGAAATAGTAATAAGGTCCGCGTAGGCTTTGGCCACACCCGCAGCAATGGTGCCCACCCCAGGCTCAGAAACCAGTTTCACCGACACCTGTGCCTTGGGATTCACCTGTTTCAGATCGAAAATCAGCTGGGCCAGGTCCTCAATTGAATAAATATCGTGATGCGGAGGGGGAGAGATCAGCGTAACGCCAGGTACTGAATAGCGCAGCTTGGCAATCAAGCTGTTAACTTTACCTCCCGGCAACTGGCCGCCCTCACCGGGCTTGGCGCCTTGGGCAATCTTTATCTGCAATACATCGGCGTTGACCAGGTAGTGAGGGGTCACGCCGAAACGTCCTGAGGCAATTTGCTTAATGCGCGATACCCGCTCGGTGCCAAACCGCTCCGGGTCTTCACCACCTTCACCTGAGTTACTGCGTGAGCCCAGACGATTCATAGCCGCCGCCAAAGCCTCGTGAGCTTCCGGGCTGAGAGCACCCAATGACATACCCGCCGAGTCAAAACGAGGCAATATGCTCTCGATCGGCTCAACATCTGCCAACGGCAGCGCTTGCTCGGCAGCTATTGGTTTTAGCAAATCGCGAATAGTGGCCACTGGCCTATCGTTTACCAGGGATGCGTATCGCTGATAGATCGTATAATCGCCCGTGGCAACGGCTTGCTGCAGGGTCTGTACTACATCGGGGTTAAACGCGTGGTATTCCTGCCCGTGCACATACTTAAGCAGACCACCTTGCTCAATTGTCTTGCGGCTAGACCAGGTACGCGATGCCAGTATCTTCTGATCAGACTCCAATTCAGCAAAACCGGCACCTTCTATACGCGAGGTTACTCCACAGAATGCAACATCAACAACCTCTCGCGCCAGACCAACCGCTTCAAACAACTGAGCACCCCGGTAGGAACTTATCGCGGAGATACCCATTTTGGACATAATTTTAAGCAAACCCTTATTGATGCCTTTGCGATAATTTTTATAGCAGCTACTGGGCTCACCCAATAGCTCAGAAGAACGCAGCAGGTCTTCCAGGACACTGTAGGCAAGATAGGGGTAAACGGCTGTTGCGCCAAAACCAAGTAAGCAGGCAATTTGATGTGAATCACGTGCACTGGCGGTCTCCACAATCAGGTTGGAGACACTGCGAAGACCTTCGCGAATAAGGTGGTGATGCACCGCCCCGGTGGCAAGCAGACTGTGGACTGGCAGGCGATGTTCGTCGATGGCTCTGTCGGATAACACCAAAATGGTAGCACCACCCAGCACCGCTTGCTCAGCTTCAGCCACCAGGGCGCTGATAGCCTGTTGCAAGGTTTGCTCGGTTGGGCAGTAGCTGCCATCGATTTCATGAACGGCAAAGCCCGGTCGCTCAAGGCGCAACAACGTGGTGAACTTACCCTGAGACAGCACCGGCGAAGTAAGAATCACACGATCGGCGTGTTCAGGCCCCTCGTAGAATATGTTTCTTTCTCGCCCCAGGTCGGTCTCCAAAGACATCACAATAGTTTCGCGCAGGGGATCTATAGGGGGATTGGTCACCTGGGCAAATTTTTGCCGGAAATAGTCATACAAAGAGCGTTCGCGCTGTGACAGTACAGCCATCGGCGTGTCGTCACCCATCGAGCCTACAGCCTCGTTACCGGACTCCGCCAGTGGCCGCAGCACCTGATCTCGCTCCTCGAAACTCACTTGAAACATCTTCTGGTAGGCTTCGATCTTCTGCGCATCTATCCCCGGCGCTATCTCGCTGCCAAAAGTACCGGCAATGCGCAGCGACTTTTCTTTCAACCATTGCTTGTAGGGATGCCGCGACTTAAGACGCTGGTCAACGTCTTCGGTTTGTAGCACTTCACCGGTGTGGGTATCCACCACCAATATTTGCCCAGGTCCTACCCGGCCTTTAGCAATAACATCCTCCGGCCTGTAGCCGTGAGTGCCCACCTCTGAGGCCAGAGTAATAAACCCATCGCGGGTTTTCACCCAACGTGCCGGGCGTAGACCGTTGCGATCCAGCACACAAGCAGCTAAGCGACCGTCGGTCAATACAACACCGGCTGGCCCGTCCCAGGGCTCCATATGCATCGAGTGGTATTCATAGAACGCTTTTAGATCCGGATCCATGGCCTCCATGTTCTGCCAGGCAGGGGGTATCAACATGCGCAGCGCCCGGGTCATATCCAGGCCACCGGTCATCAGTACATCCAACATATTGTCGAGACTGGACGAATCGGAGCCACTGCGATTGACCAGTGGCGCAATACTGGCGATATCGGGCAACATTTCGGTGTCAAACATTGCCGTACGCGCTTCGGCCCAGTTGCGGTTTCCCTCAATGGTGTTGATTTCACCGTTATGGGCCAGCAACCGAAAAGGCTGTGCCAGTGGCCAACGCGGCATAGTATTAGTAGAAAAACGCTGATGGAACACGCAAATAGCAGTCTCCAGTCTCTGGTCACTCAGGTCCTGGTAAAACAGCGGCAAGTCCACCGGCATGACCAACCCTTTGTAGGTAATCACACGCGCTGACAGGCTGCAGATATAAAAATCCTCATCCTCTTCCAGGGCTTTTTCAGCCTTGCGCCTGGCGACAAACAGGCTGGTTGACAGTTGCTCGGGCGTTAACCCATTACCGTCTATAAAAAGTTGCTCAATCAAAGGCAAGCTAGACAGGGCTATTTCACCACACACCTCGCTGTTGGTGGGCACTTCGCGCCAGCCCATTACAGCCAGACCCTGGTCACGCACAGCCTGCTCAAGTGCTTGCCGGGCAATGTCAGCTTTTTCTTGCTGTGGACTTAAGAATATTTGGCCTACTGCCAACTGATCCGGGACGTCACATGCAAAACACTCTCGGGCAATTTGCTGCATAAACCGTGTGGGCATTTGCAGCAGTAATCCACAGCCGTCACCGGTCTTACCGTCCGCTGCAATACCACCACGGTGAGTCATGCAGGTCAGTGATTCTATCGCAGTTTCAAGCAATTTATGGCTGGCATCACCTGAGGTGTGGGCGATTAATCCAAAACCACAATTGTCACGAACATCCTCAGGTCTAAACAGGCCTGCACTCATAATTAATCCAAAATTAGATTTAAAAACAATAACTTACAGGAGAACCCCGACTCCACAACAGCAGCTGGAAACAACGGGGGGTAGCTATTTTACACTGATGACGGGGGAGGAACAAACCGCAGCGACACGCTCATCAGCACTGCCGCCTGTTAACAAACCCTTTTTTCACCCTGGGCAAAGCAGACTTTTGAGCTCATTGTCGGTGACATCATCAACCACCGCAGCCTCACCCAGAGCACGCAATAATACCAGCCGGCGCTGGCCGTCGATAACCTTTTTGTCACGCCCCATCAGCTCAAGAATTTGCGCTGATGATATCTCCGGGGGCGCTGCAACCGGCAACCTTGCCTGCGATAATAGTGCTATCAGCGCCTCAACATCCTCGGCCAGTATCCAGCCCCGCTGCGCCGAAAGGCGCAGCGCCATGACCATGCCCGCAGCCACCGCTTCACCATGCAGCCAAACACCATAGCCCATGGCTGCCTCAATGGCGTGGCCAAAGGTATGGCCCAAATTCAAAATGGCTCGTACACCCGATTCTCGTTCGTCTTCTGCCACCACCCGCGCTTTGTTGCTGCAGCTACGCTCAATCGCCTCAGCCAGCGCGGCCTCTTCTCGTGCCACCAGCGCAGCCATATTGTCCTGCAGCCACTGGTAAAAGGGCAGGTCACAAATCAGACCGTATTTAATGACTTCTGCCAGGCCAGCAGCAAACTCCCTGGCTGGCAAGCTGTGCAGGGTAGAGGTATCTATCAATACCGCTGCCGGCTGGTAAAAGGCGCCAATCATGTTCTTGCCCAGCGGATGGTTGACCGCAGTCTTACCACCAACAGAGGAATCAACTTGCGCCAAGAGAGTGGTGGGGATCTGAACAAACGCCACACCACGTTGGTAACAGGCGGCCGCAAACCCGGTCATATCGCCTACCACACCCCCGCCCAGGGCTACCAAGGTGGTATTGCGGCTATGCCCCTCAGTCAACACCCGGTCAAAAATTGTTTGCAAGGTGTCCAGGCCCTTAAATTGTTCACCATCTGGCAGCACCACCTCGGTGATAAGAGAGCGTTCACCCAAGGCTGCGCGCACCCGCTCGGCATACAGTGGTGCCACAGTCTCATTACTAACGAGCACCACCTGGGAACCGCGGATATGCGAAGACAACAAGGTACCGCCGTCGAACAAGTCGCGGCCGATATAAATGGGGTAACCACGGTCACCCAGGTCAACCTGTAAGGTATGTATTAGAGTAGGCATAGTTGCTCAGCTATGTGTATACAGGCCCGGCATGATAACGCCAACAGCGTAGGGTGTCTTGCTTGCTTGGGGTTTAACCCTCCAGCTCCCTCACCAGCCGCTGCGCGACACTGCGCGGGCTGCTACTATCGGTATCGATTACGTGGTCAGCAATTTCCCGATACAACGGGTCACGCAGCTCCATCAGCTCAGCCAGCGTATCTCGCGGGTTACCGTTATTTAGCAATGGCCGGCGCCGGTCTTTAGATGTTCGTCGAAGTTGCTCATCCAAGGTGGCGTGGAGGTAAATGACAAAACCCCTGGCCGCCAGCGCCTGACGATTTTGAGGTCGCATTACCACGCCACCACCTGTGGCCAGACAGACTCGGTCCATCAGAGTCATCTCTTCCACCACTTGTTGCTCCCTGTCGCGAAAACCCTCTTCGCCTTCCACGTCAAAGATCCAGGGAATATCAGCGCCAGTTCGACGTTCAATTTCATTATCGGTATCAGCGAACTCCAGGTGTAGCTGGCTCGCCAGTGCTTTACCAATAGTGGTTTTGCCGGCCCCCATTGGGCCGACCAGAAAGATTTTACTAGGTTTAATCAAGCAGGGTATCGGCCAATATTCGAGGAGTAATAAATATCAGGGTCTCAGTCTTGGTCTGATTGGTACCCTCATTGCGGAAAAAGGCGCCAACGTAAGGTATGTCGCCAAAAAATGGCACCTTATTGACACTGGTTATATCTTCCGTTCTAAACACACCACCCAGCACCACGGTTTCGCCATTGCCAACCAACACCTGGGTGGTCAGCTCGGTGGTATCGATTGAGGGGATAAAACCACCCTGGCCACTTGGCACCAGATCACCAATAGAATCCTGATTGATCACCAGATCCAATAGGATCCTGTCATCGGGGGTAATATTGGGCGTGACATCCAGCTTCAGAACGGCTTCTTTAAAAGAAGTTGTGGTTTGACCACTGGAAGAAGATTCCTGGAAAGGCACCTCGGTACCAGACTTGATCGTAGCTTGCTGTTTGTCACCGGTAATGACCTTGGGTTGAGATACCACTTCACCCTGGCCGGCCGCCTCAAGTGCTGACAACTCCGCCGTTAAAAACAAATCTTCGCTGGTAAAGCCGATGGCAAAACCACTGGTGCGATTGGCAACACCCAGGTCAACCATCAGTGCTCCAGGATAGGAAACACTGGGCTGGCTGCCATTGACAACCGCGCGGTTGAGGCTCGCTACGTTATTGGTATCGCCGCCCACCGACAGGATATTGCCATTTGCATCGCCGTTTAAGTAACCGCCTCCCCATTCAATGCCAAGCTCCTTCTCCAAATCTGACTGAGCAATAACAATACGTGCCTCTATCATCACCTGCCGAATGGGAATATCTACCAATTCAATTAGATCGCGAATCTCACCCAATTTGGCATCGGTGTCGGTGACTATCAGGGAATTCGTGCGTGGATCCACCACCACCGAACCCCGTGGTGATATCAACGTGCCACCATCTGCCGAACCCGCTTCAAACAATACCACCACCTCGCTGGCAGAAGCATAGCGGATGCGGATGAACTCGGTACGCAGCGGGGCCAATTCAGCTATCTGCTTGTTGGCTTCGATTTGCTGACGCTCCCGCTCCGCAATTTCCGCCGCCGGCGCCACCATCAGCACATTGCCGACCTGGCGTTTATCCAGACCTTTGGTTTTAAGTACCAGCTCCAGAGCCTGATCCCAGGGTACGTTCTGCAAACGTAAGGTAATGCGCCCAGATACAGTGTCGCTGGCAACCAGATTGAGTTCGGTAAGGTCAGCAATCAACTGCAACACCGCCCGGACTTCGATATCCTGGAAATTGAGCGATATGCGATCTCCCACGTAGGTAAACTCGTCTGCGCGCTCTTCAACCTCTTTCGCCGTCAATGGCTTCACGCTGAGCACATAGCGGTTGTCTGTCTGGTAGGCCAGGTAATCATAATTACCGGTAGTACGCAGTGACAGCACAGCACCTCGCTCGGTAGTGTTGACATCAACGGTGGTCACTGGCGTGGCAAAATCGGTCACATCATAACGCCGCATCAGGCTTTCGGGCACGGTAGTATCTACAAACTCCACCTTAACCACACCACCTTCGCTGAATACGTTGACATCAACACCCGGGTCAGACAGGTCCAGCACCAGACGGCCCTCACCATCAGCGGTACGCTGGAACTGCAGGTCGTTAATTGTGGACACGACATCAGTAACTTTTTCAACGCGGGTCTGCACCCGATTGGGATCAGAGGTTTGCTTGAGATAATCTTCACCACCTTCCTGCCCAACCATTACGTACAGACTGTTTCCCTCGGTACGGGTTTCATAGGGCATAAGCTTGACCAGATTCACAATCATCCGGGTCCTGCCTCCGGATTCAAGTACCACCACCCCGGTGGCATTGCCGTAGGGCAGGGAATAACGCTTGCTGGACAGCGCACTCTGGGTATCGGCGAAATCGATAGCGATGCGCGCTGGCTTTTCAACCGTGTAGGCGCTCATATCGGTGGGTAACTGGTCAAAGTCGAGACGAATTTCGAACTTGCTGCCTGGCCTCGAGCTAAATTCAATGTCGGTTACCTTAGCTGCGCTGGCAACACCGGCAACAGCTAACAGGCACAGGCTGACAAGCAGCCGCCGCAGGTTGACCGCGAGGCAACGGCGTCTCCCCGACAGGCCGCCGCTATCCAGATTCCCATTCATTTTTAGCATGGCATTCACCAATGATCTCGACATATCAGTCGCTTAATTTGATTGTCCGCGGGCGCTCTACCCAGCCGTCTGCGGTACCGTCAGTAACAATTTCTACCACAGCCACGTAGGTGTCGGTCATTTCCACCACCCTGCCGTGGTTGCGCCCCATATAATTACCCAGCCTTACCCTATGTACACCCGCATCCGGATCTCTGACCAGAGTCCAGTCAG
>Ga0316189_10005477_pt1 | contig 12177 bp, 30 predicted proteins | sample LowCovwburrow_MG_FD_204930 | JGI IMG/M metagenome (GOLD analysis project Ga0316189, IMG submission 204930) | Coastal sediment microbial communities from Maine, United States - Lowes Cove worm burrow | ecosystem: Environmental > Aquatic > Marine > Coastal > Sediment | place: USA: Maine... | reverse complement strand
GAGAACAGGAAGCGCGCGCGTAGTGCGCGAAGCGCGAACCAAGCGCACGAGTACCTGCGCTGCGTCCCGCGCCGCGAACCGCGAACCAAGCGTGTGAGTACCTGCGCTGCGTCCGGCCTGAGCCGCCACAGCGCGCGCGTGCGCCGTGTCTGTGAGCTCGGCCGGGGGGTCTCGCCCGGCCCACTTTCGCCGCCTCCGCTTTCCGCTCGGGGGGTCAAGCCGGGCTGGCTCCCGACGCTCGTACAGCGCGACAAGCAAACACGATGCGTGGTGGGGCCACCAACACCTGACCCCTCGCTTGAAAGGCGAACCATGTACCACTTGAAGACGAAGAACTGCCCTGCTTGGAATGCAGGGGAACGACTGCGCGTTGCTCGCTATCTCGAGAGGCTAGGCCGCGAGATGCGTAACCGCGAAGGCGAGCTCGACATGAGCAAGCTCGACTCGATGAGTGATCACGAGATCGCGCGACTGGCCGGCCTGGAGGCTGACCTCGCGAAGGCCGAAGGCTCACTCCCCCGAACGCCTTGGATGACCCCCGAAGAGCGCGTTCTCGATCGCCGTGCCGAAGCGTGGGATCGTGACCCCAAGGTCTACGAACAAGCTCGCCAAAGCGTACTCGCCTCCTTCGAGGCGCTGATGGGAGGCAAGTGATGGACCCCTTTGAGTTCAAAGCGCCAACCATCAGGCCCAACAGCGAACGCCGCGAACGCCTGATCAAGCAGCTCGCCGATGTCTACGCCTCGCTCATGGAGTCCATGGACAGGATGGGTAAGGCCGCACCCAGCAAACAAGACTACGAGAGCGATGAGGAATACCTCGAAGCCAACAACGCTTGGGGCCAAGCCTCACTCGCCATCTACGAGGTCTACAGAGGCATCAACCAACAACTCTCCTGCGTTGAGAGAGGAGAACCCAACCAATGAAGTTCAAGTTCATCCCCCCCACGATCAACATCAACGGGACCAGCAAGCCTGAGCTGCTTGAGCAACTCGCGCTTGTCATGGACGGCCTCACGACCGCAGAGGACGCGATGTGCCGAGCCTATCCGCATGGCAGGGACTACCCCATCGGCAAGTGCGAACAGGCACGCGATGAGTGGGACAAAGCGAGACTCATCTTGCTCAAGCTCAAAGAGGCCATCAACGCCCTTTACACGGACCTCTACTTCCAAGGACGCGACTAATGAGCAAGCAACCCGAATGCCGCACCGACGTAAGGTGGATGAGCGAAGACGAAGGCGATGAAGACACGCCCTTCGAGCTCACCGCCTACAACGCGAAGCTCGATGAAGAGCACACCATCGAGCTCTCCCTGAACGAGCTGCGAAGGCTCTCCCTCGATAGCATCTCCATGTGCTCTGGACCATGCGAATGCTCAGTCGAACCTGACGCGTGGTGTCAAGAAGGATGGTGGTCCATCCCCTGTGTCGCGGGGTTGATCTGATGAAGGCCTACGACGAGATCCCCAAGGAATGCCCCATCTGTGGGGATGCAGACGAGGCGTGGTCGATCACCGCCGAAGACTTCACCCGCTACGATGACGAGGCTGTCGAGTCACGCGCTGAGGACTTCGATGAAGATGGCAACCCCGAAGATCAACCTGTTCGCGTCTTTTGCCGTGAGTGCTCCGGGTACATGCGGCTGTCAGTGACGCTCGTCGAGAGGATCGCCAGTTGAAGTCCACTAAAGAGGAGATCACCTGATGCCCCTGAGACCTAGCAACGAACGACAGTCCAAGCTCTTCTCGTGGAACCTCCACAAGACCAGCTACGCATCGTCCCAGACGTTCGAGGAGGCATGCGGTGAACTTCTCATCGGCATGCTGCACACACTCTACGAACGAGAGGGCGGCATTGAGCAAGGCACCATCGGCGCAGCGAATGCCATGAACCTGCTCACTGCCATCAAGGTGAAGGCCAAACACGCCTTCATCGAACAGGTCGCTGAGGAGGTATCGAAGCGTTGAACACCAAGACACGCTCCATGATCGCCGGAACGATGGTGCTCTTCTGCATCGTCCTCTGCATCGGCCTACTCGCCGGGCTCCCCACAGCGGCCATAGCAGCCATCTGCTTGGTCACGCTCCGCTAACCCTCACACCGGGGTTGTTGGCTCGACTGGGCCGGTGTGAGGGCGATACGCCTTTCACCCAGTCGGGCCTCTCTCGTGCACTCCTCCGCTTCCAGTGGAAGAGGTCTGTCTCTACACAACCACAAGGACATCACATGAACACCCAAGTCAGGGAGTCCGCCTGCGTCTACACAGGCAACTCCATCGAACTCGACATCGGGGCCGACGACAAGATGAGCGCACCCGACCTCGTCGTCACCGCGCTTCGCAAGATCGGTCTGCACACCAAGACCAAAGAGCACTTCTATGTGCTCCTGCTCAACGGCAAGCACCGACTCATCTCCTACGAGTGCGTCTCCATCGGCACACTCACCACATCACTCGTTCACCCCAGAGAGGTGTTCCGATCCGCGGTGATGCAAGGCGCTGCCGCCATCGTCGTAGCGCACAACCACCCCAGCGGTGATCCGCAGCCGTCACGCGACGACCTCGAAGTCACCGACAGACTCGTGAGGGCCGGCAAGACTCTCGGCATCCCCGTACTCGACCACATCATCATCGGTGATGAACGGTCCTTCAGCTTCCGATCGGAGGGGCGACTGTGAGATACCACACCATCAACGGCTGGACCAAAGAGCGCATGAAGGCCCAGATCCGCGAACAGAACGATGGCACTAGGGCCACCAACGCCAATGGCGACTGCATCTACGCAACGGGCACTGGGAACCACTGCGCGGTTGGCTGCTTCCTGGCATCCGACATCGCGACGGAGGAGGCCTACGAGTCGGCGATCGTTGACGCGGGTGCAGCCAACATCGCTTACCAGCTGGCGGACATCCGCCATCCCGACGACAGGCATGAGGCTTGGGCGGAACAGGCGCGCATCGAAAGGCTCATGCCGCTCCGTGAGGATGGGCTCCAAGCGCTCCAACAAGTCCACGACGATCCGAGCAACGATGACGACATTCGCGATGCGCTTTGCAAGTGGATCGACAAGAACGTCATCGACAACAAGGAGGAAATCTATGCCTAACCACTGCTTCAACAAGCTCACGATCAGCGGACTGCGAGAGAGCGTCGATGAGTTCATCAAGGATCGCCTCGATGAGAACTGCAACATCGACTTCAACCTCGTCCACCCCATGCCCAAGGCGCTCGAAGACGTCCACACCGGATGGTATGAGCTCAACGGGCGAGAGGTTCGCCTCTGGCGTGAAGACCGCACGACTGGACACAAGACGCCCGTCGAAAGCGACGAGGTTCGCGCCCTCCAGATGCTCTACGGCGTGACCAATCCACGCGACTGGAAGGTCAACAACTGGGGCACCAAGTGGAACGCCTACGACCATGGCGACATGGACCGTGGCAACCACGGGCTCGAACATTGGGCAGAGTTCGATTTCACCACCGCTTGGGGACCGCCCAAGAAGTGGCTCCAAGACCTGAATAAGGCCTGTCCTCGGCTCTTCCTGCAACTGGAGTTCACCGTCGAAGGCGGCCAGTCGATGGGCTCCTTCGCCTTCGAGCCGCTCGACGACATCGACTTCCACACCATCCGTGAACACAACCTGAGCCTCAAGGAGGACAAGTGAGCAACCTCGTCAACATCAGGTGGACCATCACCGACTGCGGGTCAGCGGTTCAAGGCTTCCCAGTCCAAGAGATCCAGTTCCATCCGCATACCCGCAACCTCACGACCAGCTCAAGTGACTTCGAGATCGAAGAGGCGATCTACAAGGCGACCAGAGAGGCGTTCGACGACGACTTCTGTCCTGAACCGACATCCCTCAACGAGTCTGTGGTGCGTGTCCGAGAAGCCATCAAGGCCAACGAGTACGAGAGGAACCAACTCGCCAAGAAGAAGGAAGTCGACAGGCTCTACGAGCCGGCCGCGAAAGCGGTCGCTGCGTTCATGCTCGACAACCAACTCATGTCAGTCGCTGTCGAGCGGCTCCTCACTGGAGTCATGCGCTTCTGCGAGAACAGCAACGAAGCCAACTTCGAGAACGCACTCCACAGCGCCATCAACACCTACAAGCAAGCAACCGGAAAAGGAGACCTCTGTGATTGAAACCAAGATGATCGAGATCCGCGACAAGGCCACCCTGATCCCCGCAATGGTGATCAGGGTGAACGCTATGACCAACATGCCTGAGCCCCACAACTGGCTCATCCAGCACTCGGGCTGGGGGACCGACAATCCCGGCATCTACCTCTTCGCCATGCACGGCAAGGGGTACTGCCACTACGACGCCTACGGCTGGGGTGACCGCACCTTCCACAACGCTCACCTCTATGTCCAAGAGCACTTCGACGACATCGAAGACGGACAAGTCGTCGACGTCGAGTTCATCCTCGGCGAGACCGAGCACCCCAAGGTCCCCACGCAAGACAGGCCCTTCTGATGCTCAAGGACTCAGAGCTGAAGCGGCGCTTCTTCAACGCTGCAGGCAACCTGCACATGGGGCGCTCCGTCAAGAACACCTCGAAGAGCGCACGCAACATCGAGTGCGTGTTCAACGGCAACGGTGAGCTCATCGGGGCTCACGTTCCCATCGCAGTCTACATCTCGGCCGATGAGGCCGGACTCACCCTGAAGGGCGAACCCAAGGAGGGCCGCTAATGGACCCCAAAGACATCGGCAAGCTACTCGGCTTCGTACTGTGCGTCTTCGTGAGCGTGTGGCTCGGGAAGCGCAAGGAGGGCCGTCAATGACGCTCTACGACAAGATCCCCGACAGGTGCCCTGAGTGCGGTAACTGCGGAGAGCCTCACTCCAACTGGTACAGGAAGGCCGAGAACATCGTTCGCTATGACGACGGCAAATACCCTGGGATGAGCCTGGTTGACGAGTTCGAGGAAGAGGGCGACCCCGTCGACCAACCAGCTCGCGCCTTCTGCAGGAAGTGCCTTGAATACCTGCCAATGAGCGCCTCGCTCGTAGAGGAGTTGTTCAATTGAAGCCCCTCACTGAGATGCACCTCGATGTGCTGACACGCTTCATCGACGACGTCGACGACGTCTTCAGGGTGTGGGACTGGAAGTCGCTCCTCTCAAAGATGTGGGCCAAGGGCGACACCTTCCTTGACCGCTATCCCGGCCTCTACGCCTTGCGCAACTCACACGGGCCGTCATGGCTCGAGGACTTCGTGATGCCGACAGGCCGCGAAGGGAACTACGGGCCGTGCCCAGGACGAGACGGCATGGCTGGTGATCGACACGTTTACCGGGGCAGAGACCTTCTCTGCCTCTTCTGTCAGAAGCAGTACCACGGCAAAGGAGAAGATGAATGATCATCCTCAGCACCAAGATCGCGAAGGTTCGGGTCCACCGATCATCCGGCGAGGACAACGCATCGGGGCTCATCTACGACTGCGGCATTCACAGCCTCGCGGTCGACAGGGTCGAGCTCGACTGGTTCATCAACGCCAACTTCGGCAACGGCGGCACATCGGCCACCATCGAGAAGCCGGAGAAGGTCTATGACACCGTCTACCTCGACGGCTTCCGCTACATCATGCGGCATGCCGGAAAGCAGAACTACGAGTACTCGGTCGTCGTGCACAAGGACTGCAAGCCCTTCAAGGTGTGCGAGGCCTGCGGACAGAAGCTGCCATGCAGATGAAGTACGCCGACAAGAACAGAGATCAAGAGAGGGCCCGCAAGAGGGCCCTCTCTGACTTTCGATGCGCGATGCGCAAGCTCATCGACGAAGCCGAGGACTCGGGTGAGACGCACCTGGCCGGCGCGATGAGAGGCTCACAAGGGCTCATCGAGAGCATGGTTGAACAAGTCAGAAGACGACAACGCAACACCAAGGAGAACGACTGATGGGACTCGACATGTACCTGAGTGAAGAACGCTACTTCAGCAACTACGACCACGCGGAGGAGAAGGAGCGCGCCAGGGCTCACAGCGTTGCGCTCGCGGCAGGCTTCGACCCTGCGCTCCTCGATCGCAATGGCTCAGTCACCGCAGCCGTCAACATCGCCTACTGGCGAAAGGCCCACTGGCTGCACGAATGGTTCGTGAACAACATCCAAAACGGTGAGGACAACTGCGGTTCGCACAGCGTCGAGCTCGAACATCTCAAGGAGATCCTCGACGGGTGCAGAGCGATCATGGTGTTCCGTGCGACTGCCTCGATCGCTGATGCCGAAGAGTGCATGAACGACTCCTTCCCCTGCCAGTATCCACACGGCGAGTGGATCTGGGAGAGCGTGCAAGACACGATCGACCAGCTACAGCTGATCGTCGACCGAGCCGAGCGCGAGGAGGGCGACGGGATCTGGCGCGAGTACATCTACAGGAGTAGCTGGTGATGGGGTGGACAAGCATGAAGGGCCTCGACGAAGGCTCTGCGCTTTCGATGGCTCTCGCCGAGTACGAGTCGCACTCGCGTCTCGACTGGCACTACAGAGAGGCCAACGACGAGGACCGGCAAGGGGAGCTCTACCTACTGCTCGAGAATCGCGCTGGCCGCACGCTCATCGGGATCACGCTGATCTCCAACGAGGGCGGCGACTGGGGCTGGAAGCACATGGATGAGTCCATGATGCCCTTCTACTTCAAATGCCCCCTCGACTTCCTGGACCGGGCCGACGAGCCCGTCAACGAGTCTGCTGCCAAGTGGCGGCAAGGAGTGGTCGAGTACCACAAGGAGAACGGCAATGGGTGACCGCGTGTATGTGAGGATTCGCATCAAGGCTTCCGACAGGGAGGCCTTTTTTCGTGCGGCGAGAGCCGATGGGCCTGACTTCAACAAGGAGACAGGCGACCCCTGCGAAGGTGCCTTCGCGGAGGACTGCGTTGCCGACGAGAGTGAGAACGATGGGATCGTGATGTTCGGCTTCGAGGAGGTGAACTACGCCGGGGCTTGCGACATCGACATCATCGCCAGTCGCGGTGTGATCTTTGAGGGAGAGCACGATGCCGGCGACAACTACGGCTCCTACTGCTTCGTCTCGGACGGCCGGGAGGCGCATCAGATCGAGCAGGGCTACGACATCTCATCCGAGATGGCCCCTGTGAGTGGTGCGTTCGACGAGTTCGGGATCGTCCACATCGTGGTCCACGGGCCGCAAGAGGCGCTCAAGAACTACTTCAGGGCCAAGCGAATCGCAGAGCGTCACATGAACGCAGACGGGAAGAGCTCATGGGACAAGTGAACACGTTCTTTCAGATGCGCTTCGACAACGAGGCGCAAGCGACCAAGGCGATGCGCGCCCTCAACGAGAGACAGGTCTGTGTCAGCAAGGGAGGCAATCCTGAAACCATCGGCTTCGACGATGAGCGTGCAGTGAGTATCATTCGTCGCATGATCGAGAGGGGCTGGATCAAGGGTGACGCTGTCGTCACGGAGCATCCCTGATGTTCCTGCTGACAGACGGCAACTCGAAGACCGCGAAGAGCCGCGGCTTCGGGTGGAAGACATGGACGTTGGAGCTCCTGCCGCACAGTGCTGGCATCGACTTCAACGTCTGCGAGTTCTCGACACCTGGCTGCCGGAAACACTGCGTTGTGTGGTCGGGCCACGGCAAAGTGCCTGCGGTCATAGAGGCTCGCCGAAGGAGGAAGATCCTCTTCGCGAGGAACCCCGCCGCCTTCCACTCGATGCTGCTCTTCGACTTCGTCGACGCCCGCAAGTTCGCGGAGAGGAAGCAAGTGAGGGCCGCGATCAGACCCAACGCCTTCAGCGATGTCCCGTGGGAAGAGCGACTGCGCCTCGACCACTGGCCGGACATTCAGTTCTACGACTACACGAAGGACTGGGACCGCGCGATGCGCTTCGTCGACGGCGAACTCCCCGACAACTACCACCTCGTCTACTCGTGGTCTGATCGCGAGCAAGACGAGTGCCCCATCCGAACTGCGAAAGAGCATGGCGTCTCAATCGCGCTGCCCGGAGACAAGGACAAGTGGCGTGCGGCCTGCAAGAAGGCCCGCGTTCCCTTCGTCGACGGTGATGAACACGACATGACGTTCCTCCACGAGCCGGGAAGTCTGATCGTCCTCAAACCCAAAGGCTCGCTCATCAAGGCAAACAGCCCCTTCAAGATCCAACCATGAACATCGCTGAACAACTCAAGCTCGCCCTCGCCAACCTCAAGAACGACTCCGGCATCCCCTTCGACGTCACCGTCTCGCTCGACAGCAACGGTCCGCTGCGCCTCGTGCAGAGCGGCACCATCGTCGTCTTCGAGGCACCCGACAAGAAGGCGCTGACCAACTACATCCGCGGCTACCACCAGGCATGGGCTGATCACAACCAGTTGCCCGTCCCCGAAGAGGACGATGCCACGCTCGAGGACGCACTCCGTGCCGCGTCGAACTCCTAGTCCGAAGCAACTCCTCATTGGCGGTGGGTCTGAAGATGTTCAGGCTCACCGCCGTACCCGCCGCACTGATCCTGAGACAAGTCGGTGGGCTGCGGAGTCGCTGAAGAACTGCAGCAAGCTGCAGAACGTGATCCTCGGTGTGCTCAACGGATCACCGAAGGGTCTGTCCGACGACAGGATCGTCGCCCACGTTCGCCGCTTTCACGGCGAGCACTCCGAATCCAGCATCCGCTCTCGACGAGCCGAGCTCGTTGCCTTGAACCTCGTCAAGTGGAACGGCAAGCACACCGTCATGCCGAGTGGCAGGAAGGCCCGCCTATGGGTTCGCGTGAAGTAGGGGGAGACGATGCGGATCGTGTTCGCGCTCTACTCGAAGAGGCTTCGCAGATGTCCAGCGTGGCAGTCAAGCACATGCTTCACGCAGCCATCGAGAAGCTCCGCCAAGAGAAGCAGCTGTCGCCTGTCGAAGACGCAGTGCTGCTGCTGCGCATCCTCGAGATCGCGGCCGGCCATCTTCAACGCGAACGTATCAACCTCATCGACGAGATCTTTCGGGGAGAGCTTTGATGCGTCCCCGTGATCACCCTCTCGAGATCCTCTTCTGCGCCTTCTGGCTCGTCGCCATGGGCATCGCCATCGCACTTTCGTACCTATCCAAGAGACCATGATCCAAGACCAGACATCCGTAGAACACATCCGCAACGCAATGGCTTCGGGCAGCATGCTGCTCAACCGCCTGCGCGACGACCCCTTCGGCATCAAGGGTCAGGAGTTCACAGCCCTTCGCCTCTCTTCGTCGGGTGGCTGCGCCGCTGCACTCGCACTGAAAGGCAGCACCAGGGGCATCCGCGAAGTCGACGAGAAGGGCTCTCGCATCTTCGAGCTCGGCCATCAGCGAGGCGAGTCGCTGCTCAACGCGTTGAAGCTCGGCATGGACTCGCTGTCGATGAGCGAGGAGGTGCCGACGATTACCGCTGAGTTGCCGGTTCGCATGAAGATCGGTGACGCAAGCGACCCGATGAAGCTCCTCGCCCTGGCAGACGCCTTCCCCGGTATGGTCAGCGATGTTCGTCACGAACGTGAAGCTGACGGCTCGATCAAGTCGGCGACCGCATCGCTCTACGCCAAGGGGCACCTCGATGGCTTCATCCAGGGGGCGAAGTTCGATCGTGTCGTGGAGATCAAGACCATGAACCCCTTCGTCATCAAGAAGGTGGAGGAGGACAAGATCGGCACGGTGAACGAGAACTACATCACGCAGCTTGCCTGCTACGAGACGGCTCTCGTCGAGATGGGCATCACGACTTGGGAGCGGCTGCTGCCCGGCCTGTTCATCTGCGAGGACAAGGCGAACTGCGCACTGAAGCTCGTCGAGCTGCCGCACGACCAAGCGAAGCTCTATGCCGGGCGAGCGAAGGCCCGGTTCGCGAGAGTTGTCCAGTACCTCGCCGAGTTCCACACGCACAACGGGCTGACCGATCCCGGAGTGGCGGACCTTCGTGAGTACGCACCGGACGGCAACGGCAAGCTCCCCTGGCAGTGCAACTACTGCGATGTGGCGAAGCTCTGCTGGGGCAGTCGACTGAAGTCGACCGAGAGCAAGGCCGCGAAGCCGCAGCTCTACGTCATCCCCGAGATCCCCGAAGACATCCTGAACGAGGAAGGTGAAGCATGAAGTGCAACGGCAAGACGATGGACGTCATCGCGAAGGAGCTCCAAGACTTCTTCCCGGCGTCCGACCTCGAGACGAAGCCGAGTCGGCATCTCGACTGGAAGAACCAGTTCGTGATGCTGACCTACGTCACCAACCGAGCCATCCAATCGAGGCTCGACAAGGTGTGTGGGCCGGGCAACTGGCAGAACAAGTTCTCCATCTGGGGTGACAAGGGTGTGCTCTGCACAATCGCTGTTCGCTTCGTCGATGACGGGGGAGGCGAGGTGTGGGTCCACAAGCAGGACGGTGCTGATCGCACGGCCGTCGAAGCAACCAAGGGCGGGTTCAGCGGGGCGATGAAGCGCGCTGCGTGCCAGTGGGGCATCGGTCGCTACCTCTACGAGTTCCCCGAGATGTACGCACCTTCGGAGAAGAGTCAGCAGGGCAAGAACTACGTCAAGCGTGGATGGGTGCCGAACTTCCCGAAGCAGTTCTTGCCGAGCGAAGACAAGAGCGAGGGGATCGTCGAGGATCGCATGCACGCCGATGCACCGCAGAAGATGGAGACGATCGCCGTGATCAAGCCGGAGGGCACTGCAACGGAGCACTTCTCCAACCTGCCTCCGGCGAGCGAGTCGGGTGATCCGATCATCAACCCCGACACCGGTATCCGCGGCATGCCCGAGTTCAAGTTCCCGGTGTGGGACATGGGGCTCGCCGAAGACGCCGACTCACCGCCTGAGTGGATCGCAAAAGAGATCCGCTTCGGCAAGTTCAAGGGGAACCCCTGGTCCTACATGTGCTTCGGCAACGAGCAGAACGGGTGGATGCCGCCCGATGGTCCGAAGAGCGGACGTTGGTCGTGGATGGTCTGGATGCTCCAGCAAAACTTCGACCCGAAGGGTTGGAAGTCCCGTCAAGCTATCTGCTCGATCCTGCACAAGCTCGAGAAGGGCTCCTGGCTCACCACTCCCGGCCAAGCGATGAGCTGGGCACTGCACTGCCACGAGAAAGCATGGAAGGAACAGGCATGAATGGCGACGAGCGATACGAGGACTGTGATCGCTGCGGCGAGAGGTTCTATGGCGGCTCCATCAAGGCCTTCACTCGCGAGATCGAGGTAGTGGGTGGTCCCGTCCATCGCTGCCTTTCCTGCCTCGAGGCGGATCGCAAAGACCACAAGACGAAAGAGAGCAAGCCTTGAAGCCCACCCCCAGCAACCGCTTCTATGCCGCGATCAACACGCACCCGATCTTCGCCTACGCGGTGATTCTGGCCGCCGGGTTACTTGGCTTCACCGCCGGCTACTTCGGCCAGCCCGTGCACGAGTGTCCCATCGAGGTGATCAAGGTCCAGTGCGACTGCAGCCACACTTGGGGTGCAGAGAGGGGAGGTGCAGTCCGATGACGAGTGACGCGCAACTGGAGAACGGAGGAGAGAGCGATGGGAAGTGACGACCGATGTGTTCATGGAGTTCCGCTGAGTGATGACCCGGAGTGCGCGTTCTGCGAACTCGCCGCCCTCCGCGCCGAGCTGGAGGAGGAGCGTGGCCTAATCGACGACATCGACTCGTATGTCCCGCAACGCTATGAGCTGTACGAGGGCACGGATGAGGTGAACGAAGACGCGCCTATCCCGCTCATCGAGCGCGTGCAGCACCTTGTGACCGAACTTGCCTCCGAACGCGAGAAGCGCGAGGCGGCGGAGCGGGAGCGGGCGGACGGAGAGGATGATCGCCACTGGCGCAAGTATTGGGCGGGCCGCGCCGAGTCCGCCGAGTCCCAACGCGACACCGCGACCGCGCTGTTGCGGGAGGTCGTCTTCGAGGGGATCACGAAGCACCACAACATTCCGAAGCTGATCCCTTCGGAGAAGCTGCGCGAAGTGCTGGTCGAGGCTCAAGCCTTCCTCACCGCATCCGACGCGCAGCGAGCGCGGGGAGGCGAGTGATGAGTAGTAAGCACCGAAGCAAGCGTGACGCGAAGCGTAGGCGGCAGCGCATGGCCGCGAAGCGCAATCGCTACAGTCGGCAGTGGTGGCTCGAACTGGAGGCGAGAGAGGGGGCGGGGATCGCTCGCCTGGTCTGGTTGATGCGCGGGATGCCGCCCGAGTAC
>Ga0316189_10005476_pt1 | contig 12179 bp, 6 predicted proteins | sample LowCovwburrow_MG_FD_204930 | JGI IMG/M metagenome (GOLD analysis project Ga0316189, IMG submission 204930) | Coastal sediment microbial communities from Maine, United States - Lowes Cove worm burrow | ecosystem: Environmental > Aquatic > Marine > Coastal > Sediment | place: USA: Maine... | reverse complement strand
CATTGCTTTTTTGCCAATAACTATTGCGTACTTCTCCATCTTTCATAATCATTGTTAACTGATACTCATAATCGATTTCCTTCCCTTCTGGCAGAAAAAGCTGTACACCATCCAATGCCTTGTCATCTTCTGTAATATTAATAGAAGGAAAAGTGATGGTATTGAAGCCGTTTGGGTCTCCTTGAATTGAGCGTACCATTAGTTTCATAGAATGTGCATCAGAATATTCTAAAGCATTAAGAACCTGTACTTCTATATTTGTAATCTGACTTCCTGAAGTACCTCCTATTATTTTTCGTTTAACTTCTTGGTTGCAATCATTACATTCACTATCTATAGCATAATCAAACCATAATTCTTTTACTGGTTTCCCTGAAATTAATTGGTTTGCGATTGAAGCATCTAGCGTATAAGTATCGCCTTTGGCTACTATATCGGAGTTAATTGGAATGCTTTCAAAATAATAGTGGTTTCCTTGTTGCCTGATAACTACCAAATCTGTGATGGCAGCTGGATAGTCCAAATTGTTGGTCCACCCGTTTTGCAAATCGTCCACCGATTCGAATTCAATCTTTCCGAAAGTGACTTCTGAATTTACCTTTAAATATATCGGAACCTCAATAGAATTATCTTCATCTCCAAAAGGTTGAAATACTAATTTCATGCTCGGAGGAATATCATTGAGCATGGCACCCACAAAATTATCTACATTACTATCCATGCGCCAATCGATGATTATCGGCTTGTGGTAATCGGTGGGAATACTTACACTTACGCTTTCCTCCTCCACATTCAAGTTGGCTAAAGAGGTTCCAAACCTATGTGTGGGCGTAGCTCTAAGCTCCATGGGCAAAAGACTAATGCGTTTACCTAGTTTTTTTGAAAGTACATTCTCGGCAATCTTAATGTCCTCATGATCAATATTTGGTGATATTTCTGCATTAATTAGTACGCTACCTCTACCTTCTTCTGAAGACATATAATAGATGTTGAATCCATATTCATTTGTTTCTTTATTCCAACTTAATGAAAATGTATCGGGAAGATAGTAATAGGTGTTTTTCACGTTTTTATCTGGATAAATTCTTGAATGTATATTTAATTTCTCAAGAAAGGAACGATATTCATCACCTTGTAATAAAGAACTAACAATCTCATTGTTAAAAAAATCAGCTCCTGTTTTATCTGTGTTTTTAGGTGGTTCATCGGTTTTTTTAGGTACTCGAATCAAACCAATATTTTTATACACAGGTGTTTTTGTCGTTATTCTCACAGGGTCTTTTATTACTGTGGTAGTTGGCTTTTTGTGTTTCCGAACAGGCCCCTTAAACACAATCGGTCCAGATGTTGCACTATTTGTTTTTTTTCCTAAAGCGAGTAAATTATAAGCTTCATTCCCTTTTAACCCTTTTTTATTCTCATTATATACTGTCCACTTATTAGCACTATACCAAACACCTATAGGATTATTATAACTCTTTATAGAAGTTTGTGAATTAAATGTTGCAAAAACTATAGCTTTTGTCTGGTTATTGGTTTTGGAACTATTTACATAGGTAATGTGATTTTTCTTTGTGGCTGGAGTTACCTTATGCTTAAAAATGTTTGGATGAATTAGCACATTAAATTTTGACCCTGTTGGCATTCGTTTACCATCGGTATTAAATATGTACCAGTACCCTCCTGCATAGTAAACTCCTGTGGAACTTGTATTATAAGGTCCTTTAGATCCCCAATTTTGAGTTATTAAAAAAGCGGCATTAGGATTATTATTTAATTTAGCATGATTTATTTTTATTGCCTTTGTGTTTGTCCCCGCTTTAACAATAAAAGCATTGGTTCCTTTATTTATTACCAAAACATTAAATTGAGTTTTAGCTTTTAAAGGTGTTCGGTCTTGATTAAATATTGTCCATTTTTTTCCATTATACCAAGCACCAATGGCTTTGATTTGGTAGGGTCCAGATGTTCCGTAATTATGTGTTACAATAAGTATTTTGTCTTTTTTACCATTCGTACTACTATGATTAATAGAACTAATATGTCCTTTAGTGTTCGTGCTAGATACAATATGTCTAAATACTGACTGTGCTTGAATATTGCCTATACTGCATAGCATGATAGTTACAATGCTCAAGCATATATTCTTTTTTATGTGAATTAAATTTTTCATGATTTTATTATTTTACTTGTTTTAATAAGCAATATAGAACGCAGATTCTTGATCCATTTCTGAACGTGCCAGTCGCTCTTGTCTTTCTACAAATTCTTGATAAGTTTCTTCATAGGTAGAGCCACTGTTAGAAGGCCTAAAGCTAGTCATGCCCTGTTCCCAAGGGTCAAGTATTGTAAGTATTGTTCCATTTGGTGTTCCATCTCCTCGGATACCAGAAACTACAACAACGTGAGCATCATCTTGAAGATCTGTAGCTACCCATAACGGACCAATGTTTAGTAAGTCAGTAAAGCCTTGTATTGTATAACTTTGCGGATATTCATATTGTAATCCCCATACGCTAAACATTTCTACATTATCTGCTGGTAAACCATTATTGTAAAACTGCTCCCAGCCATTAACCCCACGAGCAATATCTTGTGGGTCTATACTAATTCTATCTCTCCAACCTACAATCATCGCAGCAGAAGCTGCCCAACAAGACATTCCGCTTGTTTGAGGAACAAGTTGCACAGAATAAGATATATTTACGGATGAGCTTCCATTAGAACTAGAACCTGTAGAACTTCCTGAACCCGTAGAAGGCGTAGAACTTCCCGCAGAAGAAGTATATATACTATTTATAGCCTGAATATCGCCAGCACTTAATGCTGTTCTTTGACCAATTGGAGTTCCTGCAGGAATGGTAGTGATTATTGGTCGACTTGAATCAATTGCAAAACCCGAAAATGAAGGGTAATGCATTATCGATCCATAATCATAGCTTCCTACATTGGTTCCTCCTGCTGTACCATAGTTCCAATGGTTCGTAAATTTTCTAAAATTATGTCGTTTACCCGCTATAACATTTGCTGTATCTACAACCACATGTGTATCTCTATCTGTACGTGTATGTTCATGATATAAACCAGCAGCATGACCAATTTCGTGCATAATTTTTCCTTTAATTGGATGCCCAGTTCCTCCCTTTACATTAATAGGTTGTACACCAGACATTTTACCAATTTGCGAAGAGTATCCCGAAGCATTTAGGTTAAATCTAACATAGTCACTATCACTTGATGTTTTCGGACGCATATTCAAGTTGGTATTTGAGTTTACTTCATTGATTGCTCGAACGACTACCAGGGAATCACTAGTTCTACCTGCTGGAATTTCATATGGTATTACCCCATTTGTCCATCTTACAGAAAGACTAGTTGTTGTGGCACCTCCTCTTCCTGGTCTTATTTGGTTTGCTGGACCTAAAATAATGTCTCCTTCAAATATGGCAAGTCCATTTATAATTTCAACCTGAATTTGAGTAGCTTCTGTCATTAAAGGAAGTCTCATATTAAGGGTTCTAACCTCTCCATTTCTTCCTGGAGCATGTTCTTCTTGGGCATAAAATTTATTTGAAAATAGCAATGTGATAAATAAAATTGCGTATAGTTTTAAATATGTTGTTTTCATTTTACTAAGTTTTATAAAGTTAGGATTATAGAAAGTGATCTATATCTATTCTTCCATAATCTGACTTTTGTTTATTAGATTTTTTAGGGCTTTCTCCTTTTATGAAATATGTAATTTCATATTCATAATTCTCCTCATTTCTTGGAAGTAGAATTTCTACTGTTTTGGATAATTCAGCTTTGTTAGTTTTTAGATTTACTCTATTGATTTCTTGTTTTTCACCAAGTTTGCTATATACTTTAATTTCAATAGCTTTTATTTTTTCATCAATAATAAAATCTTCATCAACTTCTATATAAATGGGCTTCTTAACTAAAGGTGGCTCTAATGCAATGCTACCAAATTTAGTTGTTTCCCAATCTGATTCTACTTTGTGATCTCCCCTAAAACTCCACATAGTTTTATAATCATAAGCTAACCACTTATCTCTATTATTATCTCCTTTCCATCCATATAACATTTTAAAAAAGTTGCCACTACTGTTAAATGCAGATTTATCAATTTTAACCTCATCAACAGTTTGTTGATTGTTCTCATGCTTTTTACGCATAATTACATTGACAAAATTTACGTGATTGAAATCTTCAATATTAACACCTCCTAGAGTAGCGTTTATTTGTCTTTGTTTCATTAATGGATCATCGGCATTAATTTCTCTAAAGCAAGGAGCGCATATACTTTTTACATTTCCAAGATTATAATCAAATGGTAATGTTTTTACAGTTTGAGTGTATTTATTTAAATCAACACGATATGTCCCTCTTCTTCTTACTTCTTTCATTTGGTAAGACACCGCTACAGATAGACTTGGCATGGGTTCTCTTTGTGGTGTGTTTTGAGCTGTGGATTCTTCGTTTTCTCTATCTTCTGTACTTTCAGGACGATTAATAGGCTGATGACCTCCTCGCGTTCTTATAGAGTCTGCACGTGTTTGTGCTTGTTGCCTAGCGACACTGTTTTGTTGCCCTCTGTTTTGTTGTAAAGCATCAATTCTTCTATTTTCTTCACGAGTTTCTTCTCTTGCTCGTTGTAATTGTGAAGTAGCTCTGTCTAGCATACTTTGCTCATTATTAGGAAGTAATTGATTTAATTGAGGCACCCCTGTACCCCCTACTTTATCAAACATCAAATTCATTAACTGCGTGTAGGCGGCTTCTTTAAGTTTATTGAGTTCTTCATCATCACCTACCTGAGTAAGTTTAATAGCCCCTGTGTCCATAAGGTCATCAAAAGTGGCTTTAATTTCTGCAGAAAGTACAGGTGCTGCGATAGCTGCCTCAAAAGCTTGATGCTTGTAAATACGATCAAAATTAGCTTCAATTAAAACACGCTTGGGGGATTGATACCCTTCAACTTCCATCTCAAAATGTGCACTAAAATCTGGTGTTGGTGTATTGAATGTTTCCCATAAGATCTTAGATCCCAATTTGTTTATATGCACAGATACTGCCGAACGTTGATTTTCCAAAATAGGCGCATTACCTAATCCGCAAACTTTTGCTTCAAATTCTCCATTAGGCTTTGCTACAGAAGATATTAATGATACTGTTCCTGATTTAAAAACAACTGGTCCTAAAATTTTTCCATTACTATCTACTCTGCTCAAGGCTCTTTCAGCATCCTTTATCATTTTATCTGGTACTTTTAGCTCTACTAAGGCGTGTACTATACCTCCACCTACTTCACTTTCAGAAATACCATCATTAGCATCAGCTGCAGTCGCCTCATTTTTTACATATCGAAGAAATGAGAATATAGGTTCGCCACTAGGGTGTAATGCTAGTTGAGGTTTATCTGGTAAATAATAATAATTACTCCTATTATTAAGGTCTGGAAAAAGAATAAGTTCCCCAGCTCTTACTGGTTTATCTAATAATATTTGTTGTTGTGCTTGCATACCTATAGGTAACATGCATAATGCTACAAACACATATATGATTTTATATATATCTTTCATTTTTTTTGTTTTTTTGTAATAGCTTATAAACGAATTATTTGATTAATCGCTTTTAACCACACTGATTACATCTTTAAATTTTTCTAAAATTCCTGCTGCTTTACTTACTTTGCCGTCGGCACCAGGTTTTAGTATGGCTTCGCCTGCTTTTATAACCTTTTCGATATAGTCTGGATCTTCATCTTTTAATTCCTGAGGGATTGATGCATACACATAATCATCGTTTATTTTATCGTCCCACCCTAATGCCATTTTTCCTTTCTCTTTATGGGTAAGTACCAGTTGGTATGCATACCCTTGTGTATCTCGATCTGTAAAAATCATTTTTTCAATTAGTGGTTCTCCTTTTGAAACTGTAAGTGGAATATTAGTCTCTATTTCCTGACCAAATTTATAATAGCGTAATAGTAGCGTAGCTCTTACAATGCCCATCGCACTTAGCTCTTCTAAATCAGATTCAAACTCTATAGTTCTTGGTACAATTGGTGGCTCTAGAGTTACACCTTGCCAGTCACCTTTAATCCATTTTGGGTTTTTTGGATAGATGTTACCACCTCTTAAGCTCCATTGTGTTTTGTACTCGTAAACATCAGAATTTTTATCTTCACCTCGTGCGTAGGTAATCGTAGCTTTTAAGCCATTATTTTTAAGGTGTTCTGTATCAATAGTTCTAGAATCATTAAAATCATTTCCAGAACTACGTTTTTTCTTAACGTTTACTGTTACATAATTTACTTCTTGATCAAACATTTCTTTAGCTTCGAGATCCAGTATTAAATTAATGTCTCTATGTTGAAAAAATGGATCGTTCATAAATATAGAAGACACACATTTTTTATTGTTTTTTACTCCATCGTACCAACTCGCTAAATTTGCTGTGATAGTAAATGGTTTTTCTACAGCAAGTCTATAATTGAGGTAATATGTTTCTGTTTTCTTTTTAAAACTAGCCTCAAAGAATCGTCTGTTGTATGTATATTTTTTACCATACTTAATATTTGGCATCGCTTTCTTTTCTTTTTCTGTTGGTGGTGCTAATACATCAGAATCGCCAGATTCAGTCATTTTTTGCAAAAAGAAATCAAAAAATGCTTCTCTAATTTTGGTTACGCGCTCATCTGCTATATTTTCATCAAAATCAACTTTTATATATTCTTTTTCTACCATACGGTCTATTACTGTACGTACTTCATCATAAGACCGACTTGTTACTTCTGTCTTTTTTCCAAAAAGGGCATCTCCAATTGCACCAAACAACCCTCCGCCACTTTTCTTTTTTCGCGTTTCCTTATATTGGGCGTAATCTTTTTCGAAATGTGTTTGAATTTGACTCCAATTAACAATAACGCGTCCTTTAGCTGCAGGGATACGTGTGGTATATTTAAAACTCATCTCTATAGAAAGATCTGTTATAGATTTTGTTTTTTCGAATGTTGCAGCAAGCAATTGTGCGCCGTGTGGGCTTAAATTTGATGCAACCGCTACTTTTGCTCCAGGTAACACTGGGGCGCTTAGTGATTGTACAACAGAAGGGGCTAATTTATCATCTGTTAGAGTTGCTGAGATAATTCGTAGCGATTTATCCCCATCGGGTTTTACATCTAAAGCACCTTTTAAAACACTTTTTTTACGAGCACCTTGTTGTCCACTTGCTAAAATTTGTTCTACTTCTTTTTGCTGTGATGGTGTTAAACCCCACTCCATTAGCATGTGTAATAATGCTCCGCCAATACCACCGTCTGCTTCTTTTTCTTCCGTAATATATTTCATGAAGAGAAACTCTGGTGTTTTATCTTTCTTGATTCCTAACCTAAGAGAAACAGGTAAATAATAATAATTCTTCGATTTTCTATCGGATAAGCTTGCTGCTTCACCGTAAAGTACAACTTGAGTGCCATCACTAAGAGTAAGACTTAGTTTGTTACTACTATCTACAATTTGTGCATGAGATGAAAATAGTGGCATTAAGAGAAAGCAAAACGTAGCTCCCCATAATAATTTTTTGATTTTTGTTTTCATAATGATCTATTTAATAATTTGTATAAATTCTGTTTTAATTTGCAAGAAATTTTTTGAGGATAGGTTCCTCTAGTTTTTTTAAAACTGATCAAGAAATTCATAACAAAAAAGGTTTCTTTAAGGCTTTCAGAATTTTCTTGAATCGCTTTATTTAGTTCTTGTGCTCCTTCTTCATTTAAACTAAAAGAACAGGCAAGCTTAGAATTTGGAAATACCGTTGTTTTTCCTATTCTTGTAACTGAATTATTTAATATGGATACAAGAGAAGAAGACCCTGTAATTTGTAATTGTGTATGCTCTTCATCTAAATCAGGGATTACTGCTCCCATAAGTCTGGCTTCTCTTTTAATATTTTTAAGTGCTATATCTACTGCTTCGAGCTCCTGTTTTGTTAAGCCCCAGCTAACCAAAAAATGCAGAATGCCCCCTTTCTTGTTTTCTCCTTCATACATGAGTAATGAAAATTCAGGTTCTTTATTTTTTGAAGTAGAAAATCTTAGATGAGTAGGTAGGTAATAGTACTCTTGAGAAAATTCATCAAAGCCATCAATTTTTTTATATAGCTGCACTTCGGAGCTATCGGGCAGTTTAATTATTACTCCTTTTTCTATATCTAATATCTGCGTATTTCCATAAAAAGAATACATAAAAAGAAAAAATTGTATACTATGTTTAATAACTATATTCATCGTTTTAGGTTTCAGTTTGGAATTTCGTCTATGAATATTAATCCGTATTTATCAATTCCCTTTTTTTGTTTTGGGGCATCGTTTTTTACATACCAAGTGATGGTATAATTCACATCATCAATGTTTTTGGGTAATGTTATTTCGAAAAATTTTTCGCTAATATTATCTTTCGGAAAAAGGGTAATATGTTTTGATTTTGCCTCTCCAAAAAAGTCATAACTAATTTTTACAGCTACTGCTCTAATATTATTTTCTTCAAAAACAGTTAAATCTCCAGAAAGCTCAATTTTTCGTCTTTGAAAAGGGGTATATAAATTAATCATAGAAGCCGATTCTGTCTTCCAATCCTCATTATAAGTACCACCTCCAATAAATTTCCAAGTCGTTTTATATTTGTAATTAAGCCATTCACTTTTATTGGCATCTTCATGATTGAGATATTTCATTGCTATTTTTCCATTTGATGCTTTATAAGTGTCTTTTGTAAGCAATACTTCTTTAAGAGTATTGTCTCCGTTTTGATGCTCTTTGTTAAGTTTTACAGTAACACTATTTAACATTTTATCGAATTCTTTTTCGATATTCCCGTCTACACCTACGTACACATCTCGTTGTTGGAAAGCAGGATCCCAAAGGGGGACATCCTTAAATATCTCTTTATTATTACCATATTTTTTATATAAATTACCAGCATTAAAAGTGATGTAATGATTTCTGTTTACTGTGCTGCGACCATTAAAAACCATATTGCTTTTTCCTGTAGTTCTGTGCTCTTTATATTGGTATCCTACATTAATTCCAAAACCCGTGGTGTTTCGACTACCCATCATGCCATCTGAGCTAACAAGAGAACCTATAGCATCTTCTAGTCCTCCACGATGCTCTTCTGGAACTTCTTCTAAAGGCGTTGGTTTAAACATGAGCTCTAATAGTTTGTTATATACGGTTTGCACCAAACTTTCCATAGTTTCATCATTTCCTGTACTCGTAAATTTTATGGCATTGTCTTTTCTAAGCTTATCCAAACCAAAGCCTACATCTGCCCCTACAAAGTAGATACTTCCACCGGCATCAAAGGCGTGACTTTTTTTCACTTCAGACCAATCTATTTCTAGTTCTGCTTCATAGCTTTCGGTTAAGCCAGAGAATCCTAATTCAAAAACTAATGAAACATCTGGTGTTGACATTTTAAAGCTTTCTAGTAATAACTTTGATTTAACGGGATCAATATCAAATGATAGTGGGATTTTACTGTTTTCTATAATGGGTGCTACGCCAGTACCAAGGACTTCTTTTTTTGCTGTTCCAGAAGCAGGATTTAAAATTGAAGAAACTAGCGTGTATTTACCACTGTTAAATATAATAGGCCCACGAAGTTTGATTTCGTCGTTTTCTAGTTTTTTCTTTAAAAAGCGTTCGGCATTAGCTATTAATTCTTGTGGCGTATCATACAATACTAAAAAATTAAGTATTCCTCCACCACCTGCTTCAGATATAGTTTTTGAAGAGTTTTCTGAAGGTTTTTCAAGAACATATCTTAAAAATGAAAACTCTGGAATACTGTCGTTATTTAAGGATAATCGAGCGCGTTGTGGCAAGTATAAATATGTGTTTTCATTTTTGTGAATAGGAAAACACCACAATCCATCTGCATTTACACCACGATCAATTAAAATTGATTGTGCCTCTAAACTAAAGCATAGTGTAAAAAAAGCAAATACTAATAGTATATTGTTTTTTAGATAATTCATGATAAAAAATTTTATTCTTGTGGAGGAATTAAAAACAAATAATTATTCTCTAATGGCTCTGGATTTTGTTCGATTTGGCCATTGGTATTGTACCAACTCACCTGATAAACAACAGGCTCATTTTTATCGTGATACAGGTTAACTTTGGTTGTGTTCTCTGGATCGTTTTTACGTAATATTATTGTGCGCTGAGGCTTTGGCTGCCCATTAAGAATGGTATAAAACCGCACTGAGCATGCTTGTGTATTAGACTCTTTAAAAAAAGTTCTATCGGCATCAATTTGTACAACTCTTTTTGTAAAGGGAGGGGTTAGTGCAATAGCAGCATCACTTGCTTTTATCCAACTATCTTTTCCTTTAGGTAATCGTATCGTTTTATCATCACCTTTTAAATTCCAACTTAGTTTATATTCATAATTCAACCAATCTGCACCTTTGATACCTAATCTAGGATAAAAAATGTTTTTATAATCGGTACCTTTTTCAAGATCATCACGTTTTATAATGACATCTCTTGTTACGTCATTATGATTTTCATTGTATTGTTTTTTAAAACTTACGGTTACAGAATTGAGTATTTCACTAAAAGAATCTATATAGCCACCATCAAGTTGAAAAATAATTTCGCGTTTTAAAAAGTCTATATCTTCTAAATCTACAACTCTAAAGTATTTATCTTTACTGGCAGGATCTTCTTTAAAGACATCATATAACCCACTTATATTCCCAGACGAATATACAGGCACTTTAATAGTGGTAGATTTGCTAAGGTTTAGATAAAATTTATTAACTTTAATATCGGTTCTTTTTTTAAGAACAAATTGATTGTCTGTAACATATTTTTCATCTTGTGCTCCTCCAAAAACTTTACTAAAAAAGCCTCGCTTTTGTCTTCCTAAAAGCTGTCCTTGCTCAACAGCAGTTTCTTTTTCTGGTTGTTTAGCCCAACCTGTTTCTGCATCAAACATGAGCTCAATGAGTTTATCCGTAACTAAAGACAGTATACTGCTCATATCATCTGTTTTTATGCCCAAGCCTTGAGACCTGTCAAAAACATCTATATTTAGTTTTTGATCTTGTACCATCTCATCTGTTATTTTGCGCATTTGCCTTTTAGTATAACCTTTTTGATTGCTGTATACTTTACTGTAATGGTCGTATATAGTAGACATATTTGCAGAGACAATAGCATTATATCCTCTAACTTTAGCTTCGTAAAAGCCGCTTACTACTACAGATACATCTGACGTTTTTCCCTGTAAAGATTCCCAAAGTAAAGTGGCTCCTTCTTGGCTTAGTTTTGCTGCAATTGCAGCTTTAGAGTTTTTGTATAATGGCGCATGCCCAGACGTAATAACATTTTGAGTAAAAGGATTATCGCCGTCGACATTATTAAGAATAGAAGACACTATTTTAAAACTAGCAATGCCATCTTCTCCGTCTTTTAATGCTTGTTTCATAGGCACTGGCCCTACTATTTTTGCACCTCCTTTTTTTTCTTCTAGCTCTTTTTCAACTTCTTTTAATACATCTTCAGGTAAATCAAATTGTATTAATGTATGAAAAAGTCCCCCACTAGCATTACCCCCTTGACCAATGTATTTCATACACATAAGTTCAAAATCTCCATCTTCTTTTGTGGCTAATCTTGGAAAATCGGGTTGATAATAGTAGGCACTGGGGTCATTACTGTCTTGAAGTAACTGAATACCATTAATAATCATTCTGCCCTCATCGTAATTTACTTGAGCTAGTACTTTATTAGATAGCTGCAAAGTCAAAAAAAGTAAGCCTAACTTTAAAAAATAAAGTTTATTGTTTTTATTATTCATGACAATTGATTTTTGTTTGTTCAAAACTAAGCCACGGACAAACATATTCTCAAAGGACATTTCCTGTTTTCGTATAGGTGTTTTCCTGTATTTTATTATAGGGTGAAAAATTTCATTTTTCGGGGAAAAACACCCCTAGACTCGCATTATTACAACATATCTACTTGATTTAAAGATGATTAACCCACATTATTCATCGTCTAAAGAATTTGGATACGCTTATGCTTTTAATCACTACAAATTTTAGTTTCTGATTTTCGTTTAGGTTTATCCATCAGTTTTAGCTTGTTTTTTTTAAATTTT
>Ga0316189_10005475_pt1 | contig 12179 bp, 9 predicted proteins | sample LowCovwburrow_MG_FD_204930 | JGI IMG/M metagenome (GOLD analysis project Ga0316189, IMG submission 204930) | Coastal sediment microbial communities from Maine, United States - Lowes Cove worm burrow | ecosystem: Environmental > Aquatic > Marine > Coastal > Sediment | place: USA: Maine... | reverse complement strand
CAAATCCGCCGACATCACCATTGAGCAGCAGCTTCCACCGGTCGGCAAAATGCCACCCCCAGCGCATGCCGATCAAGGGATAGATCCAGTCGACCTTTTGATCTGCTTTAATGTTGATGGGTCCCCCCTTCAGCTTAACGTCGGTGTCCATTGCGGTGTAGCGCACACCGAATTTGGCATCGATATTGTGGTTGGAGAGGCGCCAGCGATACAGCCCGTCCGCTTCAACCAAATGCAGCTTTAAATCCACATCTGTATTGAGACCTCCGCTGGTATCATCATCGCCGAGTTTCATATAGTTGTAGTCGATTAAAAAACCCCAGTTATTTTTGTGCATCCCCTGAAGATTGAAAATAAAGGCCGTCTCGAGCTTGTCGAAGATGTCGTCGAAGTCAACGTCTATATCGCCTGTGTTGCTCCCGACCGTCTGATTACCGTCTATCGAAACCGCCCACAGATAGAACGGCGCCAGGTTGAGTTCCCAATCCTTGATCTCGGAAGATGGCTCTTCGGAAAACGCCGTTGACCAGACAAGACTGACTGCAATGACAATCATCAAGACCGAAATAATTAATTTTTTAACTCCCATTTCTGTTCCTTTCTTTTACTTCGGAAAAAGCAACTTGACTTGCAAAAGAGTCCTATTTTTTTGAGCCGGCTCATTCGAAATCATCCATGCAGGGAGATACATACGTGTCACCTTTTTGCACCTGCTCCACAGCCTGAACTAAATTCCTGGCTGCCAAACGCTTAAGAACGTAGCCGGAAGCCCCTGAAGACATGCAATTTTCCATCATCTCCCGTTCTTCGAAAGTACTTAAAATTATGAATTTCAGCTCAGAATCACATTTATTCAGAAGAGCTACAACATTGGGCTCCTGAGTAACAGATACAGACAGATCTGCAACGACAAGATCGGGATCAAGTTTATCCAAGGTCTCAATGAGGGAATCCTCATCGGACACCATCACAACCGTGTCGAACATGGTTTTCAGCAAATCACGGATGCTTTCGACCAAGGCTGGATGCCTATCAACCAAAAGCACACTGGTCTTTTTCATCATTTTGCTTTAATTCAATGAAGTAATATGCGTTTTGAATACTGGTTTCTTTAAAACCATTATTCCAAAATTCCAGCATTCCAATTAGGAACGAAGCGAACCAATTTGTATACCTATTGTGGATTTGAATCAATTCGGAGAATTACGGGCTTTTGGAAGGAAAATTACGTAAGTATGATTGCGGGAATTACGTAGAGATACGTAAAAATACGTATCAAATGGAAATGATACCATGCTTTATGGCATATTTAACCAGATCAGCAGTGGTTTTAAGTTTCAGTTCCTGCATCATATTGTATTTATGGGTTTCAACTGTCCTCGGGGAAATGTGCAGAATGTTGGCGATTTCTTTGGTTGGATGGCCTTCAGCTAAAAGCTGCAGAATTTCCTCTTGCCTATGGGTCAGCTTTTTATTGAATACATCTTGGCCGGGTTGTGTTTTTTTATAGGATTGTAATAGCTCTCCGGCTATCATCGGTGTTACATAAGTTCTTTCCTTCATCGCATCATTAATGGCCGTGATGAGTTCACGCGACGCAGAACGCTTAAGGACATAACCGGATGCGCCGGCTTCAAAGGCCATGGTAGCATAGGCTACATCCGGGTGCATGGTGAGAAAGACGACTTTGATCTGATCGTCTGTTTTTTTAATTTGACGGACGGCATCAATCCCGTTGAGCAACGGCATGGATATATCAGCCACGATGACGTCGGGATGCAGCCTTGCGGCCTCCCTCACCAACTCCCTGCCGTCTTCCACTATTCCCACGAGATCAAACTCAGGCTCAAGCAGGCTCTTCAAGCCTTCAAGAACGATCTTATGATCATCTGCCAAAAGGACGCGAATCTTGCGCATGTCTTTCTCCAATCTCTTGTGCGGGGTTCAGATTTTAGGTGCTTATTAAATTGACCCTTATCCATCAACCCTGAACGTTGAACCTTTGAATCTGGAACACTGGTTTTATTATCTCGATGCGAAAGGTGCTTTTAACTTAATTACCGTTCCTTGACCCGGGCGGGATTCTATGGATAGATCGCCCTGAATCAAACGGGCTCGTTCCGCCATACTGGCCATTCCCAGACCAACACTTTTCTTATTTGAGGCCGGATCAAATCCTTTACCATTATCTTTTACCATAAAATGCACAGTATCATCTTTTCTGGAAAGCATGACCTGGACATCCGTGGCTTTGGCATGCTTGGCAACATTTCTCAAGCCCTCCTGAAGAATGCGATATATACAAAGGCAAATATCTTTTGAAAGATCTTGAAGCGTACCATCCAGGTCCAGAGTTATCGGGATTTCTCTCAGCCGGGTAAAATTTTTACATTCGGTTTCAATTGCCTGGGTTAATCCTAAATCGTCCAGGATGGAAGGATGAAGCTGACGTGAGATCATATGAATATCAGATGACAGCTCCCCAAGATCATCACCAATTTGTCTCAGTCTTTTCTTACCCGGTTCTGATAAAGATTGATCTTGAATCTCCAGTTTATCCATCTCGATGTTCAAAAAGGCCAGCCTTTGGGTAATATCATCATGCAGCTCGCGGGCGAGTCGTGCGCGCTCCGCTTCCTGGGTGGTGATTAGTTTTCCGGCAAGCAGTCTTGATTCTTCCCGGCTCGCTTTAAGTGCCTCTTCGGAATGTTTCCTTGCGGTGATGTCTCGATTGCTGGCCCGGAAACCCAAATATTCGCCTTGATCGTCAAGTACTTGTTGACAGGCATGTTCAATCCAGCATATTTCACCATTTTTCCTATGGATTCGAAATTGAACCTCTTTTGGCTTCGACTCCTCAAGCGCCCCCTGGCGGTGATTAGACCAGATAGTTCTGTCTTCCGGCACAATGATCTGATCCAGGAGCTTGGGATTGTCGGTAAATTCTTCAGCGCTATAGCCGGTGACGCGTTTGCATGCGGGTGAAATGTAATTGAAATTTCCATCCGGGTTTTGCCAGTATTCCCAGTCATACGTAAAATCGGCGACGGTGCGATAGCGAACTTCTGCCTCGCGTAGTTTGTCGACAAGATCAGAAAGCTGGGCAGTTCTTTTCTCAACTCGCCCCTCCAACTCCCCAAGGATCTTTACCAGTTCTTCCTTGGCCTGGGTTAGCTCTTTGGTCCTTTTGGCGACCTGGTTTTCAAGCTCGCGGCTGCGGGTTTTTAGAGATCTGGTTCGCAATCGAAGGGCGCCAAACAGACCAGCGGCAATCAGCACAACAACAAACCCTCTAAACCAAAGCGTTTTCCACCAGGGTGGTGTCATGATGATTTTGATGGAACGGCCATTCTCATTCCAGATCCCATCATTATTGGAGCCAGTAACCCTAAATACATAATTCCCGGGTCCTAAATTGGTATATGTTACAAACCGCATATCACTTTCAATGTCGATCCAATCTTCATCAAAACCTTCCAGGCGGTACTTATACTGATTCTTCTGCGATGACGTATAATTCAGGGCTGCAAACTCAAAGGAGATCACCCGACTTTTATACGAAAGGGTCAGGGCATTTGTATACGCGATCGATTGTTGCAGTATAGAGTCGCCTTTGATTTCTACCGGTTTGTTATTAACTTTAAAGTTCGTAACCACGATGGGCGCAATGTGAGGATTATCCCTGATGTCATCGGGATAGAAGGCGGTGACTCCATTCGTGCCTCCAAAAAACATCTCGCCGCCGCTGCTTTTATAGTAAGAAAGGGTATTAAACTGATTGCCCTGGAGTCCATCGCCTGTATCATAGTTGCGAAACGTTTCCGTTTTATAATTAAACTTTGATAATCCCTGAGATGTGCTGAGCCAGAGATTGCCCTGGTCATCTTCCAATATCCCCCAAATAGTATTACTTGGCAGGCCGTCTTTCTTGGTGTAATGGGTAAACCGACCGTTATCGCGATCAAACTTGTTGAGACCGCCGTCAAAAGTGCCGATCCATAGGATGCCTCTGCGGTCTTCGTAGATCGAAAAAACGGAATTGTGACTCAAACTATGTGAGTTCTCTGAATCGTGCTGATACCGGATAAATTTCTCTGTTTCACGATCGAATTTATTCAGCCCGCCGCCCCAAGTACCGACCCACAGCTCGCCTGCCCGATCTTCATATGTCACCCACAGGGAATTGCTGCTCAAGCTCTGGGGATCCTCGGGATCATGTAAATAATGGGTAAACTGCTCGGTATTTCGATCGAATTTATTGAGACCGCCGCCGTTGGTACCCATCCACAATATGCCTTGTTGATCTTCTATTACTTTGTAAACATGATGAGTGCTCAGACCCCGGGGATTTTCCGGGTCGTAAAGATAACGGGTAAATCGGTCTGTTTTGGGATCATATTTGTTGAGACCTTTATTGGTACTGATCCAAAGGAGGCCTTGCCGGTCTTCCAATATGGCCCAGATAGAATTACTGCTCAAGCTGTACGAGTTATCAGGTTCATAGTAATAACGGGTAAATTGGCCGGTTTTGCGTTCGAATTTATTTAGTCCGCTGCCTAATGTCCCCAACCAGAGTGCTCCGGTTCGGTCTTCACAAATGGCCCGCACATCGTTGCCGCTCAAACTATTATGATCACCGGGCACATTATGATAATGGTAAAAATGCTTCCGTTGGCGATCAAGGATATTTACACCTCCTCCGAGGGTGGCAACCCATAGATTTCCCACTTGGTCTTCAAAGATTGACAAAATGTGATTGTTATTCATACTATTCGAAAGTGCCAAGTTTTGCCGGTAATGTACAAATTTTTTTGTTTCACGGTCAAATCTGTTGAGTCCGCCACCACGCGTGCCAATCCATAATCTACCTCCCCGATCTTCATAGATCGGCCAAAGAACATCATTGCTCAGGCTATGCGGATCGTCTGGGTCGTGCTGGTAACGGATAAATTTCTCGGTTTCACGATCAAACTGGTTTAACCCGCCGCCGTTGGTAGCAATCCACAATACACCCTCACGATCTTCATAAATTGACCGGATACTGTTTAAACTCAAACTGTGAGGATCGTTGGGGTCGTGTTTGTAGGTGATAAACTGTTCCGTTTCTCTATCGAATTTGTTGAGTCCGCCCTTTTGTGTGCCAACCCAGAGAACACCGGCCCGATCTTCGTAAATGGCGAAAACACCATTGTCACTCAGGCTATGAGGATCATCGGGGTCATGACGGTAATGAATAAATTGGTCGTTCTCAGGGTTCAATCTGTTGAGCCCGCCATTAAGAACCCCCACCCAGACCACACCTTGCCGGTCGACGTATACCTCTCTGACAGAATCGTGACTTAAGCTGTTAACATTGTTCGGATCATGCTGGTAACGTGTAAATTGTTCTGTTACAGGGTCAAATTTATTGAGACCGTTTTCCCAGGTGCCGATCCAGATAAGACCTGTCCGGTCTATAAACAGCTCTCGGAGTGAATCGCCGCTAAGACTATTGGGATTTTCCGGGTCATTTTTGTAAACCTTGAAATCGTAACCGTCATACCTGTTCAATCCTTGCAATGTGGTAAACCACATAAATCCGCGGTCGTCTTGCGCTACGCCGATAACCGAATCACTGGAAAGTCCATTTTTGGAAGTAAGATGTGTAAACCTAACCTCTTGTGGCGCGGTCGCTTTAATGGCTGAAGAGTTGTTTGCAATTTCAGCATGACAATTAGCTGAAACAGCTAACATGATAAGAATGGTCAGAAAAATGATTTTAATTTTAACGACTATCCTCATTGTTAATATCCATTTCTGAATGGGCACATGAATCTATTGTCATCCGTATGCGGAAATATTGTTTTTTGCAGTCCAATTGACGGCGTCAAGGTCTATCAGCTGTCTGATTAATATGTTTTAATACATTTCTACGCTTCACTTCAACCCATAATCACAACAGCTGCTATTTCGTATTTAGGTTGAATGGAAAAAAGCCCTAAACATCTGCAAAATAATAAACTGCCCAGCGGCAAGCCGCGGAGTATCGGTGCCAAAACAACTGGAGTTGCTTGTAATGAAGCTTGTTAATTTCGCTTCAATACCTTGTCTTTTAAAATAGTCCTGCATCCCCGTCTCAATATCACTACCCTTTTTGCCGACGGTATTGATGTAAAACCCATCTGTTCAAAATTCACCGCCCCATATAGTATCTATCTCTTTTTGACTGACGGTACTCCGAGGCCCAGATTGAGTATGAGACAGCTTTAAAGCGAAGTCCAAACCGCTTCAACAGTCTATATGGTGCCGGATTGGCTGCTGAGCTTGGGAAAAATTTAAGCCAGGCAGGTTTGTATTACAAAAAAAAATTGTTGAGATTACAAAAACCGTAAGAACGGATGGGGGCAGTTGAAACGAGCTAAAACGTTTCTATCTAAAAACAGGGTTTCGTCCTGAATGCTCTCAGATTCGGCTGCAATATCCACTCTGAAAAGCTGTAACCACTAAGTTATCATCCACCCAGACAAACAAAACCGGGACGTACTGCTCCCGGCTTGTTTATCAGAGATTATGGAGAATTGCTTTTCAAATCCACCAAAAAAATGGACTGTGATAATTTAGATTTGTTGGACAAACCTAAAACGCCCGGCAATTGTGGGTTTCCCCTGGCTAATCCACATAATGTGCTAATTGTGGATTCCGTGCCTAAATCGAACCTTTGCTATCCTATTAAATTTATTTTAGATTTGGTCTGCTAATCTAAACATATATAATTAAACCTCCGATCTAAAGATCCCAAAGACCATCGTCTATTTCTTGGATGATCTCGTCGAAAGGATCGGTGATGATATCATCTGATTGTTGATCTTCACGGCTTTTATCTTTATAAGTCTCCAAATCAATTATTTCTGCCATTTGACACCTCCCTGTCACGATTGTTCCCGTATCCATTCAAGGATATCATTGACGATACTGAAGCGGATTCCATCGAAGGACTCAAAATAATCCCGCCATTCTTTTAGGAACTCATCTTCGGTAATCTTTTTCTTTTTGATCTGTTTTTTGATGTAATCAGTTTGCCGGCCGGTTGCCATCCGGACATCATTTTGACTTTTTTTCGCGGGTTCGGTATTTGTTTCTCTGGACGGTGGTTCACTGTCTTCACTGACAAGGTGTGGCAAATCCTCGATGTCCTGGGTAAATATATCCGATGCGGCTGTTCCGATCAGAACCGCTGCCACAAGGGAACGTTTTTCGGCCATTTTTTCAAGCGTGTTTTTGACATCATAAGGGTTTAAGCTCCGGTACTTGGATTCAAAATTATTGCATGACCCGCTGACGTTGCTGGCCCAAACTTCCCCGGTGGGGATATGTGTCAGAGAGCATCTGCTGTCATATTCAATATAACCCCTTGTTACCCCCTCAACCTGCTTTCTTTTATTGTAATCCCATTTTTGCCAATTTATGGTGCGGTTGGGATCATCCCTTGAGGTGGTTTCAAATTCAGGTTCAAGGCGATAGGCTGCGCACAGTTTTTCTGCACCGGGTTTCCACAAGGAAGGTTTTTTACAGCCAGGTATGACCCCGTAATGCACTTGCTCAGTCATAGCCTTTGTCTTCAGCTGCAGGATTTTTTGGGTTAATTGAATCAGTTCTTCGGCGGTCATTTCCAGCAGCACTGTTTTTGCTTCGTCTTTTTTTAACGGAATGGTCTTTGGCATTTTTACCTCCTTTATGCCGCCCATCTCGGCAATTGTATTTGCTGTAATTCATCTTTATATCCTGGCCATGCATCTGTTTTTAGACACTGGGCATAAACATCTAATACTGGTGCAATCTGTTTTTGAGCTGTATGCAGCATATCCTTCGTGGCTTCATAAACCGCCACGGCATAGGGGGGCTCTTTTTCAACGGCGATAAATATAAATTTATTATGCTGTTTTTCGGTAACCACAGTCATTCCATTTAAATAAAATAGCGCCTGCCAGTGATATTTAAAATTGGCAATCGCCCTTGAAAATCCATCATATCCAGCATCCAGGCACGACTTAATGTCGACCACCTCCCTGTCACTGGTGTACCAGTCCGGCCGAACCTTGCATAAAAAGCTATGTACCGGATCTTTAAAAAAGACAGATTGTTCAGAAACGCCTTCAAGCAGCAGATCATACGCGGCAGTGTTATTGTATACGGATTCCTTCATGCCCACTATCGCAGATGCTTCATTCTGATTTATTATTATTTTTCCTTTGGCCCTTTTTTCAAATGATGCCCATTCTTCTTTGCCTGCCTTGGTTCGTTTATCAACCTGTGGTGCGATAATTATGGATTGATCATATTTGTCAGGCTCCAGAATAGCCAGGTGTATAGCCGTGCCAAGCACCATGGCCCTTGTAGGATCCTCATCCGCGGCATGATACCATTCATAATAATGGGCAGGACTTTTTGCCAGCTGCACCAACCCGCTTTTATTCAGCGCTGCATGCTGATGATAGTCCCCGTTGCTTAATTCGAATATTCCAGGTTTCGTTATCTTTTTCATTTTTCCTATTCTCCGTTAATGGTTGTTAGAAACACTCCACCGGTTGTTAGTGTAACGGGTGAATTGTTTACCGGGTTATTGATTAAAGTTTGCGATTAGGTTTGCGGTGATTTTGCGAGAATTGGGGTAATGTGATCGATGAAATCACTGCGCAAATTGTTTTTGTTTTCCTGCTCGGATAGTTTGCCGGCGGTTATCATCAAAAACAATTTGTTGACCACATTTGGGTTTTCATTATTAGCCCTGCCGATCGCAATTATAGTCTTCAACAGCTCATAATTCTCCTTGGACTCGATGATCTCAATATCGAACAGTAGGGCTTTCACCCGGGAATCCGGTGCAATATAATCGGAAAATCCAACTTGGTTCAGGAAACCGCAGGCTGCTGGAAACGATAGTCCACAAATTTCCTTTTGCAGCAACAATGGCAAAACCGCTGTGGTCATTTCGTTGTATTTAAAACCTCTGACAAAGGCCTTAAATATTTTCACGGTTTCAAGGTGTGCTAAAAAACAGGCTCCGGACAAAGCGATTTTGCAGAACATCTCCCAATAGGTCCAGTGGGAATTTTGATTGGTGGACTCCGATACCTTGGGGACTTCATTTAGATCCCGAATGGTGCCTGCCAGTAACTCCCATTTCTCTCCGTAATGTGAAGACAGCCGCTTAGGGTCAAATCCACACAGGGCATTTTGCAAGTGTTCAATAGGTCCGATTGCTTCCTGCATACGTTTTGTGCAAATCCCAGCATTCAGGAATACACGGAATAGATCATTCATGGTTTTAGCCTCAGCTGGAACAATCGTGACATTGTTTTTCAATTGATCGGCCACATATTCCACCCCTGCCTTATGGGCCAAGTAATTAAGAGTCTCTTGATATACGGTTTTATATACGTTGGTCATGTTACCCCCTTTTCATTAGGTATATGGTTTCGGAAGCGATATGTTCCCAATTCCTATAATCGTTTTCCTCAACCTTGATGTAAATCAGGTGCTCAAATTGGCTTTTCAAGGCTTCTGTGTTTTCCACAGTCAGATAGCCTTGCCCGTCACTTATCAAAATGGCAGCCCTGATCTGATGCTCAATCATATGTTTTGCCACTCCATTAAATTGGGTACCCCCAGTGGTGAGCAAAAAGCGATCATCATGTTCGACCTGAACCACTTTGGTGGAAAAATGAAATACACGGCCCATGACATATTTCAGAGTATCGTAGAGGTAGGGAATATAGCCGTAATATCTTTCCATGCTGCCGCTGACATCCACATACAAATCAATAAAAGACCTCTCGACACCCATCCGCTTTTGCCACATGATGGGCACTGCCCCGGCTGACAGGGAGAAAGCATCCCGTCTGCTGATTGATATGGGGACAGATAAGCTGTAGCCCTCATAGGTCTTTTCAGTGGCCCTATCGCTCAATATTTCATTGATCAAACCATCTACATGCTTGAGGGCATCCCCTTCAAAAATGGACACCTTCTGCCGAATCTTAGGATCATCACAGGTTTTTTGGATCAGCTGTGTAATCTGATCATTGGGCTTTAAACAGGGTAGGGGTATCTTTAACAAGCCATCACGACCGTTTGACGAAGCGGCCCCCGGGCCGTTGGACGGTCCAATAGGGTTTTCTTGCTGAACCAGCGGGATTATACTTCCCATCATTGAATCAATGTCAGCAACCTCACCAACTTGATCAGCAGAGTTAGCGACCCCATCGGCCTTTGAGCGGCCCCGCTGCTCATTTTGTAGGTCGTCTTGATCGCCACAAGGCCGCTCGCTTTCGGCTTCCTGTTCATCCAGGCCCACTTGATCTTCATCTTGGCCATTTTCGAACACCTCTGAAACATTTTTTTGAGAGTCATCGTCTGATTTTTCAGGTGGACTTTGACTCTCTTTCGCTGTATCTGGATTGCCGTTTTGCAGGCCATCTATTTGATCATTTCGCACCTCGCTTTCTGTGTGCTTCTGTCGTTTCTCAGAGTCAGCGCTTTGTGATAGGGGCGCCTCCTGTTCCCATGGTTTGCCAGCTTTTGATTTGGATTGCATGCCCTGATACCAGCGCAGGATCAAACCCATCCAATTTCCATACCCGGAGCCAGTAAACCTTGATGCAATATGCTCTCCGATTTCTTTTAATAGGGCAGGGTTCAGCCGGTACAAGGTCGCATGAATCTGTTGAAGCATATTCACACCATCTTCTTTGACTTTGAAATAATCCCAATCAATTTGGCTGTGGTGCCCTGTTAACAATAGCTCCTCGGGTCTTTGATAAAAGCGCTCCGGAAGCGTTGACGGTATGTGCCTTCTGGCGATGGCGTTAATGTAGGCGTCCTCACCGAAATTTAACAGCGTTGCAGGATAATCCTCAGAGATGGCATTCGGATACAAACTCCTTAATATGAGATGGTCCCGTTCATGCAAAAGGATGAACAACAGGTCCTCCGGTCCCAGGATATGTCGCAGGAAAAAAGAGGTTCCGATCCCAAGTTCCCCTTGCCTGAAATTAATGACGGCAGTGGGGATCCCTTTGTCAAAGGCAATGTGCCTTATGAATTTGAGGATCTTAGGTGTCCGCTCTGAACCATTGCAGCAGGTAGCCCAATATTTGAACATTTCATCACTTGCAATTGTGGTGACCAAAAGCGAAGCCGCCTGCTGCAAATTGTCATCCTGCAAAGACTTTTTAATCTTTTGTATTCTTTTCGATAGCAGGTTCATGATTGCCTCCTTGAATATAATCCCGCGCCTCCACCACCTTTTTAATGATGGCTTTAACCACCTTGAATTTCTCCAACGTCTTTATATTCGGGTTAATGATAACCGCCTGCAGAACATAATCCGACATGTGTTTTTTAACGGCCCAAAGCCCCTCCCGGGTGTAGTCTTCCCAGCTGACATCTTTTTGCACACCTCCCAGCACTTTCACATGCTCCAATTTGCCGTTGACCATCACCAATGCTCTTTTCTTGTTGTGGGCTAATATAATGGTGCCGGTATCATCTCCAGTGCATTGCCGTGTTTCCGTCACCGAAAATTCAACCCCTTCATCATCCCACACTATGGGGGCACCTTTGCCATCGAGAGTGTAAACATCCGGGTACTTTGTAGATGTATCGAACCACCAGGGCCGAACAATTTCTATTTTCCCCCAGGCTTCGGACAATGACTTGCTTTGATAAATCCTCTCTGTTTGATTCATTACAATCTCCTTTCTTTATATGGTTGCCGTTATTTGACTGGCCCGGTCCAACAACTTGGTGACCGGAACCTCCTCTTTGATTAATGTTTTCAAAGTAATGTTGGTTGCCAAATGGCGCGCCAATTTCTGCGCCAATTCCTTTTCAAGCACCTCCTTTCCCGCCAGGGCTTTGATATTTGAAATTGCCTTTTTTAAGGCCCCCACATCTTCCTCCATCTCCGCCATATGCATCATGGCCGTGATCCAGGCCAGGGTGTCGGTGATCTCCACATTGCAGAGCTCCTCTATGTTTTGGGCTATAGTAACCGGATCCCTGAGGGTGAAGCCGCTGACAATGCTGCGGATGGTGCCCAATATCATCCCTTGATGAGCCTTGGAGCGAACAATGCCGTGAACCTCCGGTATGACCGAACCCACGTAAGAGGTGATTGCATCGGACTCTGAAAAGATGTC
>Ga0316189_10005474_pt1 | contig 12180 bp, 10 predicted proteins | sample LowCovwburrow_MG_FD_204930 | JGI IMG/M metagenome (GOLD analysis project Ga0316189, IMG submission 204930) | Coastal sediment microbial communities from Maine, United States - Lowes Cove worm burrow | ecosystem: Environmental > Aquatic > Marine > Coastal > Sediment | place: USA: Maine... | reverse complement strand
CTGATGGAGATGACAGGAACACGCGGGAAGTAATACTGACCTTCAAGGTCGACAGGGATAAAATCTTCGCCATTGAGTGTTAGAGCTACAGTATATGGATTGTGGCAGTGAATGACTGCGCGGGCTTCCGGGTTATGGCGGTAGATGGCACGATGCGCATGCTGATCCAGTGAAGCAGCAGTGACCGGTGTATCGTCCATTGTGCAACGGACCAGGTCCTTGCTTTCCAGTGTGTCTGCACAGGCACCCGTTGGCGTTACAAAAAAATCACCATCTTGCAAATATGAAATATTACCGCTGTGCGAATCGTTATGCCCATACTGCCGCAGCAGGCGATAAAAACGTATCAAAGCTTCCTTGTTATCCATGGCATAATAATGCCTGATTATTTGCCGGTCGTCATCCTAATCATTAGCGCAGGACAGTATTTTATTTAAGGATTCTATGTCAGAAAGAGAAAGGAAATCAGCACAGAGCGAGGCAGGCCAGGTGCACTTTCAGTGGTCATTTCTACATCCCAGGTACTGGTTGCTGTGGCTATTTCTAATCCTGCTCAGGCTGTTGGTGTATTTGCCATTACCTGCCTTGCATTTTATTGGCAGGGGTATTGGACGTCTGTTCTATCGCGTCAATGAAAAGCGCAGGCAAATTACCCGTATTAATATTGGCCTCTGTTTTCCTGAGCTGACAGAGCAGCAGAAAGAACAACTGGTGCTGCGTCATTTCGAAGCCTATGGGGCGAATGTCTTTGACCTTGCCATTAGCTGGTGGGCATCGTCATCCCGTCTCGACAGGCTTACAACAGTACACGGGATTGAGCGTTATCTTGATTTAATTGACCAGGGCAGGAATGTTGTACTGCTCACTGGCCACATACTGACTGTGGATTTATGCGGCCAGTACATATCGCGTTATCAAGCAGGGGTGAGCATGATGAAACCATTGAAAAATCCATTGCTTAACTGGATGATGTATCGCGGAAGAATGCGTAACGGCAACGTGATGGTAAATCGCCAACAGGGAATGAGACCGATGGTTAGATATTTACGCAAGGGATATACCGGCTATTTTATGCCTGACGAAGATTTCGGTTCGCCAGCATCAGTTTTTGCACCCTTTTTCGGGCAGCAAAGCTGGACGGTAACCAGCCTTTCGATGCTGGCACGTTTGGGTAATGCAGCAGTGCTGCCAATTTTTATGCATAGTCTAGCCGGGGGCAAGGGTTATGAACTGTATATCGATCCAGCGCTGGAAAATTTCCCATCAGGCGATGATCTCACCGATACAACAACGATGAACATGGCACTTGAGAAAGGGATTCGAAGAATGCCAGAAATGTATGCCTGGACATTCAAGCTATTCAAGACTCGTCCTGAAGGCGAAAAAGCCCCGTACTGATGACGCCGTTTTTGCACCCGCGATACTGGTTGCTCTGGACGGGTATCCTGTTTCTCTGGCTGATTAGTTTATTGCCATTACGATTGACGGCATTTCTCGGTCGAGGCTTGGGTGTCATTCTGCATCGTGTTGCCGGACGTCGCGCACATGTCGTTCGCACCAATCTTGAGCTGTGCTTCCCCGACCTTAATAGCAGCCAGATAGATGAATTAATGAGAGAGCATTTCAAGGCCCTTGGCCAGGCTGCATTGACCATCGGCATTAACCTGTTTGCTTCTCAAGGCCGATTACAGCGACTGGTAAAAATGCGTGATCGTCATTATTTTGACCGTGAGATTCATGCTGGGAAACCCGTTATTTTGCTGGCACCTCACTTCGTGGCGATGGAAATTGCCGGGCTGGTTCTTGCGCCGGAGCGGCATATGCTCAGTATGTACCAGACGATCAGAAACCCGCTAATCGACTATCTGGTTCGGCGTGGACGCAGTCGGTTTGGCGGTATTATGATAGAACGAAAAGCGGACATGCGGCAGGTAGTTAAAATGGTGCGTGCTGGAAGCCCCTTTTATTATCTGCCGGACCAGGACCCTGGATCCGGCGATAAGGTATTTGCACCCTTCTTCGGTGTACAGACAGCAGTGACACCCGGGTTGTCTCGTTTTGCGCGATTAAGCAAAGCTGTTGTCATTCCCTGTTTCACCAAAATGCTGCCGCATGGCGCAGGTTACGAGGTTATTTTTATGCCAGCCCTGGAGAGCTTCCCTACTGATGATCCTGTCAGGGATGCCACGCAGATGAATGAAGTGGTCGAGCAGGGAATCAGGGAAATGCCGGCACAATACTTCTGGGTGCACCGACGCTTCAAGTCACGCCCGCCAGGAGAGGAGAGACTGTACTAATATAATGTATGGTTTTAAGTGTTCAGTTTCAGGTTTTCAGTTTCATCTGAAATCTGCGTGTAAAGTATATTTTGAACACTGAAAACTTAAACCGATTAGCTAATCAAAGTTGCTGAATTGTAGTGTCGGGCCTCAGCTTCTATGAACACCCTTTTGACATCGGGAAACCGTTTCTTTATTGAATGGTCGAGTTGCGCGACGGCTTCCTCAATCTCATCTGCTTTGGCATTGTCAGCGAATTCAACACTCAAGTTTACAAGTACATAATTAGGCCCCATGTGCATGGTCAGCACCTCGTTGATGTGGCGAATTTTGCGGTGTGACAAGGCCATTTTTTCAATGCCCCTGACAACTTCCGGGTCAGCTCTTTCTCCAATCAACAGCCCTTTTGTTTCGTAGGCAAGCCAGGCCGCCGTCAACGCAAGAATAAGGCCGATCAGTAAAGAAGCGATACTATCAAACGCCGTGTTTCCGGTGATGTCTGCCAGGCCAATGCCGACCATGGCGATAACCAGCCCTGTCATTGCCGCGCTGTCTTCAAATAGTACGACAAACAGCGAAGGGTCCTTTCCTCTCTGAACAGCCTCAATCAGTCCACGCCTTCCCCTCTGGCGAGAGAAGGCCTTCCAGGCAAACATCCAGGCAACACCTTCAAAGACGATCGCAAGCGACAGAACAATGTAGTTGATCAATGGGTTACCCAGCTGTTTCGGATTTTGCAGTGAATGAACACCTTCGTAGAAAGAAAGCCCAGCGCCAACACCAAAAATCATAATGGCAACGACAAAGCTCCAAAAGTAGATTTCCTTACCGTGACCGAAGGGGAAGCGTTCATCAGCCGGAAGGCTGGCCCGCTTCAGACCGTATAACATCATTACCTGGTTGCCGGTATCAACGACTGAGTGGATCGCTTCAGAAAACATTGCTGAACTACCAGTAAAAGCGGCGGCAAAAAATTTAGTGATAGCAACCATTAGATTGCCGATCAGCGCGGCGATTATGACTTTTCTGGAATCAGCCGCCATGAGTTTCCGGTCTTGCTAGTTACGGTTTTATTGCTTTGTCGCAGACAAAGATCCTGACACTGTTCCCGGGATATCATTACATGTAACTGATTGCGAGCTTAGTGTGGCTGTTAATATGCCATTGGTGTCGATAGCGCCCTGCAGGCTCAGCGTGCCACTGCAGGTTGCAGAGCCAAAGTTTTCATCGACAAATGTCTGGCTAAAGCTGAAGGTGTTGCCATTCAGTGTAATAACATCTGGAAAGATGTCAGAGCCGCTTTCAATCGAGATTGTGCCATTCTCATCAACAGTAATAGTTACCGGGATAGTCCTCGACTCAGTAAGGCCAAGCGCAGAGGCAGTGGCAGTTGCTGTGCCAACATAAGTGCCTGCAATTGATGCAACAGGTGCAGGTTCTACTGGTGATGTTGGTAATTCAGTAGTAGTACTGCCTCCTCCACTGGAGGTTTCGCTGTTGTTATCGCTGCTGCAGCCAGATAATGATAGTAAGAAAATAATCAGACTGAAAATGCCGGTTTTTGTTATGTTTGTGTGCTTCATGTAGAGGTTCTTCCTTTGTTTGTAAGCGTGGTGGTAGATTTTAAAGTTCGTATTTTATTTATTGTGTGGGGATTTATTCACATGTGACCTGAAACGTCAATCGACGCATTTTTTCTCCATCAACATAAAAAACGACGTTCCATTGCCCGTTAAATTCCCTCAGGCTGTCATCTTCCTGCATCATCAGGCGATCAAGCAGGTCGGGCTCTGCACGGTGCAGAAGCAGCCAGACCCAGGTACGGGTTTCTCCTTCCCTGGCAATGAATTTATATCGAGTGTGCTCACGCTGTTTTCCCTGTGGGTCGTCCCAGTAAGCTTCCAGCAGATGTTCGCTATTCGCAGGCCAGTTTCCGGAAACAACACCATAGATTTTATCGCTGCAGTGGAACGAGGTTGCTGCCTGCGTCATCGGTATGCCATTGCCCTGGCCTTTACTAAGGTAGATTTCAGCAAGGGCTGGAGTGTTGAGCAAAAGCATTATCAGTAGTGTAAAAGTCGCGACGAATGTATTCAGCGACCGTAAACGTTTTAGTAGCATAGACAATAGATCACGATATTTAATAAGTGATTCTAATCTTAGCAGAGACTGAGTTAAAGTTCGCATACATGAGCCATGGTATCTGGTATCGAAAAGCCAGGCTTAACTGAAATTATTCTGCGACCCAGCAGCAAAACCACTGGTCAGTAATTGCAGCTCTCCTGTCTGAACATACGGTGTTTCAAATGACTGCGGTACTGTTTTTGATGGTATCTTGATGGTTTACCCCGGTCATGCGAATATGCAGGATGCATAGCGTCACGATCACAGTCTATATAGCGCAATCAATATCAACTTAAACATTTGATTATTTGATTATATAGAGCGCGGTTTTCTGCGAATAGCGAAATCAGTCGAGGCGGTAGAAAAAATAAAAATGTAGGGCAGCTGCGGTTCGAAAGAAGCTGTTCTGAAAGCAGGAGGAGTTGCAGCGGCCATGAAGTCGTTGATTTTGTCGCGAAACGGATTAGTAATTCTGGCTATGCTGCTGATATTCATATTAGCGGACTGGCTTGGCGCGTTTGAAAATGCGTCATTTTCACTTTATGACAAAATTCGTATGCTTGGGGAATCACCTGTATCAAATGTGCTGGTGGTCGCCATCGACGAGCATACAATTGCCAATGTAGGCACCTATCCGATCCCCAGTAAGACGCATTTACGTCTTATTGGTAATCTTCTTTCCGCCGGTGCTGAACTAGTGGGTTATGCTGGGTTACCTTCGTTAAACAGTATAAATGTACCTGCTGGCGATACCCTGGCCTCCCCCGTGCTGGATGGGCAGCAGCTGGCCACTTTGACATCCGAGATTCGAAATAAAGGACTTGTTGTAGCAGGCATTCCTTTTGTCGCATCAACAGAGAATGAACTGCTACAGTCTAAACTGCCGGGTTATCTGATACAGAACAGCCTGTCGAATGATCATTCAATTAAGCTGTCTTCTGCAAGGTCTGCCTACCCTTTGCCTGAAAGCGCAGGTGGGCCTGCTGTTCATTACGCCAGTATTCTTGTAGATAATGACAACGGTAAAACAGTTCGAAGTTCGCCCTTATTCGTTGAGGCAGGCGGGCAACTTTTCCCTTCGCTTGCACTGCAAATGTACCTGCGCGCTAATAACCTGAGTCTCGCAGATGTCGAAATTACGGCTGCTAAAAGTGTCACAGTAGCCGGCAGTTCATTGGCATCTGATCAACAGCTACAGGCATGGCCATACTTCTACCCACCCAGAGCTTACGGTACTCAGCTGGTAGAAGTGGTTTCCTACCACGATGTTCTGCACGGCGCAGTTGCGGAAGATTTCCTCAACGGAAAAATTGTCTTACTAGGTGTTACGGCGCGGGGCCTGACTCCGGCTGTGCGAACCCCGGCTGATTCTTCTGTGCCACCCGTTATGCTGGCAGCGAATACGCTGGCGAGCATATTGGGTGGAAAGATTGTGGCAATACCTGCATGGTCTTCTTCTGTGTCGACGGTCATACTTATCCTGGTTGCAGTTTTGCTGCTTTGGTTATTCAGCCAGAACCTGGCTGCCAGAGTTATTGTGACCTCAGTATTCGTTTTGGTTTTGCTCGGTATCCAGGCACTGTTCATGCTCGAGCCATCGATCTGGCTCGACATGTGCCCGCCTGTTTTATTGCTGCTGACGGGATTTATTGTTACTGGCCTTGTCGGTAACAGGCACACGCAAACAGAAAAGCCGGCAGTCATGTCCGGTGAAGTGCATCGGCGTGTTGGTCTTGCTTCACAAAAACGTGGAGAGCTGGATGCGGCCTTCGAGAGCTTTCGCAAGTGTCCTCTCGATAATTCAATTATGGTACTGCTGTTTTACCTCGCCCAGGACTTTGAAAATGAAGGGCGCTATGACCGCGCAGTTGCGGTATACCAGTATATGGAAAGCTATAACCCTCATTTTACGGACTTGCAGGGCAGGTTAGAAAAAGCGCGAATGATGGAAGATACCGTGAGTATTGATCAGAGCAAAATTGCCCCGGATGTCAGAACGGCGATTACCTCCCTTGATCCAGTTGAAGGCAGCGAGGACGAGCTAACCGGGAAGAGGATGCTCGGTCGCTACCAGGTTGAACAGGAGATTGGTAAAGGTGCCATGGGGATGGTTTATCAGGGGCGTGACCCTAAAATAAATCGCACCGTGGCTATAAAAACATTAAACCTGAAGCGGGAGTTTGATGAAGATGAGCAGGAAAATGTGCTTGGCCGTTTCTTTCATGAAGCTGAGGCAGCTGGACGCCTGCATCATCCACACATTGTAACTATTTATGATGCCGGTGAGCATGAAGAACTGGCATATATCGCGATGGAGTTTCTTACCGGCAGTGACCTGCGGATATACACCAAGAAAGGTACATTATTGCCGCCATTGACTGTGGTAAAGATAGGAATGAAACTGGCAGATGCTCTGTCCTATGCACACGGTAGGGAAATTATCCATCGTGATATCAAGGCTGCAAACGTTATGTATGATCCTGGTACCGGGCAATTAAAAATCACTGATTTCGGCATTGCGAGGCTGACAGATTCCCGGCGGACGAAAACTGGCATGGTGCTTGGTACCCCTTCATCAATGTCACCAGAACAGCTGCGCGGCAAAAAACTTGATGGCCGGACAGATCTGTATTCACTCGGAGTACTGATGTTTCAGCTGCTTACCGGACGTTTGCCATATAAAGCAGAATCTCTAACACAGCTGATGTATAAAATTACCAATGAACCTCCTCCAGATCTCTTTGTGCTACGTCCGGATTTGAAGGAGAATGGTGCATGCATCCGCGAAATAATTTATAAATTAATGCAAAAGAATGCTGATGACAGGTATCAGGATGGGAAGAAACTGGCGCGTGACCTGCTGGCTTGCGCGAAAAGGATGTCGGGTAAGAAATAATGATTAAACTTGATATTGAAGCAAAATCAGATACTGGCTGTGTGCGCGAGCATAATGAAGATAATTTTGGCTATGATGCCGAAATCGGGCTAGCGGTACTCGCTGATGGTATGGGTGGATACAAAGCTGGTGAAGTGGCCAGCGCCATTGCGATTACCTCGCTGGTTCATTCTGTCATACAGATTAAGGGGAATGGTGAAAAGGTTGAACTGAATGGGCAGCAGTATGAGGAGTCGGCAATTCTGCACCGGGCACTGCACCATGCCAACCAGCAGGTATATGACTCGGCGCATGAAAGTAAGGAATGCATGGGAATGGGTACAACAGTATCTGCGGCCTGGTTTCATGATGGCAAAGTAAGTATTGCTCATATCGGTGACTCACGTATATATCGCTATCGAGATTATCGCCTTGAATTATTGACTACAGATCACACCGTGGTTCAGGAACTGGTTGATCATGGGTTTTATACACGAGAAGAAGCCAGGGCATCAGAGCAGAGAAATATAGTAACTCGTGCCCTGGGGATAGACCCCGCAGTTAATATTGATCTTTACGATTATGATGTGCGAGTTGGTGACTTATATCTTCTTTGCTCAGACGGTTTGACTGACATGGTAGACGACCTGGATGTTGCCAATATCCTTCGTCGGTCATCCACTGATCTGGAATATGGAGCCGTTGAGCTAATCAACAAAGCTTTGTCGAATGGTGGTAAAGATAATGTTACTGTAATCGTGGTAAGGGTAGATGAAAGTAGGACGAACAGTAAATCATGGACGAATCGTTTGAACAAATTATTTTCGGGTTGAATATGTAGAATTCGTGGTGAATTTGGGCAAACAAACTAACCGTCGAAAATCATGATATAAATTACTCTAAATTGAATAAACAACAGGAATAGAAATGGGTATATTGCGTCTGGAAAATGGAGAAAAGGAATTCGAACTAAATCAGAGCCGAATGATAATCGGGCGACGGCCTGGTGTAGATATAGTCCTGGCGGACCCCGCTGTAAGTGGGCGGCATACACTTGTGATAAGCATCCTTGATAATTCTTTTATTGAAAATCTAAGTGTTACCAACGGTACATATATTAATGGTAACCGGACAGATAAAACGGTGTTACAGGAAGGTGATGTAATAACAGTAGGCAACAGCAAGCTGGTCTATCACTCCGACAATGATGGCCCTGGCGTCGATGAAGACGATTTTGAAAAAACAATGATACTCAAGGCAGGGAAGAGCGCCCGTCATGTGGCCACAAAGTCACAGGTAAAAGCAATAAAGGATGCGGAAGATACAGCGGCAATTGAAGCCGTTGAGCCGGAGCCCAGAAGTCGCGTCGCTGTGCTTAAGGTGCGCAGTGGTCCTGCCGCTGGCAAGGAAGTGAAGGTTGACCGTTCGATGGTTACGCTGGGGCGCCCCGGTGTGCAGGTGGTAGTCGTATCGCGACGTAAGAAAGGTTATTTTATTTCCTATATTTCGGGAGCAAGTGGCAGCGGCAAAGCCCCGACTGTAAATGGTAAGGAGCTTAGATCACAATCTACCCCGTTGACGGGTGGTGATGTAATAATTCTTGCCGGGGTTGAAATAGAATTTGTGATCTGATTTATCCGGGACCACTGGATTATTTGCTATTTCTCGCTGGCTCAAAGTCGTTTAAATAGTTCCAGAATTACCTTCCGGGTTTTAGTCAGCCATGTATAGAATTATTCGGGGTGTTCTGAATGCAGTCAGGTGTATAATGGCCGGTTCATTACAGAAAACGGTCAATTATGCAGTATCCTGAATCCTTCGATGTTATTGTTATTGGTGGTGGCCATGCCGGTACCGAGGCCGCCCTTGCTGCTGCGCGTATGGGTGTTCGCGTACTGCTGGTGACTCATAATATAGAAACTATTGGCCAGATGTCATGCAACCCGGCAATTGGCGGCATAGGAAAGGGGCACCTGGTCAAAGAAATTGACGCCCTCGGCGGCGCTATGGCGCGGGCAGCTGATCTTGCAGGGATTCAGTTTCGTATTCTCAATTCACGTAAAGGTCCTGCCGTGCGGGCAACGCGGGCGCAGGCTGACCGGGTGCTGTACAGATCAGCCATTCGGCAGATGGTCGAAACTCAGCCTGGCCTGTCTGTTTTTCAGCAGGAAGTTGCTGACCTGATCACCGAAAAGGAAAGAGTGGTCGGTGTGGTAACGCGCATGGGCCTGGAGTTTCGTGCCACCAGTGTCGTCATAACCAGTGGTACTTTTCTTGGTGGAGTGATTCATATTGGGCAGACCAACCAGGAAGGCGGTCGAGCTGGTGATGCACCATCCAATGCACTGGCAAAGCGACTGCGGGAATTGCCTTTCCGTGTAGGACGGTTAAAAACCGGTACACCGCCGCGGATCGACAGATCCAGTATTGATTTTTCAGTCATGCAGGAACAGCCGGGCGATGATCCTGCGCCGGTGTTTTCATATCTAGGCAGCCGTGATCAGCACCCACAGCAGGTACCATGCCACATTACGTACACGAATTCGCAGACGCATGAGCTGATTCGTGACGGGCTCGACAGGTCGCCTTTATATAGCGGAGATATATCCGGCGTAGGCCCGCGCTATTGCCCTTCTATTGAAGACAAGGTGGTCCGGTTTGCCGACCGCGATAGCCACCAGATTTTTGTCGAACCGGAAGGCCTTGGGCTTAATGAAATCTATCCAAATGGCATTTCAACCAGCCTGCCTTTTGATGTTCAGCTATCGCTGGTTCGCTCGATTAAGGGATTTGAACAGGCATTTATTACTCGTCCTGGTTATGCCATCGAGTATGACTACATGGATCCGCGCGACCTCTACCCCTGGATGGAAACAAAATATCTTCCGGGTTTGTTTTTTGCTGGTCAGATCAATGGTACCACCGGTTATGAGGAAGCAGCAGCCCAGGGCCTGCTGGCTGGCGTGAATGCCGTGCTCAGTGTGCGTGGCGAAGAGCCCTGGTATCCGGCCCGTGATGAGGCATATATCGGGGTAATGATTGATGACCTGGTGACCCGGGGGACGAGTGAGCCTTATCGAATGTTTACTTCTCGCGCTGAGTACAGGTTGCTGCTGCGAGAGGATAACGCTGATTTACGGTTAACTGAAAAAGGACGAGCGCTGGGGCTTGTGGATGATGTTCGCTGGCAAAGGTTTAGTGAAAAACAGCAGGCAATAGTGAATGAGCAGCGACGCCTGGCATCCATATGGTTAAGACCAGAAGATATCGAACCGGAACTCGCGGAAGTGTTGCTGGGTCAGCCTTTAGCGCATGAAGTAAATCTGCTGGATCTGCTAAAGCGGCCGGAGCTGGATTATAACAAACTGATGCAGTTGCCGGGTGCAGGTGATCCTGTTCCTGATGATGCGGTCAGTGGCCAGGTAGAGATTCAGGCCAAGTATGCCGGCTATATCTCACGCCAGCAGGCAGAGGTCGAGAAGCACAGGCAGCATGAAGAAATGCGCCTGCCGGAGAGCATAGAATACAACAAGGTAACTGGGTTATCGGCAGAAGTGACACTGAAGCTGACTGAGCACAAACCGACGACAATCGGTCAGGCGTCACGGATATCCGGCATCACCCCTGCTGCCATCTCATTGCTACTGGTCCACCTGAAAAGCAAATCTGCCTGATGGGAAACTCCAGTGCAGCCAGGGCAAAGCTCGCCAGCGGAGCAGCCATGCTTGGTGTTGACATCGACGAGGCCATGCAGCATGACATGCTGGCTTATCTAGGATTGCTAAAACGATGGAACAAGGTATATAACCTGACGGCTGTAAAAGGCAATGCAAACATTCTCAACAGGCACCTGCTGGACAGTCTGTCACTAGTACCGTATCTGCATGGTGAGAGAGTGATCGATATTGGTACTGGTGCCGGACTTCCAGGGGTTCCTGTTGCGTTGGCATGCCCGCATTTGCAAGTGACTTTATTAGACAGTAATGCCAAACGCTGTCGCTTTCTACGGCAGGTGCAGGCACAATTAAAACTGAAAAATGTGACCATTGTCCAACAACGCCTGGAAAAATATCAACCAGCTGAAAAATTTGATAGTCTGCTTAGCCGTGCTTTTAGCAGTCTGCAGGCTTTTGTTGCAAGTTCGGCCCATTTGCTTGCTGAAAATGGCCAGCTGATCGCCATGAAGGGGCGCTGGCCCGGTGAAGAAAGTGAAGAATTACAGGGCGGGTTCATGATTGAAAACGTGGTCAAATTAATGGTGCCGGGACTTACAGAACAGCGACACCTGGTGATATGTAAAAAAAGTGATCTGGTGTAATGGCTAAAGTTTTCTCAATAACTAATCAGAAAGGCGGTGTTGGAAAGACAACAACTGCTATTAACATGGCTGCATCTCTAGCCCGTATGGATCAAAAAATCCTGTTAGTAGACCTGGATCCCCAGGGCAATGCTTCAGTAGGTAGCGGTGTAGACCGAGACGGCCAGAAAGCCACCGTATATGAGGTCTTGATGCATTCATCCCCAATCGCTGATGCGATTGTAAGAACTGAGTCAGCTTTTGATGTGATTGCGTCAAATCGTGAACTTTCGGGTGCTCTCATTGAGTTGGTGAGTGAAGAGCACCGTGAATTCCGCATGCGAGAGGCCTTGCAGTCTATACGTGATGAGTATGACTTCATTTTGATTGATTGTCCGCCTTCGCTGGATTTATTGACGGTTAATGCTCTGGTGGCTTCGGATGCAGTTGTTATACCCATGCAATGTGAATATTTTGCACTTGAGGGCCTGACAGAGCTGGTCAATACCGTTCGCAAAATAAGGCTAGCCTTTAATCCGGATCTGAGTATCGAAGGATTGCTGCGAACTATGTTTGATCGAAGAAATTCGCTTTCCAATGAGGTG
>Ga0316189_10005473_pt1 | contig 12181 bp, 11 predicted proteins | sample LowCovwburrow_MG_FD_204930 | JGI IMG/M metagenome (GOLD analysis project Ga0316189, IMG submission 204930) | Coastal sediment microbial communities from Maine, United States - Lowes Cove worm burrow | ecosystem: Environmental > Aquatic > Marine > Coastal > Sediment | place: USA: Maine... | reverse complement strand
GCCGGTTGCGCATCCAACGCCGATTTAGGTGCCACCTCAGGTGCCACCTCGGCGGCCCAAATTGCGAAAACGCCGCCTACGGGCATGTAGACGGCGTTCAAGCAACGCGCGCGGCAGGATTCGAACCGCGATCCGGGCTTTGGCGAATCATCAATGATGCCAGGCACTTGCACCCCTAAGCCCGGGTCTTCACAGATGAAATCGCTCAGTCCGACTGCCAACCGCTACCAAGGTCGACCAAAGTCGATCAGAGTCTCTGGTGAACAGGTGACAACACAGGTGACAACAGCCCCGCGCCCCGCGAGATCCTAGCTCAGCGCAGCTGTGTCGATGACACCTGGAGCAGGGGCCAAGTCGCGCTGCCTTCCTCTGTGTTCAGCAACCTTCAGCCTTGGAGACTGTATGATTGCTCGGTACGCGACCGTCTTCAACGTTTCAACCCGAAGTCGCACTTCGCCTTCGAGCGACAGCCTCGAAAGCACTGGACATTCTCTATCATACTCCACGTCTACGGCACTGACTGCCTTTGCAACCATGGACGATGTCAGAAGATTCCTTGCAAAGCCGTTTGCGGCAACGTCGACAGCATTGCGATATGCCGAGACCACGCCCCACGCCTTGTGCTCATGCCCCCCCGTGCCGCTGTCTACTTGTTCTCCCGAAAAAGGCCCCCCATCCAACACATACCCAAAACACGTATGTAACACTTGAAGTACAGTGGCATCATCAACCTCGGAGTCAACGCGCCCGTTGACAGTCTTCGCAATTTCGGCGAGCGTATCCTCATCCAAAGCTAGCAAGTCAAGCGGGGAGAGAAAACCCGCTTTGAACGCATCCTCAAGATCGTACGTCGAGTATGCGATATCGTCAGCCAGATCCATTATCTGACACTCGATTGTGTAGACTTTCTTGTCGCGGTGCGTCTCAGGGAGCACTTCCATGCGGACCCAGTCGACGATGTCACGATCGCAGTCATAATACCCTTTCACCACCCCTTCGTCCGTGCCACGCGTCTTTGGAATTGCGTTGTCGTATTTAAGGATCGCTGCAAGGGACCGTGCTGTGAGGTTCAGGCCGGCCCTGAAGTCGCGCCCATCATCTGAGACGCCGCACGCTCTTGCATCAGGGGGCGCATCCGCTCTGAGGATCTTCTTCTCTGTCCTAAGACTCCGGATGGTTTGGGCATTTCCCTCAAAGCCTCCGAATGCAAGCATGCACTTGTCCAGTGCCCGTTCGCCATTGTGACCGAATGGAGGGTGGCCAAGATCGTGCGCAAGACCTGCAAACTCGACGATGTCTTCGTTGATTGGCTCCGCTTGAAACTCCGGCCTTATGACGTTCAGCCGTCGTGCAATAGACTTTGCAACCTGTGCAACTTCAAGTGAGTGAGTGAGTCGGTTTCGAAAGAAGTCAGACTCAATGCCTGCGAACAATTGTGTTTTTCCCTGCAGGCGCCGAAATGCAGGCGAGTGGACAAGGCGTGCGAAATCGCGGCGATATGGAGTCCGCCATCCAGTATCGCTAGGCGTCGGCTCGAGGACCCAGCGAGATGCATCTGACTCCAAATATAGAGAGTTCATATGGCAAGACTCACGCAGGCTCGGGAACCTTCGTCCGGTTCACCTTCGATGAGTTTGAGCGAGCCTTCGGCTTCTCGCTTTGGAGTCCGAGACGCCGCTCGAGGTTCCTCCGCAGCGCAATGTCGAGCACTCGCAAACGCCTTTGCGTAAGTTCACGAGCCAGAGCAATTCCGGGGTTCTTTTCTGGTTCTGCGGTCATGACGCATCCTCTTTTGGGCAAGTCAGGCTAGCACAGCCAGGTTCTGCTGCGGAGCAGAAGTAGAGCTCTTCGCGTGCTCCTCGCCCACAGCCGTTAGCGAATCCGCCGGAGCCTCTCAGGGCCGCGCGATGAGCACGCAGCGCAAATCGCGCAGCCCTGTTTGATCGAGGCCCTCTCTCAACGATGATGCCATCCAAGCACCAGACCGTCCCTGGCATTCAACTCACGGAGGTCCACAGGTGTCGTCTATCTCTCAGCACATTAGGGTCTCCAGGTGACGCCAGGCAGGAGCCATGGATTAGGTCTCACTTGGTCTCGCATGTCACTGTTTGGAATATCCGCCACATTTCTCAACTCGGCGTCGCCCCCGAATAGCTACATTCCAGTAGCCCTCAGCCGTAGCCCCATGTCACGTTGATCGGGCTATGAAAGCAATCGCAGTATTCAACAATAAGGGCGGTATCGGGAAGACCACGATCGCGGTCCACTTGGCGCTCACGCCGCCGCACGGCGGATCCGAGTCCTCGTGATCTGCCTAGACCGGCAAGGTGACATCTGTCGGTGGCTCGCGGGCGGTGACAGCCTTCTCCAAGACGGTCTCACGTTCCAGCACAGCGAGTACCTCCGGGTTCTCTACAGCCCGGGGGAGCTGCCCAATAGGCGCTGGGACGTCGATCTTGTAATCGTGGACCGATCGAGAACCTCGGCAACATCCACGCGAGCCTCTGCATCGCGAAGGCTGCAGAGTCTTTCGACCGGCGCATTGACTCGTCGATTTTGTTACCGGGCGCACCTCCGTTGCCTCACCGAAATGTTACCGGACCGTCGGTCCACGGACGTGCATTGACGGGACCGAGTAGTCATTGAGACTGAAGCGCACATAGGGCGTCTTGCCGACCCGGACCGTGACCCGCTCCTCGCAAGGAAAGGGCAGCTCCGGCAGCCGCAGCAGCCGCGGGCGCTCTTCCTCGACGGCGTCGCCGCCCTGCGCGAGCACGGCATGCCCAAGGCCCTCTACCTCGACAATGGATCGACATAGCGCGGGGCGTCGTCGAGGAAGCCGTGGATCCGCAGCGGCACCTTTCTGCCGTCGATCCTCAGGCTCGGCCCGTGGCAGACGTCGGCGTGCCAGAGCTGTCCAGGCCGCTCGACCTGCCAGCGACGGCGCCCTTCGTTCGTCGTCTTGGTCTTGGTCGTGCTGTCCCGCGCGACCAGCTCGCGGCGCAGGCCCTCGGACGCGAGCAATCGACGTATCGCCGACGCCTTGACCGCGCCCCGCTCGACCCGGCCTTCGGCGATCAGCGTCTCCATGATCACCGGCACCGAAGCGCCCCGATACTCCCGCCGGATCTCGATGATCAGCTGGCGCTGTTCGTCGCTCAGCGCCCGGGCGTTGCCCGTCGCCCGCGACCCAGGACGCAGCGCTTCGAGCCCGCCTTTGCGGTAGTGTCCGAGCCAGCGCTCCAGCGTCGAGACGCCGTAGCGGCGCGTGTTGTGCAGTCCTGGCGGACGGAATCGCTGACGGCTGATCTCCCGCAGAAGCACCGCTCCCTGAGAGTTCGGCGGTTGAGAGCGATCCCGCCTGAAGCTCGCGAGGTACCGCCCCGATCTAGCGCCGAGCGGTAGCGGATCACGAGCCGCTCAGCCACACCGACGAGCCGTCGGAGAGTCGAATCTCCTTCATCTCGACCTCTGCTCCTCCGGTCGCGCCCTCGGAGATGCACTGGGCGCCAGTCACAGGGCGGGAGTCTACGGCGGGACGTGCCTCCCAGTCCGACAGGAACCTCGAGCCGGAAGCGAGGCGGATCCGCCTGGAGACCGCCTCGGAGGGGCCCTCGACCACCCCAACCTCACGCCTCTCCTCGACTTCGGTGAGGAGCGCACCGCCGACTGCGAGACCCTCTGCTTGCGGTCATCAGCAGCGGAAGCTGGCCGGCAGCGTCATGTCTTCGTCGCCACCTTCCTGCGGGTCTTCTTGCCCGCTTTCACACGTCGCTTGACCTGAGTAGCGGTCCGGTCGATTGACAGCTCAGCGGGCGCCAGATCCTCAGGAGGAGTGTTCCCCGCATCTTCGATGGTGGCTCGCACAGCCTTTCCGATCCGTTGATGCGTCTGGCACGCGGCGGACTCTCCGATCGCTCCCTGCCGCCTCAGCGAGGCGGCGGTCTGCGTGATCCGAAAGAGGTTCGCGGCCAACTCCTCACTCCCAGCGAAGTCGAGGTGGCCAGACCGGACCTTCAGACCTTTTCGGGCACAGATCTCACGTACTGAGAGCCCACCATAGAGCGCCGAGATGCCCATCCCGTGGAACTTCTGGAAGTCCCCAACGCCCGCATCCTTGGCGGCACCGCCGAGCCTCCGCGTCTCTTGCGTAACCTCTAAGCGACCCCGTACGCGCTTCTCATCCTCAAGAGCTTGCTTGTCTACCTGAAGAGCAAAATATGACTGAGCAACGCCGACTTTCGGATACTTCGGGTCGGCATTGAAAAGGATCAGGATGGCGGCGTACTTCGTAACGAGGGTGTCACCGGCATGGTCGAAAAGGTCTCCCTCAACGAAGTGATGACTAACCGGCAGCTCGTGATTGCTGGCCGCTGTGATCGCGAGGTTCACGACTTTTCGAAATTTCGTCTCGCTCTCATAGCCCAGGTACTCGCGCAGCTCGTTCACGCTCCAGAGAGGCTCATCGCCCTCCCGTATCCTGGACGAATGAAGAGGCCTAAACTCCTCGTCCCGTCTCGCCAACATCGCGCTCACCTCCGCCAGTCTGTCGCTGTTCGCCATTACCGCGCTTGACTATCACGCAGATGGCAGCCTTTGAAGGCCAACTTGAGTCGTCCAATATGCTGGATCCTCTATATCTTGGACAGATCATCGACACATTTTGTGCCAAGTGCGCGGGGTGATCTCGCCGCGCAAAGTGCGCCACATCGCCCTCCCTCGAACAGCTGTCATGAGTGCCAAACCTAATCCAGAAGGTGTTCAGGACTCGGACACAGCATAGGCGGGCTCATCAGCAAAGATGAGCGCTCCACAGCCAGCGCGAGAACAGACATGTCCGCGACTGACGATGAGTGATCTGGGTTGGATCGCTCCAGAAGCGATCGCACGGGAATGACTTGGCCTCAAGGCTCAAGAAGACTCGATCGCTCGTGCCAAACGCTCGCCGATCACGACTCGCTCAGCCGAATTTCGTGCATCTCGACCTCGAACCCTGGAGCTCAATCCTCGATGACTACGGACGGCTTCTTGAGCCGGAGTCCAGGGCCTTCACCGTTCTCGAAGAACTCAACCCCGGCCTCTTCGAGCGCGAGTTGGAGGACCCTTACCGTGCTCGACTGCGTCCGACGTCGTCTGCGCTCGTACTCGTTGATGGCGGTAACGGACACCTTTGCCCGCGTCGAGAGATCGACCAGCGTCCAGTCAAGCAACGCGCGCGCCGCGCGACACAGGTCGGGAGTCACGCGCCGACGGTATCAGCGATACCCCTCCGGCCAAGGATCAGGCGAGATGCCCCGAAGCCATCATTTTATACTGAAGTAGTTAATATATTCGTGTATTTTCGTCTGCGTGCGAGTCAACGGCCGATCCCCGAACAAGTCAGGGCTCTGCAGCGCCAACCTCGGTGAGGCTGCGCTGGAAGTGCGGGCATGACGACAATCGAACCTAGAGGCTCCGCAGGACCCGATCCACGGGGTCGAGTGCTCGGGGGGCGCTTTCAACTCGAGCGGCTAGTCGGTCGCGGAGGGAGTGCCGGCGTCTATCTCGCGCTCGACAACCACATGCGCAGACGAGTCGCCCTCAAGGTAATCCACCCCGAGCACCCCGAGCACGCCAGGATCGACGTGACCCCATGACGAGTTCTCCCGCGAGCGGCCCAACTGGCCCAGACCTGCGCGGTCGAGTCCTCGGCGGCCGCTTCCGGCTCGAGGTTCCTGTCGGCCTAGGAGGCACGTCCAGCGTCTACTCGGCGATCGACACGCACATGCGCCGAAGGGTCGCCGTGAAGGTGATCCACCCCGAACACGCGCGCAGCGAGGAGCAGCGCAGGCGGATCCGCCTGGAGGCCCGCGTCGGCGGGGCGCTCGACCACCCGAACCTCACGCCTGTCCTCGACTTCGGCGAGGACCGCACCGCCGACGGCGAGACCCTCTGCTTTCTGGTGATGCCGCTCCTCCACGGGACGACGCTCCACAGCCTGGTGCTCGATGGGGCGCTCCCGTGGCAGCGGTGCGTCGCCCTCGTCCGACAGGTCCTTGCGGCGGTCGGCGCACTCCATCGGGCTGGCGCCCTCCACCGCGACCTCAAGGCGAGCAACTGCCTCGTGACCCAGCGCCAAGGCGTCGAGCTCCTCCGCGTCCTCGACTTCGGCCTCGCCAAGATCGACCGGCCGGAGCTCTTGTCCGTAACTCCGCGAGCGACCCACGAGCCCTTCGTCGGCACCCTCGCCTATGCTGCCCCCGAGCAGATCACCGAGCGACCCGTCGACACCCGCGCTGATCTCTACGCCGTCGGGATGATCCTCTACTACCTGCTCGCTCGCCGGCTCCCGTTCACTGGGTCGGACTACCGGGTCGCCCGCGCGATCGTCGAGGAGGAGCCGCCGCGCCCGTCAGCGCTCACCCCGACGGTAGAGGCCCCCAGCGCCCTGGAGGACCTGGTCCTCCGCGCCCTCGCCAAGGATCCCGACGAGCGCTTCGCCTCGGCTGACGACTTCGATCTTGCCCTGGTCGAGGTCCTCGACGCTGACGACACCGGATCCGCTTCGGCGCTCCGCCCATGCCCCTCGGGGCACGGGGGCTCCGACGAGGCTCAGCTCGCGCTCGCCGCCTGGACCTGCTTCGAGTACAGCCGGGCTCGCGAGTCGGCGGCTCGCGCTGCGGTGCTCAACCGCGCCTGGTCGCCACTCGCGTTGCTAATGAGCCTGGTGCCAGATGACGCCTGATTGCATCAGGCTCGCGCATCGCTGACCAGCGCACCTGCTCGAGATCCGTGTGTCGCGCGCTCCTGGACGAAAGCGCTCTTCCCAATGAGGCGGTCAAGAGTGCGCTGCGTACTGGCGACCGCGACCCCGAAGTCGATCATCACTGGCCGGAGTCCGAGCGACCTTTCCGGCGTCATTAATTCCGATTCAGACCGCCCCCCCGGCGCCTCTATGCCCCACCTTCGGGCGCACCGTGAGGCCTCCGTTTGGAGCACAAACATGATCCCGGGCTTCACGTCGCGGCAATCTCACAAAGCGTCATGCAGTCCGCTTCGAGCCGTCGCCAGCGCTCGCCGTTCGGGCTCACCGTGCTGCGCAGTCGCGGCCCACGTGACGAGTCAACGCCAGCCAGGCCGGTGACCCACCGGACACCAGGACGACCTCAGCAGCCGCCAGGCGGGCCGCCGATTTCCGTCGCACCGGTCACCAAGAAGCCGATGACCTTTCACCCGATCGCCGCCCCATGTCGCGGCATCCGACAGGCGGCTCACAGACCCTACGCCCATCCTGCAGGCACCGATCACCAGGTGCTGGGTGCACGCCGTGGGAGGCAATGACCGCCCGCCGCAGCGCTACACCTGTAGCCCTCGTGTCACCACGAGCGTGGCGCCTTCTGTGGCGGCGCCGGTAGCCCTTGTGTGGACACGCTCGTGGACCTTCAGGTAGCCCGCGTCGCTGACCTCGCTCGGTCGACAACTGTCGCCCTCGTCGTATCTCACGGCACGCCCAGGCTGGGGCACATTCTCGGGCCCTTTGCGTGGCGACACGCGTCGTCCCTACTTGGGCGACACGCGTCGTCCCGACTCGAGCCCTACGTGTGGTCCCTACTCGGGCGATGCCTTTCGCTCCAAGTCGGGCGGTGCGCATAGCCCTCGAGTTCCAGGCACCGCGTCGCCGCCCTCACCAGACCGCGGGGCCGGGGCGACAGCTACCACGCAAGGCGAGACGTCGGCGGCGAAGGGAGACGCGGATGCCGACGCCAAGATCCGCGCCCGTCGAGCCCCGCAACCGGACGCACCAGCGCAAGCTCGCTTACTCCCCAAGCGGGCGAGGTTGCCGGAGATCGACGGCGACGCTGGCCCGGTCGCGCTCCACCACCTCCTCCGTCGTGATGTAGTTGAGAAAGTCCGGCCGTTCGCGACCGCTACGGGTCGTTCGAGCGGCGCTGCGAGTTGCGCGCTTCGCCGCGCTCGTGCTTCGATAGGTCGTGTCCACCAGGACCTCTCCTACGGCCCGGCTCGTCGCCCTCGTCAGCCTCGTCGCCCTCGTCGCCCTCGTCGGTTCCTTCCTCCTGCGGACGCCGGCGGCCGACCTCGACGCGGCCAGGGAAACCGGTGTCGCCGCGCGGAGGCCGACTGCGAGCAATGATGAGCACGCCCCGGAGCACGGGCTCGCTTCGGCCCGCACGCCGCCGATCCGTGGGATCATCCTCGCCGCCGCGGGTCCGCCGATCGCCGGCGCGCTGGTCTGTGCGGCCCCGTGGACGCCCCCGCACAGCCACGGCCGCTGGCGCTGGACGCCGACGCTCGCGGGACTCCTCGCCACCGTCTGCGGGCGCAGCGACGACACCGGCCGCTTCTCCCTCGCCACCGGCCGCGGCCGCTTCTCGGTCCGGGCGAGCGCCAGCGGCCACGTCACAGCGAGCCACGAGGCGCCGGTACTGGTCGCCCCCGCGCAGGCACCCCCCGAGCTCGAGTTGACGCTCGAGGCCGGCGGCCGGACCGTCCGCGGCCGGGTCGTCGATCGCTTCGGCGGACCGATCGACGGGGTCCTGATCTCCAGCGACGACGGCGGGTTTGCGATCGCCGACGACGAGGGCGGCTTCGAATTGGTCGCTGTCGCCTCGCCGGCGATCCTCGTCCCCTGGTCCCCTGGCTACGTCTCGCGCGCAGTCCTCACCCCGGCTCCCGCTGCCGAAGTCGTGCTGACGATGACCCCAGAGGCGGTGATCGAGGGCCGGGTGGTCGACGCCGCGGGCGAGCCTGTCGCCTACATCGATGTCCGCACCGGTCGCCGCGATAGCGAGGAGATCACGACCACCGACGCGCGCGGCCACTTCCGCCTCACCGGCCTCCTCCCCGGGGTGATCCAGCTCCGAGCCCTCGATGACGACCATGACGGCGCTTCGTCGCCGCTCGAGCTCACGCTCGGGGCGACCCTCACAGGCGTCGAGATCCGTGTCGCTCCCAGCGACGTCGCGGTTTGGAAGATCATCGACGCCGCAACCCACGAGCCCTGTGGCGGCGCAACCGTCGACTTGCACGGGCCAATCCGCCACTTCAGCCCGCAGCTCCGCGGCGACGAGGAGGGCACTGTCCGTCTCGTCGACTTCCCAGCCGACGCGTATATGGCGACGATCCGCTGCCCGGGGCACGCGACGCTCCGCGAGGAGATTATCGTCGACGCCGGTGAGCGCCGGACGATCGCCTTGGGCGTCGGCCTGGTGGTTGCCGGGGTGATCCGTGATGCCGGCGGCGCACCGGTCGCGGACGCGAACGTGGCCCTCCGCCCCGCCGACGACGAGGAGGCGCGGACGGGGAGCGCCACCTCCAGCGATCGCAACGGCCGCTTCATCCTCCGCGAGGCCCCCCCGGGCGCCGTGATCCTCGAGGCCCGCGGCGGGGCGACGATCGCCGCCACACCGACCACGCTCGCGCTCACCCTTGCCGACGACCTCGACGACCTCGAGCTGACGCTACCGGCGACCGGTGATCTCCGCGGGCGGGTCGTCGATGATCACGACACGCCGGTCGCCGGCGCGACGGTGGCTGTGCGAGCGACCGAGAACTTCGGCGCCCGTGCGCTCGTCAGCGGCGACGACGGGACCTTCATCGTCCAGGCCGCGCCCGGACGCTACATCGTCGAGGCGAATTGGCGACGCAGCCTCCCCTCCCCCGACACGCCGGCGACCGGTGAGTCGATCGAGATCCCCGCGAACGGTCGGCCCGCGACGATCGTCCTGCGGGTCGCCGCGCGCCCGCGCTATCGCGCCCACGGTCGGGTCGTCGATCAGGACGGCGATCCGATCGCCGACGTCGCGGTGAGTGTCGCTGGCGCGGGCCTCGACGCCCTCACTGACGCCGCTGGTCGCTTCGCCCTCGAAAGCCTGCCGAAGCCGGAGATCAGCCTCTCTCTGAGCGCTAGTGACGGCGCGCGGGCCCACCATCGTAACCTGGACATCACCGACGACGACGAGCTCGAGCTGCTCCTCGCCAGCGTAGTCACCGTATGCGGCGAGGTCCGTGGGCTCGAGCCCAGTGGCACCTTCACCGTCGGCGCCTACCGCTTCCCGGCCGACACGCCAGAGTTCTGCGCCCCGGGAATCCCGCTTGGACCGAAGACGTTGGTCGCGACTCAGGGCCTGCGATCGGCGAGCGCGTCGATCGACGTCGACGATCCGCCGCCGCGGGTCACCCTCACCCTGGCCGCGCCCGCCGGGTCGATCGCCGGTCACGTCCGCGATCCCGAAGGCGCCCCCGCGAACGGCCAGGTCTGGCTCCGTGGCGCCGACGGTAGGATGCTCGCCACCGCCACGGTCGACGGCGCGGGCGCGTTCTCCTTCGCCAGCGCTCCGTCGGGACCGGTGTCGTTGGTCTTTCGCTGGCCTTGGCAGTACGACGGCATGGACCGCTGGCCGCGGCTCGATCTCGAACTCGCGCCCGGGACCGCACGGGCGGAGCTCGAGATCGTCGCTAGCGGTCGGCGATTAGCGAATACGCCATGAGCACCGGCAGGAGTGCACGGGCAGAAGCCCCTTCAGCCTGCGGTCAACACTCGGCCTCGCGAGGCGGCGACGCGGCGACGCGGCGACGCGGCGACGCGGCGACGCGTAGGCCAGGTCCAGGTGCCATGGGCAGAGCCCAACTCGCGCTTCACTCTTCTCTTTGAGGCGCTGGCGATCCGGGTGCTCAAACAGACGAGCGTCAGCGGTGGAGCTCCGCTCCTCGGCGTGATCATGGAGCCCACACGCACGCTCACAGACAGGACATCCCCACCGCACCAAACTCCAGTCACCGCGTCGACGCCCTCACAACGCGGTCACCAGACCGCGCGGCTCAGGCTACAGGTGGACGGTGGACGCGGCGTTCGATCGGGACGACGAGACGCGAGACGTCGGCGGCGAGGATGCCGACGCCAAGAGCCGCGCTCGTCGAGTTCCGCAACCGGACGCAGCAGCGCGAGATCGCGTACTCCCCGAGCAGGCAAGGTTACCGGCGCTCGGTGGCGAAGCTGGCTCGCGCTCCGCCACCAGCGTGGCCGGCGGAGTCGGCCCTAGAATACCCACTCAGGGGCGGAAGGACGGACTGGCGGGCTGGCCGTGGAAGCTGCGAAGGGAAGAGCGTGCCGTAGCGACACCGACGAAGATAGCGTCAAGGCCGACGTCCGGAGCGGCGACGGAGGCAGCGACCATAGCCGGCTTTGTCGACATTGGCGCGGGAGGTTGCAGCGGCGCTGGTCGGCGAAGTCGGCGTCATCGAGTTCGAGTTCGAGTTCGCTATCACTCGTTGACAGTTGGTCTTTGTTGGCACCACCTGGGATACTCGCCAGATTACTCAACTCGGCGTCGCCCCCGAGTAGCATCATTCCAGTAGTCCTCTGCCGTAGCCCCATGTCACGTTGATCGGGCTATGAAAACAATCGCAGTATTCAACAACAAGGGCGGTATCGGGAAGACCACGATCGCGGTCCATTTGGCCCTCTACGCCGCCGCACGGCGGATCCGAGTCCTCGTGATCTGCCTAGACCGGCAAGGTGACATCTGTCGGTGGCTCGCGGGCGGTGACTGCCTTCTCCAGGACGGTCTCACGTTCCAGCACAGCGAGTATCTCCGGGTTCTCTACAGCCCGGGAGAGCTTCCCAATCGGCGCTGGGACGTTGATCTTGTGATCGTAGATTGTCCGCCAGCGGTCGAAACCGCAGACTCGCTGTCGGCGGACGTGTGGCTCGTTCCGCTCGATGGGCGGCTAGCGATCGAGAACCTCGGCAATATCCACGCGAGCCTCTGCGCGGCGGGGGGCAAGATCATGCTGGTGCTCAACCGCTGCGACATGATCGGCAAGCGAGCGCTCGAGGGCCTAAGGCAGGCGGCACACCAGATACCGAACGCGTACGTCCGGGATGAGACGATCCCCGCGACGGCACCCATCGCGAAGGCTGCGGAGTACTTCCGACCGGTGTGGAAGGTTCCCCACGGGGCGAATACGAAGGGTGACAGGGCGATGCAGTCGCTCTGCCGTGAGGCCCTGACGGCGGCCGGGTTCGGGGGCAAGCTCTGATGGTCGACTCGAAGAAGTCGGACGCGATGACTGGCCCGGAGTACGCGATGACCGGCTTCGCAGGCTCGCGCCAGCCACCGGGGCCTTCTCCAGAAGCGCTGGAGAAGCTCCGCGCAGACGGCATTCTGCTCTCGGATGATGA
>Ga0316189_10005471_pt1 | contig 12185 bp, 12 predicted proteins | sample LowCovwburrow_MG_FD_204930 | JGI IMG/M metagenome (GOLD analysis project Ga0316189, IMG submission 204930) | Coastal sediment microbial communities from Maine, United States - Lowes Cove worm burrow | ecosystem: Environmental > Aquatic > Marine > Coastal > Sediment | place: USA: Maine... | reverse complement strand
GTTTCCATCATTCATATCATCAGACTCACTCCTAAAACAATCTCCAAAGCCCTTGTTAGAGGCTCTCCACATCAACTTTCCTTGTTCTAGATCATTGGGATGTGGATTTTATGAGACACTAGTGTTTTTTGATGAAATAGTTATTTAATTTTTACATCATTTTGTGATAATATTTTTTTGTTGCTTAATGAACTATAATGAAATCAATCGACACTCCATCATCTCATCTTAGTCTACTCTACCAACCTCTTCAAGAAATTTCGGTTAACTGTGTGGATCTCTCAGGCATTGCTCAGCATCGGGGGAGGGTGATTAGTGTTCATGAGGTTGATGGTGCGGTGCGTTACATTGTTGATTTGGAGAATGGCTTAAGGATCAGGCGTTCCCATCGAGATTTGCCAGGTTCGCTTGCGTTTTTAGAGCAGGTTGCCCGAGAAGAATTGAGTCTGCTTATGGGGATTATTTGCCAGCGGGTGGGTGGGGTATTAACAGATTCTTTTCAAACTGAATCCATGACGGAAGTGCTCCAAAATTTACGTGAATCTTACCTCTTTTTAACTTCTTTAAAAGGTTTTGATGGAAAAAAAGTATCCTGATTATATTCAACAGATTTTTCTTCCAGGGGATTCAATACAATTCGAATGTGTTTTTAATGGATACTTGTGTCAGAAAAAAGGGGAGATTATTGTTGTGAAACGAAAAGAGTCTGCAGACCTTCTGCATGATTATATCCTTGAATGTGGTGGTTATTCTTTTGAAAGAACCAGTGACCAGCTCTCTTCACCCAGAAACTTTCTTATTGAGAAAACGGCTGAAAATATAGCGACTGTCCAGTCATCCATCACGGGCAATCCAACAGAATTTAAATTAGATAGTGGCCTCAGACCCAGGGCTTTGGAAGATCTTCTAGTTCAGCTGAGAGCTCTAAGAGCTCATTTGTATGAAATTATAGAGAATCCTCACATTCCAGATAATTTTTTGTATTACTAACGATGGCTATTTTAGGATAGGTGCTGTTTCTAACTTGTGTGCATTGGCTTTGACGCGATTCCAAATTTCTATTTCTTTTTTGTTTTTAGCCTTCAATCCTTCATCAAATTTATTTAAAATAGCATCAATCTCTTGATAGCTCATCCCTAACTCTCCCTCATCAGTATGGTTATTTTTTAGTTCAGCGGAGGGTGCTTTTTGAATGATGGCTTTTGGCAAATCTAATGTTTTTGCCATCTCCCACACCTCCATTTTGTATAAATTTCCAATCGGCGAGATGTCGGCAGCCCCATCTCCATGCTTAGTAAAATAGCCCAACCTCAATTCACTTTTATTCCCGGTTCCCACCACCAAGGCACGGTGACTGTTGGCATAATGATATAGGATGGTCATTCTCACCCGCGCTTGCAGGTTCATGTGGGCTTCAGGAGAGCTTTTCCAGGGTAGGTGTTCATAGTGTTGCACCAGGTGCTTGATGGGGACGGTGTGATGTTCAATGCCCAGTTCTGTGGCCCATGCTAAGGCATCACTAACACTGTGGTCAGAGCTAAATCCTTCATTTGGCATTAAGATTCCAGTGACATTTTCTTTGCCAAGGGCCATCACGCTCAATTTGGCTGTTAATGAGCTATCGACTCCACCGCTCAAGCCGATCACTGCTTTTTTAAACCCACTTGCTTCAAAGTATTTTTTGAGTTGTTGGGTTATTTTTTCTATTTTTATCGTCATGATATGGATTAGAATGATTCTTGATTTAAGTTGAGGAGGGGGAGGATGTCATCGGGTAAAACTCCCCAGTTGATGTCGGGGGACATCTTTTGAACAAATTCAAATTGAATGACTTGAGGGTTGGCTTGAAGCACCTCTCCCTTAAGTCGAATGGCTTCGGCATCTGCTTGGGCTTCAATGATTTTTTTCTCCTTCAGCTTTTCAGCTTCCAAGCGTTGGTATTCTGCTTTTTGGATGCCTTGTTCAGCGACTTGTTTGTCCTCGATGGCTTGAGCGTATTGCTCACTAAAAGCAATGTGCCTGAGTAGAACGCTTTCTAGGACAATGTACTTGTCTTGATACAGTGCCTTGATTTGTTCATTGATCTTTTTTTCAGCCTCTTCACGTTTTTTAGCATAAACATCGATTGCAGTGTAATTAGCAACTTGTGCTCTAATTTGAGACCGAGCGATGGGACGAACAATTTTCTGAATGTAATCGGGTCCCACCTCCCTAAAAAGTTCAGCGGCTTGTTCTGGGTCCACGTGAAATAGGACAGTGGCATCAACTTTAACCGTTTGTCCATCTTGGGTGGGGGCTGTCATGGAGTCATCTGAGAACACTGCTCCCTCTCCTGCCGCGACACTCATGGTGTATTCTTGAGTGCGTACATCCATCAAATAGGAGACTTGCCAAAAAGGGATTTTAAGATGGAGACCTGCGGGGAGTTCGTTGTTCAGGACGCCACGTCCACGGTCATAAATGATCCCTACATGCCCTGGGGGAACTGAAACTAGTCCATCTAGAATGACCAGAATAACAATTAACATTCCAAGTAAGATTGAAATCAGCTTACCGCTCATTTGAAGGCGGGGGAGTTTTATGCTATTCAATTGGGCCATAATTTAAAGTTAGGAAACATTTTTATTATACGCAAAATGCTTTTATTTGACAGGTGAACATTTGTTCAATATATTTAATTCTGGATTGTATAAATTCATAAAACTATAATTTATCTTCTGTTATGAAATTAAAGTCTATCTATCTCTGTTCCAATTGCCAGGCTCAAGCTCCCAAATGGAGTGGTCAGTGCATGCAGTGTAAAAAATGGAATACTTTGGTTGAGGATGTGGTGAATGTGGGAAAGGCTGACAGTTTGAAATCAGCGGCTTTGCCCCTTCGGTCTACTTCTACTTTGTCTGTGACGAATATGGAACTTAAAGAGAAGCGTATTCTTTCTGGTAGTCCTGAGTTGGATCGAGTTTTGGGAGGTGGTTTTATGACGGATAGTTTGGTGCTTTTGGTGGGGGATCCAGGCATTGGGAAGTCAACGCTAACTCTTCAAATTTGTGACCAAATGGCTAAAATTGGCAGAAAAGTCCTCTACTTTTCTGGGGAAGAGTCTGTGGGTCAGGTCGCAGGCCGTGCACAGCGTCTGGATTTGAAACATGCGGTTGATTTGGTTAATATAAACAATCTTGAAAGTTTATTGGCGACCATTGAGGTTGAGAAGCCAGAGTTCATCGTGGTGGACTCTGTCCAGGTGATGTCTAGCGATGAGGTGGTTTCTCAAGCAGGTTCTATTTCACAAATTCGTTATGTGACTGAGAGATTGATGCAAGTGGCAAAGGCTCAAAAAATTCCTATTTTGCTCATTGGTCATGTCAATAAAGAGGGAAATTTGGCAGGGCCTCAAGTCCTCACTCATTTGGTGGATACTGTTTTGTTTTTGGAGGGAGACCCCTTCCACCAATTTCGCTTGCTACGTTCCACTAAAAACCGTTTTGGTACGGTTGATGAGGTGGGGGTGTTCAAAATGGAATCTAAGGGGTTGTTGGATGTTCAGAATCCATCTGCCTTGTTTTTAGAGGGACGTGCTGAAAATCCTATTGGCTCAGTCATTGTTCCAATCATGGAGGGGACACGTGTGTTTTTAGTGGAGGTTCAAGCGTTGACATCATACACTCAGTTTGGTCACCCAAAGCGGACGGCAAGTGGGTTTGATCTCAATCGACTCAACATCATCATTGCGGTGCTCAATCGTTATGCCAAGCTCAAGTTGGACTCTTGTGATGTGTATGTGAATGTGGTTGGTGGCTTGAAACTAAAAGAGCCTGCTGCCGATTTGGCGGTGGCTATGGCCATTGCTAGTTCGAAGCTAAAAAAACCACTCCCTCCAGAGCTTGTGGTGATGGGTGAAATGGGGTTGTCGGGTGAAATTCGTAAGGTGACTCAGATGGAAAGGCGTCAAAAAGAAGCGGAAAAGCTGGGCTTTAGTCAGGTTCTTAAGCCTTTTGGAGAGGGTGATTTACGCTTGATTGATCAGGTGATGAGGCGGTTTTTTATATAGGATTTTTTATACTATTTGATTAAATTTATTTAGTGTATTTTTTAGATTAGTCCAGTTATTTGATGTGCTTTATATGTAATAAAAGCTCCCCTAAGTGCCTGAGAGTAGTCAGCTTGAAGCTTTCTTTGATCGATTTCTGGGCATGTTTTATTATCTTCTATTTCTGAGCAGCTTTCTAAAAAACCATCTGGAATGCCATATTCACAATATTCCCTTGTGTTGTCACTGACACAAAACATTTCACCATCTTCAGGATCTCTTAAGTCAAACCCTATATCATAAATGCCAATTCCAAAATTGTATGAATCGTGGTTAACAAAAGTTCCCTCCCAGAGTGCTGCATCAGAAAGGGAATGAATGATGTTTATATTTAAATGAGCCTGCAATATTTCCTGATCGTATTGTAAATTGATTTTCCTAAGTAGCTGTTCATAATTAATTTGCTTTTGCCCCCTCATCTCTCTGTTTTCATCATGATGCCTACCTACCTTTCCATCACACTTGGTGTCATGCATTATTTCTTCTGTAAATCCATTTCTATCAAGTGTTGAAATAAATAAAGTTCTATTTTCTAGGGTTATTCTTATTTTTCCTCTTTGGCTCGGCAACTCTATTTCGTGAATATTTTTATCTGTTTTAATTCCATCCTTTAGAACTTTTGTGGCTAGCATCCTTGCATTTTTAGCTGCCTCTTTTTTATATTTTTTTGTTTCAGCTCTATCACGTTTTTCAAGCGTTCCTCCTTCAGGAAGGCATCCCATACTCATTAAACTGGTAGATAGGACTAAAGATTTTAGGATGGATGGCTTCAATTAATAGGATTTAGTGGGGCAGCGTAGTAAAAATGGTGCGTTAAATCATTGTTTCTTGCCTAACTGAAGGGCTTAAGTCAGAATTATCTAGATAATTCCTAATTTTAAACTTATGAGACCCTCCAAAAAAAGATCCGTTGCCCTAAGTGCAATGGGTTAAATACCCATCGCAAAGGAGTGCGTAATGGCTCTATTCGTATTCAATGTAATGACTGTAAAAGATGTATTACAGCTAGTAAGAAAGTGATAAAAATTGACAGGCTTTTATCTGAACACCTCAACAGAAAATCCTATAGAACTCTTGAGGATGATTTTAGGCACACAAGTAAAACCATCTGTAAGCTGGTTAATCAGCAAGCTGAAAGCTCATTCACAGCAATGATCTAACGCGACTGGTAAAGCCTCAGAGCTACTCTGGGATTATCTTGATTGATGGAAAGTATGTTCCGGTGAAGCATCCAAAGACTGAGAAAATAAAGGGATTGATTCCTTGTTCAAAAAAACGTCAACGTCGTGGCAGAACAAGGAAGGGGCTGGTTATCCTTCCATTCATCGATTACCTCACTCATGATATCCCCATTTACATCATCGCTTCTTCGGAGAACATGTATGAGATTCGTGAGGGGTTTAGACAGCTCAAAGAAATGGAATATCCACTAAAAATACTTGTGTGTGATCAAAGTATGGGAGAGATGGCTCAGGTATCTAAGGAGTTCTATCCCAATGTCATCATTCAAACCTGTCTGAAGCACTACAGTGCGAACGTAGACAGGGAGTTTAAAGTAAAGGGGGTTAAAAGAACGATGAAGGCAATTGAAAATAAGCTGGAAAAGATCGGAGGTAGCATTCTCATCCCTACTCACCATTACGACATCAAGAGGGCGAGAGGGCTAACTAATAAACTCGCTGACTTTGACTTTGAATTTGGCTATCTAATCAAGATCCAACAAATATTCCAGGAAATATTCTGGAAAGTTAAAACTATTGAAGAGCTAGGTGAAGCTGAAGACAGGCTGAATGTAATCATTAGTCGAATCAATCTGGATACTTATTCTCATGCTCAAAGAATCATCAAGCGATACCGGGATTACTACCAAAAGCATGCTCAAGTTAACGCACACATCTTCCATCCCACATTAAACATTCCCCGAACCACCAATCTGATCGAAGGATTTAATAGTACAACACTGGAGGTTAGATTCACAACCATCCGTGGATTTGAGAAGGAGGAGACTGCTACTCATTACATCAATGCTCTCATTCTTAAATATCGCTTCCATAAGTTTAAGTGTTGCAAAAAACCCTTCAAAGCTCTGAACGGAAAGTCACCGTTGGAAATTGCTAAACCTTTTTATGATATCAACCTTCCTTCTGGGAAAAATTGGATTGAGTTTTGTAGGAAATTGAAAAAGTAACGCACCATTTTTACTACGCTGCCATTTAGTGGTTTTAAATTATAACAAATAATATAATTTTGTCAATTAAATTTCAAAAAACTCCTCTGTATTTCTTCGAATTTGATCAATGACTTCATTTTCATTTAAATCTTTTACTTCGGCGACTGTTTTGGCAATATCCACCATGAATGCAGGTTCTCCTTTTTGCCCTCGCTTGCTGCCAATCGTCAGGTAGGGGCAGTCGGTTTCAAGCATGATTCTTTCTAAAGGAACCATTTTTACCACCTCTCTTAACTCCTGATTTTTAGGATAGGTGATGATTCCTGTGAAGCTGATCATGCACCCTAGATTTAGCATTTGCTTAGCCTCCTCTCTAGTTCCACTAAAGCAATGGATAACACCGTTTGAAAATTTTTCCCGTTTTAGAATTTGTATTAAATCGACAAAAGCCGAGCTATTTTCTCCTGGATTTTTCCCCGCTCGACAGTGAATGATGGCTGGTAAATTTAGCTCAGTAGCAATTTTTAGTTGTCTGCTCAACCAAAGGTCCTGTAAATCATGTGGAAATTTATCGTGATAGTAATCCAAGCCAATCTCACCAATGGCTATGATTTTTGCTTCTTTTTTGGCGATATCATGGATCATTTTCATTGAACCCTCTATGTCTTCATGAAGTGAGGTGGGGTGGACTCCTGCTGAACTCCATATATTTTCATCATTTTTGGCCAGGTTTAGATGGGGAATGATTTGATCTAAATCACAGGCAACGTTTATGAGTTTTTTGACTCCAACATCTCTAGCCTTCTTTAAAACATTTTCTTGCTCTTCTTCTTTAAAATGACTGATGTGAGCGTGGGTATCGATGAGATACATAGTAGTGGATTTATTTATTTTTTAATGACTTCTAATAAATCCTAACATCATTTTTTCTTACTTACTAGCTTCATCTGACTGGGGACATGAGACATGAGACATGAGATGTGAGATGTGAGAGGTGAGACCAATCGCAGCTTTCCTCCCGTTCCCTCCCGGCTTGGGGTTTTGAGCTGGGAGCTGTGAGATTTGAGATACGAGATTTGAGACATGAGATGTGAGACGTGAGACAAATTGCAGCCTCCCCCTTGCCCCTCCGAAGGAGGGGGGGGGTGTTCTAACTATCCATTCTAATCTCAACCCCCCCCCTACCCCCCCCCTTTTTTTCTCAAGGGGGGAGCTAAAATTAGTGATAAGTTCTAAGCTACAAAATTTGGTATTTGGAATTAAGAAGTAATTCCAAATACCAAAAAAGCGGGGCCCCCACAAAATGCAGGGAGGCCCAATGATTAGATTCTCCAAAGGAGAATCTAGAAGGAGGAGGGTATTTAGTGGGGAAGGAGCAAAAACACATGGAAGCTGGAAAAACTGGCTCGATCACGAGGCAGATTTGTAAGCTGGAATGTGTTTTTGCGATGATGGTGCCCAGGAAAGGACTCGAACCTTCACGGATTGCTCCACTGGTTCCTAAGACCAGCGTGTCTACCAATTCCACCACCTGGGCATACATCATTATAAGGTGCCTATGATTTATACCGGCTTTGGAGTTAAAATGCAAATGAAATTTTTAAAAACCCCCATTCATTTTAGAATGGGGGTTTTTAATTTTTAGCTTTATTCTGTTGAAAGCCCTTCCATCATGGCATCTAGCTCCTCCTCAGAAAACCCTTCCATTAGAGCTTCCATTTCTTCATCCGTCATGCTTTGAATGTCGCCTGTAGGCAGGCCTAAGGCTTGATTTCCCCCCATAAATCCTCCCACTAGTCCTTCTAACATTTCAATTAGATCAACGGTCTCTTCTTTATTGGGTACATCAATGTCTACTTTTTCAAGAGGGACATTATTTATGGTTGCTGAGAGGTCGATTTGAATATTTTTTAATTCGCTTGATTCTTCCTCTCCAAGTTCGATGCCTTCAGTTTCCATCATATAGCTAACGACATCTTCGGCTGTAAAGGTGTCGACGCTTATGTTTGTTTTGTATGGAAAATAGTCTTCTTGCCCAATCCACATTTCAAAGGTCATTTTTTCATTGAATTTCTCAATCACTCCGTTGATGATTTGACTTTGTTCTTCATCAATGACCATTTCTCCTTGGCTAATGAGGTTTAGTAGCTCATCAAATTTTTCGGGTTGAAATTCAATGTCATAGTGATAGGCTGGAATTTTCTCTCCTGAGCTTGTAGTGATTTTTTTAATCCCATTTTCCTTAGTCACCTTTAGTACTTCTAATTCTGCCATTTTTTCTCTAAGTTCTACCAATTCTTTTTGAGAGAATGCGGTGATGTTTGGTGTGGCCTGTGCTCCACTTAATTGGGAATTGAGCTCTGCCGCTTTGGTTGGATTAAGGTAGAATACATCATTTAGGTAGGGGCCTAAAAGCGGTAAGAAGGCTTGAGCACTTTCCACTTCTGGATGCTCACCTTCAATGGAGAGTTTGTTGAGTTGGGCGAAAATATCTTCCCCATTGACTGTGAATTTCCCCTCTGCATTCACTAGCATGGACTTAGGATTTTCATTATTTGGACCGGTTAATTTTAAATCAGCGTCCATTTTTAGAAGGACTTCAGCGACTATTGCTTCCCCCGTCATACTTCCTTGCTCGCTCATGCTCATGGTTATTTCCCCTGATTGCTTGCTAGATTTGTCTAAAACATCAAGGTTCATTACCACGTCTGCTTGATAAGCTTCCATTGGATAGTTAAGACTCTTTTTTAGAACAAGCTCTGGGGCTTCGATGGGGAGATTGCTTTTTTCACAACCAACTAGCATGATTGGGATCAAGAGGAGTCCACCAATCCACTTTAACTTTGAATTTTTAAACATATTTTAATATTTTAGAAAATAGTTATGATTAGATTCTAGCTCTTTTTTTGTGTAAAAAAAACCTATTATTTAGGAGGGGTTTAATTCTGAATCTTTTAAAAAGTCATTTTTTACTTCATTTGATTGTTTTCCCCCCTCTATTCCTAGCTCAACGATGGTCTCTAAGGTGGGGGATAGATCGATTGGATTTTCGTCTATTTCAACCTTAAAGCTATCTATTGGATGACTTTCTATCGTCATTAAGAGCCGGTTCACTGCTTCACTTTTTTGATCATCTGTTTCATCCTCCAGACTGCTGATTTTCTCGAGGTCTAGTTCGATTTGAAATTTATAAGGATGGTAATCATCTGCTCCAATCCAGACCTGAATAAAAAGTTGTTCATTGGCTATTTCTAACTCTTTAATAAAGGTGTTGTCGCCCTCTATTTTACTCAAATAATTTTCTGCATCTTCTTCAGGTAAAAATTCCATACTTTGATTGATGCGTCTCAAAAAATTTGGAATGCCTTCAGGGGTCAATCCCAATCGATAATGATAGGTTTTAATCCCTCGCCCATCTTTAGTTTTTATGCTTTTGATTCCCATGTCTTCAGTCACTTTTATAAGCTCTGTATCTCTCATGTCACTCAATAACGTTTTGCTTAAATATGTTTTGAGTTGTTCAGCATAAGTTGTTATTTTTTTGCCACTATAATCTGTTTCATTTTCCACAATCCTGTCAGTCAGTGCGAGCATTTTATTACTTGAGAATTGAAAGGTATCCCCCGCATAAATTTTTATCCATGGCTTGATGCCCTCCATTTTTTCTTTCATGAATTGAACTTCTGGTGTTTCTCCTTCTAGTTTAATATTTGGCTCCTTAAAGGAGGCATAAAAATTTGAATCAACAAGTTGTGTTTTTATTTCAGTTTCAATTCCGATAGACACTAGATCGTCATCATTGAAGCCTTCCATTTTTAGGCTAATTTGATTATTTTTTTCACTTTTTATATTTTTTGACCCAAGGTCTAGCCTGCCCTCACTACGAGAGTGTGCCATTGTTTTTATTGGGAACCCTCCATATTCAGATGATTCCAATGCATAATCTATGTCAATTTCATAAGCGCCTAGGTTCTGGCTTAAAGCTTTTTCAATGACAGTGTTAGGTGTTTCAATTTTTGAGGGATTGCATCCTGTTAAAATCAATGAAATTCCCAATGTGCTGGCGAATATTTTCTTTTTCATGCTGTTTGATCAATGGTTTAAATTATTTAGATTAGTCCTCTTTCAATTCACCTTCAGGCACGTGGTCTATGAACAGAGTTCCATTTAGATGGTCTATTTCATGTTGGACAATGCGGGCTTCAAAATTCTCAAAGCGCATTACAAAATCTTCACCTTTTTCATTGGTGAATTTAGCCACAACCCATTTTGAACGTTCAACCGGACCCCATTTTCCTGGCAAACTTAAACATCCCTCTGTGTCAGTTTCTGTTTCTTCTGACCTTTCTATGATTTCTGGATTGATCATTGGAAAGGTGTCTCGCGTTTCATTGATGGTGATGTGGGCGACACGCGTGTTGATTCCAATTTGAGGGGCCGCAATACCGACTCCATTGGTGGCAATCATAGAATCTTCCATGTCTTTTAAAAGCTTCTTTGTTTTTTTCGTGATTTTGCCATGCTTTGGATTGCTGCCTCTTAAAATAGGATTGTTGGCACCTTTTGTGATGTCGATTATCATGGTTCGGATGGGTTTACGGATGGGTTTACGAATGGTTTTTCGGATCGGAAAGCGTTTGGTGGGGGTGAGCGTTTATTGTTTTAGATGGTAGGCTTCGATGAATGTGTCTAGGTCTCCATCCATGACCTTGTCCACTTGGCTGGTTTCGGCATTGGTGCGGTGGTCTTTGACCATTGTGTAGGGTTGAAAGATATAGGATCGAATCTGGTTGCCCCAGGCTGCTTCTTTGTAACCTCCTTTTAGCGCTTCAATTTTTTCCTGATTTTCTTCAAGAAGTTTCTGGGTCAGTCGGCCTCGTAGTACATTCATGGCTTGGGAGCGGTTTTGAATTTGGCTTCGTTCGGATTGGCAGGTGACTACTAGTCCTGTGGGCAGATGAGTGATTCTCACGGCTGAGTCGGTGGTGTTGACATGCTGGCCGCCTGCACCACTTGCCCTAAAGGTGTCGATTCTCAAGTCTTTCTCTTGAATTTCAACACTGTCCTCTTCTTCAATGACCGGTAAAATTTCAACTAAAGCAAATGAGGTCTGCCGTAAATTCTTAGAATTGAAAGGGGAGAGGCGAACGAGCCGGTGAACTCCATTTTCTGCTTTTAAAAAGCCATAAGCCATGGTGCCACTCATTTCAATGGTTGCACTTTTGATTCCAGCTTCGTTTGCTGTGGTTTTTTCAGTGACAGTTGCTTTCCACCCCTTTTTTTCAGCAAATCTTAAGTACATGCGCAATAGCATTTCTGTCCAATCTTGGGCATCCACACCTCCTGTGCCGGCACTTAGAATCACAATGGCTTCATTGCGATCGTATTTTCCATCTAGCACCAGTTCAATGTGAGCTTTTTGGTAATCCTTTTCTAGTTGAATTTGCTCTTTTTCTAGCTGTTCAGCTTCTTGACTCCCTTCCTCCATTAAATTTGATAACTCCTCTAGATCATTGACTTTTTGTTCAATATTTTGCCATTTTTCCTCTAAATCAGTCCAAAATTTAAACTCCTTTAAAACTTTCTCAGCTTTTTTAGGATTATCCCACAATCCTTCTGCTTGAGAGGCTTTTTGGGCACGCTCCTTCTTCTCCTTGAGTCCCATTTGGTCAAAGATAGTGGAGATCCTGCTTTATTTTTCCCGAGAGTTCTCGAAGGTCCATTGGCGGATGATCCTAGTTAGTAATGTAGCCTTAAAACAATACGATTTTAAATAAAAATGGGCAAGGGGAGTTTATTTAGGCAAAAGTTCTAGAATAAGTTCGACCACCTGAGTGTTAGGATATGAATGACAAATTTATATCTATAACCCAAGTGGTCTATGTCCTATATTACTCACAATGATCGTAAGATCATAGAAAAACATTT
>Ga0316189_10005470_pt1 | contig 12186 bp, 10 predicted proteins | sample LowCovwburrow_MG_FD_204930 | JGI IMG/M metagenome (GOLD analysis project Ga0316189, IMG submission 204930) | Coastal sediment microbial communities from Maine, United States - Lowes Cove worm burrow | ecosystem: Environmental > Aquatic > Marine > Coastal > Sediment | place: USA: Maine... | reverse complement strand
TATTGGAATATGATAAAACCATTAAAAAATACTTCAATTAGCATCCAAAAAAGGGGAAAATCCCCTCAAAAAACAGGAAAAACCCCCTTGTACAAGCTTAATAAAATAACGAACTTTAAGGATTAGAAACCAATTTAAATTATCTGTTATGCCTTTTTATAGCGAACTCAATATCAGAACCGGAGAGTCCAATGCGGTCAAAACAAAAAAGAAAGCTATCATATCCAATATAAAACGCTTACGTACAGCCCTGAGTACACATATAGAATCATCTAGAGATAATACTGTAAAAGGAGGTACCGTTAAAATTGCAACATGGAATATTCGTGAATTTGGTGGTACCGCCTATAAGGGCAGATCATTTGAAGAACTACAATATATTGCCGAGATCATTTCAAATTTTGATTTGATTGCTTTACAGGAAGTGAGCAAAGACCTCAAAGAATTTTTAAATCTTAAAAGGATCTTAGGTCCTAACTGGGCATATATTGCAACCGATGTAACCGATGGTGGCCCGGGCAATCAAGAGCGTATGGTATTTTTATATAATAGAAATAAAGTCTTTTTTAGAAATATTGCCGGTGAGTTAACTTTAAAGGAAAATGCAAAGATCAGAGCTTCGTTTGGCGAACGTATTAAACTTGAAAATGGAGTACAGATAGATCTAAATAGTGCCGTAGACTTATCCGGCACCTATGATGCCTATACCGAAAAGAAAAGTAATGGTGCCATTAAATTAAAAGAAGACCTCGAAATTCCCTTACCTAGTAATAGTACCTTAACGATCCCTGATGGTGCAAGTTTGGTATTAAAAAAAGGGCAGGAAATTATCCGTCCCGAAAATGGAATGGCTACTGTTACGGTACCTACTCCAGTAATTGGTGGGGAGCAATACGGACTCCGTTTTCCCGAAAATTCTTTTGATGATTCCTTGCGGCAATTTGCCCGTACCCCTTATCTACTTTCATTTCAATCGGGTTGGTTAAAAATTAATCTATGTACTGTACATATTTATTATGGTAGTGAAACCAATGTGAATAAACTGAAACAACGTGAAGATGAAATTAAACAACTTACCGAAGCGCTGGCTAATAAGGCCAAAAATGAGTTTAAACTCGATAAAGAATCCTTTTTAGGCGTCTTAGGCGATTTTAATATTGTTGGTAAAGACCATCCTACTATGGCGGCTCTCGAATCTAATGGTTTTAAAATTCCCGAAGCTCTGAAAAACATACCGGGTACGAATGTAAAAAGAGATAAGGCCTATGATCAAATTGCTTTTTGGAAACCCACGCGTAATACCGAATATGCCAAGCTAAAATTTGTAGGTGCAAATATTTTTGATTATTACGAGCATATTTACAGAGAACAAGATGAAGCTGCCTATAGGGCACAAAACTCAAATGAAACTGGATTAAAACCCGGTACCAAATTTACTACCTGGCGTACCTATAAATTATCTGACCATCTACCAATGTGGGTAGAACTACAAACCGATTTTAGCGAAGAGTATTTTGAGAAAATAGAAGCAGAAAACCCATAAATTTATGTCTATGTCTACTCCACAAAAAGAACAAATTACTATAGAAAATTACAAAGAAATACTATACCGATTACGTAAATGTATTGGTATTTTAGGTTTGTTACTACCCATCTTTATGTTGACCATATATGGCAAGTTATTAGCCTCTATGAGTCACTATTATTATACGGCATCCAGTATTTTCTTTGTAGGCATTTTATTTTCTTTTGGTTTAGTTTTGATGTCTTATAAAGGATATAAGAAAGAAGAGGATGAACGTTTTAGTGATGACCAGGTTACCTCTATAGCAGGTCTTTTTGCCTTAATAACTGTTATTATACCTACTTCTTGTACTGATTCGGGAGATGTGACCATTAGTTGTGCAGGTGATTATTTATTTGGACATACCAATGCGATTTTCAATACAATACATTTAACAAGTGCGGGATTATTTATATTGATCTTAGGATGGATGTGCGTATATAAATTTACACGTAGTACAAAACCAGCAAGTATGTACTATCATAGATTTTATAGAATTTGTGGTTATGTGGTTTGGGCTGCTGTTGGGTGTATTGCTCTCATTATAGCAATAGATGAGTTTACAAATCTAGATGCAGATACCCTTATACCCGGTTATGTATTTGTATTTGAAAGTGTTGCCTTATATGCTTTTGCTATTGCCTGGTTGGTAAAGGGTAAGGTTACAAGAAATTTAAAAGACTTTAAAAAACAATTGTTTAAAAAATAGGAGCGCAAAAATTTGCAAAGAGCTATTGTCGTTGGCTCGCTTAAGCGTCGTCGAATCTTGTCATTCTGAGCTTTTTGCATAAAAGCGTAAGAATCTGTCTAATTCTAGCTCCTATTTAACAGATTGTCACGTCGCTACAGGCCAACGCGGCAAGCTGGGCCCTTCGCTAAAAGAGTCCACTGGGCTCTTAATTTACGCACGGTCCTCCACAATGACAATACAAAAAATCACTTTGAGACTGCCTGCGGTAGGCATTTGATTTTGAGAATAATATGAATAAAATAGCCCGCCTGAACGAATTCATTTCGGGCAGACATTGACAAGCGGCATAACTCTTAACAGTTTTCGATACTTCTCTTCGCTCAACTCTAACTTACGGTATAACTTTAATAACTAATTTTTAACAGTAGTTTGTTTTAAATTTATCTAAATTGCTTTAGATGAAAAAACACTATAATATCATTATTGCCGGTGCCGGTGGTATTGCCGAAGCAGCCGCCTTACTCTTAGCAGAATGGAGCAAAGTCTGCCCTACAATCTATATTGGGAATCGTACCTTCGCTAAAGCGGAAAAAGTAGCGCAATGGGTAAAAAGTGGTACTTTAAATTCTTGCGAAGTACATGCTTTTCACCTGCCAGAAAAAGGCATGACCGATGACCTAAAAACTATTTTAGAAAAAGGCGATGCCCTACTCGACTGTTTACCGGGAAGCTTGGCACCCAAAATGGCACAGTTTGCGAAAGACTATCAATTGCAATATGCTAACTTAACAGAGTATGTAGCAGAAACCAATAAAATAATAGCTCTGGCTAAAGATGCCGAAACTGGATTTATCCTACAAACCGGACTCGCCCCCGGCTATATTGATGTGTTGGCAAATCATTTATTTCAAGAGTTTTGCCACGGCTTTAAAGTACATACCGTTGATAAACTCGAATTTAAGGTTGGTGCCTTAACCGATCATGCCATTGCACCACATTATTACGGATTTACCTGGAGTCCGGTTGGTGTGGCAACCGAATATATAAAAGACTGTATCGTAATAAGAGACTATCAAAAAACTACGGTGCCTGCCTTATCAGAAAGAGCTGGTATTATCATAGACGGAATTGCTTATGAAGAAGATCTCACTTCGGGAGGAGCAGCAGATCTACCCGATGCTTTAGCCGAGAAAGTAGGCAGCTTAGATTATAAAACATTACGACATGCGGGGCATTACGACTGGGTGGAAACACAATTGGCACAATTAAAACCAAAAGATGATCCAATTAGTACCTTGCAACAAAATATGCAATCAATAGTCCCTCGTATAGAAGATGATCAGATCATTTTATATGCTGCTGTTGAAGGTAAAGATTCAAAAGGTTTACTCCGCCGAAGAGAAGTTGCAAAAACTATAAAACCCCTAAAAGTTGGAAAGCATATACTCAGAGCAATACAAACCACTACGGCAGTACCGTTGCTACAATCAATACAATATTTACTCGAAAACCCAACAAAAGGTGTGTTGTTGCAAAGCCAGATAGACACAGATTCATTTTTAAATGGTGATTTTGTAGTGCCCGTTTATGGTAAGGTATAAATTGTATAAAGTCATTGACTCGTTATCGTTACGTCATTGACTCGCTATCGCGTCGTCGAATCTTCGATTTCTGAGCGTAGCCTAAGAATCTGCCCATTCAGAACTCACGACATACAGATTGTCACGTCGTTCCACTCCTCACAATGACGTAGTGTGAGAATCTCAAGACTTAGAACTAAGATTAAACAGATTAATACATAGCATTAATCTACATAATAACGAAAAATACTATCTTCGACTATAACAACCAATCAAAACTCACTATGCCAAACCAAAAAAAAACAAACTTCTGGTTAAACCTCTTAACACAAATAGTAGATCTATTTTTCAAATCTTCAAGAACAAGAAAAAGAACTTGGCACCAACACGTAGTACCGTATGAAAACGGATGGGCCGTACGAAGAGAAGGTAATAAACGTATTACTTCTAATCATAGAAAGCAAAGTACAGCTATACGCAAAGCAAAAACGCTCGCCAAAAAACACAACGCCGATGTCATTATTCACCGAGAAGACGGTACCATACGCGATCGGATTAATTACGATTAAATATAGTAGCTTTGTTTGTCGACGCTTAAATAAACAACGTCAAAATTTAATAAGCTAAAATTCAATACAAAACCTAATTTCAACACTAAACACCAACCAACATGAAAAAACTACTCATTGCCTTTTTAACAATCATATTCATACTAGCCTCTTGTAAAGAAGAACCAAAAACATCAGATATAACGCAAGAAAATGCAGATTTCACAGCCATGTTAGCAAGCTATAATGAAGGAAAATCGAAGTTGAATCCGGTTGAGGCTACTTTTAATGGAGATAGTCGCTTCAACGATGCATTCCCTAATTTCTTATCAGATGACTATCGAGAAGAACACCAAGATTTTTACACCGATTATACATCAAAGTTAGAAGCATTCAACGATGCTGATCTCAACGAAAGTGAACAAATGAGCAAAGCGGTATTGGCTTGGGATTGTCAAATGGCATTGGCACAAGCTAGTTTTAAAAACAATCTGTATATGCCTATTGATCAAATGTGGTCTGTAAATTTAAAAATGACACAATGGGCAACTGGTACCAGCGCACAATCCTTTAATAAAGTTAAAGATTACGAAGACTGGTTAGTACGATTAGACAAATACAATGTGTGGTTACAATCTGCACAAGAACGCATGAAAGAAGGTGTTACAGCAGGGTTTGTATTACCAACATCACTGATAAAAAAAGTAGTTCCGCAGTTTGATGCACTTACTACTATCAAAACTTCTGCCGAGGACATTAGTGATGTTACTGAACATTTATTCTATGCTCCAGTATTAGCGATGCCTGATAATTTTTCTGCTGAAGATAAAGAACGATTAACTAAAGAGTACTCCGAAATAATATTAGAGAAGCTCATTCCCTCATTTCAATCTATAGCGATTTATTTAAAATCCGATTATTTAGCTGCCGGAAGAGCAAGTAGTGGAATTTCTGAACTTCCAAATGGTAAAGCATATTATGACCATTCCATTAAATTTTATACAACAACGACAATGTCGGCTGATGAAATTCATGAGCTCGGATTAAAAGAAGTAGCGAGGATTTCGGCTGAAATGGAAAAAGTAAAGCAACAAGTTGGTTTTGAAGGAGACTTGAAAGCATTCTTTAATGATGTTAGATCCAATAAAGCATTGATGCCTTACACGACTCCAGAGGAAATTATTGCAAATTTTAATGCAATTCACGACAAAATGAAACCACAACTAGAGAAATTATTCTCGAATGAGCCAAAAGCTGGTTTTATCGTAAAACAAACTGAAAAATTTAGAGAAGCATCTGCGAGTGCTGAATATAATAGTGGGTCTGCAGATGGTACACGGCCCGGTGTTTTTTATGTGCCAATTATAGACGCTTCTACTTACAATGGATATTCTGATGAGTCTTTATATTTACATGAAGCCATTCCTGGACATCATTATCAAATTTCTTTGGCTCAAGAAAATGAGGATTTACCCGACTTTAGAAAAACATTATGGTATAGTGCTTATGGCGAAGGTTGGGCGCTGTATACCGAAAATTTAGGAAAAGAATTAGGCTTGTATACAGATCCCTATCAATATTTTGGGATGTTGGGCGCGGAAATGCATAGAGCGGTTCGATTGGTAGTAGATACGGGATTACATGCAAAAGGCTGGAGTAGAGAAAAAGCCATACAATATTCGTTAGACAATGAAGCAGAATCTGAAGCGAGCATTATTTCAGAAATTGAGCGATATATGGCAAATCCAGGTCAGGCCTTATCGTATAAAATAGGACAGTTAAAAATACGAGAATTGAGAGCTAAAGCTAAAAAACAATTAGGTGACAAATTTGATATCCGTGAGTTTCATGCTCAAGTTCTCGAAACGGGTTGTATTCCTTTGGCACTACTTGAAACGAAGATTAATACTTGGATTGCGAATTCGAAGTCGTAGGGTTAGTTGTTGGTTGTTGGTTTTTAGACCTTAGACCTTAGTCGTGTACGTACTGTCATTGTGAGGCTTGTCCCGTCCTAAAAAAAGGGCGGCTTCTGTAGGTGATTTACGTCAAATGTATACCTATTGTCGTTTTTGGGACGCGAAAAAGGCTTTATTATTATATCCTGGAGATCCTCTTGAAAATGAATTTCAAAATTACCTAACAGATGATTATTCACTAGACCATAACGATGAAAAAAATCGAATAAAACATGAATGTAAAATGGGCTTCACTTCTGTTTTAGATGAGCACGGGAACTTAGATGATTCTATCGGTGAACAAATTTTAGATATGTTGAACCTAAATAATAATTCCTAAAGACTTTATGATTTAGGATATAGCAAATTTAAAAGAACATGATTAATAGCTACTAATTTTTCTTAACAAACGAACCTAAATGAAAAGCGAATTTATCATCAACGAATTATGGGTATTGTCAATAGCAGGTGCTTTTCAAAGAGCGAATATTTATGCGCCTAACGCTTTAGATAAGTCCAAAACAGCATTTAAAAAAGATCTAAAAAATTATTTAGAACAATTGGTAAAAGACCAGTATTTTAATGAAGTAGATCAACAAACCCATATTACCAATATTTATGCCTTAGCTGAATATTCAAAAAAGTTCAAAACATTATTAAAAAATGGGCAACTAAACTTCGGCGTAAGCCAAAAAATATTGAATCTATTTTTAAAATATCTGTGGTGTTTAAAGCTCGTACCTACTCCACCACATTTTCCCGTAGATAGAATAATACAAGTAACACTCAACAAAAAAGCCAAGGAAAATGGCTTTAAAACAAGACAAATTTTGCCTTGGACACAGTTTGAAGATAAAAATGATTATCTGGAAATTATAAATTTTGCCGAAAAAATTAAAAATGTAGTCAAAGCTTATACTAATATGTCTTTAGCTGAAATGGAATTGGCATTGTTTAGTAGAGGGTGAAAGTTAGTATAAGAGTCTTACAATGACGAAAGAAACATCATTGACTCGCTTTCGCTTCGTCGATTCCTGTCATTCTGAGCCCGTAGGGCGTAAGAATCTCATGAATCAGCACTAAGAATAGACAGATTGCCACGACTTTTAGCCAACTGCGCCACCTGGCTCTGTCGCTAAATAAGTCTACTAGACTTATTCTTCACGCTCAGCCCCACAATGAAGGTAAACAACAAACAGATTGTAACAATTTTCATTTTGAAAGTCTCACAATGACAAAAAAAAATCAATCTAAAGCATTTATGGCTCAATAGTTGTTATCTTAATAAAAATAAAAAATATATAGTCATGAAGAAAGTAAGTATACTCGTTTTGTTATTTGTTGGATTATTAACTGCCTGTGTAGGTGATATCGGTCCACAAGGCCCTCCGGGTTTTGATGGCTTTGATGGCCAAGATGGTCTCGATGGTGCCGATGGTCTTATTGGTTCTATTTTTGAAGCCGAAGTAACTTTTACAGAAGCAAATGACTATGAAGCATTTGTAGATATTCCTACTTCTATTGACGTATTTGATTCTGATGTGGTACTCGCCTATATACTTAATGGAACAGACGACGGTGTTGATATTTGGGAACCTTTACCTCAAACCCTTTTCTTTGGTAATGATATTTTATTAAATGCCTTCGACTTTACCCTTGCCGATATTCGATTCTTTTTAGATGGTACTGTAGACCTATCTAGCCTCGACCCTCTTTATACCGATAATGTTGTTTATAGAGTAGCGGTTATTCCGGCTGATTTTGCTGCTACTATCAATACTTTAAATTTCAATGAGGTAATGAGTGCAATGAAGGTTAAGAGTGTAGAGAGGGTAAAATAATTAGTTCTCGATACAAAATGTTTTTCAACATTTCACTCGAACTGACGTAACGTTTTAATCGTCACTTCGAGCCTGCCTGGGGTAGGCAGGTGATTTTATGAAGTGCAACGAATAAAATAGTATCGAGAAGCGGCGAGAGTCCTAATAGTTCTCCATACAAAATATTTTTCAAACATTTCACTTAAACTGACGTAGCGTTTTAATCGTCACTTCAGGCCTTGAAATGACAAACAAAACGTCATTGACTCGCTTTCACTTCGTCGAATCTTCGATTTCTAAGCGTAGCGTAAGAATCTGTTTAAGGTTAACTTATATTTGAAAGAGATTGCCCCTCTAGATTATAAGCCATAGAAAAATTAATATCTTATTTGTACAAATACAGCGCCGCCAACCTGTACCGCATCTTTTACGAAAGCATCTTTACCTGATTTAATGGTAGTAGGGTTTCGTGTAGCATTATTGACTGAATTATTACTAAAACTTCTGTAGGTATACACTGACTTTAAACTTTTTACAATGTCACCTTCCTTTGGAATTCCTTTTTTTGTGAATTCACCATCTCTCCTCCATTTGACTTCAAACACGCGTTTCTGTGTAACTTCATTTCCTGATGCCGTGCCTGCGTAGAGCCATCCTAAGGTTCCTACCTCATCAATTTTTTCTAGTGCCTCGGCTTTATGATTACCTAAAACGTCCTGATTTGAATAATATCCCAAATATGAGGTGACAGAATTTCCGTCTGTAGCAACCTTAAAGGCCAGGTTATCTTTATCAGTATCACCAGCCATTTGTTCGGCTCTTGAAGTCATTATATTTATAGAATCCTGAGCCCTTTCTTTATACTTTTGAACTTCCAAATTTTCGTTATCCCTATAAACAGTATAATTCTCGAGCGTAGGGTTTTCCATAACACTTAACCAAGCCTTATCATCTTCACGATTATTTTTATTATCGATACTATCTTTTGCACTTTGGGAATATTTACCAGTTGTGTATAGTTTATGAAAATCCTGATACGCTGCAATTTCATCTTTTGCATTCGCCAGATCCCAATCAATCTGTTCTTGATTTTTGAAGATATCATCCTTAAAATAATACAGCGCAGCAGCAGCAACAGCCACTATGCCTATTAATATAAAAATGGGTGCTTTACTTTTTGATTTCTTGACAGGTAGGTCATTATCTTTATTGTTATCTTCTTGTAATTTTTCAGGCTTAGCTTGATTTTCTTTTTTTTCTTCAACTGGCTCAACTTTTTCTTCCGGTTTTTCGTTTCCTTGCTTCTTCTTAGCATCCAATTCCCTCTTTATCCTTTTACCTTCCTCAATTTCTTCCTTAGAAACAGAAATATCAGTAGTCACATCAGCCAATTTTGAAGCCACATTCTGATCAAGTTCAAGCGCTTGTATTAAGGTTGTTATCCCTTTTTTATGATCTCCTATAAAATCAGCATACTGTAGCCTTCTCAATCTAAAAGGTATATCACATTCTTCTAAAAGTACCGGTACCACCTTTTTCTTCTCTTCTAATGCAAAAGAAACTTCATCTAAGACATTTGTCGAACCTACCGAAGTTTTTGAAAGTATCACTAACAAGGTGTTGGAAGATTTCAGTGCTTTTTCTATAGAGCTGTCCCACCTCGAACCTGGTTTTATATCTAATTGATCCAACCAGATACTGGCACCTGCTATACGTAGGTTTTTGGCGAGATTTAATACAAATTCTGAATCATCTCTCGAGTAGCTAAAAAAAATGGTTTCGGTTGACATTTTGTGTAAAAAGTTTAGGGGTTGATTAACTTAAAATTGACATTGTAAGGTAATAAATTTTATTTTTATATCTTAAATAATTATAAAAGCTCATAGGTCTTCTTAAAAATACTTTGATCGCAAGCATACATTTCTCCATCTACACCAACCATAAGCCAATCGCCTTTTTTTCCTTTCATGGTTCCTTCCATAGTCTGTACTTCAAAAGGTTCATTTATTTGCGTACATTTTATGGCAATGGGTTTTTTAATTGCTTGTTTAAAGTTGAGATCTGGCACTTTATACTGTTTGAATTTGAGCTTTTCTGCCATAATAAATTAACTTAAGATAAAAAATTACTCATTAAGAATTTGATAAATTCATCATTTTCATTGGTAATATGGGTTAAACTAGTATAGCCGGAATAAGCATTGGTATACATTGATATTTTTTCTCTGATCTCGGCCATTTCAGCAGCTTTTTTATAGTATTCTTTCGCCTTTGCCATATCATCAATATACATACTAGCTTCAGCAATGGTTGCGTATTTCCAAAGATTATCCCTGCAATTTTCAGTAGCTTTTAAGGCCTGCTTTGCATACTTCATCATTTTTCCTTCGTTCCCTTCAATTACAATACTTAAAAATGCCAAATTTATAGCATGGTAGTATATTTGATTGTCATTCTCTGCAGCAGTGGCAATTTCTAAAGCCTTGCTGTAATACTTAAATGCAGCATCGCCATCACTTTTAGAAAATAACTTTAAATAGGCGCGTTTATACCTACCCGCAAGCAGCCCCATTAATTCAGTATTCTCCTTCGCCAGAGGGTGCTCGTTAAGAATTTCCATAACAGTTTCTTTTTCGTCTAGTCCTTCTAAACTGAAAATCAGTCGTTTTAAACCATTTACATCTAAAGAATCCTTTTGCGGAAGCAACTGTTTTTTAACGGTTTCATATTTACCCAAAACAAGATTTAGTTCTTCCTTGTTGGTGTAGTTATTATAAAACTCATTATTGGTTAAGGTACTTAGTATAAGATTATAAGCATCGTCATTTTCGTCTTTTGGTTTTACCATATTAAGATGATTATCATCAACATATTCGCAATACTCGTCTTTAAAAGGGCCATGGCATGACCGAACTGTAACATATTCATCATCAATAGCCGCAGCAACTTTTAACTTAAAAGAGAATCCGTTTTCAAAAGTTTGATCCCAATCCTTTCTCAGGGTACTGATAAAGGAACCGTCACTACTCAGTTCTTTAAGCTTATCTTTCCATGCATCTGGTTTAGAAGAACTCTCAATACCATTACTTGGCGTACCAAATAATAATAAATGGCTGATCTTGTCTCTGATCTTGCTATCTAGCCCGATGAGCGCTTTTTGCGCCACTAAACCCCCTAAACTATGAGCAACAATTGCAATGCGATCATAATTATCAAATTTATACATGATTGACGTAGTTAAATAGTCTGAGATCTTATTGATATCATCTACTCCTGCCCAGATATCTTTTCCAAGTTCCGGGTTCACATGTTGAGAGTAACCTAGCGGTTTCATGTTCCAACCGGCCATATTGGGGTCAGACGCTAATAACTCCGGAATTTTCCCAAAAGTATCAGATGCTTCTCCAGAAAAACCATGAATAAATAAAAGAAGGTTCGTAGCATTCGGTGAATCTTCTCCGAAGTAGGTAATTACTTCTGCCCGTTTTTTAGGAGTGGGAATTATTTCTTTGTCTTGAGGTGCTGTAGCCCATTGTTCTCTAATCTCTTGTGGCACATAACTCAAGGCAAAATCATCATATTGTTGCAAATTAACATAAGGATTTTGTTCTTTTTCCCAAACTTTTATCCGTTTTGGAACTTCCCTTTGTAAATACCCTGATACTTCAGAAATTCTAATATAAGGTTCTTCAAAATATGTTTTATGTTTTCCCGTAAGTGCTTCTAACAGACATTTAGTGAATAAACTATTTCTATCATCAGGAATTTGAAAGGACTCCTGGTCTCCCCTGCAAGATGACACAATAGCAATACCTCTTTCATTATCAATTTTCGTTGCCAAGCCTTCTGCATTCTTAAAACGCTTAACTGCACCTTTAGCTGCTAACTTTTTCTTTTCAGCTATACTGGCACTTTGGCTTAAATTAAGTACCCCTTGGGTCATCCCTTCTGCCTGACAGCAGTCTAAAAAGAAAATTAAGCGTTTAGAAGTAAGGGTGTTTATTTTCTCTTTTAATTCTTCTGCACTTA
>Ga0316189_10005467_pt1 | contig 12187 bp, 12 predicted proteins | sample LowCovwburrow_MG_FD_204930 | JGI IMG/M metagenome (GOLD analysis project Ga0316189, IMG submission 204930) | Coastal sediment microbial communities from Maine, United States - Lowes Cove worm burrow | ecosystem: Environmental > Aquatic > Marine > Coastal > Sediment | place: USA: Maine... | reverse complement strand
GTTGGGCGATATCGCCGTTCATGCCGATGCACATCGAGCATCCGGCTTCACGCCACTCGGCACCGGCAGCCTCAATTATTTTATCGAGTCCTTGCGCCTCGGCGTCGGCCTTCACCTGCTCGGAACCGGGCACGACCAGCATGCGCACGCCGGCGGCAACCTGACGCCCCTCGAGCACCCGTGCTGCCTCTACGATATCCGATAGACGGCCGTTGGTGCAGCTGCCCACGAATACGACGTCGACGGCCGCTTCAGTCATTGGCTTACCTGACTCCACCTGCATGTAATCCAGGGCCTTGCGGAAACTGGCGTCGTCGCTTGCCGGTACCGGTTCGTTAATACCAACGACCATGCCGGGATTGGTGCCAAACGTCACCATCGGTGTCAGCTCGCTGGCATTAATGGAGACCGATTTATCGAAGCGCGCACTATCGTCCGTGCGCAGCGCTCGCCAGCGCGCGACGGCGGCATCCCAGTCGGTACCTTGCGGCGAGCGCGGGCGTCCCCGCAAGTACTCAATCGTCGTGTCGTCCGGGGCGATCATGCCCGCGCGGGCGCCACCTTCGATCGACATGTTGCAGATCGTCATGCGTTCCTCCATCGAGAGCGCCGCAACAGCGTTGCCGCGATACTCGATGACATGGCCGGTCCCTCCATCAACGCCGATCTTGCCGATCACTGCGAGGATGACGTCTTTTGCCGTCACGCCGGCAGGTAATGTTCCGTCGACGTTCACCGCCAGCGTTTTTGGCTTGCGCTGCAATAAACACTGCGTCGCGAGTACATGGCCGACCTCGGTCGTGCCAATGCCAAAGGCGAGGGCACCAAACGCTCCATGGGTACTTGAGTGGCTGTCACCGCAGACAATCGTCTTGCCCGGCTGGGTCGCGCCGAGTTCCGGCCCGATGACATGCACGATACCGCGCTTGCCGCTGCCATAGCCGAGCAGGTTCAGCCCGAACTCTTCGCAGTTCTGCTCCATTTGGCGAACCTGGTTGGCCGCGCCTTCTCCGGCAACCAGAAGGTCCTTGAAGGTTGTAACCGGCGTCGTCGGGGTAGAGTGGTCAAGAGTCGCCAGCGTCAGGTCGGGGCGGCGCACCGCGAGACCGTTGGCCCGCAGGACAGAGAACGCTTGTGGCGTGGTGACTTCATGGATGATGTGCAGGTCGATATAGAGGACGGCAGGTATATCCGCCGTCTCTTCGACAACGACATGATCTGCCCATACCTTTTCAAACAAGGTCGTTGGAGTACTCAATGGTCTGTTTCCGTTATCGTCTTGCTGGCTAGATGGTGGCGCGGCTTGAATCGCCTGCGGGCGTACCCGCTGCGCCGCGATCTTTGCGACGCAGGATGCGATTCATGACTTCCAGACAGGCCCGGCATCCGGCTTCCACGATGTCGACGCTGGCGCCCCGACCGCGAAAGCTCTGGCCTTCGTATTCCACGCTAACTGTTACTTCGCCCTGCGCATCCTCGCCGATCGACGTGCTGTGCAGCTCAAAATTCTTCAATACGAGCTCCACTCCTGTCGCGTGCTCGAGCGCCTGGAACGCGGCCGCTATTGGCCCATCGCCGTGAGCCGATTCACTGACCTCGCTACCGTCTTCGAATCTCAGGTTAACGGCCGCAGTGGCCGGCTGGTCGGTGTGAGTCTGCACTTCGAGCGACTGCAACGTCCATGGTCCGGACGAGGCGCCGCCGGCAGTCATGACAAGTGACTCCAGGTCGCCGTCATAGACGTCTTTCTTCTTGTCAGCCAGCTTTTTGAATTCCTGGAAGGCGCGATTGGTCTCGAACTCGTCGAGTTCAAAGCCAAGCTCGACCAGGCGGTCGCGGAATGCGTGCCGGCCGCTGTGCTTGCCGAGTACGAGGCTGGACTTAGCCAGGCCGACATCTTCCGGGCGCATGATTTCGTAGGTGGAGGCGTGCTGCAGCATCCCATGCTGGTGAATGCCCGCTTCATGCGCGAACGCATTCTCACCGACGATAGCCTTGTTACGTGGCGGATGCATGCCGGTGATATTCGAGACGAGACGGGAGGTCGGGTACAGGCGAGTAGTGTCTATTCCGGTTTCGACGTTAAAGAATTCGGCACGAGTCTTGATGGCCATGACGGCCTCTTCAAGCGAACAGTTGCCCGCGCGCTCACCGATGCCATTGATAGTGCATTCAATCTGGCGTGCGCCAGCGCTAACGGCGGCAAGGCTGTTGGCAACGGCCATGCCCAGATCGTTGTGGCAATGCACGCTCAGCGTAATCTCGTCGATCCGGGCGACGTGTTCTTTGAGGTAGCGGAACAGTCGATCAAACTCGGCAGGAACGGTATAGCCGACAGTGTCCGGGATGTTCACGGTCGTTGCGCCGGCTTCTATCGCGGCCGAGACCACTTCGGCGAGGTAAGAGAGTTCCGTGCGAGACGCATCCTCGGGGGAGAACTCCACATCGTCGACCAGCTCGCGGGCCAGTTTGATCGCGCCGACGGCGCTCTTGATGATCTCTTCCTTTGCCATCTTGAGCTTGTGCTCGCGATGAATGGCGCTGGTTGCGACAAACACGTGGATGCGGTGTTTGTCAGCGTACTTGACTGCTTCAAAGACTTTCTGGATGTCAGCCGCATTACAGCGAGCCAGTCCGCAGATCACCGGGCCGAAGTTTCGTTCGGCAATCGCCTTGACCGATTCGAAATCGCCCGGTGACGCGGCTGGAAAACCGGCTTCGATAATGTCGACCTTGAGTTCCGATAGCGCCTTCGCAACACGTAGCTTCTCGCTGAGCGTCATGCTGCAGCCGGGTGCCTGTTCCCCATCTCGCAGGGTCGTGTCGAAAATCTTGATGTGCGTATCGGACATTATCCGTTCCTCCAGTGTGTTCCGAGGTTTTACTCTGTCAGCCAGTCCATGCGGCCGCGCAGATCCTTGCCTACTTTCTCGATCGGGTGTTCGAGGTCGGCCTGCATCATGCGCTTGAATTCCGGCATGCCGTTTTCATTCTCAGCGATCCAGTTGCGTGCGAAGGTGCCATCCTGAATCTCGCCAAGTACCGCTTTCATGGCGGCGCGAGACGAGTCATCGACCACACGCGGGCCCGAAACCATATCGCCCCAGGCTGCGGTGTCGCTGATGAACTTGTGCATCTTGGCAAGACCACCCTCGTGCAGCAGATCGACGATCAGTTTCAGCTCGTGCATTACCTCGTAGTAGGCGACCTCTGGCTGGTAGCCCGCTTCGCACAGGGTTTCGAAACCGGCAACGATGAGCTCTGTGGCACCACCGCACAGCACGGCCTGCTCACCAAAGAGATCGGTCTCCGTTTCCTCGGCGAACGTTGTTTCGATCACGCCGGCGCGCGCGCCGCCGATACCGGCGGAGTAGGCCAGGGCCTTCTGCAATGCATTGCCCGTCGCGTCCTGGTGAACCGCGACCAGGCAGGGAACACCGTGGCCTTCTTCGTACTGACGACGTACCAGTCCGCCAGGCCCTTTCGGTGCGATCAGGGCGACGTCCAGGTCGGCGCGCGGCTCAACCTGTCCATAGTGCACAGCGAAACCGTGTGCGAAGAGCAGCAGCGCGCCTTTGTCGATATCGTTGACAACCGTTTGGTACAGGGCCTTTTGGACCATATCCGGAGTCAGGAACATGACGATTGCAGCACCTTTGACGGCTTCGTTGGGTTCCTGGACGGTCAGGCCGTCTGCCTCTGCGTTGGACCAGCTTGCGCCGCTTTTACGCAGTCCGACGACGACATTGAATCCCGAGTCCTTCAGGTTGAGCGCATGCGCGCGACCCTGGCTACCGTAGCCAAGGACCGTAACCTGCTGGTCCGCCAGAACGGAGATATCTACATCTGCTTCCGAATACATTTGCATGGTGTTTCCTGTGCACTAAATTAGTAGTTTGATAAAAAAAAGCCCCACCATCCTTTGGGATGCGGGGCTTACGATGTCCTTTTTATGGATACGCGCTACCCGCTTTGCCTCCCAAGGAGAAGCAGTTCAAGCGAAATAAGCACGAGTACGTTGGTGTCCATAGCGGCGAATAATGTTGTAAGGCCTTATTGATGTCAACAGCTTCTTAGACGGTTACGGCTGATACTAAATAACTTGTCTTAGAAAGATTTTCTAAGCTACTAATTCGCAACAAGTAATCATGGCGATACATCGAGAGGCGCTATGGCCTATATGTACAAGGTAAGAAGGCAACAGCTGATGGTGTGGCGAAATCGACTGCAGCCCGGCAGCAAAACTTCAAAATTGATTGCGCCGAATAGCCACCTGAATCAAATACATAAAGGTCGCACGTTATGTTCTTCAGAGGACTGGCGCTCAGTGAAGCATGTGTTATTCTTGCCCCGTAAAGCAGGGGACCTTGATTAGTAAAAAGGTATAAATGGCGGGGAAGCTCGGGGTAACTCGGGACAGCCAAAAAACAGAGAGAGACGATAGGGGTTCCAAAAAAATTCAACGCCGCGCGGCGTAGGTGGAGAGGGCCGCGTGCGCAATTGGAGGCACTTTCCGTGTCGCCGTTTTCATTTGTGCATGTATTCAGCGGATACGTTGCATCCCTCTCCAATAACTTTTAATAAAACAACGACCTTTAAGGAGCGTTCATGAAACGGTGCATAAGCAGCAGTCGGCGTCTTGCCGCCGCATTTATTGCGGTTTCGGCTTTGACGATTTCCGGCGGCGTTTTCGCCCAGACCGTCGATCAGATCTTGCAGGCTGATCAACGTCGGTTGAACCTGGCTCAACAATCGCAGGAACGAATCAACAATATTGTTGAAGGTACTCGTTCCCTCGAAGACCAGTACCGGGCTATAAACAAGGAAATCGACGGACTCAAGGTCTACAACCGCCTGATGAGGGCTCAGGTTGAAGGTCAAACGGCAACTCTGGAAGACATCTCTTTGTCGATGGACAGGGTTGACGTAATTAACCGCCAGATTTTCCCCTTGATGGAACGCATGATCGACGGCCTGGACCAGTCCGTGCAGCTCGATATTCCGTTCCTCATGGCCGAGCGCACCAAGCGCATCGGCGATCTCAAGGCCATAATGGAGCGCTCCGATGTCACCGTTGCTGAGAAATTCCGCAAGGTGATGGAGGCCTACCAGATCGAGAACGACTACGGCACATCTTCGGAGTACTACGAAGAGTCGCTGACAATCGACGGCGCGACGCGTTCGTTCAATATCCTGCGCATCGGTCGTATCGGTTTGTATTTCCAGTCCGACGACACGAAGATCACAGGGCGTTGGAACAACGATATACGTGACTGGGAAATCGATAACTCGGCGCGTAACGAAGTTCGTAAAGGCCTGCGTATGGCTCGTCAGCTGATCGCACCTGAACTTATCGTTATTCCTGTTCCTTCAGCGGAGGCTCCATAAATGAAACGCATTACACTCATTATTGCGGCCGGACTGCTGAGTCTCGGATTTGCTACGGCAAACGCACAACAGGACGAGTCGGCTGCGGCGTCAATGTCCGAATTGCTGCGCCTGATCGAACAGGGACAGGCTCGCGACTCGCGTGAAGCACGCCAGCGTGAAGCGGCATTTGCCCAGGATCGCAACCAGCAACAGTCACTGCTAAACCAGGCCCGCGCAGAACGCACTCGCCAGGAGAATATCTCTTCGCAGCTCGAAAACGAGTTCGAAGCCAACCAGCAGCGGATCATCACGGCACGCCAGGCGCTCGACGAGCGTATGGGCGCGCTGAAAGAGCTGCTCGGTGTATTGCAGACGGTTGCAGGTGACACACAGGGTCGTTTCGCAGCTTCGCTGACGAACATCGAATACCCGGATCGCAGCCAGTTCCTTGTTGAGCTTGGCAGCAAACTTGCCGGTGCCAGCAATATCCCCGAAATCGAGGAGATTGAGCAGCTCTGGCTCCTGCTGCAGCAGGAAGTTATTGAGTCCGGCAAGGTTACGCGCTTCAACCATCTCGTCACACGTGCTGACGGCTCCGAGGAAGAGATGGAAGTCGTTCGTATTGGTTCGTTTAACCTCGCGTCGAATAACGGCTACCTTGAGTTCAACGACGACGGCACGATTTCCGAGCTGCTTCGTCAACCGGATGGCAAGTACCTCGGCACGACGGGCGACCTGATGGACGCGGCGCCGGGTGAGGCGGTTGCATTTGGCGTTGACGTGACGCGCGGCGGTATTCTTGCGCTGCTGGTCGAGTCTCCTACGATCAAGGATCGTATCGAGCAGGGCGGTATCGTTGGTTACTGCATTATCGCTCTTGGCCTTATTGGCCTGCTCATCGCGGTCATGCGCTGGCTGGCACTGTCCTCGGCTGATCGCAAGGTTACGGCTCAGCTGAAGCGTGAGACTGCCAGCACGGACAACCCGCTTGGACGTGTTCTGGCTGCTTACGAAAGCAACCGTGGCGCTGACACGGAGACCATCGAACTCAAACTCTCGGAGGCGGCGCTCAAGGAGATGCCGAATCTGACCAAGGGTCTGTTGTTTATTAAGGTGGTTTCGGCTGTTGCGCCTCTGATGGGTCTTCTCGGTACGGTTACCGGCATGATCAAGACCTTCCAGGTCATCACGCTTTACGGTGCTGGCGATCCGAAGATGATGGCAGGCGGTATCTCGCAGGCACTCATGACTACGGTACTGGGTCTTGTGGTTGCTATCCCGATGGTACTGTTGCACACGGTTGTCAGTGGCAAGAGCCGCAAGATCGTCAATATCCTTCAGTCGCAGAGTGCTGGTCTGGTTGCACAGCATTCAGAGAAGGCTCACTAATTAAGAGGAGTCGCCATGCTTTGGCTTGCTGATGCAATAGAAGCCATTCGTGACTTTATGAACCTCGGTGGCCCGGTTCTCCGGGCCATCGCGTTCACTATCTTCCTCATGTGGGTACTTATCGTTGAGCGGATTATTTACTTCCGCTCTTCAATGAAGAAGATGTCGCGTGATATTCACGACCGATGGGAGTCGCGCCCGGAGCGCCAGTCCTGGAATGCCAAGCAAATTCGCGAGCTCATGATTTCGCGTTTCAGTGAAGCGTCCACCAAAGGTATCAATATTATCCAGACCCTGGTCGCATTGTGTCCGCTGCTTGGCCTGCTAGGCACCGTAACGGGCATGATCAGTGTGTTCCAGGTAATGGCCGTGTCCGGTTCGGGCAACGTACGGGCTATGGCAGCTGGCGTATCCCAGGCCACGGTACCGACAATGGCGGGTATGGTTGGGGCGCTCTCGGGCGTTCTGCTGATTACGTTACTGAGCCGTCGTGCAACCCACGAGGTCGAGTTCCTCGAGGACTCACTCACGATGGATCACTAGGGGACTATCGCCATGAGAAAACATTTGGATGATATCCATGTCGACGAGGAAGAAAGTGAGATTAACCTGACGCCGATGCTTGACGTCGTGTTCATCATGCTCATTTTCTTCATCGTGACTGCCTCGTTTATCAAAGAAGCGGGAATTGACGTCAACCGGCCGGACGCTCCGATGACGGAGAGCAAGCCGGAAGACGCCAATATTCTCGTGATGATCAACGCCAATGACGAGATCTGGATCGACCGTCGCCTTATCGACCCTCGTGCAGTGCGCGCCAATATTGAGCGTCTGCATGCAGAGAACCCCAGCGGTTCTGTGGTCGTCCAGGCGAACAACAAGTCGAGCAACAAAATACTTGTCGAAGTCATGGACTCAGCGCGGCTTGCCGGTGTCTACAACATTTCTATCGCGGACACACGCTAGGCGGGAAAACGATAGGCGGGATTTGGAAGGACTGAATTAATGGCTAGAAAACACGGCTCTTTAAACGTCGAAGAGGAAGAAAATGAGATTAACCTGACGCCGATGCTCGACGTCGTGTTTATCATGCTCATCTTCTTCATTGTTACGGCAACCTTCATCAAAGAAGCCGGTATTCAGGTTGAACGGCCGAATACCTTTACTGCAGACACCCAGGATGACGCCGCTATCCTGATCGCCATCAGCCCCAACGATGAGATCTGGATTGATCGTCAGGAACGAGACCCACGTGCCGTGCGCGGCATTATCGAACGCTTGCACGCTGAGAACCCCAAAGGTTCGATCGTGATCCAGGCCGACGAGGGCTCAACCCACGAGACGCTCGTAATCGTTATGGAAGCAGCGAAAGCGGCTGGCGTTACCAACGTCGCCATCGCCACGGATAACGATTAGGAACCCGGGAGGCTTATGTCTGTCGTAACAGAAACAAGGCGGGTGGCACACGAAGCGGCTATTCCGCTCAGGAGAACAGGACCATGCTAGGTCGTTATGTAATTTCAATTGTTGTCGGCTCGGCCGTGACGGTAAGCCTGCTGTTCGTTATGCAGCTGCTGATCGTCACCGGTAAGCAGGCCCTCACGGATCCACGCGAGCGGCACAAACTCGAATTTGTGCGTGTGAAGCGCAATGAGAACCTCAATGTTGAGGACATCATTCCAGAGAAGCCACCCAAGCCTCCTGAGACACCGCCTGAAACGCCGCCCCAGGATATGGATAACGTCAATCCGGATGCTCCGACGATCAACGTTGCACCGCCGACGGTATCTGCAAACACCGATATCGGCGGTCCCGGTGGCATGAATATCGCTGAAGGTGACTATCTGCCGATCGTGCGCGTTGCACCGGTCTATCCGGCCCGAGCATTGTCGCGTGGCCTGGAGGGCTTCGTGGATCTGTCCTTCACGGTTACCACTACCGGCTCAGTCGAGGATCCGATAGTTCTGCAGTCAACAAGCAGCCTGTTTGAGCGCGCTGCAATCCGGGCGGTGCTGAAGTTCAAGTACAAGCCGCGTGTGGTAGACGGTGTGCCGGTCAGTGTGCCGGGCGTTAAAACGCGTATCTCGTTCCAGTTAGAGGAATAGAGCGCTTGCATGCAAAGGCGGGATGCCGTTCATGAGGAAGTATTTAAATGAAATCTAATCGTGGAATTACTCTGCAACTGTGCCTGGCGGTGATTGCCGGCGTTTTGGCTTTCGGTAATGCTGCAGCCCAGACGAAGCGGGCCGATGCTGATACGGACGACACCAAAACCAAGCAGGCCCAGGCGGTCAGCAAAGAGGTCTATGAGCGTATTCAGAAAGCTCAGGAGATGGTTGATGAGAAGCAGTACCAGGCGGCGCTGAAATCCCTCAACAGCCTGTACAACCCCGATAAGCTCACCGAATACGAACAGGCCAACGTTCTCAACTACATTGGATTCGTCTACTACAACATCGACGATATCCCCAACGCCATTCGTACCTACGAAAGAATGCTTGCATTGCCAACGCTCGAACCGCAAATGGCCAAGCAGACGACATACACGATGGCACAGTTGCTGACCATGCAGGAGAACTACCCGAAGGCGCTCACAACGCTGAACAAATGGTTCACCCTGGAGGCGAATCCGGCATCTGAGCCTTATATCCTGCAGGCACAGTTGCTCTACAACCTCAATCGCTTCAAGGACATGATTCCTTCGATCGATAACGCGATGCGGGTTGCGACAGAGCGCGGGAAGCCTGTCAAAGAAGACTGGTGGAACCTCCTGAACTTCGCGTATTTCCAGCAGGAAGACTACCGCAAGGTTCGGGATATCCAGAAGACGCTGCTACAGAACTGGCCCAAGGCCCGTTACTGGAAGTCGCTGGCCGGGGCGTATACCGAACTTGGCGAAGACGAGAAGCTGATTTACGCCTACGATGCCGCGCACACGCAGGGCATGCTGGTCAAAGACACCGAGTTTGTGACTATGGCGCAGCTCTACCTGCAGGCCGAGGTTCCGTATAAGGCGGCCACGCTTCTGCAGGAGAAGATGGACGCCGGGACCGTTCCGAAGAATGAGAAGAACTACCGCCTGCTATCTCAGGCATGGATGCTTTCTCAGGAAGACGACAAAGCAATCCCCGCTCTTCAGGCGGCCGCAAAACTCACCACTGACGGCGAGCTCGACTACCGCCTTGCGAACGCGTTCCTCAATGTCGGCCAGTATGGCGATTGCGTGACGTCCGCCAATACAGCCATCCGCAAAGGTGGCTTGAAGAATCCGGATAACGTGCAGATATCTCTCGGCATGTGCCTTTACAACCTGCGCCGTTACGGGGATGCAAAGTCAGCGTTCAACGCCGCATCGAAGGCGCCGCGGTCGCAACGGCAGGCGGGCCAGTGGATCAGCGTGATCGAAGCGGAAGTCGAACGAAACCGTCAGATTCGACTCGCCGAGGAAGCAGCGCGCAAGAAGCGCCAGCAGCTTGAGGCGAAGCGCGCCCAAGTTCGCACGCTTTAGAGAACAGATCGACTTTTGTCAGGGCGTTGACCGGACACGGTCAACGCCCTTATTATTTCGCGCCCTTGTAAAGATCGGATACGAGCAATGCCCAAGATTACCTATATCTCTCCAGACGGCATCCGCCACGAAGTGGCAGTAGAAAACGGCTACTCTGTAATGGAGGGGGCCATCAATAACAATATTGACGGTATTGTTGCCGAGTGCGGCGGCGCCTGTGCCTGCGCAACGTGCCACAGCTATATTGATGAGGCGTGGCTCGAGAAGATGCCGCCGATGGACGACATGGAAGACAGCATGCTGGATGCCGCATTTGAACGTAAGGCCAATAGTCGGCTTACCTGTCAGATCGAAGTATCCGACGAACTTGATGGCCTCGTAGTGCACGTGGCAGAAAACGATTACTGATACTGGAGCGACAAATAATGACAGTTTCGAATGGCAACAAAATGCCCGAGGGTACCTTCGGTATCATGACCAGCAGCGGCCCCGGTTCCGTTTCAACGGACGAGCTTTTTGCCGGCAAGAAAGTTGTCCTCGTGTCAGTACCTGGCGCGTTTACGCCAACCTGTTCGATGAATCATCTTCCGGGTTACGTAGATCTAGCGGATGAGCTGGCGGCCAAGGGTGTTGATACGGTGGCCTGTATGGCCGTCAACGATGTGTTTGTCATGTCCGCCTGGGGCAAGGACCGTAAGGTCGGGGACAAGATCATCATGCTCGCCGACGGCAACGGTGACTACACACGCGCTCTGGGCCTCGAACTCGATGCGCGCTCATTCGGGATGGGAATGCGCGGGCAACGTTTCGCCATTGTCGTCGATGACGGTGTGGCGACGCACGTGGCCGTAGAGGCACCCGCGCAGTTCGAGGTGTCCAAAGCAGAGGCTATCCTGGCGGTTCTTTAAGGGGACACGTAAAACGTGTCCCCGACACGTAAAACGTGTCCCCGTGTGCGCCACCGTGTAGCGTGGCTAGCTCACTGCGTCGATTAATTCCGGAAGAATCTGGAACAGATCTCCAACCATTCCAATGTCAGCAACCTCAAAGATAGGGGCTTCCTCATCTTTGTTGATTGCCACAATGGTTCCGGCGTCCTTGATGCCTGTCACGTGCTGAATGGCCCCGGAGATACCAATTGCGATATAGAGGTCCGGCGCAATGATCTTGCCCGTCTGGCCAATCTGTAGTTCGTTCGGGCAATAGCCCGCATCGACGGCGGCGCGGGACGCACCGACACCGGCGCCCAGCGCGTCGGCCAGCTGATAAATGAGGCCGAACTGCTCCTCGCTGCCGAGTGCACGCCCACCCGCCACGACTTTCGTTGCAGTCTGCAGATCAGGTCTGTCAGACGCAGCGGACTCCAGGCTGATATAGCGTGTATGCGTCGGTAGCTCAGCGGCAGCATCAACTGCAGTAATAGCCGCCGAGTTGCCGCCGTTTGCAGCCTGCCAGGATGCGACACGTACGGTCGCCACAACAGTGCTGCCTTCCGGAGCCTCAACAGTCACGATCGCGTTGCCGGCATAGACCGGTCGCTTGAATGTGTGACTGTTTTCGACCGTCATGATGTCGCTGACCTGGTTGACGCCGAGCAGGGCGGCAACGTGCGGCATCAGGTCCTTGCCAAAGGTAGTGGACGGACCCAGAACATGACTGTAGTCGCCTGCAATCGCGGCAACCTGCGGTGCGAGCACGGCCGATATCGGTTTTTCATTTTCCGTGCGCTCGATCGTGAACACACGCGAGACTGAATCGATCTCCGCTGCCTGTGCTGCAATGCCCGCCGTATTGGCGGCAAGTACAACTATGTCAATTTCTGCGCTATCAATCGCGGCTGCGCAGCTGACACACTTGGCGGTGCTGGGGTTGAGAGCCGAACCATCGTGTTCGGCTACGATCAGTATTTTGGTCATTACA
>Ga0316189_10005466_pt1 | contig 12188 bp, 8 predicted proteins | sample LowCovwburrow_MG_FD_204930 | JGI IMG/M metagenome (GOLD analysis project Ga0316189, IMG submission 204930) | Coastal sediment microbial communities from Maine, United States - Lowes Cove worm burrow | ecosystem: Environmental > Aquatic > Marine > Coastal > Sediment | place: USA: Maine... | reverse complement strand
CAGCAGGATTGAAAGCCCCTGCCCTACATCCAAAAAATCAATCCGGGTCTCCGTTTCTCCGCGCGAATCACTGGCGGGCAGCAACAGGGGAAGCATCAAAAACAGACCTGCTAAACGACCCGGTATACCGCGTGGCAAAAGTAAAAGGGCGGCACCCAACATGGCCAGAACGGTTGCTGCAAGACCGGGTGCACGGGTTGCGTTGAAGCTGTGAGGTTGAATACCGGAGAGATAATCCAGTGCGAGCATCAACCAATGCGCCAAATAGCCGGCCAACTCGAGCAACCATCCCACCATTGGACCGGGCAGCCACAACAGTGCGATCGCGGTCAGTACCAACGGAACAATCAGCAAACTGACTATCGGAATCGCTACCAGGTTAGCCAGTAGTCCGGGCAGACTTGCCTGCTGAAACCAGTACATACCAAGTGGTGCCATCAACAACGATATACCCAGCTGCGCGAGCAACGTTCTTCGCCAGGCAGGCATGGGTCCATGACGTGGTATAAACAACATCATCAAAACACCCACCGCAATGAACGAAAACCAGAACCCCGCGCGTAGTGGCGCAAAGGGATCTGCGATCAGTACCAACGACATGGCAATCAGCCAGGCCTGAAAAGGATGAACATTTCGCCGGCTCAATGAGGCCAGGGTAGCAACCGTCAACATAATCAACGCCCGTTGCGTGGAAACACCAAAACCGGACAGGGCCGAGTAAAAGAAAGCCGTCAACCATGCAGTTGACCATGGCAAGACGACTGCCAGGCGTTGTTGCAGCCCCGTCAAAAGAAACAACAGGCCCAACTTGCCCAGGTAAAAACCCATCACCGCCGCAAGACCAATATGCAGACCGGAAATGGCCAACAGGTGCCCGGTGCCAGTGGCGGATAATACTTCCCTGTCATTTACAGTTAATCCACGCCGGTCGGCAATGGCCAGTGCCACGAGTACGCGTAAGGCGGGTATTCCTTCAGCTTTTTCAACGAGTTTGTCCAGCACCAACTCGCGCCAGTGATGTAAATTGAATCTGTCTGGACCGGCAAGCCGGATGTTTTCCCCATCCTGCACATAGGCCAGTGCATCGATGCCCTCGGTGAAGTTCCAGCGCTCCGTGTCCACACCATGAAAATTGACACGACCACGCGTTGAACGCAGAACCAACTGCAGTCGCCAGCGTTCACCCGCCCTAAGCTGTGGCACACTTGGCTCGGCACCCTCTTCCCTGTGCCTGTCTTCGTACCAGTTCACGTAGATCCTGGAAGCAATCTGTGTCGCGCCTTTATCCGGCAGAAACAGGAACCGTGCACCATCTCCTTTCGACACCGGCAGGCTGCCAATAGCACCGGTCACCTCATGGGTTGATCTGCTTTCCGAAAGTGGCAGACGTTGAGAAATTCGCTGATTGATCATCAGGGTGCTTATAAGAAAGCAGCATGGAACCAGGCAAAAAACCCTCTGCCCAGGTGTAAGTTTCAAACTAAGCAGTGTGGTGAGCAGGAGTAAAACAAGCGCGACCCCGGATGATAGTGTCGATGTGAACAGGAACGGCGAAACCGCTCCCGTAATGAGCAGGGCCCAGAATTTCAATGATCCCCCCTTAAATCGTGCTACCTAAAAAGGCTTCAGGCTCCCCATGTGTAATTCAAAACGCTGATTCATCTTTGCTGCCAGACCCATATCGTGGGTAACCAGTATCAAACTGGTATTCAGCTCGGTATTGAGCTCAAGCAGTTGTTCAAAGACATGGTCGGCGGTGCGCTCATCCAGGTTACCGGTGGGTTCATCGCCCAATACACAACCCGGATTGCCAACCAGTGCCCTTGCAACCGCTGCGCGCTGTCGTTCTCCGCCTGATAATTCCCCGGGCTTGTGATCCAGGCGTTGACCCAGGCCTACTTTTTCAAGCAGGTCAGTGGCCCGCTTTGCTGCCGTAGATGTTGATTCGCCACGAATCAAAAGTGGCATGGCAACGTTCTCGAGGGCGGTGAACTCCGGCAGCAAGTGATGGAACTGGTAGATGAACCCCATACGCGAATTACGTAAATCACAGCGTTCACTGTCACTTTTTTGCCAAAGCGATTGGCCATCGACCAGCACATCCCCTTCATCCGGCCGGTCAAGACCGCCCAGGATATGCAACAGGGTGCTTTTGCCGGCCCCCGATGCACCGACAATGGCCATTGAAGTACCTGCCGGCACCTGCAAACTTACATCCGTTAATACCTGGACCCGCTTTGGTCCTTGCCTGAACCCGCGTGAGACGCCGGTCGCCTGAATCACCATCTTGCCCTGATCATTCATAGCGCAAAGCCTCTGCCGGATCAGTTCTGGATGCACGCCACGCCGGGTACAGCGTTGACAGCAAGGACATAACCAGCGACATGATGGCAAAAGCAACGACATCAGCCTGGCGTAAATCGGACGGCAACTCGGTTATGTAATAGATATCCGCCGGGAACAGGGAAAAACCAAAAATGCGTTCGAGAAACGGTACGACGATCGCAATGTTCTGAGCCAGCAGAATGCCGCCCACCACCCCCAGGGCAGTGCCAATAATACCGATGAGACTTCCCTGCACCACGAATACCCGCATGATAGTATCGGCGTGGGCTCCCATGGTTTTGAGTATGGCGATATCTGCCTGTTTGTCAGTAACCACCATGACCAGCATTGAAATGATGTTGAAGGCCGCCACGGCTATGATCAACGACAGGATAACCCACATGACCGTTTTTTCAGTTCGTACCGCCTGGAACAGGTTGCCACGTTCCTGGCTCCAGTCCCTGACTCGGTAAGCACCTTCGAGCTGGTCCGAGATATCTCGCGCCACCAGCCAGGCGGTATCTAGATCCTCCAGTTTGAGGCGGATACCACCGACTGATTCATCCGGCATTCGTAGCAACTTTGCGGCATCTTCAATATGCACCATGGCCAAACCGCTATCGTTCTCATGTTCACCGAACTCAAACATGCCGACCACGGTAAAGCGCTTCATTAAAGGGCTTGCGCCAAAAGGACTGGCTTTGAGCCGCGGGGCAATGACGGTAACCTTGTCCCCAGGACCCACCCGCAAATGCACAGCAAGACCTATACCCAGTATGATGCCAAACTCACCACTACGCAGATCGGCCAGGTCACCACTGACCATGCTGGTATCAACATCTGAAACCGTCGCCTCAAAATCCGGCACAATACCACGCACCAGTGCTGCACTCGATCCGTTTGCCTGTAACCAGGCGCCAACTTCGATATAGGGCGCTGAGGCAACCACATCTTCGCGGGCATTGACATGCTTGATAACCTCGCGCCATTCATCGAGCGGTTTTTCAAGCGGTTGGATGGTGGCATGGGATATTGCACCCAGTATTCGTGCACGCAACTCTTTTTCAAAACCGTTCATCACTGATATCACCGTGATCAGGGTGGTGACGCCCAGCGCAATTCCCAGCATGGAAGTCAGGGAAATGAACGAGATGAAATGATTTTGCTTCTTGGCCCCCAGGTAGCGAAGACCAATAAAAGCAGATAGTGGTTTATACATAGGGGAATTAGACCATAACACCAAAGTCTCAACCAGTTGAATTTGCGCTTTTGATGTGTAGGTATTTGTTGATCACCCATACATATGGTTAATCGAAACCAACGTCATGGCCCAGGCCATGACTGTGCATTTGGTTTACGGTGTTGTTCACTCAAGTTTTTCGAGCAAGCTCCGAAGTTCGCCGGGCAGTTGTGAACTGACCAGTTGTTGTTCACCGTCACCTGTAAAAAATCGAACCTGGTGCGCGTGTAGGAACATTCTTTTTAGACCTTGTGCTTTCCAGTATTTCTGACGTGCCGGCGGTGAATAACGCTTGTCGGCTGCCAGTGACGCACCGAGGTGTGCGGCGTGTACACGAATCTGATGGGTTCGGCCGGTATGAAGCTGTGCTTCTGCAAAACTGTAACCAGCATAGTTTTGCAACAGGCGGAAAGTGGTATGGGCCGATTTTCCCTGCTGATCCACGCGCATGAATTTCTGCCCGGCACGTTCAAATTGTCCAATGGGTTCATTCACCTGAACGATTTCCTGCTCCAGTTTTCCATCCATCAGGCATAAATAACGTTTTTCAACCTGGTCATTACTGATTTGTGTGTTCAAATCCCGCAGGGCATCGCCATCAAGTGCCAGCAATAAACATCCGCTGGTTTCGCGGTCCAGGCGGTGAACCAGGTCTACTTTCATTCCGGGCCGCATTTTTCTGATCGCGTCCACAACACCCCACGCCAGGCCGCTGCCGCCATGCACGGCCATTCCCGCAGGTTTATCGATCACCATGATCCCCTGGCTTTCATAGCAAATGGACTGGTTCAACAGTTTCAGAACAGCCGGCGGGATATCCCCTGCTTTGTTTTCACGCACAGATACCGGTGGAACACGGACGATGTCACCCGTTTCAAGACGGGTGGCGGGCTTTGCCCTGCCTCCATTGACGCGAACCTGCCCGGTTCGGATAATCCGGTAAATAACTGACCGTGGAAGACCTTTTAACCTGGCAGTAAGAAAATTATCCAGACGCTGTCCGTCGCGATCCTGTGTAACTTCAACCAGGCTGACTGCCGAACTGACCTTATTCATGGACAACTATCCCCAACTCATTGATAGAAAATGAAAACACTGCTATATTGTCACGGTAAGGAATTCGCCCCGCCGAATTGCCCTCCGACATAGCCCTGATTATCTCACCTAAGCCGTGCTTTAAAAGGGCCGGACTGCATGGATGCAGCAACAGTTTACACGTTGTTTCATTTGCGGAAAGCTTGAATTCCCCTACTGCTTAACTGCAGTAAATACATATTTTTGATGGCAGACGGACAAACTGCCATCCGAGGACCGGGCCGATGAGTAGTTGGTCTGGCTATGAAAACAAAATTTGGTACCCCCGGCAAAGATGCAAGACATCGCCGGGTCAGCTAAGTGGAAATATGACAAAAACTTGTCATAGCGTTCCACCGCCGCCCCGTATCGGGGTGCCTGAGGAATAAATAATGAAAAGAATGCTGATAAACGCAACTCAGCCAGAAGAGTTGCGTGTGGCAATTGCTGAAGGTCAACATCTGTTTGATCTTGATATAGAAGTACCCTCCCAGGAACAAAAGAAATCAAACGTCTACAAGGGCAAGATTACGCGGGTCGAACCGTCACTGGAAGCCTGTTTCGTTGAATTTGGCTCTACCAGGCATGGTTTTCTGCCACTCAAAGAGATATGCGAAAGCGCCTACGCGAAAGATGCCAGCAAGAAAGGCGGCAAACTGGCCATTCGTGATGTGGTCCGTGAAGGCCAGGAAATTATCATCCAGGTCGAGAAAGAGGAACGCGGCAACAAGGGTGCGGCCCTGACGACCTACATTTCACTAGCAGGCCGTTACCTGGTACTGATGCCAACCAACCCCACAGCGGGTGGTGTGTCCCGGCGCATCACGGGCAATGATCGCGATCATTTGCGTGAGCAACTGCAAAAGGTAACTACGCCGGATAATGTGGGCATCATCATACGCACGGCAGGTGTTGGGCGGGATGCCGAAGAACTGCAGTGGGATCTAGATTATTTGTTGCAACTGTGGACAGCAATAGAACAGGCTGCAGCCAGCAAACCTGCACCTTTCCTGATTCACCAGGAGAGCAACCTGTTCATACGTGCCTTACGTGATCACCTGAGAAATGACATCGGTGAAATCCTGATCGACAATGAAGTTGTTTATAACGACGCGCGGGAATTCATGCAGCAGGTTATGCCCCACAACCTGAACAAGCTCAAGTTATATGACGACCAGGTTCCACTGTTTAACCGCTACCAGATTGAAAGTCAGATTGAATCGGCATTCGCGCGAACCGTACATTTGCCCTCAGGCGGCGCAATCGTATTTGATCACACTGAAGCCCTGCTTTCGATCGACATCAACTCCGCCCGTGCAACCAAGGGCGTTGATATTGAAGACACCGCGTATAGCACGAATATGGAATCGGCTGACGAAATTGCCCGCCAGTTACGCCTGCGTGACCTGGGCGGTCTGATTGTGATCGATTTCATTGATATGACCAGTCGCAAGCATCAACGTGAAGTTGAAGAGTGTTTGCGTTCTGCCATGCAAATCGATAAGGCCCGGGTTCAGATCGGGCGCATTTCGCGTTTTGGACTTCTGGAGATGTCGCGTCAGCGGCTGCGCCCTTCCCTGGGTGAATCGAGCCAGGAAACCTGCCCCCGCTGTACCGGTCACGGCACCATCCGTAGCGTTGAGTCCCTTGCACTGTCGATAATGCGACTTGTCGAAGAAGAGGTCATGAAGGAATACACCGGCCAGATCATCGTCCAGGCCCCGACTGAAGTGATCAACTTTCTCCACAATGAAAAACGTACGGCACTGGCAGAAGTCGAATCCCGGCATAAAGTGCCAATCGTGATGCTCGCTAATCAGCACCTGGTAACTCCCCACTTTGAAATCCTGCGTGTCAGAAAATCAGACATTTCCGATGCACCAAGCTATTCCCGGATTGATTTGCCCGAAGCGCAAGTGGTTGCCAATGAGCGTACCCAGACCAATGCAATTGCTCCACCGGGCCCGGCTGTAAAACGTATCGTTCCCGATCGCCCTGTACCTGATCGCCCTGCACCCGCACGGACCGAGAAAAAGGAGCCGGGATTATTTGCACGCCTGGCAAATATACTTTTTTCACATCCGGAAAAAGAAGTCAAAAGCACACCGGCACAACGCAAGAAAACCACGGCAAAAACCGGTAATAAGCCTACCAGCCAGCAAAACAGGCAAAAACAGACACAGTCTTCCAGGCAACAGTCCAACCGAAGAAACAACAACAAACGGACTGGCCCGACTGCTCAGAAGAGTGGCCAACCAGCACGGACCAGGCAGCCACAACGGCAAACCAAGAAGCAGCCATCCAAACAAGCCCAACCCAAGCAGGCTCAAGCCAAGCAAGCTCAAGCCAAGCAGGCCCAGGGTCAAGCCGATAAAAAACAAACCAGGCAAGGTAACAGGGGCCGGCCACCAAAAGACAAACAGGACATTGCTGAAACTTCTAGCGCAGCGACAGCCGAATCAGTTGTACAAACCGCGGTGGTTGCCCCGACCGCTGCAGGTGAGGTCAATGGAAATCTCAAACCTGAGAAAAAGGAAGCCACCAGTCGCAGAGGTGGTCGCAGGAGACGTTCACCTTACAAGACCGGTGGTGCAAAACCGCGCCCTGAGCAGACTGATTCACAAACTCAAACGGCAGAAGCCGGCAGTGCTCCAAAGCAAGCTGCTTCAGACAATAAGCCAACGGTAGAAAGAAAACCCCGGAAACCAACAGCGGACAACACCCCGGAACAGGTTCAGTCAGTATCAGGCGCTGCAAAACCGGATACTGCCAAGACTGCAACTGACAAACCTGCGGCTCAAGAAACTACATCACCCATTGAGGCATCAACGTCTGCAGCGACACCTGTCTCAAAACCAAAGTCAGCCAAACCTGCTGAACCAAGTGCCGCCGAAGCAAAGCCTGTTGATTCAGCACCAGCAGAACCTGTTCAATCAAAAGCTCAAGCTTCTGATTCCAAACCTGCGGAAAAAATTGCAACAACAGACGAAGTGAAAACCAAGGACAGCAAGCCAAAGGCTTCAAAAAAGACCGCATCAAAGAAGACCGCATCGACCGGCAAAGCTGCAACTGATGCTGACGAATCGCCAAAGCCGCAAAAGCGCCCTGCCCGGAAAAAAGCCACGGGCAAGAAAGATACTAAAAAGACCAGCACCAAGCCTGCTGCAAGCAGCAAGCCGGAAGTGGCACCTCCACAGGCCCCGCTGATAGCCGCTGAACAGGACTCAAAAGGCATCTATACCCTGAAGCCGCCGCCATCAGAACATACGTAAGGAAAGCAAGCGTTTTCGGCTATCCGGAGTAACAAACAAAACCGCTGCGGCCAGCATTGCTGGCCGCTCACAAATGTAAAAGCCCGTTCTGCGATATTGAAGCCTTTCACATAGAAACTCAGGCACCATCCAGCAAACCGTAACGCATCGCCATGCGCACCATTTCGACCTCGCTGCGCGCACCCAGCTTGCCCAGAATCCTGTATTTGTAAGTGGATACTGTCTTGGGGCTCAAGCACATCAACGATGCAATATCCGGTATACGCCGACCATCGGTTATCTTTAACATCACCTCCATCTCCCGTGCCGACAGATCCTCGAAAGGTGATTGACTTGCAGACCCCGATAACATTGACAACGCAAGCTGCTTTGCTGCCTCGCTTCCGACGTAGCGCTGCCCCCCTGCCACAACCTTAATCGCCTGTATGAGTTCGTCCGCCTCGCAATCGCGGGTCAGATAACCACTTGCCCCTGCATCCATTAGACGTGTCGGGTAAGGCGGCTTGGCATGCACAGCCAGCACAATAATCCTGGCTGCCGGATGGCTGCGCTTAAGTTTTCGTGTTATTTCAAACCCTGTTAATCCGGGCAGGTTTATGCTGAGCAAAATGACATCGGGCCGACTCTTTCTGCAGCGACTGAGCGCGGCCTCCCCCGATGAAGCTTCCGATATTTTGGTGACTTCGTTACTTTGATCGAGGATATGCCGCAGCCCCGTTCTGACCAATGCCTGATCATCAATAATGAGTATTTGAATCATGTCTTCCCCCTATGGATAGATTCGATTTTGTTTAATTTTTTTATGCCCTGACCCGTTCCCCTTGAGCTAAAAACCCATGTTCAATTCCCAACTGAAGTGAATCATGGATAACTTAACTATAGACACAGGATTTGTGTATGTCGACCGCAGCTGGGCATTAGCATCATCCCGGGCAGATTACCTACAGCCTTTTCATCCCTTATGCTATTTCCCATATTCGAAGGTACCAGACCCCTGGCTACCTGCGGAATTCATCTGCGAGTAATATTTGCTTGCAAAATGTAACTTTTGAACCATAATTAGAGTGCACACATTTCCTGGGGGGGACTATGGCGGCACCGCAGTTTACACCGGAAATATCTGAAGATTTAGTCAGGGCTCATGAGCAATACCTCGTGCCGGCCATTTATGCGCAATGGGCTAACAGAGTAGCCGAGATTGCCGAAATTGAGTTAGGTCAGCACGTACTTGATGTCGCCTGCGGTACCGGCACATTGGCCCGTGCTGCTCAACTGGAAACAGGCCTGACCGGTCAGGTTATTGGACTGGATGCCAGTAAGTTGATGCTTGAGTCTGCCCAAAGGCAATCCCGAAGCATTGAGTGGCAAATCGGCGATGCTACATCAATGCCTTTTGAAAAAAACCGGTTTGATCGTGTCTTGTGCCAGTTTTCGCTGATGTTTATCACCAACAGGGTGGCGGCCATCAAGGAAATGCTGCGGGTCTGCAAGACTGATGGACTTGTCGTGGTGGCGACCTGGGGGCCATTACATCATGGCGGCGCATTCGACTCGCTGATCAAACTGGTAAGCCAGCACTGTGGTTCCCACGCAGCAATGAAACTTTCGGCTCCATGGGCGCTGGGTAGACCCGGTGCTATGGATTCTTTGCTGTTGTCCTCGCGTGTCAACGAGTATGAATGCCACGAACGTTCCGGGCAGGCTCGCTACCCGTCGATGAGAGAGTTTATCGAAGTCCACCTCCGCCTGGCGGGCGAGTTCGATAGCTTGAATGAACAAGCCTACAAGGAGTTATTGAGTGCCGCTAATCCGCAACTGCATAAATTCCTGATACCAAGCGGAGAATTGATCGCGGACTTAAACGCAAATATATTCGTCATAAAACCTGAATGAGCTACACGACAGGCCCTTCCCGCCCACAGGATTGCCGTTCCGACACGAGCTGAATTCATTCCACCTGGATTTTTATCACGGCTCCGCCGCGCACGGAAACAATCATGTCTTTATTACTACCGCGGGTGTAAACCCAGTTTGATACGCTTGTATTTGACCGGTTACCACCATCATTTATTTTTTCTTTACTACTAAACTTTCTTACCGGCTTGCCACACTTTTTGATCAGGGTGTTGCTTGAATCCCCGGTTTTTACAATCTTCCTTCCACAACGGATGCTGTCAGCAGCAACACCGCCGGAAAGCAAGATGAAAACTGCGAACAAAAGTAATTTTGTCATGCGTTTACTTACCCCTTTAGATTATAAACCCATGCTAAATCACACCCTGACAAGCTGAACAGTGGAGATCGCCGCAAGGTAGTGTCAGACATTCTCGATAGAAAACTAAACGGGCTAAAAGCTTACTTACTAACCTTTATTCGGTCAGCCGATCGTGATTCGCCTGGACCCAATCACCCAGAACCTACTTATAGCCAAGCAGAAACTCACGGGCTTTACTTGTATATACAAGCATAGACATTTAGAATTGTCTCTCCATGTAAAAAGAATTTAAAGATTAGCATCATCATGACGATACCCCGTTACGCAGCTATCAAAGATCACATTATCCGGCGTGTGGATACTGCACGATGGAAAGCCGGTGACCGTGTTCCTTCAGAAAATGAATTGGCAGCCGAGTTTTCGGTGAGCCGAATGACCGCCCGCCGTGCGCTCCAGGAGCTGGGTGAGCAAGGTATCCTGGTGCGTACCCAGGGGCTGGGCAGCTTTGTTGCCGATGCCCGCCCTATGAGTTCCATGCTGCAGGTACACAGTATCGACACGGAAATCCGTGCCCGCGGACGTGAACACAGTGCAGAGGTCTTGACCCTGGAAGAAATAGAAGCAGATCACAACACTGCAGTTCTGCTTGGACTGGATAAAGATGCTGTCATCTTTCACAGCATTCTGCTTCATAGCGAAAACGGAAAACCGTTGCAATATGAAGAGCGATATGTGAACCCTAAATTCGGTCCTGATTACCTTACCCAGGACTTTACCGCAATAACACCCAGCAGCTACCTTTCCGCTATTTCACCACTCACCGAAGCTGAACAGGCCATCGAAGCCGTGTGCGTCAGTGCCGATGTAACCAGCGTGCTTCAAATCGATCTCAACGAGCCCTGTCTCAAGTTGAACCGGCGCACCTGGTGTCAACGCGGCATCGTTACTCTCGCAACCCTGATTTATCCTGGCAGTCGCTATCGTCTTGGCGGCCACCTGAACTTTTGAGGAATTACCATGAATGACCCACGTCACAGTGATCGCGTTATACACGCACCCACCGGCACCAAGCTCAGCGCACGAAGCTGGCTCACCGAGGCGCCCCTGCGTATGCTGATGAATAACCTCGACCCTGCGGTGGCCGAACACCCGCAGTCGCTGGTGGTTTACGGTGGTATCGGCCGGGCTGCCCGTAACTGGGAATGCTATGACCGTATCATTGAAACTCTGCGTCAACTGGGTGACGACGAGACACTGCTGATCCAGAGCGGTAAGCCGGTCGGTGTATTTCGCACCCATACAGAAGCTCCACGGGTACTGATTGCCAATTCCAACCTGGTACCCCACTGGGCCACCTGGGAGCACTTTAACGAACTCGACCAGCAGGGACTGATGATGTATGGCCAGATGACGGCAGGGTCCTGGGTCTATATTGGCAGCCAGGGCATTGTGCAGGGAACCTATGAGACCTTTGCTGCCATGGCAAAGCAGCATTTCGATGGTGTCGCCAAAGGTCGCTGGATACTGACCGCCGGTCTCGGTGGCATGGGTGGTGCCCAGCCACTGGCGGCAACCATGGCAGGGTTCTGCATGCTGGCGGTGGAAGTTGATGAAAGCCGTATCGATCTTCGCATCGGCAGCGGATATCTCGACAAGAAAGCCACCAGTCTCGATGAAGCCATGGAAATGATCAACCATGCTATCGCAGCCGGCGAAGCCATCAGTGTTGGCTTACTGGCCAATGCCGCGGATATCTTTCCTGAGATGCTTGTTCGCGGCATCACACCCGACTGTGTGACCGACCAGACCAGCGCCCACGACCCCCTGAACGGTTACCTGCCCCGTGGCTGGACCATGGAAGAGGCAGCAGGCAAGCGTAGCAGTCATCCTGCTGATGTTGTTAAAGCGGCCAAACAATCGATGGCAATACACGTACAAGCCATGCTGGACCTGCAGGATAAAGGTGCGGCCACCGTCGATTACGGCAACAATATCCGTCAAATGGCACTGGAAGAAGGCGTTCTGAACGCTTTCGATTTTCCGGGTTTTGTTCCAGCCTATA
>Ga0316189_10005465_pt1 | contig 12188 bp, 12 predicted proteins | sample LowCovwburrow_MG_FD_204930 | JGI IMG/M metagenome (GOLD analysis project Ga0316189, IMG submission 204930) | Coastal sediment microbial communities from Maine, United States - Lowes Cove worm burrow | ecosystem: Environmental > Aquatic > Marine > Coastal > Sediment | place: USA: Maine... | reverse complement strand
CAAACTGATAATGACTAATAGCAATTCTTATCAAATCAGGGACATTGATTGAATCGTTATGCCAGAACTTTTCCAGATCACTCATTAACTCGGGCACATCTTTATCATGCGGCGGGATAAATACAGCGTTGCTTAAATTGCTGCCACCAATCCAGTTCTGGCTTTTGCGAAACTCACCTGGCGTTTTATGCTCACCACGAACCCCCTGCATCAAAATGGCATGGGTATTTTTCAACAAGCGCACGGATAAGGGTAAAGTTTCTAACTCAACTAATGCAGTATTCATCGCCTCAACGTAATTTTGCACTTCCTGCCAGTCATCACGTTTCTCAGGGTCTATCTGAGACAGATCCATAACCGCCTCATCCATGTGTGTCTGAGTACCTTCAATACGAGAGGACTGGCTCGCCTCCTTCAACACATGCATATGAATGAAAAGATCGATATCCGGCACGATCAAAGAAAACGCATTGAGTTCTCCCAATGTACGAGTTGCGCGTTCCAACAGGGTATTAATCTGCGGGTCATGCCAAACCCATTCAACATTCACCGGTTCAGGCATGAAGCTTTTGTATTGGTATTGCTGTTTGAAATTACCTGAATGGAAGGTTTCTAGTTTCATTTGGGTGTGGGTGTCTAACAGTGGTTTTCGGGCACGGCGACTTGCTGGCCGGAGGTTTCGCGCTCATCGGTCATTTTTAGGAAAATCAGGAATGTTATTTGCTCTACGTAATCGCCGTAGCCTACGCCATCGTCACGTAGGACGTGGGCGTAGTTTCGGGCTTTGGTTGCTATTTCTGATGCGGACATATAGTTCTCATCTAATTGACTTTTTGCCTTTTCTTCCACTGCTCTGAACGCCATTCGTGATAAGGCTTCATATCCAAATATATTTGCTGGGTGGCATCGGCAATATCGCCTAAATTTCTAGAATAGAAATTTCCCTTTTCAATTTCTCCCGCTTTGCCTTCTTTATCTTTCCAACAAGAAGGGATACCGCGATTAGAGAATAATTCAGTCCCAGTTAATATAATCACCGGGTTATAAGTCTGTTCGGCTTTCCAATGGCGACGACCACTATTAACCAAAGGTTTAATCATTTTCTTCTCACTACCGGTTAAACTTTCCCGCATGGTAGCAAATACTAAAACCGCGCCTGGGAATTCCTTTGCCAACGTTTTCATTCGATCAATATCTTTTTTTTCAAACTTGTTGTAGGTTTTGCATTCTGCAAAAACAAGTTCCTGTGTAGTTTCATCTCGAAATTCTTTTTCTGTAACCAAACACAGATCAGTTTCAATTTCTTTGTTACCCTTTTTCGCATCAAAGCTTAATATTGGCGTGACCTTGTCATGGTTGTTTCTTGTTAATGCATGAAGAGTCAGCAAAACGCTATAAGCACCGTAAGCTTGTTTTGGGAGTCCAAAAGTTCCAGTAGCTTTATATGCCCATTGCTTATCATCAAGCCCTATAGATTGAATTTTATAATCATTCAGGCAACTAGCGCACTGAACTGCATTAGATATTGCTTCTAACGAATACCACGTTTTCTGAGAACATGTTGGGCAAACCAGTTGGATCCCTAACTGAAATATATTTTTATCTAATAAATTTTTTATAAATCGCTCTCTTTCGATCCATACACCATCTTCATTTACGATCTGAGAAATACGCCCTTTGAAATTATTCTCGGAGATGAAGCCTTTATTATTTAAATCTTGGAATAATTTGATCAACTTCTCATGTTTTAGGTTAACAATCCCCCAAATACCTCCAAGCTGACTAATCATTTGTTTGGCGATTTTCCCTGAAGGTGATAGTTCCACATCCCAACCTTGCTCTTTAAACCAAGCTTTCATTACTGGCTCTGCAAGAGGCGGCTCGTAACTGATAGACCAATTTTTATGGTTTGAAAGATAAACAGGGCCAGTTTTTGAGATTCTCCATTCTCGTATGGAATACTTCCCTATAACGTTTGACAAATGCTCACCACCTAACGGAATGGCCTGAGCCAACAATTCATCATGCCCATAAATTCTTGAATCGATTTCATTGGCAAATCTTGGGCCGCTTGTATTAGCATGAAAAATATCAAACTCAGGGTCTAGAACTCTTATTCTAAATTCATTTTGACCATCTAATAAGTCAATATCCTTCTCTTTAGAGTATGCTGATATAATATTCTCTTGAGCATTTCTTCTTGCCCAATCATTCCAAATTCTGGGATACCAATGCTGAAAGCTAAACTTAAACCCTTTGCCCTTTTTAGCTTTTTCAATATTTAAGCTTTCTGAGAATTTCTTAAGCTCACTCTCTTTGGTGCAGCGACTTTTTATAAACGAAGCATGGTTGTACATATCTTTGTTATAACGATAAGGCCGATATGCATTTTCGATAACAGATTTTGCTAGTTTCTTTACAATTTCCTGTTTATCAGCCTGCTTTGGAAATGGTATGACATCAAAGCCGGCTGCTCTCAAATTCCAATAATCTATTACATCTAACACATTTGAAGCATCAAGATAGAACAAGAAAGATTCTCGTAGTCTTTGCTCCAAGTACTCTGAGCATAGCCTTCTAGGGAACATGTATTTTGGTTTTGCAAATTCTATATAATTTTGCATCTCGACAGTTGTTTCTTGTACTTCAAAATCATGTAAATATTCGTTATAGAAGCGATCTTCAAACTCACCTAAGTCACCATAAATAGACGAAAGGAATAATTTATGAGGGCCTTCAACATTAGGCTTGATAAAATCAATGGTGTCCTTTCTTGTAAATCGTAATTCGTCGTAAACAAACTGATTTAATACCTCAAAAATACCGACACCAACTGTAGGCGCATCATCTTCGCGAAAACTTTTTAACAAGTTTTCAATTTGGATAATGTTGTCCTCCTCAATTTTTAGTTGCGCAGCACTGTATGATGACAAATTCACAAAGTAATCAGGGTCAAACCCTTCAATGTAGCCTCTAATAACACTGAGTCCGGTTTCACTTTTCGATTTATGGTCTGACCATATTTTCGGAAGACGCTTATAACAAGGTAACAAAGGGTTAAAAATACCGCCCCATAGAAGGCTGTTAATATGTATAGCTTTTTGAACTGTTTCTTTATCCATAGGATTGACTAAAAAAGCAATCCTAACTGGTCTAAGTTTTTGCGTTAATGTTCCAATAGCCATTTAGCTGTTCTCCAGATTTCCTAAAAATGCCGAAGCTAAAATCGACTGTTTGTTTTTTTCTGCTTTGATCAACTGCACCTCTAGCTCACTAATCATTCTGTCAGATGAGGTTAGCTTCTCTTCTATCAACCTAACCATCTCTACTTGCTCCTTCTCTGGCGGAATTGGAATTGGCGCATTTCTAGAAATTTCTAAAGTTAAATTTACCTGACCGGCAGTTGTTTTAGTTTTACTTTGCATCCAATCAACAACAGGCCTACTCAAAAGAAAATATGCCAACAATTTATTACTCAAACCATTTAATGGCCGATAAACAGCTATCGCTTGATTAACATTCCATTCTTTATGAATATCAGAGACTATTGAAACCTTCCCTAACGGTGGCCCAACAATATTCATCAAGACATCGTCGGGATAAACTTTTGACCTAGCCAAGAAATCATTATGTGTTTCCGTATCTGTATACGTAGGTTTCAAGCCAAAATTCAAACTTGTATCAAATGTAAGGTTGTAGACTTTAATAAATGGTACCTCACCACTTCCCGCACTTAATCTTTCCTTTTTTGGCGTAGTGCCTTTCGTTATGAAATCACAAATTTGCTCAGCTCTAGCCATTAACCATACATCAGTAATTTGATAGCCATCACCAGAATATTTTTCGGGTTCTTTATACTTCCCCTTCCACCCATCATCCTTCGGCACTTTCCCTTTCGCTTTAAACAGCTCTAGCTGTTGCGCTTCCCATTTTTGGCGGCGCTCTAGCAGGATGCGTTCTAGCAGTTGGCTGGCGGGCTCTAACTTATCTTTATTCTCTTCACGCCACTGTTTGGTGAGTTCGCCGGTGACGGCGGCTTTGAGGACGGATTGGCGGTATTGTTTGAGCAGTTGTTTAGCTTTGTTGAGGGCGACTATGCCGGCGTCGATATGGGAGAAGAGTTCTTCGATTTTGGCGACGATGCGTTTTTGTTGTTCGGGTGGGGCAATAGGCAATGTGTAATCCGTGAAATTACCCATACGAATATAATTTGTTGCTGTCCCATACTGCTTCACATCAGTTGCTTTTCTCCATCCCTGTTTTAAATTGTAATAAAGATACTTTGGCTCGATTTTAATTTCGTGCAGTACGTATGTTCTTTGATATGCTTCAAATTTTCCTTTGTAGTAAAACACCTCTCCAACATTGTGGCCATTACCAGGCAGTAACAAAGCGTCATCGTCAAATGCGTACGTTGGCGCGGCTAATGGTTCGAATGCACAAGTAAAGAACTTGTATTCACCATCCCTGGTGGCATGGTTTGCATCTCTCTTACCTGTAGATATGGTTGCTACGTCACCTATTGACACTATTGACCAACCTTCAGGCAATTCATTAATTTTCGCTAGTACTTCACTCACGCAATCAAATACCCATTAAGCTCCTGCACAATCACAGGCAATTCCTCCCCAAACAAAGCCCGTGCCTTCAACAACCCACCTTCCTCCTTACAAGCCGGTATCATTTCAAAATCATCCATCTCAAACTCAGCATTATTAGCAATTTGATCTTTAATCCTCTGCAGCCACTGTTGTTGCTCATCAGTGAATGGATTCCCGCCTTCGCGGGAATGACGGGCGTGGGTTTGCTGATCTATCCATACCTCAAAACGTTCATTCACAATTTGAGGAAAGGGCTCTAACTCGTTGGCCACACCGATAGAGCAGCGAATCAAGCTAATCAATGCTGGCAACTTTTCGGTAGGTGCTGCGCCTTTGGCTTTTAACTTTTCTAACATTTCGTAAGCATGCCATACGTCTTTTGGCGCGATGTTATAAGGTGGTTGTTCTATTTCTTCCACCAGGTCGTTGAGTTGTTCGTAGCTGAGGTGCCGGGTTTTATAGGGCTGGCTGTAGACCAATTGTATGGCATCGAGCTCGTCTTTGTGGTCTTTTATAAATTGCTCGTAGCGTTTAACCAGGCCTTTGGCTTTTTCACTATCGTAACCGGTTCCATCTTCTATGAGTTCATCGGCGCTGTCGTCGATTAGCTGGTCGGTATCGCGGCGCAGGGTTTCTAGCAAGTCGCGCAGCTCTGGGTTGTGAAAGGGTTTGATGGCGGCATCGGCGATTGGTTCGTAAATGGCTTTGCGCTGTTTGTTGCTGACTTCGTCGGTACCGTGTTGGGCGCGGATTTGGTCGGCGAGGATATCGGTGTTGCCGGCGTGGACGAGTTTGCTGGCGACCAGCGTCAGGTTTGCTTCTTCTGTGCTTTCACCCATTTGCTCAAGCGTTGCGTACAGCTGTTTGTTGATTTGCTTGCGCTGGCCGTCGGTGAGTTTCATATCCAGGCGGATGAGGCGGTTGCCTAAGGTTTGCAGGCTTTCGGGGCTGCGATCACCCATGGCGATTTGCCGCATGAGTTTTTGTGTGGAAACAGTAGGTTTGCTCTCGAGGCTTTTAGTTTCGGTTTTGTCGGTTTCGGTCACGCCGACGGCATCGACCAGTACAAAGCGGGTTTTGGTGGGCGCGTCGGGAGTAACTTTTTTCAGTACGTCGTCGCCGACCACGCGGGTGCCGCGGCCTTTCATTTGCTCGTAGTAGGTGGGGCTGCGAACATCGCGCATAAAGACCACGCATTCCAGCGGTTTGATGTCGGTGCCGGTGGCGATCATGTCGACGGTGACGGCGATGCGCAGGCGAGGGCTGGTGCGAAATTCGGCGATGGTATTTTCGGCGTCTTTCTTGCCGACTTTGTAGGTGACTTTCTTGCAAAAGTCGTTGCCCTCGCCAAAGGCTTCACGAATGGCATCGACAATGCGGTCGGCATGGTCATCATCTTTGGCGAAGAATAGACTTTTGGGCACCCAGCTACGGCCGGGGAAACATTCGGGCAGGCAGCGTTCTTTAAAGGCTTTGATGACGGTACGGATTTGGTTGGGGGCGATGATGCTGCGGTCGAGCTGTTTACTTTGATATAGCTCGTCCTGGTCTAATAGCTCCCAGCGTTTTTGCTTGGTGAGGCGGTCGCGCACTTCGATATTGGTACCTGCCTCCATTAAACCGCCTTGTTCGGACTTTTCGGTCTTGATGCGGTAGATGTCGTAACCAACGTTGACGCGATCGATGACGGCGTCTTCGTGGGTGTATTCGGATACGATGTTTTGATGGAAGTAGCCGATGGTTTTTTTAGTCGGTGTGGCAGTGAGACCGATTAAGAAGGCATCAAAATAGTCGAGCACCTGACTCCACAGGTTGTAGATGGAGCGGTGGCATTCATCGATGATGATGATGTCGAAGGTTTCGATGGGCAGTGTCGGGTTGTAAACCACTTCTTGCCGAGCGTCCGGATTGAAACCCACTTCGTAAGCAGAGTGTTCTTCTATCTCTTCATCCAGTTCTTTGCCACACAGTTGCGAGTACATGCGCTGAATGGTGGAGATGGTGACTTTGATTTCATCACCGATGCCACCGGGCCCGAGGATGTGAGCGTTGTAAAGCTCGGTAAATTTACGGCCATCATCAGGGGTGGTGTATTGCTGGAATTCTTTTAGGGCTTGTCTACCCAGATTGCCCCTGTCGACTAAAAACAATACACGCTTGGCTTTGGCGAATTTGGCCAGGCGATAGACCTGGGTGCATGCGGTAAAGGTTTTACCGGCACCGGTGGCCATTTGTAATAAGGCACGTTGGTGGCCTTGCCCGAGAGAGGCTTCGATTCCGTGTACGGCGTCGATTTGGCAATCGCGTAAGCCTTTGGTGTTTAGTTCGGGCAGGTGTTGCAAGCGTGTGCGGAAGGTGTCGCTTTGCTCTAGTCGGGCTTTTAGCGTTTCCGGACGATGAAAGTGGAAGACATTGCGTGAACGTGGACTTGGATCGCGCTCGTCACGAAAGCGAATTTCATGGTTGGTAGCTTCGTATAGAAAGGGCAAAGGTTTGTCATCTGCGGACCAGCGCTGGATGTGTTTTGTACCGGAGGTGGCGTAGCGAGCGGATTGTTCGGCGACATGGCCGAGGTTAGCGCCTTCGCGTTTGGCTTCGATGATGCCGCAGGCTTTGCCTGCAATAAACAGCATGTAATCAGCCGGGCCTGTATCCGTATCCATCTCTCGAATGGCGACACCCATGCTTTCAAACAAGTTAAGTTGAGTTTTGTCCTGGATCACCCAGCCAGCAGAAATCAGCTTCGTGTCGATTTCTTCTCGGGTTTCGGATTCTAGTAGCGTTTGATCAATCAACAACGGATCCTTTCAACTTTTTATTACTCCTGCTTTGATTGTGTGGGAGAGGGCTTGTGATTGCAAATTCGTAAACGTGATAGCGGACAACGGTCTACATCCGTTCAAATAACTCTCCTACCGTACAATCAAATAACTCGCACAAAGCATCTATAGCGTCGAGTTCTATTCTTTGAGCCGTTTCCTTATACAGTGCTGTCACTGTATGTCTATGTAGTCCGGTTTCACGCGCCACATCAGACACTTTCATCTTCTTTTCGCCCATTAAACGGGATAAGTGACACTTGATCATATTGCCTACCAAATAGTATTTATAACGATTTTTACACATTTTGTCGTTCTACAATACATTTTTGTTGACAGCAGTACTGCTAATTTATATTATGTCCTCTAGTAGTACATATTGTACCGCTAATAAACTTAACTCTATCTGACGAGGATATTATGAGTCTTACTTATTTAACAACTGACGAGCTTTCTACTCGTATTAAGTACAACCCACGCACGATTCGAGCTTCTCTTAAGGACAGTGTGCTCTTTGAGGGGCGCCATTACATACGACCCTTTGGTGGACGCAAGACTTTATACATCTGGGAACACATTGAAACGGATATGGCTAAAACCAGTATTGATAGTGATTTTGCGATTCCAATGGCAGGAGGAGGTGTTTGTAATGGCTAGTGTGAGATGTCGCAAACAAACCGGTAAGTTGTTTATCGATTTCAAATTCCATGGTATTCGCTGTCGCGAACAAACAGCATTACCGGATACCAGAGAAAATCGTAAAAACCTCGAAACTGTAGCTACCAGGATCGATGCCGCGATTACTCTCGGCCAGTTCAACTACGCTGACTACTTCCCTCAAAGCAAGATGGTGGAAAAGTTTGAGCAGCGTGCGAAACACTTGACGTCCCTGACCTCCGGGGAAGGAGTGCCGACTGTTTCTCAATTTAAAGAACTGTGGTCTGCGGAAATGATGCCTACCTGGCGTAATAGCTATCAGGGCAGTATCGAGAACATCTTCGAATGTCACATCCTACCGGTCTTTGGCGATAAAGTGGTCAGCCACATCACCAAGGCTGATGTTCTCCAGTTTCGGGCTCGTCTCGCCAAAGCCTCACCCGACAACGGTAAAGAAAGAAAAGCCACCACCGTCAATAAGATTCTAAAAATCTTTCGTCTGATGATACGTGAAGCAGCTGACCGATTTCATTTTAGCAACCCTTTCGATGGTGTGAAAATGCTTAAGGAAAAAAAGACGGATATTTATCCGCTCTCACTAAAAGAAGTTCAGTTCTTCTTGAAACATGTTCGTGCAGATTTCCGGAACTGCTTTCAGGTGCGTTTCTTTTCCGGTATGCGTAGTGGCGAAGTCACGGGTTTGCGCTGGGAGTATGTTGACTTTGATCGTGAGCAGATTCTTGTGCGGGAAGCGATTGTGCGAGGCCGCGTCGAATATACCAAAAACGATGGTTCTTTTCGCGAGATCGATATGACGGCTCCTCTGATTGAAGCCTTGAGAAAGCAACAAAAAATTACTGGCCGATTTAACTATGTATTCTCTAATCGACAGGGCGGCTTTCTGGATAATCGAAATGTCTGCAATAGGGTTTGGTATCCCATGCTGGATTATCTCGGCCTTAAACGCCGACGCCTTTACGAAACCCGGCATACCGCTGCAACGATCTGGATGGCTGCAGGGGAGAATCCCGAGTGGATTGCACGTCAATTGGGGCATGTTAATACGGAAATGCTATTCAAGGTGTATAGCCGCTATGTGCCTAACCTGACTCGACGTGATGGATCTGCTTTTGAGAGTTTGATTGAAACGAATGTGGGAGGTGTGGCATGAAATCCGCTGAAGCCTTCTGTGGTGAAATGAAAACAATCAAGCCACCGCGCAATCCCGTTATTGTACGACTCGCGAAATCCCTGGCGGTTACGTATAACGTCCCATCTCAAGATGATGAACTCGTCATGATCTTAGGATCAGGTCACGAATCGAATAACTTGCAAGCCATTGAATCTTGGGTTCGAGTCGCCTTGCTCGATATAGACGAGCCCATGGCTCTGGATATGTTAAATCACCTGGTACATCGCTTTGGTGAGACATTGGAACAATGGGAGGTTTCAAGATGGTGATAACTCATCCATTACCAGCTGATAACCAGATTGCTGTCAAAGATGTTTTCGAACTCAAGCAAACCATTCGCGTGATACAAAATGGCGCAAACCGCACAGATGCGATCCTGTCAGGTTGTCATGGTGACGTGCGGTGCCGATTTTGGGAGTCGGTTTATTCGGGTTCAGAATTCTATGGACGACGGTTTCAGTGCAAGTTATTACTGGAACAAAACACGGGTCGGCACACCAAAGCTATTCTGGAATGTGCAAAACCGATTGAAGACAGTGAAGTAACCCTTGAGAATCAATGGCGCAAACTGACGATCCCCATCGCTGACACTATGGATCAAGTTAAGTCTTTAATCGAGCGCTGCCCCATAGATCAATTAAAGCTATTTATTCGTGATGTTCTATCGGACCCATTAATAGCCCAACCTTTCTTTATGCTGCCAGCCAGTCATGACTATCACCATGACTACCCTGGTGGCTTAGCAGTGCATTCGATAGAGGCTGCCAATATTGCTTTATCCGCCATACCGATGGGCAGTGATGTCGAGGTCTCTCTGACACTGACGGCGGCTCTATTTCACGATATTGGAAAGACTAGGACATTAAATAGCGCGGGTAGAAAAACCGTTATTGGAAGGGTCATTCGCCATGAGCAGCTCAACCTTGAATGTTTGGCTAAACCGATGCAGTTGCTTGAAAAGACTTGGCCTGACGGTGCAACTGCGTTGCGTTTTCTTTTAACGTACGCGCCAGAACAGCAAAAGCGTCCGCTCTTACCCTGTGCCATGGCCGTTCATTACGCTGACCGCATGAGTGCGAGCTTAGCGGCCCGAGCGAAATCATTATCCAGGCAGCCAGCAAATGTAGCTTTCTCTAGTACTTACGCTAAGGGACCAAAATCCTGGTTTTGGCACCCGCAGATTAATGATGTACCGGGTAGGCGCAAGTATGATTAAAAATCCGCAAGAATTTATGATCAATGATTACCGATTTTGTAGGCTTGTATTTTCCTTATACCTTCTAATGGATCGACGCCTAGTGCTTCGCAGTAGTCGACATATTCGACCACATCAAGTTTGCGTTCTCCCTGCTCTATTTTTCCTAGAATCGAATGATGGACGCCCAATTTTTCTGCAAGCACTCTTAGCGTTAGCTCGGGCTTCAGGTGGCGTTCGGCTTTCAACCAGTCACGCAGCGACTCATATTTCTTTGAATAGATAGAACGTTCCATTTGTCTCTATATTAGAGACGAATTACAATGTCCCGAAATTCGAGACAACACACAAACAATGGACTTAAAAATGAAACAAGTAATAACGAAACGACTTCTCTCGACTATAACTTTAGGCGCACTGGCGGGATGCGGTAGCCTTGGTTCTAAAAGCGTATCCTTGGACTATCCATCTTATAAAGAGATGATTGAATCAGAATTAAAGGAAGAGCTATGGATACCACTAGAACGTCAAAATGTGAATCCATTTGCTATGGATGAACTGGTGGCCCCTGTAAAAGCTATTTCCGCATTCTGCAAACGAGACCAGGGGTCTTTGTTGAAAGTCGAACAAGACAAAGATGCAGGTCAACCAGATGTAAGAACCTTCTCAGGTTTATTCGCCTGTAGAAATGTAAACGAAAGATTTTTATGGATGGTCAATGTTGATGCGAGTAGACGATATATGAATTGGTCCAAAACCAACGGTTATATGCTGAAAGTAACTGATTATCCGGTATCACAATATTTGTCACAGAAAGAAATCCTGAAACAGGCTCAGATAGAGCAGGAAAGAATTGGCACTGAGAAGAAAACAAGGTTTTTCGAAGCAGCCAATATGCCAAAATCGAAGGGAGATAAAGTTTGTACATGGCGTAATCACTTCGGCTTTGTTGAAGAAATAGCAGATGACAAAGTCCGTATATCTATAAAAGGTAGAGCAAATACGAATGAAGGAATATTTTTTGAACACCGTGCTAAAAAGTTTGCCATCGATAAAATCGAAGAAACAATCTGGGACAGTTCGAGTAACTGGGCGCACTGTAATTTTTTGATGAATGGTTTTTGAGTAAGGTTATCTTTTAATTTTCATGTCAGATTGTCCCACTTTTGTATTTTATCGATAACTTTGCTCACCCAACAATATTGAGCAATAGGCTACGGCTCAAGGACGAGCCGTAATTGTCAAAAATAATAAATAAATGAGCGGACCAGGGGCTCTGGTGCCTCTGAGATTCCGAAAATCAACTCTCTATGAGGGTGTTATAAGTCATCCAAAGGGCTTGATGTTTTACCTTTAGAAAAATCAGCCAGATGCGTGTAAATCATGGTCGTCGAAACATCTTTATGTCCAAGTAAGGCCTGGATGGTTCTTATATCCATACCGCGTTCGAGCAAATGCGTTGCATAGCTGTGGCGAAAGGTATGGCAGGTTATGCGTTTATTAATCTCTAGTTTTCGCGACAGGTCTCGCACGGGTTCTGTCAAGTTGACCAACATAGGTGTAATGGATGCACGCTCATAAAAGCCTTCTTACTCATCAGGCGCACGTCTCCTGCTGCCACGTTTCAAATGATCGACTTCTCAGCTTCCGATAACTGGCCGCTCGAAGGAGATGCCTTCCAACGCGAAAGAGGTTGTGAACCTGGCTATGAACAGATAGAAAAC
>Ga0316189_10005462_pt1 | contig 12192 bp, 9 predicted proteins | sample LowCovwburrow_MG_FD_204930 | JGI IMG/M metagenome (GOLD analysis project Ga0316189, IMG submission 204930) | Coastal sediment microbial communities from Maine, United States - Lowes Cove worm burrow | ecosystem: Environmental > Aquatic > Marine > Coastal > Sediment | place: USA: Maine... | reverse complement strand
CGCGCGTTATGTCGTGTTGGGAGATGACTTTCGCTTTGGTAACGACCGGCAGGGCGATATTACGTTTATCCAGCAGCAGGGCCTGCGCTATGGCTACCAGGCGGGCCCCACGCCAACCTGCTCCGTCGATGGCGAGCGGGTCAGTAGTACGCGTATACGCGAAGCCCTGGAGTGCGCCAATTTTGACCAGGCCGAACGCCTGTTGGGGCGGCCCTACAGCATATCGGGCAAGGTCATTTACGGCCGTCAGCTGGGGCAGACCATAGGCACGCCAACGGCCAATATCGAGTTGCGCCGACTGCGCGCGCCGCTGTCAGGGGTGTACGCGGTAGAAGTGAGCGGTGCCGGTCTCAGTCAGGCCCGAGGTGTGGCCAACGTCGGTGTGCGCCCCACCGTGGACGACAGTATCAAGGCGAACCTGGAGGTTCACCTGCTGGATCGGGAAATTGAGTTGTACGGACAGCATATTGACGTAACCTTTCGTCACAAGCTGCGGGACGAGCAGAAGTTCGAGTCCGTGGATGAACTGATTGAAAACATTGCAAGGGATATCGAGAGCACAAAGGCCTGGTTCGACCGGGACTGACGTTTTCCATTTTAAAAGCTATGAGCGATTACAAAGAGACATTGAATCTGCCCAGAACGGCGTTTCCCATGAAAGCCAGCCTGGCCCAGCGTGAGCCGCAACGGCTCAAGCAGTGGCAGGAGATGGGGCTCTATGAGCAGATTCGACAGGCGAGTGCCGGGCGACCGAAGTTCATACTGCACGATGGACCGCCCTATGCCAATGGAGAATTGCACCTGGGGCACGCGGTCAACAAGATTCTCAAGGACATCATCGTCCGTTCCAGGACGCTTGATGGTTTTGATGCACCTTACGTTCCCGGTTGGGATTGCCACGGATTGCCAATTGAATTGAATGTCGAAAAGAAAGTCGGCAAGCCAGGGCGCAAGGTCAGCCCGGCGCAGTTCCGCCAGAAGTGCAGGGAGTACGCCGCGCGGCAGGTCGACAACCAGCGAGCGGAGTTCATCCGCATGGGCGTGATGGGTGATTGGTATAACCCCTACCTGACCATGGATTTTACGTTCGAGGCCAACATTGTCAGGGCGTTGTCGCGTATCGTGGAAAACGGCCACCTGCACAAGGGTTTCAAGCCCGTGCACTGGTGTACGGACTGCGGCTCGGCCCTGGCAGAGGCCGAGGTCGAATACCAGGACAAGCGATCGCCCGCCATCGACGTGGCGTACGTGGCGTTGGATCCGGGAGCATTCAACAAGGCCTGCGGCTCGCAATATACCGGTGAAATCGCCGTTCCCATCTGGACCACCACGCCGTGGACACTGCCGGCCAGCATGGCGGTGAGCCTGAATCCGCAGCTGGATTATGTGCTGGTCAAGGGGACGGGGCGCGCCCTGTTGATGGCTGCAGACCTGGCAGAGGCTTGTGCTCATCGCTATGGCCTGGAAACCGCTGATATTCTGGGTCGATGCAAAGGCGCAGCGCTGGAGCACCAGTTGTTGCGGCACCCCTACCTGGATCGCCAGGTGCCGGTTGTCCTGGGTGACCATGTGACGACCGAGGCGGGCACCGGCGCGGTGCATACCGCTCCAGCCCACGGCCAGGACGATTTCGTGGTGGGGCAGCACTACGGCTTGGAAGTGTACAACCCGGTCGGCGGCAACGGCGTGTACCTGCCGGATACCGAGCATGTTGCCGGCCAGTACGTGATGAAGGCCAACGACGGTTTGATCGCACTGCTGCGCGAGGGGGGCGTGCTGCTGCATGAGGAGCTGTATGAGCACTCCTATCCGCATTGCTGGCGGCATAAGACACCGATTATTTTCCGCGCCACCCCGCAGTGGTTTGTGGGCATGCAGCAGCACGGCCTGTTGCGGGACGCCCTGGCCGCGGTGGAAGACGTGCAGTGGTTACCGGACTGGGGCAAGGCCCGCATCGATGGCATGCTGGCCAATCGGCCCGACTGGTGTATTTCCCGGCAGCGCACCTGGGGCGTGCCCATCGCCCTTTTCGTGCATAAAGAGAGCGGAGAACTGCATCCGGATACGTCACGGCTGATGGAGCTGGTGGCACAACAGATGGAGCTCAGGGGTATCGACGCCTGGTTCGATCTGGATCCTGCCGAACTGCTGGGTGAGGAGGCTGCCTCCTACGACAAAGTGACGGACACCCTGGATGTCTGGTTTGACTCGGGCGTGACGCACGCCTGTGTGCTGCGCCAGCGAGAGGGGCTGCATGCTCCTGCAGACCTTTACCTGGAAGGGTCTGATCAGCACCGGGGCTGGTTTCAGTCCTCGCTGCTCACCGGAATAGCCATCGACGGTGCCGCGCCCTATAAAACTGTACTCACGCACGGTTTTACCGTTGACAGCGATGGCCGCAAGATGTCCAAGTCTATCGGCAATATTATCGCACCGGTGACGGTCATGAACGATCTGGGCGCTGATATCCTGCGGCTCTGGGTGGCAGCAACGGACTATCGCGGTGAGCTCTCTGTCAGTGACGAAATATTCAAGCGAACGGCAGATTCCTACCGGCGCATACGCAATACTGCCCGTTTTTTGCTGTCCAACCTCAACGGCTTCGACCCGTCATCAGATGCGCTGGATTTTCCCGAGATGTTGTCACTCGATCGATGGGTTGTGGACCGGGCTGCCCTGTTGCAGCAGGAGCTGACCGCAGCGTATGCGGATTATCATTTCCACCAGATCTACCAGAAATTGCACAACTTCTGCGCCAACGACCTGGGTGGTTTTTACCTGGACGTTATCAAGGACAGGCAGTACACCACCCAAGCTGACAGTGTGGCGCGTCGCTCTGCGCAGACCGCAATGTACCGCATCGCCGAAGCGCTGGTGCGCTGGGTAGCGCCCATTCTGAGTTTTACCGCAGAGGAGATCTGGGAAAACCTGCCCGGTGAACGCGGGCAGTCAGTGATGTTGGAGCAGTGGTACCCTCACTTGCAGACCCTGGCGGCCGACGAACCCATGGGCCGCGACTACTGGCAAACGCTGATGCGAGTGCGCGCTGCGGTCAATCGGGAGATGGAGGCACGGCGCGCCGCAGGGGAACTGCGTGGGTCACTGGATGCAAGCGTGGCGCTGTACTGTGACCAGAGCCTCCACGAGCAACTGCAGGCGTTGGGAGAAGAGTTGAGGTTCGTGCTCATCACCTCTGCCGTCACGCTGGCGCCGCTGCAGGCAGCGCCTTCAGATACCGCGGAGACCGAGCTTGCGGGCCTGCGCGTGAGTGTGGGTGTCGCCAGTCAGGAAAAGTGTGAACGTTGCTGGCATCGGCAAGCAGATGTTGGCCAATCGACGGCGCATCCTGCGCTGTGCGGCCGCTGTGTGGAAAATGTAGATGGCCCCGGCGAGAAAAGACGTTTTGCGTAACGGGCTTTATGCGCTGCGCTGGTACGCTCTGGCTCTGCTGATTATCCTGCTGGACCAGTATACCAAGGACGTGGCCAGCTCCTCCCTGGAATATGCGCGCCCGGTGCAGGTGTTCTCGTGGTTCAACCTGACCCTGCAGCACAATACGGGCGCTGCATTCAGCTTTCTCAGTGATGCTGGCGGCTGGCAGCGCTATTTTTTCAGTATAGTGGCGATTGTCATAAGCGCCGCCCTGGTGGTTTGGCTGTACCTGGCTCCCCGCAGCCAGTGGCTGTTGACCCTGGCGTTGGCAATGATCCTGGGCGGCGCCCTGGGCAACCTGTGGGACAGGCTGGCCCTTGGCTATGTCGTCGATTTTATTTCAGTTCACTATCGAGAGCATTATTTCCCCGCCTTCAATATCGCCGATTCGGCGATCACTGTCGGTGCGGCTTGTATGTTGATCGACAGTTTTCTTGCTGGCCGCGGTCAGCACAATCAGTAAGAGGTTAGTTATTGCAATGAGCGATGTCGATGTCCCCGTGAGCGAGGGTACCCGTGTCTACCTCAACTTTTGCGTCAGCCTGGAAGATGGGTCTGAGGTCGATACCAACTTCGGTGGGGATCCCGTGGACTTTGTGGTGGGCGACGGTAGCCTGTTGCCCGGCTTTGAACGCCTGTTGTTCGGGATGTCTGCCGGCCAGAGGCAGATGTTTACTGTTGCCCCCGAAAACGCCTTCGGCCAACCCAACGACAATAATGTGCAATACCTGCCGCGCGACCAGTTCGATGATGACATCGAACTTGAGATCGGCCTCGTCTTTTCCTTCGCCGACGCCGGTAGCGGAGAGTTGCCGGGTATGATTATCGCCTACGATGATGATGAGGTGACGGTGGATTTCAATCACCCACTGTCCGGGCGTACAATTCTGTTTGACGTTCTTGTACACCGGGTCGAACCGGCGGAGCTTCACTGATGGATATACACCTGGCTAACCCGCGTGGTTTTTGCGCTGGCGTTGATCGCGCAATCGATATCGTGAACCGGGCCCTGGACGTGTTCGGAGCACCCATTTATGTGCGTCACGAAGTGGTGCACAACAAGTTCGTGGTGGATGACCTGAGAGAACGCGGGGCCATTTTTGTCGACGAATTGCGGGAGGTCCCGGACGGCCGTATCGTTATTTTCAGCGCACACGGGGTGTCACAAGCGGTGCGCCAGGAGGCGGATGGACGGGGCCTGAAAGTGTTCGATGCCACCTGTCCGCTGGTCACGAAAGTGCATATGGAAGTGGCACGCTACAGCGCCGAGGGGCGCGAGTGCGTGTTGATTGGTCACCGTGGCCACCCCGAGGTCGAAGGCACCATGGGGCAGTATGACCACAGTAGCGGAGGCGGGATCTATCTCATAGAGGACGAAGAGCAGGCCGCGGTCCTGGAAGTCCGCGATCCAGGCAGGCTTTGCTATGTCACGCAGACCACCTTGTCCAAGGATGACACGGCCCGCATTATCGACGTGCTGCGCAAACGCTTTCCGCAGGCCCAGGGGCCGCGCAAAGACGATATCTGCTACGCAACCCAGAACCGCCAGGATGCGGTCAAGCAACTTGCCCGCGATTGCGACCTGGTACTGGTGGTGGGCTCCACCAACAGCTCCAATTCCAATCGCCTGCGCGAACTGGCCGAGCGCATGGGTGCACAGTCCCACCTGCTCGATGGCGCTGCCGACATCAAGCCCGAGTGGTTGCAAGGCAAATCCCGCATCGGCCTTACCGCGGGCGCTTCAGCGCCGGAAGTCCTGGTGCAGGAAGTGATAGCCGGTTTGCGCGCCCTGGGTGTCAGCGGTGCCATCGAGGTCGAGGGGCGCCCGGAAAACGTCACGTTCTCCCTGCCGCGCGAACTGCGTATCAAAGCCGTTAATCTGTAACCCCGCGCCGCCGCGGGCAACTGGTCGCGGCTCCCAAGGTGCGGCACCCGCAGCTTGCTCACCGCGCCCACGCTGGTTTTGTCATAGCGCGCGGGCGCTTGCCATCCATCCCTGGCGGGTGATCGAAGCGATCGCTGCGCGCCAGATGGCTTGTGTTCATTGCATGCAGCCGGGACATCCTATCGGGTCGATTTCGACCATATTCAGCCAACCGCTGGCGCCTTAGTTTGCCGGGTAATAACTTGTCCTCACTGGAGGTGAATTGTGGACGAGACCTTACCCTGGCCGAGAAGTCGTGGCCTCACACTGATCGAATTGTTGGTTACCCTGGTCGTTTTGAGCATCACCCTCACCGTGGGCGCTCCCGCTTTGCAGCGGCTGGTGCAGGGAAACCAGCTGCGTGCCGAGGCTGCTCGCCTGGTAAGCGCCCTTAACCTGGCCCGCAGCGAAGCGATCTTGCGTAATTCCCCGGTCAGCCTTTGTCCGGGCGACGCAGCCCCCGACACTGTTGCAACCTGTGACGGTGTGTTCGCCGACGGTTGGATTATATTCTCCAACCCTGACCGGGATGCTCGACTGGATGCGCATGCAGATGAATTTATTCGTTCATTTGCGGCGATTCCCGGTGGTTACAGCCTCAGCAATCGCAGCGGTACCCGCCCCCTCGCAGAGATAATCACCTACCTCCCGGATGGTTCATCCAGGCGCAATCGAACGCTGCTGCTGTGCGCGCCAGTGGGTACAACACTGAAGGGTATAGGCATTGTACTGAACAGGGTGGGTCGTGCCCGGGTCGAAAGAGGAGAGGGCACGTGCCCGTCGGTTGCAACGTAGGGCCTGCCCCAGCGGCGGGCGCCGGGTTGGTTGAGGTTGCGGTAGCACTGCTACTCATTTCCCTTGCGACCATTGGCCTTGCCGGGCTGCAGATTTCAGCCAAAGCCCTGGGACATGAAGCCATACAGCTCGATCGAGCCGTTGAACTGGCCAGCGGCCTGCTGGAGCGAATGCGCGTGAACCGGGGTGGTCTGCCCGCTTATGCCGATGCGTCGATCGCTATCGCCAGCGGCGAATCCCCGGGGAAACCGCCGGGAAATTGTGATCATCAGCCTTGTTCAGGCGCACAAATGAGTGCCTGGGATCTATGGACCTGGCGGCGGGCACTGGCCGGAGCGGGGCTGGTCAATGCCGCTGGCTGCGTTGCGATAGATAAACGCCTGGTCACCGTCCAGATTACCTGGGAGGGCAGGTACGCCCTTGCCGGGCCCGCTGCTGACAACGGCTGCGGAAGCGAACGCGTTGGTGAGGTACAGGGCCGACGCAGATCGGTTGGTTTTACTGCTTTTGTCGGTGAGTTTTAGACCGGTGGCGCAGCGCGAGGTTCACGGCGTGCCGCAGGTTGGCCTGACGCTGATCGAGTTGCTGTTGGCACTGCTTTTGGGTGCGGTTTTGTCTCTTGGCGTTACGCAGTTATTTGTGCGTGGCAAGATCAGTTATCTGCAGGATGAGGAGATGGCCCGGCTGCAAGAGAATGGCCGCTACGCTCTGCGCTACCTTACCCGCGAGATGAACATGGCGGGTTATCTGGCCAATGTACTGTGGGCAGGAAACGTGGCGTCTGCGCCCGGCGGAACAGCGTGTTTTGACCACCTGATAGATACTCGTCGGCCCATCGAGTTCTACAACGATGTCACCGAAAACGGCCCCCGGGAAACCGGGTTAAGTACGCTGCCGGATGATTGCCTGGCGCACGGCAGTTACGCAGCCGGGACTGATATGTTGCTGGTCAGGCGCACGCTGGATTCCCCTAGCGTAAGGCGCGGGAATGTTATTGCGCCGATGGACCCCAACACCATTTACCTGCGCAGCGAAACCTACCCCGCTTTGGTAAGCCTGGTAAAAGGCGGCGGAAGGGTGCTGCCGGCTGCGGACATTTGGGAGTACTTCCCGCAATTATTGTTCTTGCGCAACTATTCCATTGAGCGAAAAGACGGGGTTCCGGCATTGTGCCGCGTGCGCCTGGCCCCCCGGGGTAATCGGCTGGCACGCACTGAATGCCTGGTGGAAGGCATTGAGGATATGCAGTTCGAGTTCGGTATTGATGATGACGGTGATCAACAAGCGGACCGATTTGAGTCCGCGCCGTCGCCCCAGGATATGCACTCCGCCATGGTTGCGCATATTTTTTTACTGGTGCGCAGTATCCGCCCCATTCACGGATACAGCAATGACAAACATTACAGCCTGGGTAGCAAGCTGTTAGCGCCGGCTAACGACGGGTTTTATCGGCTGGTTGTGCAGACGTCGGTAATGCTCAGAAACTCACCCGCCTATAAACCATGAGTTCGAACGTGCACATCAAAGCGCAGGGCGGGGTCATACTGATCGTTGCCATGGTCATTCTACTGGTGATCGCTTTGCTGGTGACGACGATGTTTGAAAGCAACCTCATGCAGCAGCAGATGGCGGGCAATGCCAGGAAGAAAGCACATGCGCAACAGGCCGCAATGACGGTGGTCGACGCGCTGCTCGAACGCCGAGACCACTTTTCGCTGCGAGCGGCGCCGGGACAACGTCGCTGTTCGCAGGACGATGGGGCCGGGCACTGTGTAGGGACTGCGCTGGTTATCGATGAACAATACCTACCGGAGGCTGGTGCCTTGCGTTTCAGCATAGAGCGAAAAGGGCCATGGGAAATCGGCTTGCCCGTCATGTCGGAAGATAAAGCCAGCAGCGGCAGGCACTTCCGGGCGGCGCTGTTTGACGTGCAGGTGTCCTTTGTTGGTGGTCATGTCGATAGCGCAAGTGTCACCGTGCACCAGGGTGTGTTGATCAGGCGAGCGAGCGCAAATAACTGACAGGATTTAATAGCCATGGATTCGGCGAGGAACGTATGGTTGTGGGCAGCCCTGGCGGTATTGCTGACGGGACAGGCCCATGCGGACGATATCGACATTTATCTGGACAGCGCTGCCCCATCGAGCACTCTGACCCGGATAATGCTGGCACTGGATTTCAGGCGAGCGAATGACGCTGTCCTGTGCCAGGATGCTGCTTCCAATGACTGCCAGTCTGCATTCGGCGCGCGATTGCGCGGCGCGCTGGACCTGTTTGGGACGGTCGCTGACGAGCACGGTGTTCTTGGCGTTGAGCTCGGAGCCGACGGTGTACCGGATATTCATCAGCGGACTCCGCGTGAACCGGGGACCACGGTGGCTGAGCGCTATTGGCCGGGAGCGCGGGTTTACCGCCCCGATCTGTTGCGCGCCGCGCTCAGGGTCGTGTTGGGTGAGGCTAGCGCCCGGCTCGCTGCCAGTCCCTCGGCTCCAGGCCTGGAAGTCGGACTGATAATCCCGCACGCAAACACCTGTCCTGGCGCCGGACCGGCATACCTGCCCGACTACGGCCGTAGTCCGCCGTTAGCCTGCAGCCGGGGAGCCTATATATTGCAGGGCTTTATCGACGTCCGCGATCCAGGCCAATTGCAGGTTCTTTTTGAAAAGCTGGCTGCCGTGCCAGAGCCCGGCGTCAAAGCTGCCTGGATGAGGCAGCCCTGGCCTGGCCATCCCTACGCCATTCGCGATATCTACATGGAGCTATTTCGCTACCTGACGGGGCAGGCGGTGTTCAACGGCTTTCTGGGCGCAGACGACTACGGTAGCCGGATGTCCGGAAACCTTTACCACGATGGCGACGGTCCGATTATCAACGATGTGCTGTTGTCGCGCAGTGATGGCGTCCCGGGTTTGCCCCTGCTCTCGCCGGACATCGCTGCGATGGATGCGAACTCCTTCGACCTGGCGACCAATTCCCTGGGCAGAGCGCGTTACACCAGTCCGCTAAGGGCGACCGATCAGTGTGCCAAGTTGGTATTGATCAATGCCGTATTCGGGGACACTGCCAGCGCGCACGGTGATACCTCGACCGCCTTGGCGGCACCGCTCGCGGCCGGCGGCCTGATCCCCGGTAACGTACCCCTGGGTGCGCAAGGCGATATCGCCACCGTGGCCGCGCTCTACAGCGCGGACCTGGCCTCCGCTGCGTTCCCCGAAATGCCGGGTCTGGCGGGAAGGCAAAATGTGATCAGTTACTTTCTGGTGGAACAAGCGAGCAGCTTTTTCAACATGCTGGCTGAAGCAGGCGGCACTGGGCGCGCCAGGATGGTATCCGCGCCGCGAGGCATGTTGGAGAAATTTGAGGCCATCTTCAACGAAGTGCTGGCCCGCAGCACGACCCTGGTAGCGGCTGCGGTTCCCGCTCAGCCGGCAGAATCGGCAAGCCCGACAGGGGATATTTTTTATACCCTGTTCCAGGCAAGTCACAAACCGCGCTGGTCAGGTAACGTAAAGAAACTCAAACTTGTCGACGATACCGTTTATGACCCCACCTCCGACCAGATGTTGCCCACACAGATCGTTGCCGCCGCCCCCTTGAGCGAACCGCCCATTCACGCATTGTCCGATGTCGACGGGCGCATCCGCCGCGATGTGTTGACGTTCTGGACCGATCCCGAGGCTTCGGATGTGCAGGCTTACGATGCAGTTGCCGGCGAGTCGCCGGGTGTTGACGGCAGGTCGGTACAGCGCGGTGGTGCTGGACAGCGCATTCCGGGGTTTCTCGATAACGGTGTTGGCCAGCACAATGATGAAGCGGGTGCGCGCCAGTTGTATACCCAGGACCCCCGCGATGCGGGCTCACTGTTGCCGCTGGACGCAGATCCATCGTCTGTTGCCTTGCTGGGCCATTACCTTGACCCGCGCGGACTGATGACCGAACTCGATCGCGAGCGTCTGCTCAAGTGGATCCGTGGCCAGGACAGCTTTGACGAGGACGGCGACGCAAACCTCACGGAGTCCCGGGAATGGTTGATGGGCGATGTCCTGCATTCCCGGCCATTGATAATTAACTACGGTGCTCGCCCGGATAGCGGCTATAGCGCGGTGAACCCGGATGTACGACTGGTATATGGTGCTAATGATGGTCTGCTGCGTGTGCTCAGAAACACGCAGGCGGGTATGGCCGGGGTGGAATCGGGGCGCGAGGCCTGGGCTTTCCTGCCACTTGAACTGTTGTCAATGCAATTGCGCCTGGCGGAAAATTCAGTCCGCCCACAGGGCGTCGACGCAGGGCGACATCCCTATGGTATGGACAGTGAGGCAGTCGCCTATATAAGAGACCTTGACAGGGACGGCACCATCGAGGCTGAGGATGGTGATCGCGTGTGGGTGTATACGGGACAGCGCCGCGGAGGCCGCAATGTATTTGCCTTTGATATGACTGATCCGGATTCGCCCACTTTGAAGTGGAAGATCAGCCCTGCTACTGCGGGCTTCCAGCAATTGGCATTGACCTTCTCCACGCCACAGGTCACCCACCTGGATATTGGTGCAGGAACTCCCAGCCCCGTATTGATCTTTGCCGGGGGCTATAACGGGGGTTGGTCAGGTGCACTACGCACGGGCAAGGATGCAGGTAATAGCCCCGACATGACGGGCAACGCGATCTATGTGGTAGACGCCGCTAGTGGCGCATTGATCTGGCGCGCGGTGGGGCCCGCTGGGGGAGATGCGGCCGGCGGCGCCGGGCAAGTGTCTTTTAGTGAGGACATGATTCACAGTATCCCAGCGCCGCTCACCCTGGCCGATTCAGAGGGTAATGGCCTCGTTGATCGAGCTTATGTCGGCGACACCGGCGGCAATATATGGCGAGTAGACTTCACCGCGCAACAAGCGAACCAGCAGACGAACTCGACCCCGGTCTCGAATTGGTCGGTGACAAGGCTGGCTGCGCTGGGTGGTTCAGGTAGCGCCGACCGGCGCTTTTTCCACGCGGCGGATTTTGTCAGAACCCGGGACCAATACGGCGAGTATGTGGGGGTTGTGATTGCATCAGGCAATCGGGCTGCGCCGCGCGATGAATTGGCACGGAATTTTGTCTATCTGGTCAAGGATCGAGCGCCGCCCGCCCGTGCCGATACAGATAGCTTGAATCTGCCCGCCATCACGCACGAGCAGCTGGTGGACATCACGCAAACTTGCCTCTCCGGAGCGGAGCCAGCGTGTGCCGCAGCCGACCTGGCCGCAGGCTGGAAACTGCAGTTGCAGGCCGCAGGAGAGAAGGGCCTGTCCAGCCCGCTGGTCAATAACGGTGTCATCCTGTTCAGCACTTACCTGCCTCGATTGCCGGAAGCGCCTGACAGTTGCGTCCCAACGGTGGGTAGCAGTCGCCTCTACTCGGTCAACCTGGCCAATGGCTCTGCGCGCGCGCTTGCACAGTCGAAGGTAGGGCAAGTTGTGGTAGATGAGCGTTATGTGCCGCTGGGACCCGGGTTGCAGGGGGATGTCATACCCTACGCTGACAAGGTCCTGATTCCCGGTAGCGGCGTGGATGGCCCGGTGCCGCATGCTGTTCCCGGGCAAACTCGCTGGCGTGTCTATTGGCGCGAGAGCGGCATCGATGCCCTCTAGAAGAAGTAACGGGTTCACCTTGGTTGAGATGCTGGTGGTGCTGGTCATTGCCGGAATCATTTTTCTTACCGCGCTGCCCGGCTATCGCCATGTGCGTATCAAGAGCCAGCGAACGATTGGCAAGGCTGTGCTGTACGATGTGATGTCGAGACAGACACAGTATCTGATCAACTACGGGCATCACACGACAGACCTGCGTCGGCTGGGCTTACCCGCAGACTATTATGTCGATTCGCAGGGACGGCACAGCGACCCCGGGCAGGCTATCTACGCAATCGCACTGCGATTTGAGGACGATCGATTCCATGGGGTGAGTGCTGTGCCGCAGAATCTGCAGCGCGCCGATGCACAATGCCTCACTTTGACGCTCCATGCGGACGGAGGCAGGTCTGTATCGGGTTCCCTGAGCGC
>Ga0316189_10005461_pt1 | contig 12192 bp, 9 predicted proteins | sample LowCovwburrow_MG_FD_204930 | JGI IMG/M metagenome (GOLD analysis project Ga0316189, IMG submission 204930) | Coastal sediment microbial communities from Maine, United States - Lowes Cove worm burrow | ecosystem: Environmental > Aquatic > Marine > Coastal > Sediment | place: USA: Maine... | reverse complement strand
ATCTGTTAGCTACAGCTATTCAGGATTACCAGTTTCAGGATTTCGATGAAGCCGAGACAAAATTCAGATCTGTCATTGAACACGCTCCCGGCAATATCTCAGCCCACTACTATCTGGGTGTTATATTAACCCAGAAGGGAAAATTCAGTGAGGCAGTTAAACACCTCGAACAGGTTGCTAATGCTTCTGTAGACGTCGAAGGCATTGATGAAGCGCTGATACAGGCCTATCAGGGTGCCAATCAATTTAATAAATCTCTGGCGCTGAACAAAAAACTTCACGAATCAAACCCTGAAAATGATGCCTATGCATTTCAGTATGCCTCAAACCTGCAAAAAACAGGCGCTAACGGACAGGCAAAAGAGATTTACAACCAGCTTATCAGCAAGGAGGGTAGTTATGCCGGGCCAGCCCATTATCAGATGGGTGAAATGCTTTATAACGAAAAATCATACATTGCTGCGGTCAAGGAGTTTGAATCTATTGACCCTGATTCTGCATATGGAGATGCTGGCAAGGCTTACATCAAGGCGCTGCAGCCACTTACCCGCCCTCTCAGTGCATACGTCTCGGCTGAATACTTTTATAATGACAACGTAAATGCCGGAGGAGCACAGTTAACCGGTACAACAACCACTGGTAAAATTGGCAGCCAGGGCTTGACACTCATTGGTGTTCTGAACACCCGGCCATTTGAAATCAGCAGTCACTTCAAGTTCAAGATTGGCTATCTCTACTATGGAATTCTCCACTCTCAGAGTAATGGTGCTAGAGAAAATGATTTTATTGGTCACTTTATCAATCCTGAAATAAGTTTTCACCCAAACCAGAATATGGATTTCAAACTCAAGGGAGACATTCAGTTCTTTAACTTCGGACATCAGACGTTAGGTGACAATTATGGAGCCACCTTCACAGCAACCCGTTATCTGGAATCACAACAGGGCTCAGCCAATCTTCATGTCGCCTATCTGGAAAAAAACTATACGGACAGTTTTACCAGTGGCGGTACAACACAATCGTTGACCTATCTGGATGCAAATAGCTGGAGCTTTGGTGCTGGTGGCACCTACTCCGGCAAAGAGTGGCCTGCCAGCCTGACGCTGGATTACACATTCACAGATGAAAAAACCACGAATGGCACAGTTAAAGCTCAAGAGAGCAACTATAACGACCATGCAATTCGTGCTGATGTCTCGCTTCCAATGCCAGGCTCTTTATCAACAATATCCCTATTAGGTAATGTGAGTTATTCTAAAAAAACATATGACAGTATAACAGCCACAAGACAGGCTTATACCGATGTGGCATCAGGAACAAAAGTAGATGTGGATATGACTGTCTGGGGTCTGAAATTACAAGCGCAACTATGGGATGAGTTTGGACTGACTGGCTCATTGGGCTATGAACAGACAAAAAGCAGTTCCAACACCTCTTCGCTCAGTTATAAATCCAAAAAGTACTTCGGACAATTATCCGCAGCCTATTGATCATCTATCTAAATGATTCGTGGAACGGCTGCGCATGATTGCCCGGACACGTCGAAGATTCTGATGCGCCATCTGAAAATCCGGAAGAATTGTGATGGCCTTTATGAACGCCGCTTCTGCTTCTGAATACCTTCCACTCAGCATATAGGCAGCACCCATCAGATTAAGAGCTGGCGGATTGTACGGATAAATCCTCTCAAAATGTTTCAGGTATTCTATACAATCCGTGTAACGTTTCTGTTGATAAGCCGATTGAGCCTTGCCAAATACTGCCCGAAAATTATAGGCATCCCATGCATAGGCACGATCATAATAGGCCGCTGCAACAGGAAGCTGTCGCATATGTACTGTCGCCTGGCCAACATTCCACTCAGACAGAAGCCAACGTGCCGGCCAAACAGAAAAGAAGACCATGGTTAACAAAAGGGTGATAGCAACACCTCTATTCCACGGAATCGAATAAAGCTTTATGACTCCACTGCCCGTCCATACATGCCCCCACCAACTACCTCCCAGTAATGCAAAAACAAACATACTCGCCGGATTGAAAAAAACGTGGTTAAACATGGCATCAAAAATTACAGCGCTAACAGCTACCACACCTGCTGCACACCAACCATCCCACCTTCGCCAAAGGCTTCGCACAAGCCGGTACCAGAAAAAACCAAACAGCCCCAAAAAAACAAGAGCCGCTGGAATGCCATTTTGGGTAGCCAGTTGAAGTACTATATTGTGTGGATTGGTAGTAAATGTCTGCGCCCCACTCAACGCATCACGAAAATCGGGAAATCGGTTGCTATATCCTGGGTATATCCACGCAAAATTACCTGTCCCTTGCCCCAACAGCGGCGCATCCAGAGCCATCGCAGTTGCAGATGCAAATATAGGTGTTCTATCACCCAGCCAAGAACTTAAAGAGAGCCAGAAAGAAGCAAGTGGTGGCTGCTCCACACCTTTGGTTAACACCTTGCTTTCAAAACCACCTTGGACTGCACCAGACACCCTAGCCAGATCCCTGTAGTGATATGGAAGCGAGTGGTAAATGATCAAAGAGGAAAATAGTGCAGTTCCGACCCATAGAAGCGGCACAAGCCATAGCTCTTTTTGTCGGAGAGCACCCCTCCACTCTTTCCCATACTTTAACAAAAAAGGAATAAGTACGAGCAGGCCGATAACCACCCCTCCCAGAGCACCCCGGCTTGAAGCTACCAGCAGAACAGCGGCTACAGTTGCAACTGAAACCCAATTCAAAACCTTTAGTGCTGGCTCACTTCGAACTGCCAACATCCAAATCAACATTGGCAGCAACACAATCAATACATCACCCGTAAAATTAACATGCCCTATGGGTGAGAAAAGAACGCTTATATTATATCCCGGCTTGCCATAATCGAGCGCATAGCTCCACCAGTAGCGCACTGAAAAAACAAAAACACCAATTGAAATGCTCCAACTCAACGCATCTAGCCATCCCCTCTGATGGCGCATGGCCCATAGTGAGACTAACCAGACAACACCGCAGAGAAGCCAGAAATGAAAACGAATAGCTCCTTCAACCATGTTAGGTCCGATAAAAACACCTGCGCCTAACAACAAAAAAAACATAAGCAAAAAGATTCCTGGCAGTGAAAAACCAATCTTTAACGGTTGGTGTCTCTGCCAACATCCCCAGAAACCGGCTATTCCCATCCAGACACCATAAAAAACCAACACTGCCCATTTGGGCTCTTCATTAGGCCCAACAAACGGAAAAATTCGGAGATTGATCATCAAGGGGAACAACAACAAAGGTATGATTACCAGATGCCAGTCTGATAATAGTGTTATTATTTTTTCGCTAACGTTGGGAGCGGATCTTTTCATGTTTTTTTGCCATAACATGTACGCCCCCTGAATCCAACTGGCTCATACATGCAGAATGTTTATCCATTTTCCACCATGCTTGACTTTAAGCCGACGTTTTACAGATAAGCCCAAGTACTTTTCACATGCAAGATTTGGAGAGAAAACAACCATTCTCCAACCACTGAAATCTTTTTCATAGACCTTTCCCAGCGCGGCATAGAGAGCATAAACATTGGCATCAATTCGCTGTCCGTAAGGGGGGTTGCAGATAATCAAACCGGAATGGATACCTTCAGGATTACTCAGCTCTTTTACATCCTTCTTCTCCAGATGTATTAACTTTTTAACCCCTGCCCTGTCTGCATTCCTTGCAGCTATTTCAACAGCATTTGAATTAATGTCGGATGCATAAATTGGAAGCAGGGTAACATCATGTTTCATCATCTTCTGAGTGCGATCTAGAACACGCTCCCAGCCTTTTTGCTTTAGTTGTGGCCATACAAGAAAAGGGAATTTATGAGTCACACCGGGAGCCTGCTTAATCCCCATCATTGCAGCCTCAACAGCAAAAGTTCCAGAGCCACACATCGGAATCATCAACGTCTCTTCCGGCGTCCACTCCATCCACTGTAAAACTCCCGCTGCAAACGTTTCCCTAACCGGAGCCTTCCCACTCTCAAGCCTGTAACCACGGCGATCAAGACGCTCACCAGATGTATCAATACTTAACAGACAACGATTGTTCTCAATACGTATAAAGACCTGCTGTCCGGCATCCTCGGACGCTCCTGAAAAACCTGACTTCTTAATCGCCTCACATATCTCATTCTCGATTTTTGTCGTGTGCATCAACTTTGAGGCATGACAATTTGCATGAACATTGATTTTACTCTCACTGTTCAGGAATTGTTCCCATGCCACCTTTTCGGCCTTTTGTCTAAGCTCACTTAGTGACATTGCAGTAAATCGTTTTAATCGAAGTAGCACACGCGTAATAGAGCGGCTCCTGAGATTGACTCTAAACATCGTCTCCATCGTTCCTGCAAAATGCACACCACCACTGTCCAGCCTGATTTCATGGGCTGCAAGTGTCTCGAGCTCTTTGGCAGCCGTGGTTTCAAGGCCGGGAATAACAATTGCATAAAAGTGGTGTGGATATGACATGTGCCAATGTTATGCGAATTGTGACCACTTCACACCCTATGCTTGCCGGAGCCATCACCATCTCATAGTGTTGTTCAACATTTGGCTCTGTTTCAACAGATTTCCCTAAACCCCCTTAGGGAAGAGTTCGCTGGAATCGAGTTATATATTTCACAAGGGCAAGCCCTAAAAGGATCAACATGTCGTTTTCACTTGAACCCATGAACATCTCAGGTAAAGAAGTATTACCACTTATTGAAGGCGGCAAAGGCGTAGCAGTATCCAACGGCGAAACGACTGGTGCCTGGGCTGCAGCCGGTGGTGTCGGAACATTTTCTGCAGTAAATGCCGACAGTATTGATAAAGACGGCAATATTGTTCGCACCGTTTATCACGGTAAAAGCAGGATTGCCCGTTTCTCAGAGTTGGTTACACAGGGTATTGCCGGCGGTATCGCTCAGGCAAAAGTTGCACATGAGGTTTCCGGTGGAAATGGCCGCATTCATATGAATGTGCTCTGGGAGATGGGTGGAGCTGAACAAGTTCTGGAAGGCGTACTTGATGGCGCTAAAGGCCTGATACACGGTGTCACCTGTGGTGCAGGCATGCCGTTCAAACTGGCTCCCTTGGCTGCAAAACATAAGGTTCACTACTACCCGATTATTTCATCCGCACGTGCATTCAGAGCTCTTTGGTTACGCTCTTATCGCAAAACCCCCGAGTGGCTGGGTGGTGTCGTTTATGAAGATCCATGGCTTGCAGGTGGCCACAATGGCCTTTCTAACTCTGAAGACCCTGAAAAGCCTCAAGATCCATACCCACGTGTTGCAGAACTACGTAAAACCATGAACGGCTTTGGACTCGAAAACACTCCAATTGTCATGGCCGGTGGTGTCTGGTTCCTTCGTGAATGGAGCAACTGGATTGACAACCCTGAAATTGGCCCTATCACATTCCAGTATGGAACACGTCCGATGCTAACGCAGGAGAGCCCGATCTCCGATGCCTGGAAACAACGACTTCTTCAACTGAAGGATGGCGATATTAAGCTGAACAAATTTTCCCCAACCGGGTTTTACTCCTCGGCAGTCTACAACAGCTTTCTGCATGAACTTTATGATCGCTCAGATCGTGAAATTGCATATATGGATCATGCGGCAGAAGATCATACGGAACCGTTCATTTTCGGTGTGCGCAACAGAGAAGTTTTTGTTACCAAATACGCCAAAAAAAGTGCTGACGGGTGGATTAAAGAAGGTTTTGGCAAACCTCTGCAAACACCTGACTCAACACTCGTTTTTGTCACCCCTGAAAAGGCAAAAGAGATTCGCCAGGATCAACTGGACTGTATGGGATGCCTCTCGCAATGTTCATTCTCCAACTGGGCTGCCAATGAACAGGGAACAACAGGGCGAAAGGCTGATCCAAGAAGCTTTTGCATTCAGAAAGCGCTTCAGGAAATTGCCCATGAAGGTGATCCTGATTCGCACCTGATGTTTGCCGGACATGCAGCCTACCGTTTCGCTGAAGATCCTTTTTATGCCAATGGATATATTCCAACGGTGAAAGAGCTGGTTGAGCGGATCGCTACAGGCGACTAATCCAAATCCATTCTTCTGTAGTAAATGGCCGCTTACGGCCAAAGGCGGGTATTTAACAGATATGGGGTTCTATTTACTGTCTTTGAGTATATCTAACGCCATCTGAGCCACCTTCTCGGATGGGTCATGCTCACCAAAACGATTGCGAAGCTCTGCAAAAGCATTCTGCTGTTTCCTGCGCGTACTCTTATCACTGACCAGCTGGCGAAGCTCAGCAAGAATACGATCAACAGTTACATTCTCCTGAATAAGTTCCGGCATCACAGGACGGTCATCCAATACGATATTGGCAAGCCCTGCACAGGTCGTCTGTACCAGCTTACGAGCCAGAAAGACCATGGTTGGTGTGTTTCGGTAGACCAGTACACTCGGCACATTCCACAAAGCAAGTTCCAGTGTAGCCGTGCCTGAAACGGCCACCGCAACATCAGCCCGCATGGCGTATTTCTCTTCGTCACGATTAATCACTTGAAGCCCTGCATCAATCAGCGGCTGAAGTTTTTCATCGGAGATGCCGGGAGCTCGTGTAGTTACCCCGGCAACCTCTGGAAACTCTTTTTTCAGCGCCAGGTAACTCTCAGCCAGAATATCCGCGTGCCGATCCAGCTCTCCGGGACGGGAACCGGGAAGAAAAGCAACCAACTGTGTTTCCTGACTGATTCCGAGACGCTGCTTAAGTTCAGAGGCGCTCCACCCCATCTGCGATGAAGCCACACTGGGATTGCCAACATACTCGGCATCAATTCCATGCTTTGCGAACCACTTCGGTTCAAATGGAAGAATTGATGCCAACCGATCCTGAGCCTCAGCCAGTTTTTTAACCCGCCATGCACCCCACGCCCAAAGCTTGGGAGCAATGTAGTAGAGCACAGGAATACCCATCTTTCTCAACACCTTGCCAAGACGCATGTGAAAGCCTGGAAAATCAACCAAAATCACCAGACTTGGACGATTCTCCTCACACCAGTTAACAACTCGCTTCTTTACCCTGCTAATGCGTGGTAACGCCTTGATCACATCACCAATACCCATCACATTAAGTTCATCCATTTCAGCAACGGGGAGGCACCCCTCCTGCTGCATACCAGGGCCTGCAATACCGTAAACATCTATCTTCTCATGAGATTTCAAGGCACGTATAAGTGCCGAAGCGTGAAAATCACCCGAAGGTTCGCCGACAGAGATAAAAACCTTCACCGTCAGTCCAATCTAACTCTTCTCAATTTCGTTGGCCGAAACACCATAGACAGTGATGCCGTACTCATCTGCCAGCGGCGCTATTTTTCGGCGCTCCAATAGAAGAGTAGCTCCGGCTTCAATCGCAACCCCCTTACAGCCTGCCCGATGCATTACTTCCAGCGTATCAGGGCCAATAGCAGGCACATCAAAGCGCAAATCCTGATTAGGTTTAGCAACCTTCACGACCACCGCATTTCCGCTACCAAGCTCTCCGCCGCGCTTGATTGACTCATCAGTTCCTTCAATGGCTTCAACGGCAAGCACCGCCTGATCCTGGACTATTACAGTCTGCCCAATATCCAATCCTGCAATACCTTTGGCTTGCATAAAGCCAAACTTCATATCGGCGACCATCTTTTTACCAATCTTTGGCCCAAAGAGCTGCCCTTGAGAAGCAATCATGTCGCCTGCATGCGCCACCTGAGAAAGCACCGTAATCCCGGCGTCAGCAAGAATATTGGTCACACCTATCATTATGGAGTCATCTTTACGGTCAGGGAGTTTAAGCAAGCCTTTTAAGGCAACAAAATCGGGCCGGAAGTTTCTAAAAAGGAGTAGTTTACGAACCTTGCCGGCCATCACTACTTCAGTGACTCCGGCATGCTTAAAGGCCTTTATCATGCCTCCAACCTGTCCAACATGGAGCCATTGGGTTGAAGCTGCAAGTGATTCGATTTCAGGCGAAGTCTCTTCTCTTACCGCTACAACATGAACCTCATATCCAAGCCTGTTGAACTCTTCAGCCATCTCAAGAGGAAATGAACCGTAACCGGCAATAAGGCCAATCTTAGGGGAATCAGGCATGACAAAGGTTAGCAGCTGCTATTGCGAACCATCCCGACGGTGAGTTGTCATACCACGCTCGCCAGTGCGAACAAACTCAATCAGATGGATCGCATCAACGTCATCACCTGCTATGGATTCAGCCTCACTCATTCGCGAATCCATCTTGCCACTACCCTGAAGTAGAATGCGATAAATTTCCTTCAGCATCCTGATACGTTCATTACTAAAACCGTGTCTTTTCAAACCTACCACATTAAGCCCAGCCAGTCCGGGACGATAACCACCGGCGGTAAGGCAGTATGGAGGTATATCTTTAACAACGCCGCTCATTCCACCAATCATCGAGTAACGGCCAATACGGATAAATTGATGTACGGCAGACATACCACCAACAATTGCTCCATCATCAACCTTAACATGACCAGCAAGCGTCACAGCATTTGCCATAACAATCCCGCTGCCAAGAAGACAGTCGTGAGCAACATGGGAATAAGCCATCAGAAGATTATTATCACCAACCCGGGTCAACATACCGCCACCTTCGGTGCCAGGATTAATGGTTACATTTTCCCTGATCGTATTGCCACTGCCAATAACAACTTCAGAAGGTTCGCCATGGTACTTCAAATCCTGAGGCTCGTGTCCAATACTCGTAAATGGAAAAATCCTGTTGTCTGATCCGATAGTTGTATGCCCTGAAATCACCACATGAGAGATAAACTTGCATCCACTTCCTATTTTTACATGCCCATCAACAATGCAATAAGGACCAATCTCCACATCTTTGCCAATCTCGGCGCGATCTGAAACTACGGCTGTAGAATGAATCATCTCAGACACTATGTCTCTTTAGGCATCAGAGTTGCCATCAACGTTCCCTCACATACAAGTGAACCATCCACAAAAGCTTCGCCTTTAAATCGCCACATATGTCCCCTTCGACGAAGACAGGTCAGTTCAAACACCAGCTGATCACCCGGTCGTACCGGCTTACGAAAGCGGACACCATCAATACCGGTAAAGAACACCAGAAACTCCTGATCTTTTGGCGCCGACTGAAATGCCAGTATGCCTCCGACCTGGGCCATCGCTTCCACAATCAAAACGCCAGGCATAACCGGGAATTCAGGAAAATGCCCCATGAAATGAGGTTCATTTGCAGTTACATTCTTAATTGCTTTAATCGACTCTTCAGGGGTGAAATCAAGCACCCGATCCACTAAAAGAAACGGATAACGATGTGGAAGAAAAGAAATTATTTCATCAATATTCAACGTAGGCATCACTTTCTCTCAATAACAAATTATTTACTTTTTTCTAATCTGGTTCCAAATTTCGGGCAGCCTGGCTGTTAACGCAGATACCTTCAGCCATGTACGGTGAGGCATTGCAGGCATCCCGGCATAGGTGCCGCCAGCCTCAAGGTTGCCCATCACGCCGCTCTTTGCCGCAAGTTTAACACCATCACCAATCTTAACATGACCAGCAATACCAACCTGCCCACCAATCTGACAGCCTGAACCAATGATTGTTGAGCCTGATATACCAACCTGACTGGCCATAATGCTGTACGGACCAACTTCAACGTTGTGACCAAGCTGAATCAGATTGTCCAGCTTCACCCCACGTCGTACAATTGTGTCACCTAGCGCACCACGATCAATACTGCTATTGGCCCCGATCTCCACATCATCTTCAAGCACAACGCGACCAGTCTGAGGGATTTTCAGATGCTCTTTACCACTCCATGCATATCCAAAACCGTCTGAACCGATAACCGCGCCAGACTGAAGGATAACTCTATCACCTAACAGAGATTCATGACTTATAACTGCACGACAATGGATAATGCAGCAGCGGCCAATAGAAGATCCTCTTTCAATCACAGAGCCTGCATGAATGATAGTCCCGGAACCTACTGTTACATCCTGTTCAATAACCACGAGGGGTCCCACATCAACATCATCCGCCAACGAAGCAGTTGGATCAATCACTGCTGTGGGGTGGCGTTTCCCAGATGGAGTTGGGGATGGATGGAAATATCGTTGCAACTGAGCAAATGCCAAATATGGATCGGCAACTTTTATAAGCCCCTTCTCTTTGAACTGGTCATCGGGGAAGTCTGAGGCAACCAGAATTACACCCGCACTGCACTCATACAAGTCGTTCCTGTATTTCATATTAGCAAGAAAAGAGGCTTCGCTCTTAGTCGCATTCTGAAGTGTATTTACACTCTCAATTTCAACCGATAAATCGCCACCATAAACCTGTCCATTCAGCAGCTCGGCCAACTCTTTTATATTCAAAACAGATTGTTCTTAGTAACTTCTCATTTATCCAGAAGTTTGGTTATTTCGGCAGTCACATCTCCTGCTGGAGAAGAATAGAGCAGTTGGGCTTTAGAAAAAATAATGTCATATCCGGCTTTTTTTCCATACGCAGTCAGGGCATTCTTAAACTTCAATCCTTGAGCAGCCTGCAACTTGTTTCTTTCTGTAGCGATCTCTTCCTGAGCATCCTGCTGTTTACGGGAGTAAAGTTTTCTGAGATCTTTAATTTCCGACTGTTTCTGTAAAAGCCGCTCAGGAGACATTGCCATCGTCTGACCGAGCATATCTTTTTCCGACTGCTCAATTTTTGACTGCAGAGCATCTAGCTCCTTCTGTTTCTTTGTTGCTATTGATTTAAGCCGGTTTAATCCCATTTGGTACGCCTTGGTATTTTCAAACGCGCTCTTCACATCAACAAAACCGATTTTCATATCGGCCGCATTAGCCAATCCTGCTGGTAAGAGCCCAACAGCTAAAACAACGCCAACTAGCGATTTCATCATCATATCAACTCCTAAAACAAACAACTAATTTTAAAAACCTATGCCCAGTCCAAACTCAAAGTTTCTCTCCAGGTCTCCCGCCACCTTCTTGATAGGAAAGCCCCAAACCATTGATAGTGGACCCACCGGCGACATCCATTCAATCCCCACGCCCACAGAGGAGCGTATTCTTGATGTAGAGAACTTTTCACTCACGTTTAATGATAGCGCTCCAACAGAAGTGCTTACACTGCCCCAAGTTGAGCCAGCATCAAGAAAAAATACGCCCCGAAAACCTGCTGTCTCCATATATGGCATTGGAAAAAACAGGTCCAGAGATGCTCTAGCCATCTTATCGCCACCAATAACATCTCCTGTGATCGGATCTCGTATTGATACACCATATGAATCAAACCCGCGAAGAGTGCCTATCCCACCTAAGGAGTACCGACGATAAATTGGCAACCCTTTATCCCCAAAGCCTTTAATGATACTAGCTGTAAATGTCGGACTGAAAATAAATCCTTCGCCCAACGAAAAGTAACTGCGAGTTGATGCCGTTAGCTCTACAAATTTACTGTTTCCACCAAGTCCAGCAACCGTCAAACCCAGAGATTCCTGATGCCCTTCTGTAGGTGCAACCGCTCTATCAAGAGAATCCCACGTGATAGACTGAGCAACTTCACCTGTTGTCTGAACCCCCGCTTGGGACAATAAAATCAAACTCGCACTAGCTGGAATATCGGAAAGCTTGGACCGATTATACTGATATCCAATAGCGTAGGTTAGTTTTTCTGCTATAGGAAAAGCAAAATTCACTCCACCACCGTAACTATCCTGTTTATAAGAAACTATATCGTTTAGTTTCGTTTGGGTTTTAAACATACTTAGAGATGCATAGACTTCAGAATCTAGGAAATATGGATCGGCCAGGTTCACATTAAAGTTCTGAGTTGATGCGCCCAAGTCTGCGCTCAGATTGGTCCTATACCCTTTACCCAGAAAGTTACGCTCCTCAACAGCAGCTGTAAGAAAAACCTTTTCAAGCTGAGAGTATCCGGCACCCAATGAAAAGCTGCCCGTTTTATCTTCTTCAAGGTTGATATTCATCTGCACCAGATCATCAGCTTCACTTTTTTCAAGATTAACACGCACATCTTTGTATAGCTGCGCATTTTTCAATCGCTCTTTGCTTCGTCTGACTCTGCTGGCCGAGTAACGTGAACCTTCAATCTGTCGAAGCTCTCTACGAACTACCGGATCTTCTGTTTTCTCA
>Ga0316189_10005459_pt1 | contig 12193 bp, 9 predicted proteins | sample LowCovwburrow_MG_FD_204930 | JGI IMG/M metagenome (GOLD analysis project Ga0316189, IMG submission 204930) | Coastal sediment microbial communities from Maine, United States - Lowes Cove worm burrow | ecosystem: Environmental > Aquatic > Marine > Coastal > Sediment | place: USA: Maine... | reverse complement strand
GGAGCTGAAGGGCCGTCCCGGGATCTCGGCAAAGTTTGTCGCCAGTGAACATATCGAAGAGATCCTTGCTGGCCTGCAAAAGTATCCTGATCGGGATCTGTTTCTGACCACGCTCGGTGGGGTACACAGCCACAACGGTGGGTCCCTGTCGCTGCGTGAAACCATCCGGCAGCTCGTTGCTGTCAGCCCAAGGGTGGTGATCAGCATGGAGGACGTCTACCTGTTCGAGGGCGTGCTCGGTGGTTATGTGACCAGCGGTGCCCGCCAGGGCGCGGCAGCAGCGGAACTTGTCCAGGGTTTTCTTGCCGGGGAGGGTTTGCTGCCACCAGTCACCAGGAGCCCCAACGGCTATCTGTTTGACGCACGTGAGCTGATTGCCAGCGGCCTGCTTCTACCGCCGGAAATCATGCGCAACGCCACGCTGCTGAACCAGCCGCCATCGTTCTACCAGCGTTACCGCGAATGGTTGCTTGGTGCGGTGGTATTGCTGGTCGGGCTGTTGGTGTCTTCGCTGACCGCGTTCTTGTTTGTTTTGTCGCGCAAGAACCGCCTGATCGAACAGCGCTCAGCGGCATTTGCTGAGCAGGCGGCGATCGCGTTGCGGGCAAAGGATCGGGTCAACGAGGCGCAGCGGCTCGCCCGCCAGGGCAGCTGGACTTGGAATATCGCGACGGGTGAGTTTGCGGTGTCCGAGGGCCTGGGACATCTGTGCGAAGTGCAGTCAATCGATTGTGGCTGCACCGTCGATGCTTTCCTGGACCGCATGCCCGAGGAAGATGCAAAGAATTTCTCAGTGGTCACTGGCGGGGTATGTGCGACAGGGGAAGCGGCGGAATTCACTCACCATCTTTGTATTGGCAATGGCGACGTCAAGACCGTACGTGAGACGGTGAGGGCGATCGTCAATGCCAGTGGTCGACCCGAGCGCCTGATCGGCACCGTCCAGGATGTGACCGAACAGCACCTTACGGAGAACCGTCTGCGCGAAAGTGAGGACAAATACCGTCGCCTGTTCGAACTTTCCGAAGACCCGATGTGGCTGATCATTCACCATGAGTTCGTCATGGCAAACCAGGCGGCCAGCCGTATGTTGGGATACGAGACCGTGGCCGAAATGCTCGACAAGCATCCCTCGAAATTGTCCCCTGAGCTACAGCCGGACGGGCGCTCATCGAAAGCAAAGGCCGACGAGTTTATGGAGACCGCCTACGCGTCCGGCTATTCCCGTTTTGAATGGATGCACAAGAAGAAAGATGGTTCGGTCTTCCCGGTTGAGGTTTCGCTGACCAAGGTCCCTTACGAGGGTCGCGAGGCCTTGTTCTGCATCTGGCGGGATATCACGGAGATCAAGTCCGTGCAAAAGGCGCTGGAGGAAAAGACTATCTATCTCCACGGCATGTTGAGCGCGTCCGAGAAGATCGCCATTGTCGCTACCGATTCCGAAGGCCTTATCCGCTACTACAATTCAGCCGCCGAGAAGATCTTTGGCATCCCGGCCAGCAAGGCCCTGGGTGTGAATCTGCGCAGGATCCATCATGCACAGGGCGTGGACGAGGATAAGAACCGGTTTGGCATGGAGATGGCCAAGGAGCAGGGCGAGTACAGCTTCATCATGGAAATGCCGGGCCAGGACGGTGTCCATTTCATCGACTCGCGCGTTTCTCCGATCTTCCGCGACAATGACGAATTTGCCGGCTATATGCTGATGTGCGAAGACGTGACAGAACAGCGTCGTGCGGCGGAACTGATCGAATACCAGGCCAGTTATGATTCGCTGACCGACCTGCCGAACCGGCGTTTGTTTGTCGATCGCCTGAACCAGTCACTTGCCCATGCCCGGCGCCACGGTCATCAGGGTGCGGTGCTGTTTTTTGATCTCGACAATTTCAAGAATATCAATGACTCACTTGGGCACCCGGTGGGTGATGAGCTGTTGCGCCTTGTCGCCATGCGCATCATGACCTCGGTACGTGACGAGGACACGGTTGCAAGACTGGGCGGTGACGAATTCGTGGTACTGCTTCCCGAACTCTCGAAGGATGCAGAGGAGGCGATGACCGATGTGCAGCTGCTGGCCGAGAAGATGCGGCGCGAACTGGGCACGCCGTATCGGATAGACCTGCATGAGTTGCATGTGACCCCGAGCATCGGCATCGCTCTATTTCCCTGCGACGATGAGAGTCCGGATGACATTCTGCGGCAGGCCGACACCGCGATGTATCGAGCCAAGGAATCAGGGCGTGATGCGGTCCGGTTCTTCCTGCCGAGCATGCAGCATGCAGCCGACGAACGCTTGAAGACTCTCAATGAACTACGGCGTGCCTTGCCGCGTTCCGAATTCCGTCTTTTCTACCAGCCCCAGTTCGACGCCGAGCGCAGGCTCTACGGCGCCGAAGCCCTTTTGCGTTGGCAACACCCCGAACGCGGCCTGGTGATGCCTGGCGAGTTTATCGGTCTGGCCGAGGAAAGCGGACTGATCGCAGAGATCGGCGACTGGGCTCTGCACCAGGCGCTTACGCAGCTTCGACTCTGGCAGCAAAGCACGCATGAATTCTGTCCGGGGCGAGTGGCAGTCAATGTCAGCGCCCTGCAGTTTCGCCAGAGTGATTTTGTACATAAGGTGGAAAGGGCGCTCGGTGATACCGGTGCGTCGCCCTCCAGCCTGACGCTGGAAATGACCGAGAGCATCCTGCTGGAAGACTTCGACGAGACGGTCGAGAAGATCCAGGCGCTTAAACGGCTCGGGGTGCGTTTCGCCCTGGACGACTTCGGGACCGGTTATTCGTCACTTGCCTACCTCAAACGCCTGCCGGTCGATGAGCTCAAGATCGACCGCTCTTTTGTGCGAGATGTCATCGATGATGCAAACGATGCTGCCCTGGTCGATACCATCATGACCATGGCCCGCCATATTGGCCTGGAAGTCGTCGCCGAAGGGGTGGAGACAGCCGAGGTGATGGCTTTTCTAAGTGAGCACGGATGCCCGGTATTTCAGGGGTACTATTTTGGCCGACCGTGTTCGGCAGATGAGTTTTTCGAAAGTTTCCTGGGTGGCCAGTCGCAGACGGCCCCCTTCAAAAGGCCGACACCGCTCGCCAGCTAGGCCAGCAACCGCCTCTACCACCCCCTGTTCAACTTCCCTTGTGGGTGCCGCCCGTCTCTGGCGCCAGCCCTGGTCCGCTCAAGTAGGGGCTTTGCGCCTGTATAGCATGGAAGGAATCTGCTATTTTTCACGGCACACGAAACCCCAAGGAATCTCTGAATAAGCCCGGGCCGAAGAGATCGGTGATGAGAATTTGTCCCTTCGAGGTGCAATCCGCACGTAATAGCTGGCTATTGCGAAGATTTGCGACGAAGAAGGGGCGAGTTCTGGCGCCGAGATCGAGGGTCATGGCTTGTTCAGGGGCTCCTTAAGACAACCCAAGAAAAGGAATCGAGCATGTTCAGAACTTTCAATCTATCGCTGCTGCTGTTGATGCTGTTGGCCGCCGCCGGGTGCAATGCCGTAGAAACCAGGAGCGATAACGCCCTGACGCGTATCCAGCAACGCGGTGAGTTGGTACTTGGGACCTCGGGCAATATGCCGACGATGACCCAGGCCGACGCGTCCGGCAAGGTGAGCGGATTCGATATCGATATCGCACGATTGATGGCCAATGTGATGGATGTCAAGCTGGTGACCAAAGTGATGCCGTTCAATGAACTGTTGCCGGCATTGGAGGCAGGCAAGGTGGATGTGGTGATCTCGAATGTCACCATCACACCGAAGCGCAACCTGCGGGTTGCCTTTGTCGGCCCTTATATGACCTCTGGAAAGTGTATCGTCAGCAAGAACAGGGCATTGGCTGAGGCAAAAAAGTCCCCGGACCTGAATACGCCGGCGACCCGGCTCGCGACCCTCAAGGGTTCCACAAGCGAAGATTTTGCTCGCGAGCTCTTCCCAAAGGCGACCGTTATCACGGTAGAAAACTATTCGGAGGCCTCCAGCATGGTCAAGGATGGCAAGGTGGCCGGCATGCTCACCGATTATCCAATCTGTCTGGCGACCTTGAAAAGTAACCCGGACGCTGGATTTGTATCGCTGTTCTCGCTGTTGACCTACGAGCCTATTGGTATCGCGCTGCCACCCAATGATGCGCAGTTCATCAACTGGACCAATAATTTCCTCACGCGCCTGGAAGGCACTGAAACCCTGAAAGGGCTTGGAAAATTATGGTTTGGCGAGGCCAGGTTAAAGCGTTAGTCTGCTCCGAGCGGCGGGGCAACTGGTGCCTCGCCGCGAGTTTTCCTTTTTATCCGACCACAGGGCGAAACGCGTCCCTTTCCTGGCAACGTCGCTATGATTCTGTAATCAGCCTGCGGCTGCTTGGGCCCGGGGCGTTTCCCGGTCCCATGCGGGAGTGGCTGTCGTGTTCCACGAGAGTGGCAACCGTCGCCATTCATTCTCCTGTCGAGCAAACATAGGGTATTTATGCAAGCAACAGCCAATAAGAACGTCGTCTGTTTAACCGGCAGCGTGTGGACGGGAAGCCGGAGTGCACCACGTCGCATGCTGGTGAAGGATGGATTTCGGCGCCCCACCTGGTTCACCACTGGCCGACCCTTGACGGATGCCAGCTACCGTCAAATTTCGTCGACGCAGTTTCATCTTGCGCGGGCAAAAAAGAATGTCATCGCTCATATCGAGTACCGCGGAAGTTTCATCGGGGTTATGCGGGACGATTTCGAGACGGCCATGGCCGCCGCCGAACAGGGCGTGCTGATCGTTGGACCACCTGAGATTGCCGCGCAACTGGCTGCCGCGATACCCGCTGCCAAGGTGTTTTCATTGAAGTCCAAGTCGATGGACCTGTCCGGGCATCTGGATGAGGCGCAGCGGGCTGGCCAGCTCCATCGGATCGATGTTGACGTGCTTGCACCTGGCGCATGGGGCGAGGTGCATCAATCCATGGCGGAAATCATCGGTCTGCCGCAGGGCGATCGGTCGTACTGAGCGGTGCTCAAGTCAGGTTTGTGTTTGCCCGCAGGCCTTGAGGCCGCTGGCCAGGTCCGGATAGCGCAGTGCCACGCCAAGCTGGCGGACCATCTTGCGGCTGTCGAGGCGGCGTGATTCCGCCAGGTAAGACAACATGCCGGCGGACAGGGAGTCGCGGGCCTCGGCCAGGCTGATCAGCGGCGGACGCGGCAGGCCGAAGTGATCGGCCACCTGATCAAAGTAATCGCGCATATTGCCCGGCTTGCCATCGCTCACATTGTAGACCTCCCCGTCCGTACCCCGCGCCATCGCGGATTCGCACACACTTACCAGGTCGTCGATATGGATGCGGTTGGTCCAGGGGGCGTCGCACGCCGAGATCATTGGGATCTGCTGTCTGATGCGCTCGAGCGGCAGTTTGCCTGGGCCGTAGATCCCGGCGACACGCAGGATCACAACCTGACCTCCTCCATCATTACGCCAGGCCAGCAGTTGCCGTTCGGCATCGTGACGGCGTCGTGCGCGATCGACCTGCGGATTGGGTGGGCGCTGTTCGCCGACCCATTCACCATGGCAGTTCCCGTACACGCCGGTGGTGCTGATGTAGACGATTCTGTGTTGTTTTGTGCTTGGCAGAGATGCCAGAAAGCGCCGCATGCGCGGGTCCCTGGTGCCGCTTGGCGGGGGAGGGGCCAGGTAGAATATCTGTTCCTGGTCACCGCCGCCGGTCAGTTCCAGGGACTGATGGTCGAGGTCGGTCGCCTGGGCGTCCAGTCCATGTTCCGACAGCGACGCAGCGCTTTGTGCGCTTCTCACCAGACAGCGCACAGCCGCCCCGTCCCGCTTTGCATGTGCAGCGATTTTTCGTCCCACGTCGCCGCAACCGATGATTAGCATGCGTACCCCACGGTTTTCTTAGCCTGTGAAATCAAGGAGAATTGCAGAGTTTCGCACTCCGTGTAGCAGGGAACCATGACTTTCACCGTCACGATCAACACCAGTGGTCATCAGTTCGAGGCCGAAGAAAACGAATCCATCCTGGACGCAGCCATTCGCCAGAATGTAGGCCTGCCCTATGGCTGCCGCAATGGCCGGTGTGGTGCCTGCGCCGCTGATCTGGTTTCCGGTGAGGTGAGCTATTACGCCACGCCGCCGGCGCTGGAGGAGGCAGGCGAGGGTAAGTGCCTGCCATGTCAGGGATTTGCTGCCAGCGACCTGACCCTGTCGGTGCGCGAAGCCGAGTCGACAGCAGACCTGGAGGTCAAGCTGCTGCCCTGCCGGGTGCACGCAGTCGACCACCTGGCGCATGATGTTGTGCGCCTGTTGTTGAAGCTGCCGGACAATCAGAGGCTGCAGTTTCGCGCTGGCCAGTACCTGGATTTTCTGCTCGCCGATGGTCGTCGCCGGGCATTTTCGATAGCGAATGCGCCGCATGATGATGAATTCATCGAGCTGCATATTCGCCATGTCGATGGTGGCGAGTTCACCGACTGGGTGTTCAGTCAGATGAAGGAGCGCACCATTCTGCGAATTCAGGCGCCCTTGGGCACCTTCACGCTCGACGAGGATTCAGAGCGGCCGATGATTTTCATGGGCGGCGGCACCGGCTTCGCGCCGCTCAAAGGACAGATAGAGCAGGCGTTCGAAGCCGGACTGGAGCGGCCGATGATGCTGTATTGGGGCGTGCGTGCTGAGCGTGACCTGTACATGGCCGAACTGCCCGAGAAATGGGCACAGGAGCATGCCAATTTCAGCTTTGTCCCGGTCTTGTCCGAGCCGGATGAAGGTTGGGCGGGGCGCAGCGGATGGGTACACCAGGCCGTCCTCAAGGACACCCCGGATCTGTCTGGCTACGATCTGTACATGGCTGGGCCGCCACCGATGGTCAAGGCAGCCCGCGATGCCTTTCGCGCGGCCGGTATGCCGGATGCGCATATGCACTACGATTCGTTCGATTATGCCGAGGATACGCGCACCAAGTCGGCGGATTGACCCCGGCGTGATCAGCTTGAAGAGGGCTCGGCTTCCGGCCGCGGAACACCGCGTATCGGCGGCAGGTCGGGTTTCTCCCCGAGCATGGGTCGGTTGACCTTCGCCTTGCCGATATCGTGTGGCAGAGGCACAGGTTCCGGTCCGCCGGTACCGGACAGGCCGCGTCGGTAGACTTCGATTGCCCGCGCCGGCTCTTGCATGCGTTCCAGCAATTGCCCAAGTTCGCGATAGGCCTGCGCCGGTCCGTTACGACCTATACAGGCCTCGAGATAACCACGCGCTTTTCCCCAAAGCCGGGCGCGCAGGCTGAGGCGGCCCAGGGTGAGTAGCAGGGTGGGGTCATCCGGGTGTTCCAGCAGCAGTTTTTCCATCTGCGAGAGCTGTTTGCCCGGCTCAGCCGTTTCCAGCAGCCCATAGGTCTCGATCAGGCCGGCATCCCAGTTTTTCCGCAGCGCTTCGCGTAGCAGTTTTTCGGCTTTGGCATCCTGCCCACTCTCCTGCAGGTAGCCCGCATAATCGCCAAGCAGCTGGGAATCATTGCGCAGAGCGCGTGGCACATCGGCCCAGGCCATACCCAGGCGCCGCTCATCGCTGGCGAGGAATGCCTGCTCCAGCAGGGCGCGGTGGGTACGGACCTCCAGGCGCCTCAGCTCGGTCTCATCCTCGACCTTACGGCGGCGTAGCTCGGGCAGCAGCTCGCGCAGGTGTTCCCAATCGCCGAGCTGTTCGTAAAGCCGGCGTAACAGGCGCAGCACATAGGTGTGTTTCGGGGCAACGCTACGCAGATGCTTGAGGGTGGCCAGTGCCTGCTCAAGCTGATGGTCGGCCAGCTGCAGTTCGGCCTGCGTGAGGCTCACCGCCACATCGGCCGAAGGCATGGTTTCATGCGCCAGACGGATATAACCGTCGCGGCGGTCGTGTGCGCCCTGCAACTGGGCGGCACGGGCCGCGGCCAGATAGTTCAGTAACGGTGTCTCTGAGCGGTCTGCAAAGCGCGCCAGGCGTTTTTCCGCGCCGCGCCAGTTTCCTTCCGACATCTCCAGCAGGCCACGGGTCATTGCCTGTTGCGCCAGGCGCGAGCCGCGCTTCTGTTTCCATTCATGCACGTCTTGCGGCAGGTGCAGGGTGCGTACCAGCAGGCGGATACCGAAATACAGTGCGCCAAACAGTGCCGCAAGCAACAGCAGCAGCAGCGCCAGGCTCATCTCGACCGTGTAGTTGCCGAACGACATCAGCACATAGCCGCTGTCCCTTGTGAGCACCACGCCAATGCCGGCCCCGGCAAGCACAAACAGCCAGATCTTTAGCAGGGCTTTCATGGCTCTTGGATCCCACTGGGTGCCACATCTTCCATCAGCTTCTGACGCACTTGCAGGGCACGCAGTGACTGGCTGACATCAGGCATTGGAGGGTGGATATCTGTCTTGGCCATCTCGGCGATAGCCTCACCGATGGCTGCCGCACTGCCGTTGTCCGGGGCGAAATATTGGCCCAGCCAGTCGGCCGCGATCTCCAGGTTTTCCTGGAACAGGGCCTGATCACCATGCGCCAGGCCAAGGCGTGCCGCCTGCATGTGCAGCCTCAGGTTTTCGTACAGGAAGAACTGCTGCTCCGGTGCCAGCATGGCCTGCACCGGCTTGTCGCGTTCACGGATGCGCACCGAGTCCTTGAAGCCGGCCCAGACGTCGTCCAACAGTGTCTCCCAGTTACGCTTGCCCGGTTCCTGCACGGTGAGTTCGGGCAGCGTGCGCTCGGGGCCGATCGTGGCGTTGGCGATCTTGAGCTGCGGGATCTGTTCGATCAGGGCAGACAGGCGGGCCGACATGCCGGCCCTGTCGGGGGCCCGGAAGGTGCTGAGCTTGGCGATATCGCGTGCGATCTGCTCGCGCACACCTGCCCAGCCCGGGTCTTTTGTATCTCTCAGTCGCTGGTCTGCAAGACCCAGGGCGACGCGTGCACTGTCCGTGTCGCGTGCCAGGATCAGCCGGTCATTGGCAATTCGCAACAGATATTCGGCCTCGGCGATCATCCATTGTGTACCCGAGCGACCGACCCGGCGGTGCACATCGGCCACTGCGGCGCGCAACTCGGCTTCGCGTTCCTGCAGGTTCACATTCTCTTCAGCGAGTTTCTGTTCCTGCTGCAGGAAGGCTGTGCGTGCCTCGTCCATGGTGGTCTGCTGTTTCGCCAGCACATCACGCTGTTCGCCAAGTGCGTCTTCCTGCGCACGCACGGCATCGTTTGCGCTGCTTACCGCCTGGCTGAGTTTTTTTTGCTGACCTTGAGCCTCGAGCAAGCGGGCATCCATCGCAGCCAGGTCGTCATTGAGTTTCAACCATTGCTGGTAGCCAAGGAAGGCCGCTGCGCCAACCGCGATCAGGGCAAGAATAGCCAATGCCAGCGACAGTCCACCCCCCCTGGAGGGCTTTCCCTCAACCTCGTCGGCTGCCCTTTCAGTGGCTGCGGGTGAAGAGGGCGAGGCCTCGTCTGGCTCCGGGCTCTCGTGCTCCGGTGTTACGTCGATGACGACGCCCGGTTTTTGATCTTCGTCATTCATTCTGGATGGTTCACCAGGTGGCAGTGTTACAGCTTTGTCTTTGTTGTAGTGCTAAGACTAGCAAAGGCATGGCCGAGACGACATCTTTGCAGCATTCCCCGGGGCAGTACTAGCGCAAAGACGCCTCTACTTCGCACAGCGCAGCCAGTAGATCGGCATCCTGTGCGGAGTTGGCCACGTGGACATTTTCGCAGCCAAGCCCGATCGTATACTCGGCCATACGTTGGCTGATCACGATGATCGGTGTAGAGCGCAGCTGAGCCGCGCCGTCGCCGCCGAGCAGCGTAAAGAGATTGTCGATGATCGCATTGCTGGTTGCGATGACCACGTCTACCAGCTTTTCCCAGCCGCGCACGAGATTGGCGGCCGCTGCCTGCCGCTGCGGTAACACACGCCGGTAGACCTCCACCTGATGGATCTCGGCACCACGCTCGCGCAGCGTCCGGGACAACAACTCACGGCCGCCATTGCCGCGCAGGATGTAGATTGATTTGCCGTCTATATCCTGCAGGGCGGGCAGGGCCAGCAGGCCCTCGCTGTCCATGCGCTGTGGCACCAGGGTCGGGTCCAGCCCCTTGTCGGCCAGCGACCTTGCGGTGGCAGCCCCGACCGCGGCAACGCCGATCTCGAGCGGCAGGTGCTCCGGTAACAGGGGGAAGGCGTATTGCACGGCATTGGCGCTGACGAATATCAGGATATCGGCGCGGCTGGCACCGTCGAGCGCGGTCCGCGCTGCCAGTTTGTCAGCCGGGCCGAGGATCTCGATGGTGGGAAACCTCACCGGGCGGCCGTGTGCTGCCTGAATCCGGTCACACAGACCTTCTGACTGATGCTCCGGCCGGGTAACCAGCACACTCAGGCCGGACAGGTTGCAGGGCGATTCTGATGTGCTCAAAGACTCAGGCGTCGGCATAGAGTTCGCGCAGGATCCGACCTGCCCCATGCTCCAGGAGTTCTTCGGCCAAGGCAGTGCCGAGCCGCTCGGCGTCTGCCTCCGGACCCTTGATCTCCGCGCGCACGATCTCGCTGCCATCGACCGTGCCGACCAGACCACGCAATTGCAGTTCGCCGTCGTTCAGGGTGGCGTGACCGCCGATCGGAACCTGGCAGCCGCCCTCGAGCCGATGGTTCATGGCACGCTCGGCCCTTATCCGGGCCGCAGTCGGCGCGTGGTGCAGCGGTTGCAGCAGGGCATTGACGCGTGTGTCGTCGCGGCGGCATTCGATGCCGATGGCGCCCTGCCCAATCGCAGGCAGACTGTCATCGATCGGGATGAAGTCGCGGATGCGTTCGGCAAAACCTAGTCTCAGCAGGCCGGCCGAGGCCAGAATAATGGCATCGTAGTCGCCTTCATCGAGCTTGCGCAGTCGGGTATTGACGTTGCCGCGCAGTGGAATGATTTGCAGATCCGGGCGACGGTCGGTCAGCTGGCACTGGCGGCGCAGGCTGGAGGTCCCCACCCGGGCGCCCTCGGGCAGGGCAACCAGACTGGCGTGGTGGTTAGATACAAAGGCGTCACGCGGGTCCTCACGCTCGAGGATCACGGAAAGGTGCAGGCCCTCGGGCAGCTCAACCGGCACATCTTTCATCGAGTGCACGGCAACATCTGCGTCACCGGACAGCATGCGCTCTTCCAGTTCCTTTACAAACAGACCCTTGCCACCGATTTTGGCCAGTGGAGTATCCAGAATTTTGTCGCCCTGGGTACTCATGCCGAGGATCGCGACCTCGAGACCGGGGTGTGCCTGCCGCAGGGCCTTGGCAACATGCTCGGCCTGCCACATGGCAAGCGGGGATTTTCGGGTGGCGATGCGGATGTGCTGCTCGGACATGGCGCTGTTCAGGGTTGGTTGTCTGCGAAGGCGCCCATGCTACTGCCTGGCGTGACATCTGACAAAGATGTTCGGTACCCATCCGGGTTAGAATCGCGCAGCAATTTTTGAGGAGAAGCCCGGATGAAAAGGCGACTGCTGGCCTTGTTGTTGTTCATTATTTCCCTGAGTGCGCTTGCTGCACCGAACGGTATCCTGCGTCTGGATGCCCGTGCGCCCATGGCCGTGACCCATAAAGCGGTAACGGTCGCGCTTGAAGAGGCCCGGTTCTGGGTTGTTTTCGAGGCTGATCTGGGCGCGAATATGGCAGGGTTTGCCGAGCGTTGGGGTGAGGATCTGAACCGCAATGCCTTGGATGGAATCCGCAGCATCGTGGTTTGCAACGCCTGGTATGCGAACCAGGTGAGCAATGCCGATCCCGATCTGCTGGCACTGTGCCCCTTGCGGATCAATCTGGTCGAAAAGGACGGGATCACACGCGTGTTGTTTGCACGGCCGACGGTGATCGCCGCAGGGAGCCCGGGTATCGCCGTGGTCGAGGAAATTGAGGACGTGATCGGCAGGGCCCTGCGCGCCGGCGTCGCTGCTGCGGAGGGTGAATAAGCGATGTCGGGTGAAGTGATTTTCAACTGTGATCTGGATGATTTTGAAGAACAGGTTCTTGTGGCCTCAAACCAGATGCCGATACTGGTCGATTTCTGGGCCGACTGGTGTGCCCCCTGTCATGCGATCTCGCCTCACCTGAGCAAGGTGATGGGTGATCTGCAGGGCTCTGTCCGTCTCGCCAAGGTGGAGGTCGACGAGGGCGAGAATATGAAGCTCGCCGGACGTTACCGT
>Ga0316189_10005458_pt1 | contig 12194 bp, 9 predicted proteins | sample LowCovwburrow_MG_FD_204930 | JGI IMG/M metagenome (GOLD analysis project Ga0316189, IMG submission 204930) | Coastal sediment microbial communities from Maine, United States - Lowes Cove worm burrow | ecosystem: Environmental > Aquatic > Marine > Coastal > Sediment | place: USA: Maine... | reverse complement strand
GGATTGTTTTAACTTTTTATGTGAGTCATCAACCGAATGTGAGTCATCAAGTTAAGGCCAGTCATTAACTTAAAATACTCATTAACGACAGTGAGGCACCAACCTTGGCACCTCACTCAACCTTAAGATGGACTTTTTTTAGAGACTTTCTTTTTTGACGCTTTTTTCTTAGTGACTTTTTTCTTAGTGACTTTCTTTTTAGCTTTTTTCTTTACTGTTTTAGTGCCGGTGACAACCCACTTACCACCTTCATAAAACGCCTTCCAACCCGTTGCTTTACCATCTTCTTCAGACTGTACGTATATTTCTTTAGTCTTGCGGCTATAGCGAATGATCGTTGGCAAACCATCTTCATCTGCCACTGGCGCATTGAATAAGAAATTGTACTTAGGGTCTATCTCATCTTTATGTGGCAATATTTCAGCCACTAGAGGAGCTCTCGTTTCACGGTTCTTAGGAAAGCCACTAGCGGCTAAAAACATGCCAGAAGCACCATCTCGCAATACATAATGATCATCAACTTTGACGCACTTAAGCTCTGGCATCTGCACAGGGTCCATCTTCGGAGGGGCTGCTTCGCCATTGCGCAAAAGCTTACGAGTATTCTTACAATCTTCATTAGTGCAACCAAAGTACTTGCCAAAACGGCCATTCTTTAGCTGCATTTCGCTCTCGCACTTATCACATTCAAGCACTGGGCCCTCATAACCCTTAATCTTATACGCCCCCATTTCAACTTCGAAACCGGAACAATCAGGGTTATTGCCACAAATATGCAACTTGCGCGTTTCGTCTAGCAGGTAACTATCCATTGCGGTATTACAGATATCGCAATGGTGCTTACTAATCAGTAACTTAGCTTCAGCTTCGTCGTCTTCATCAACGTTAACGGCCTCATCACCAGGCACCAAGTTCATGGTCGATTTGCACCGTTCTTTCGGCGGCAAGGAATAGCCGGAGCAACCCAAGAAAACCCCAGTGGAGCCTGTGCGTATCTGCATCGGACGTCCGCAAGTACTACATTCAATATCGGTTTCGGTCGGGCTATTGAGTCGCATTCCGCCGTCATCATCATTCTGCGCCTTTAGCAAAGTGGCCGAGAAGTCAGCGTAGAAACTATCCAATAGATCGCGCCATTGCATACGCCCTTTTGCGACATCGTCTAGGCGATCTTCCATGGTAGCGGTAAAGCTATAATTCATAAGATCAGAAAAACTTTCGACCAGACGCTCGGTAACAATATCGCCCATTTTTTGTGCGTAAAAGCGACGTTTCTCAACCTGCACATAGCCTCGATCTTGAATCGTGGAAATGATTGCAGCATAAGTCGATGGCCGACCAATTCCTCGCTTCTCTAATTCTTTAACCAAACTAGCTTCAGTGTATCGTGCTGGTGGCTTAGTGAAATGCTGGGTCGGTATTAGCGCTTCTAAATCTAGCACTTCGCCGACAGTCATAGCGGGCAGCACACCATCGTCATCTTTCTTCGCTAATACTGGCTGAACGCGCTGATAACCATCAAATACAATGACTCGTCCGCGGGTGCGCAGCTCATAGTCGCCCGCATGAATTACCACACTGGTACTTAAAAATTTAGCTGGAACCATCTGGCAGGCCACAAATTGGCGCCAAATTAAGGTGTATAAGCGTTCCGCATCACGGTCAACACCACTAATCTGCGTTGGCTTAACATTAACATCGGACGGGCGAATCGCTTCGTGTGCCTCTTGAGCACCGTCTTTACTCGAATACGATTGAGGCGAACTAGGTAAATATTTCTTACCGTACTCCTTATCCACAAAAGCCCGACAATCCGCTACAGCATCTTTACTCAAATTGGTTGAGTCAGTACGCATATAGGTAATATAGCCCGCCTCATAGAGCCGTTGAGCCAACATCATCGTTTTCTTTACACCAAACCCTAAGCGTGTACTTGCCGCCTGCTGCAACGTTGAGGTTATATATGGCGCTGTTGGCTTAGTGGAGGTTGGTCGCTCATTAATCTCGGCGATTTTATAGTCGGCCGACTTAAGGTACTCAACCGCAATATCGGTCTCTTCCTTTGTGACAGGCTTAAAGCTCTCGCCCTTGAATTTGCGAACTTCAAAGTTAATCACGTCTTTTAACTTAGTTTTTAAATCCGCAAATAGATCCCAATACTCTTCTGGGATGAAGGCTCGGATCTCGCGCTCACGCTCAACCACTAGCCTCAAAGCAACCGACTGTACTCGGCCAGCCGATAAGCCGCGTGCAATTTTGGCCCATAATAGAGGCGACACCATGTAGCCGACAACACGATCCAAAAAACGTCGTGCCTGCTGAGCTTGAACTCGAGCCATGTCTACTGGGCCTGGATTTTCAAACGCTGCGTGAATAGCGGTTTCAGTAATTTCGTTAAACACCACTCTACGATATCGTGATGGGTCACCACCGATGGCCTCTTGAAGGTGCCAAGCTATTGCCTCGCCCTCTCTGTCCATATCCGTCGCGAGATAGATGGTGTTAGCGTCTTTGGCTAGCCTTACCAGCTCATCGACAACCTTTTCTTTGCCCGGTAAAATTTCATAACGCGCTTCCCAATCTTTTTCTGGATTAATCCCCATTCGATTGATTAGCTGGACCTTGCTTTTTTTCTGACGATGAATAATTTTTGCTTCGGGAGACAATTTACGCGTGATAGCGGACTGGCGTGCGCGCTCTTTGGCATCAACCGGCTTTCTGTCACCCCCACTAGTCGGCAAATCCCGAATATGTCCAACGCTGGATTTCACGATGTAGTCGTCGCCGAGATATTTATTGATCGTCTTGGCCTTTGCTGGCGATTCGACTATGACTAAAGACTTGCCCATTTTTTATTGCTTAACTCTAATATTGCTTAATTGCTTAATTGCTTAATTGCTTAATTGCTTAAATATGGTGCATCAAAGCCTGAGAGCAACTTGCAAGCAGACAAATTTGACATTCGGTGAGTATCCACAATAAGCCTCGGACAAACAAGGTCTAGTGTATTACGGGTAACAATTGTTCACTAACGACCATCTCAGCCCATTCGGCTATTTCGGCAAAACCGGGCCGATTGCTCAGCACCATCAAGACTACCCACTTTATATGGTCGAAGGTAACTTCTGCAGACTCTAGCGCCATGACTCGATCAATAACGGTCTCTCGAGAAAGTTGATCGAGCAAACCAGCGTTTACTAAGCGTATTAGTAATGACTGTCCTTCGGTTTTCAAGCGAGTTGCTTCAGCTGCGGTATAAAACCGCATCGAACTAGTCGCTTGAGGTTGCCATACAAATTCACTTTGATCACGTTCACAGAAGTCCAATAGCCCCTCAAGCCAAACAAATGCTTTGCTAACCTCATCATCAGCAAAGCCAGCACCAATTAACTCTTTGGCTAACTCGTCTTGACCTGGCTCAAATGAATCACCGTCAATAATGTAATTTTCAAAAAGATAAATGAGAACTTCAAGCATATCTTCTTTCATTTCTGCCTCTCTGGCCTAATCGTTTGATGAGCAAATCAGGATAAATTCACGTATCCGCCATCATTGGTAATTGCTACAGCCCCTATAAGCTCCAGCTCAAGCAGCATGGATGAAACTTCAGCCGAGGTCAATTGACTGCTTAATATTATATCGTCTACCGAGGTTGATTCGGCTGAAATATATTGCAACAAGGGGCTTTCTAGGGCTAAGCCCTCAATCGGCTTTAACTGAGACCCATCATTGATCGTATCAGCTTGCAAGAACCGAGAGAGCTGCTCAGATAGGCAATGAAGCACATCATCACTGGAACTTACTAACGCAGCTCCCTGCTTAATCAAGTCATGCGAGCCTCGATACTGTGAGCTCAACGCTGAGCCAGGCACGACCATGACCTCTCTGTTTTGCTCCATCGCCAAGCGCGCGGTGATTAGCGTACCGCTACGCTCGGCCGCTTCAATAATAATCACACCATAAGATAGGCCACTAACGATACGGTTTCGCTGAGGAAAGGTATGCCGAGCGGGCTTAACTCCGAGCGGGTATTCGGACACCAACAGGCCTTGGGCCGAGAGCTGCTCAAACATGGCCTTATGCCGCGATGGGTAGATAGTGTCTAAGCCGTTACCCAAAACAGCAATACTCGAACCGCCAGCGCCTAATGCTGCTTGGTGGGCAATACCATCAATGCCAAGCGCCATGCCGCTAGTGACTACCACACCTAAAGTGGCCAGCTCATGACTGATGGAGCGAGCGATCTTGTCGCCGATCGGCGTCGGCCTGCGTGAGCCTACAATCGCAACCTGAGGCTCTTTTAGCAGCGAAATATCGCCGATAGCAAATAACGCCAACGGCGGGTCCGGTAGTTGCCGCAAGATATCTGGGTAGCGAGGATCGCTTATTGGAATTAAGTAATGCGATTCTTGTGCAAGCCAATGAAGGTCTGCATCAAGCATCGACTTTTCCACTTTTGATGTTGAGCTGCGTTGGCGGCCAGAAATAATTGTCCGCGCCTGCACCTCAGAAGCGGCTAGCACTATCTCGGGGTTTTTAAAGTGACGTATTAGTTGTTGCTTTTGTGCCGTACTCCAGCGCCGATCACGAATAAGGCGGCACCACCCCACATTGGCCGAGTCATCTGGCGCCATTTGGCTGCTATCTTGAGCATTTTGACGCGCATTAAAAAAACAATCCTGTTGCATATCTATGACCCTCCGTGGCCACAAAACCTAGGCGCTAATTAAATTTAGCGCCGCACTATAAACCCTTAAACTATAAATCCTTAAACTATAAACCCTTAAACTATAAATCAGCCTGAATTGTCATGCCATTCAGGCTGAATACTTACTCCGCGTTCGGACTCACTACAACGTCACCCGGCGTCACCTGACGATTCGAGTCAGTCACTATCGCGTAGCTAACCTTTTCAAAGGTTCTAAACACCAAGGCAAGACCAATATTTTCTTCCGGAATGAAATATTTTTCACCGGTAAACGGGTCTTTCTTAGGTATTTTTTGACTTCGAACTCTCAGCACATTCCCTGTACTAATATTCTCTCGTTCGCCTAAATTAATCGCCACGATAGATAAAGGGCCGAGCTCAGTCGCTTTATTCGGGGCATCTAAGATAACTCCGCGAACTTTATCATTCTCTGGCGCTCTAGGGCTGAAGAATGGCAATGCCTGCTTTACGACAACCGGTCGCAAACGGTCTCGAATATTAATATCTTCATAGCTTGCGGTGATAGTCAACCGGGTTGGATCACCTTCTTTAAGCAAGTTTGCATCACCTAAATGGACTGCTTCCCAACCGAGACTTTCACCACTAACGGGGTCAACGAAATGACGCCCAGGTTTGAACACTCGAAATTTCTGGATCGATTGATCTTCAATTCCTCGCGCATAAAATTGGTCATATTTACCCAGTATCAAGCGGTTGTTATACCCATCTACAACATACGGAGCAATTTTCATTTCGTTAGCATCAGTAACTAATGGTGAGTTAATGTACGGCGCGATCGAGGCTGGATCGACTAATGGAATAGCATCTGCATACCGCGTCACTCGTGGTGAAGGCGACAACTTAACTGTTTCGCGGCGTAGAGATTTTAGTATCGGCCGGCCACCAACAAACGTTAAAACCAATACATCACCGGGATAGATTAAATCAGGGTTTTCCACTTGTGGATTACCTTGCCACACCTCAGGCCAGCGCCATGGGTCACGCAGGAATTTTGCTGAAATATCCCAAAGTGTATCTCCTGTCACAACGGTGTAACGATCAGGATATGAATCGGCCAGCAAAGAATCAGCTGCGGCACTACTATTTACCCCAACACAGATTGTCAACGCCAATGCAAAAAACGCCTGTAGGGACCGGCGAGTCGCACGTTGAACAATCGGGTAAAGTCGACTGCACTTAGCGACAGACTTTACTTGAGATTTTGATGTCTTGATATTTGCTTTAGTTATTATCATTATTTTTTGCCTAGTCGTATAGGCTTAGCTGGTTAGGCTGCATTTGCTTGCTTAAATTTCAACCTCAATTATAGCTATCGCAGCAAATACTGCATTAACTATAAATCAGACCAAAATAAGCTTCACTCTTTTGGTTTTCATGGCATGTGATCAGCGATTCGAGCATAATACCAATAATCGAATGGCAAAACTTTTACATGCCCTTTATTAAAACTCAAATTAACTATTTCGCTAACGACTTAATTAATTCTTATATTAACTATTTCACTCTACTTTATTCTAGTTAGCTCTCGCTAATATAAAATTACTAGATACAACTTCTATAGATTAGTTCTCAAACACGCTTCTAAGCAAGTCCGAAACACAAATAATACTGCTTATTTAGTATGTTACGCGAACATTGTAGAATACAGTTTACGTTATTTTAACCCTAAACTGGAAGCAAAATTAAGTATTAGTGATACAAACCAAGGTATTGTGAGCCCTCGAATGGCCATTTTAGAAATATTAGTTTACCCCGACCCACGCCTTAGAACCGTGGCGAAACCAGTTGAAGTCGTAGACGATTCAATTCGACAACTGGTAAGAGACATGATCGAAACCATGTATGACGCAAATGGCATCGGCCTTGCTGCGACTCAGGTTGATGTGCATAAGCAAGTTATCGTTATGGATCTTTCCGAGGATCGAGATCAACCCAAAGTACTTATTAATCCGAAGATTAACCAGCAAGACGGCGAGCAAGAGTATGATGAGGGCTGCCTATCAGTTCCGGAGTATTATGCACCGGTCAAACGAGCAGAAAACATCGTAATCACAGCCTTAGATGAACAAGGTGAGATTTATCAACTTGAGGCCGATGGTTTATTAGCGGTATGCATTCAACATGAGATGGATCACTTAGCCGGCAAAGTATTCGTTGACTATCTATCTCGGCTTAAGCAGGATCGTATCAAGAAGAAGATGGTTAAACGTGCTCGAATCCAAGATTAAAACCAATGATCGAAGTTAATCAAACGCAAAGTGCAAACTGCATTGCAAGAACCGAGCTGAGTTGATGAAAATTATTTTTGCGGGCACGCCTGAGTTTGCTGTCGCGGCTCTAAAGGCATTATCAAGTGAACACGAGATCGTCGCAGCTTTTACTCAGCCAGATAGAAAATCGGGCCGCGGTAAAAAGCTTACCGCCCCTCCGGTCAAGCAGTTTGCATTGCAAATCGGAGTGCCAGTATTCCAGCCAACGAGCTTAAAAAACCAAGTAGAGTTAATTAAAAGTTTGGATGCCGATGTTATGGTAGTAGTCGCATACGGCATGCTACTACCACAATCAATATTAGATATTCCTCCGCTTGGTTGCCTCAACATTCATGCGTCACTACTGCCTCGTTGGCGCGGCGCGGCACCGATACAAAGAGCCATCGAAGCCGGTGATAGCCAAACGGGTGTAAGTATTATGCGCATGGAGTTAGGTCTTGATACTGGGCCAGTTTTTAATACGCTGATGACCGATGTTAGTAACTCAGATACAAGCCAAAGTCTACATGATAGTTTGTCCGAATTAGGCGCGCAGGGTATTTGTGAAACACTCTCAGCACTTGAGGCCGACCCAACTATAGTTCCAGTACCCCAAAATGACACGCAATCGACTTATGCGAAGAAAATAGGCAAGGTTGAAGCCGAACTGGATTGGAATCTGCCCGCGCGCTACCTGCAACAACAAATAAGAGCATTTATTCCTTGGCCAGTCAGCCAAACTAGACACCAGCAGACCAGGCTTAGAGTTTGGCAGTCCAGTGCTATAAACGAGCAATCTACAGCACCCGTGGGAACCATCATCGCCAGCAGTGACTTAGGTATTGATGTCGCTTGCTCTGATGGCATTTTACGTTTAGAGAAGCTGCAACGTGATGGCAGCAAACCAATGCATTACTCAGATTTTCGTAATGGTTACAGCTTCTCAGTTGGTGATCGGTTGGCCGTCGTCGATACGCTAGATCAGGCAGCTGAAAGTGGATCTCAAGCACATCATAAAGGGAAAAATGGCAATGGCTAAGCACCTCAATTCACGCGCAGCAGCCGCCAAGTTAAGCTGGCAAATTATTGATAAAGGCCAGTCTCTCGACATAACTCTCTCGGGTTTTTTTGAGGACAATCAATATTCGCCACAAGATCGTGGCTTCATTCAAGAGTTAGTTTACGGAGTGTGTCGCTGGTATGGTGAACTCGATGCAGTTGCAGCAACCCTACTCCGCTCACCAATACGTAATAAAGATCGGGTAGTCCATTTCGTGCTCTTGGTCGGCTTGTATCAGTTACGCCACCTTGACACAGCCGAACATGCGGGCGTTGCGGAGACCGTCTCAGCCTGTAAGCAGCTTGATAAACAATGGGCTAAAAATGTAATCAATGGCTGCCTTCGCAATTACCTACGCGCACCAAGCGTGACCGATCAGAATGTTGATCTATTAAGCCATCCAGAATGGGTCAGCGAAGCGATTAGAAAAGCATGGCCAGAGCAACTAGATTCGATTCTTAGCGCCAACAATAGTCGCCCACCGATGTGCTTGAGGGTTAATCGGCGGCAATACACACGTGACCAATACCTTTGCCTTCTTGCTGACCGTGATATTGATGCGAAAGCTGACCCGAATGCGGCTGATGGAGTGATTTTAGAGTCTCCTTGTGCGGTCACAGCGCTGCCGGGCTTTGAGCAAGGTTCTTGCTCAGTGCAAGACACTGCAGCGCAAATTAGCGCCGATTTACTGGATGTAAAAGTCGGAATGTCGGTATTAGATGCTTGCGCGGCACCCGGCGGGAAAACCGCCCATATACTTGAACGCTGCGACAATAAAATAAGCATGCACGCGCTGGATATTTCAGAACGTCGCTGCCAGCAGCTTCATTCAACACTTGATCGTCTCGAACTGCGTGCGGATATCTTTAGCGCCGATGCTTGCTTAACGCCAAGTTGGCCGTCACCCAAAGACGGATATGATCGCATTTTAATCGATGCGCCTTGCAGTGGCCTAGGCGTGATTCGGCGCCATCCAGACATCAAACATCATCGCCGCCCTAGCGACATAGATGCTCTTGAAAAAATCCAAGCTGGGCTGCTTGATAACTTATGGTTGCATCTCAAATCAGGCGGTATCATGCTCTACATGACTTGCTCAGTGTTGCCTAGAGAAAATCAGCAGCAGACGGCTCAGTTTATAGCGAGAACAAACGATGCTATGCTGATCGATGTAGCGCACCCTAATGCGCTTACTCTAGACCACGGGGTACAAACGTTACCGGGGATACATGATATGGACGGTTTTTACTATTGCCTATTGCAAAAACAGTAAGCGACTTAAGCTCTTAAACGTGTGCATGCAAGATTAAAATTATGTTGACGGCCACCAAACAACCTACTTCTATATTCAGAATGCTAGTCGTTTTGTTGGTGCTCAGTGCAATATTAATTCACAGTATTGGTACAGCTAAGGCGCAAAGCATCGGCTACGATAACCGCGGTTTAAAAATCGACTTATCCGAAGATGTGCAAGCGGCTATCGACAGCGGCGTTACGCTCACGTTTGAAAGCCAATTTGCACATGCAAAGTACCTTATCTTCTTTGACTGGCACACCGAATTCGCCCGCCACGAGTTTCAGGTAACTCGTCATACCTTGTCCAACCGCTACTTAGTGTATGAAAGTAACAAAGTTGAACCACACATCTTCAGCTCAACGCGCGAAACCATGACCTATATTTGCCAAGCGTCACTGAGCTCTTTCTCTAATCACATTGCCAAACACCAAGCACAACAGCTTCATTTGCCATCTAAACACAAAATGAGATTACGCTTGAGCAAAACTAAACTCCCCGGCCCCATGCGCTTAACCGCATTTATTGCGAGCGACTGGGACCTCGACTCTGGCTGGATATCATGGCAATCAGATCAATTATAAAAAAAATATCATCGCCGCTACCAGTAATCACGGTTTGCACTGGATTACTGTTCGCCTTGAGCTATCTAATCATTAAATCATTGAGCGATGACGCCTCAGGCGAACTACAGTTTTGGATCACGATTATCGGCAGCCTTGGTATTGCCACACTATTATTCTTTTTAGCCAGTAATGGCTACAGACTACTAAGTCAATTTCGACGCAATGAAATAGGCTCAATATTAACCGCGAAAATGGTGGTGATCTTTTTCTTCCTGACCATGATCCCGTTTTCGCTGATTTATTTTTTCTCGATACAATTTCTCAATAAAGGTGTCGATAGTTGGTTTGATGTTCGCATCGAGCAGACTGTAAAAGATTCATTATTGCTTAGCCAGTCGGCGCTTGAAGGTATCAAAGAAGAAGTGATCAGCGATGTTGAAAGAATTGCTATCAACATACGCCAAAATCAGAACAAACCTGCCAAAGAGCTACTTGCCATAATTCGCGAACTACGTAAGATTAATGGTCTTACCGAACTGTCACTATATACTGATGACGGTCGCGTACTCGCTTTCTCTAGCAGCGATCAAAACAATATTTTACCCAATACACCAAGCGATGAAGTCTTCTCCGAATTAAGGTTAAATCAAACCTATACACTACTAGAACCGATCTCACCGACAATACAACAATTTCGTGTAGTCGCGCCGATAGTTGGCAATCAATTAGGTCGTGAATTTTACGGTGTGCAGGCAATAAAACTATTGCCCCTACGTTATGCTACCTTGGCGAGCAGCGTAGAGACGGCAAGTAACCAATACGCACAAATGGTGTTCGCTCGCGGCCCTTTAAAATTTAGTTTGATTGTAACTCTAAGCCTAATTTCGCTCACAAGCTTACTCTTTTCAATTCTAACCGCAGTGTATTTGTCACGCAGATTAGTAGCGCCTATCTCAAATCTAGCGTCTGGTACCCAGAGAATTGCCGAAGGTGACTATGGTTCTCAGCTACCCGAGACCAGCTCTGACGAACTTGGTATCTTAACCAAGTCGTTCAATAATATGAGTAGCAAAATTAGTGAGGCTCAGCAAATTGCCTTAGCGAGTCAAACCGAAACCGAGCAGCAAAAAGGCTACCTTGAGGCCGTGCTAACAAACTTGTCATCAGGTGTTTTTTCCTTTGACGAAGAGGCTCGATTGCAAATATGCAATAGCGCTGCAAGTGAGATATTGGGTTTAGAACACGCAACTTTATTAGGCAAAACCGCCAGCACCTTATGTCAACCGGATCATCATGCTAAACAGTTCTTTGAACTCATTAATTCGGGGATTAAGTCTAAGCAAAATAACTGGCAAGATGAACTCACTCTTCTAGGTGCGCATGGCCGACAAATGCTAATAATTCGTGGCACCGTACTGCGTCTTAATAACGACTTATTCGAGGTTAGTGCTCAAGCCGTCAAACGAATTGAGAATTACGTGATCGTATTTGATGATGTTACCAACCTAATCCAAGCACAACGAGATGCGGCTTGGGGTGAAGTAGCTCGCAGGCTTGCACACGAAATTAAAAATCCGCTCACGCCTATTCAACTCTCAGCCGAACGTATAAAACGCAAACTGTATGATCATGTCGACGGCGAGCTACAAGAAACACTAGATCGCAGCACTCGCACGATTGTTCAGCAAGTGGAATCGATGAAAGAAATGGTCAACGCATTCTCAAGTTATGCGCAACCCGTAAGAGCAAAATTGGCCCCGCTCGATCTAAATCAGTTGGTGCGCGACGTGGCCGAATTGCATACCTCACATATTCACCCGATTGAAATAAAACTCGAACTTGATGACAAGATACCAAATATTAAAGCTAATGCCTCAGCCTTACGTCAAGTGCTCAATAACTTGATCATTAACGCTAGCCATGCGCTGGAAAAAACAGAGCGGCCAATGATCACCATTTCAAGCCAGGTTGCTGCAAAAATCACCGGTGAATATATTGATTTATTAATCGAGGATAATGGTTCCGGTATCCCTAAAGACATTTGCAAGTCCTTATTCGACCCGTATGTTAGCTCCAAGGCAAAAGGGTCGGGCTTAGGTTTGGCGATTGTAAAACGCATCGTCGAGGAACACAGTGGTTCAGTTTGGGCTCGTCAGGGTAGTAACTGCGGGACAGTAATGCACTTAAGGCTGCCAATAAATGCAATGAAAACCTATCGTGGCAATCGCCGCCAAAATAGTTTACATTCACATGACATCGACCCAACTCAAAGAGCCGGTTAAATAATGGCTGGACA
>Ga0316189_10005454_pt1 | contig 12198 bp, 11 predicted proteins | sample LowCovwburrow_MG_FD_204930 | JGI IMG/M metagenome (GOLD analysis project Ga0316189, IMG submission 204930) | Coastal sediment microbial communities from Maine, United States - Lowes Cove worm burrow | ecosystem: Environmental > Aquatic > Marine > Coastal > Sediment | place: USA: Maine... | reverse complement strand
GCTCCATTTGTTACTGCGCCCCAATATAGTCCTGCATGTATAATTCTATAACAATTAGGATCTGGAATTACTAAATCTGCACTAGAAGAATTAAATGTTGATGCATCTCCATCGATATCGATATATTGCATGTCAACAGTATGGTTATATACTGAATTATTGTTAAACGCATTATTATCTGGTCCCAGTATATTATTACCAATCAATACAATATCACCTTTTAAATCCTGATTGAATCTAGGCGTAAATGGTTCGAAATTTTGTGATAAAGCCTGCAAACTTATTAAGAGGAACAAAACAACAAGCCCAATGCTTATATAAGTAGATCTTTTCATGGTTGGTTATTTTTAGCATTTCAATTTTAATGGGGCATTAAAAAACATTAAAGTAAGTAAAATAACACTCAAAAAGCATTTCGTCTAGGTTTAATGTTTTTAAACGGTCTAAATATCGTGATTTTTTTTGTAATTGCTAATATTACTTACAATAATTTACGTGGTTAATCGTTGAAATGCTACTTTAAACTTAATATGATTATTTTATTGTAATATTTTAATTACAAAAAACATAAATTGAGAAAACAATTTTATGTTTTTTGGAAAGATATAATTTTATCAAAGCTAATTTCTAGCTTTAATTCACAACTTTTACGGTATACATATTGCCATTATATGGCTTGCTTCCTTTTAATTCTGTTGCGCTTTTAGCAGATTCAATATCATCAAATTTTTGGTAATAAATATAATATTTGCTTGTATTTACATCAAAGAAGAAATCGATATTTGCTTGACCTGCTGCTACCGCTTTTCGTAAAAATTCATCTCTTTTTTCAACATCGCTATGAACAGCAATTACAATATAATATCCGTTTTCGGTGTTTTTTACATCTTTAACAATTTGTATGCTACTGCTAAGCTCTTCTCCAGAATCAAAATCTTCTGGTGATAAAGGTTCTGATGCTACAGGTGTAAATTGTTTTATTTGTTTTAATGCTGCTCTATCTTTGGCATATCTATCATCTTGATTATCATAAGCTGCACGTTTAATTCTTCGTTTTCTTTCTACTTCTGTAGCAACATTAATAGTTTCTAATGTTGTTAATAAATTTTCTTTTGTAGTTAAAGATTTTGCTTGCTCTGTTTTTAAATCTTGAATCGTTTTAGAATAAAAGGCATTAGTGGCATCATTTTTATCTCTAACTTGTTTAAGTCTTTCTTTATACAAATCCTCTAATTCTGTAATTTTTTCATTCTGAGATTTAATCACATTATCAATATCAATCTTTAAAGATTCTAATTTTGCATTTTCTGCCGATACGCTTTTAAATGGTTTTGGTGCTTTATAAATACCTTTTTCGCTTAAATCGTTTTCTTCTTTTAAATCTTTAAGGTCTTTATCTCTACTAGCAACTGTTTCTCTTAATTTAGATAATAAATTTTGCTGTTCGATTTTAGAATCTATAGTTAATTTAGTGAGGTCGCTCATGTATCTCGTAGTTTTATCTGTAGGCACAGGAACTACGACACCATCTAAATCAACCACACCAATCTCCTCCTCTTTTTTAGCTTTCTCTTCTAATCTAGCGGTTTCAGTTTCAGCGGCTTTTTTAGTTTCTTCTAACTTAATTTCAGCGTCCTCTTCTGCATTTGTTTGTGTTTCTTCTTCTACAGCTTTAACTTGTACTTCTGGCTCTATATTTTCTTGTTTTTGTTCTGCCGCTAGTTTTCTTTCTTCAGCTTTTTTCTGTGCCGCTAATCGCCTTGCTTCAATTCTTGCTTGAGCTTCTTCTTTTGCAATGCGTCTTTCTTCTGCACTAAGTTTTGGTGTTGTACTCTTTTTTGCAATGACTTTCCGCTTCTTTTTGGTTATTAATAATGCTTGTTCGTCATCATCTCCACTATAATTATAGCGTTCTCTATTTTTAAATTTATATGCCAAAGTAATTTCATGCGAATTACCAAGAGTTATTAAATCGCCTATGGCTTTTTCAAAGTTATATTCTATGGCTATTTGAGTACTAATATTTAATCCTAGCCCTCCCGAAACACCATACAAACTGCTATATCCAGCTTGAGCCCAAATACCTTTAGGAACGGTAAGCATAACAAGCCCTGAAAGTATTGTTTGATCTTTTTTAAACTCCGATCTAAGTAATCCTGAAAACTTACTTTCATCAAAAAAGCCACGGCCATTCATATAACCTGTGTACATTAAATGCCCTTGAATACTTTGTTCTGGATTGTTTTCTATAATGTTCGATGTATTAAGATTATAAGAAACCGCATTTTTTATTGATACTCCAAAATCGAAAAAAGCCGTTCCGTAGTTTATACCTGGGTGTATTGTAATTATAGAATTTGAAGGTATATTTTCTAAAGATGGTTCTGGGAAATTTGTAATAACTCTACCTTCTTTAATGCCACTTTTGTAAAACCCAAGGTTTATCCCAAAAGTTAAGTTGCTATCTGTCTCAAGAACAGCATTATATGCGAAGTTTAAAACACCTCCAAAGGTTGTTAATACGCCATAATCTTGCTGAAACAAGCCAACACCAATACCCATGTTTTCTTTAAAACGACCCGCATAACTTACTAAATACGTTTGAGGTGCATCATCAAATTGAGCCCATTGCCTTTTATTATAAAGACTCAAATATTTATTTTGTTCTCTTACAAAACTAAATGTTGGATTAATGGTGTATTTATTAAATTTTAACGAATTCCTTGTAGGAATATCAAAACCAACAACACCACCCTCTTGAGCATAAAATTGTTGCACAATACAGAAAAACAAAACTATATGTAGGATATATTTATTCACACTATTTAACAACTGTTATAGAGCCTTTTTTAGTTTTATTATCTTGAGTCGTTATAATGTAATAATAGACAGGGTTAACAGAAGTAAAATCTAATTGATCTTCTGGCCAATTATTGAAATAATCATTAGTTTGAAGCATTACTTTACCTTGTGAGCTTAATATAGTTATTGAGGTATTTGTTCCACTTACATAATCTTGAGGAATTATCCATGTATCATTATTTCCATCTCCATTAGGGCTTATTAAATTTGGAATATTTGCTACACTAGGAAAAGTTTCTTGTACTATAAATTCAAATGCGCTAGTAGATATACACCCAACCGTTTGCGTAATAGTTACTTTGTAGTTTCCTGCTTGAGTAGCTGCATAACTATTTCCAGTAGCTCCAACAATTAAAGCGTCGTTTAAATACCATGCAAACTCAGGGCTGTTTGCTGTTGTAGTAACTGTGGCTGTTAAAATTTCGCCATCATTAATTGTATTAACTCCTTCTAAATCTACATCAATGTCACTTGTAAAACCAGTGCCGTCTAAATCTATCGTTGCGCTTGTCATACAATCTCCTAAATCAATATCTACAGAAAATATTCCAGACTCATTAGTAACATATATTTGATTTGTAGCCTCAGTAATTTCTACACCATCTTTATACCACTGATAACTCACACCGTTTATAGAGCTTAACGTAGTTGATCCTTGACTTGAGCAATACGGATTACCCAAACTAGAATTGATAGAAGATACTCCGCTAGTTGTAGATTCGCTAACTGTTACACGATTAGAAAATGAATTGGAAGTACACGAACCATAATTTGTTTCAGCAAAATAAGTACCTGGCTGATCTACAGATAAGGTATTTCCTGTTGCTACAAAAACCGATGTCGTTGGACTTGTTTCTCTATACCAATTAAAAGTAAGCGATGGGTATTGTAATGGCGAATCATTTTCCCCTGTTCCTGGATTATCTATAGTTAACAAATAACTCCCACCAGAACAATACAGCCCTGTTTCTATTAAATTATTTATAGAGAATGGTGTATCTTGACTTTTATAATATGCAGGAAAAGAAACAGATCCATTACTCATGGCTGATGGAGAAGTACTTTTTACCCTAACCTTATAAGACTCACCACTAGTATTAGTTGGTAGCGAAAAGCTTAAAGTTGCTGGTGATGCTTTAACTACGCCTTGAGCAGAAGTAAACACTTCGGTAGAATTTGAAAAACTACCAGTTGCATCAGAAAGTTCAATTATAAATTGATTTGTTGCTGTAAAATCGCCCTCAGGAGAAAAAGAAAATGTAATATCGAAAGAATTAAATTCTCCTGCACAGGCTTGAGAAAAATTTAAACTTGGAGGATTAATTCCAACTTGAGCACCAATAGTTTTAATTATTGAAAACATAAAAAAAACAACAATGCATTTGATAGTAAAATTCTTCATATACTATTATTTCTTTAGATAAGCAACAATTATAGTTTACATTCTAGAATTTTGAACTACCTGTTTTTATTATTGCTGATTAAATCTAAAGAAATCACTCTAAAGTATTCAAACAAAGTAGGGGGGCTATAAGTTCAAAATAAATTTTAATATCTAGACGCTTTTCTATTAGTCTATTCGTCTTATATCTGAATCAACTTCATTCGAAGCTATTATTTTATTAATCCTTAATCTATAATCTGGTCGTTTTTGGTTTTTTATATCTATAAAGGTTTCAGAATTAGCGCCCTTAGAATACACATTAAAGAAAACCGAGTTACCATACCAATTCTCTAAATCTTCGTTATTCGAATTATTTTCAACAAAAATATTTCCATTGCAATTGTGAAAATACATATCGGTAAACCTAATTTTTTCTAAGTTCTCTTGATTTACACTAATTTTATTTTCTAATAATACGGCTGGATTAAATCCAGAAATAACGCTTCTATTCATGTCTAGAGAAGTGTTATGTCCGACAAAAATCGCCGCTTTTACCAAGCCTTTTCTAATATCAGAACTTATATCATTACTGTTAGTTAATAATGTTATGTTTTCAGCAATTACAGATGTTCCGTTTTTACTAAAATCTACTTCTTCTTTATTTTCATACGAATTAATTTGAATGCATCTAGCGCTAGTCGTACTATTTGATACATAAGGCGACCGAATTGCTAAAGAGTTTGTAAAATTACATTGGGCACCATAATTAAATTTAAAGTCATTACTGCTTGATTTATGAGAAACCGCTTTATTTAAATTAATTACACCCCCTATTATTTCAAATGAATTACCAGCGCAATGCGTAACCATAATATTTTCTAATATGGTTTCAAAACCAACACTAGCTAATAAAAGTCCATTAAAATAGCCTACATCTTTAATGCGCTTACCAGCATACTCAATTCTTACATGTCTTAAAATACCCGAATTACTTGCTGGGTCATCACCACCATAGTTTGAATTTGTATATGTTGTAGCATTTGGGCGTGTATAGTAAGATGTAACCGAACCACTGCCAAACTTATTTGTTGGTGCATCGCCTAGTATAATTACACCTCCCCAATCGCCTGCTCTTTTAACACTTCTATTTGATGTGAAAATTATGGGATCTGTTTCTAAACCATCTGCAATTATAGCAGATCCTTTAGCAATTGTTAGCGATGCTTTAGAATCGTAATCGCCAATTATTACGGTACCTGGTTCTATAGTAAGCGTCGCATTATTTGTTACAAAAACACTTCCAGACAATAAATATATATTTCGCTTTAATAGCTTTGTATCTTCAGTTATATTACCAGCCAATATTTGTGTAGGCTCACCGTAATCTATGGTTTTAGGATTAAACTCCGTCCAATTGTGCAACCAATTAGTAGTGCCAATTATTCCTTTTTCCTGTTGCCCAAAAAGAGTAGTTGTGGTAAAAAGGCATATTAATATTATTGTAAAGTTTTTCATAATAAAATATTTTTATAAAAAAAGTAAAAGAGAGTTTTAATCGTTGTTCTTAGTCAAATATAAAATAAAAAATCCATGAAATGCAATTTATTTCGATTAAAAGCACTTGGTAAGAAATATTTTTTTGTAAATAACCGATGAAATACAAATTAATTTGTTAAAACTCAATTTTTAATTAAAGTCGCTATACTCATGTAGAGCTTTTAGCGTGTCTTCGTAAAATAAAATAGCAGAAACTAATTTATTAGTATCTGAATAAGGCAATATTCGTTTTTGAAATTGAATATTTGTTTGAAGAAAATTAGCTGTAGCTTCAAACTGATCATCAAGGGCATCAACATTATCTTTATCTATTGGAATACCTAAAGTTGCCATTGTAATACCGGGCTTAGTTGCAAATGCTATATAAGGCAATAAATTTACAAGACTTTCGATACGCTCTATATACAAGGTTAACAATTGCCCTTTATGCATACTTTCAAGTTCTTCTTTATTATGGTATTTTTTTATTGAAACTTTTGCGCTAATAATACTTTTAGGAGCTTTAATTCTTTGAGCATAACTTACGCCTGTTATTAAAAATATACTAAAGCTAATTAGAATAATTTTGATTTTCATATCTTACATTTAAGGGTTTAAAAAGCAAATTTATGTAATTAATCGTAAAAAACAAGCGTTTTATCGATTTTTTTGTAAATTTATTACATTCTACCCATTTTTGTTAAAATAATTTTTTGCACAAAAAAATAGAATTTAAAAAGTTTAAACGATTTCATTATCTAAAATATAAATAGTAAAGTCGATAATTATACGATTGTAGGATGTAAAAAACGAACTAGATCCATGCTAGCAACGCCCTAATAACAGTAGCTTTAGAAACTTCAATATTCAAAACACCCTCTGAGGTTAATAATAAGCCTTGTTTTCCAGCCCACATATATGGTTTTTTAGATTTTAAATCTTCTCTTGCCTTGACGATTAATGGGTCTGGATTTTTTAATGTATCTGGCACAACAAGTTTTAAATTTTTCGCACTCATTATTTCCTTTTTACGGGTTATAAGTTTTGATGTCTTGGGTTTGTAGTCTGGGTCATTATTTTCATTGATATATAATGTAATCGTTTCTAATTTATCAGATTTTTTAGACAATCATTGAACAACATTTTGTTTTGTTGCAAGAATTTTAAAAAACATGCTGCTGCAATTCGTTTATTGCCATCTACAAACGAATGATTTTTTACCACTAAATACAACAACATAGCGGCTTTTTCTTCTAGTGTCGGATAAAAATCATCCTTTCCAAACCCCTTTTTTATTTGAGCTACAGAGCTCTCAAAACTCTTATCTTTTTCTTTGCCAAATACATCAGAATCGAATTCAATAAGCATCTTATTTATAACTATTTGATATTCTTCTAAACTAGGGTATTCAGCATCTCTCGTGGTTAAACCTTTAGCATCTAATTGCTCATGATCGTAATCATCCAATAGGCTTAATCCTTTAGCAAAAACAGTCAACCATTGATTGTCAGTTGCTTTTTCTTCAATGGCTCTATTTAGAATTTGAATACCATTTTTTAATAGTTGTACTTCTTGTTCCTTTTGCTCTAAGCGTTTTTCGTTTAGAGCATACCCTTTTACCACAATCGCTGCTGCTGAAACATCTTTAGACACATTTGGTATAGAAGGATTATTAAAATCCCAATACGGAATACCGTCTTCAGGTAAATTTTTGTGATTTATAAAGAAGTCTGTTGTAGCTTTTGCTTGTTCTAAATATTTTGAATCTTTAGTGTAACGGTACATCATTGTAAAACCATTAATAGCCCAAGCTTGTCCTCGTGCCCAAGCCGAATTATTACTAAAACCTTGATGTGTTACTTTTAATCGTGGCTGATGGGTTATAGTATCATAATCCAAAACATGCCATGTGCTATTATCTGGTCTGAAATGATTTTTAAGGGTTGTATTTCCGTGCTTTATTGCTAATTTATGATATGAACTATCTCCTGAAATTTTAGTTGCTTCAAACAATAACTCCAAATTCATCATATTATCAATAATTACAGGAAATTGCCAAATGTCCTTATTGAAATCCCAAGAACGTATACTACCAATGTTTTCGTTAAAGCGCGTACTTAACGTCTGTGCGCTTTTAACTATAATATCTTTATAAACTTGGTTATCTTCGAGTCTTAATCCATTTCCAAAACTACAAAACACCTTAAAACCCATATCGTGAGTTCTATTGTTGTGCTTTTCTTTTTCAATGAAGGCAGTCCATTCTTTAGCTTTCTTTTTAAAGTCTTCATTCCCAGTTAACTCATAAATTTGCCATAGATTTCCTGCAAAAAAACCATTGGTCCAATCTTTAGAAGGAACTTTTTTAATAGTACTTGTTTTTAGATTTACACTTCTAGGAAATCCCTGTAGAATCAACTTGATATGACAATAATTTTTCATAACGAGTTTCTAGTTGCTCTTCTATAAGTTTTGAGTTTTCAGTTGTATTCTTAGTCTTATTATTGCAGCTTAATGTTATTAGATAAACAAATACTGCTGTAAATGGAAGTAACTTTTTCATAATATTTTAATAGAGGTAGTATTTAAATACGTAACTTTAAAACAGTAAATCTATGGATATTTTCAATGGTCAAATTCTTCTAGAGTTCTCTCTATCAACTTGATAAAAAGAATCAAAATAGCCTCCATATTCCACCACTATCTATCTATTGTTAAAATTATCTTACCAATTTCTTATACTTAATTCGTTTTGGCATTAAATCGCCACCAAGGCGTTTCTTTTTATTTTCTTCATAATCAGAAAAACTTCCTTCAAAAAAATAGACTTGAGAATCACCCTCAAAAGCCAAAATATGTGTACAAATTCTATCTAAAAACCAACGGTCGTGACTAATTACTACAGCGCAGCCTGCAAAATTTTCTAAACCTTCTTCTAAAGCTCTTAAAGTGTTAACATCTAAATCATTAGTAGGCTCATCTAAAAGCAATACATTACCTTCTTCTTTAAGGGTCATAGCTAAATGCAAGCGGTTGCGTTCTCCTCCAGAAAGAAGTTTTACTTTTTTATTTTGCTCACCTCCAGAAAAATTAAAGCGACTTAAATACGCACGAGAATTTACTTCCTTACCGCCCATCATTATAAGTTCTTGCTCATCACTAAAGTTTTGCCATATTGTTTTTTCTGGATTTATATTAGAATGTTTTTGGTCTACATAAGCTAGTTTTGCTGTATCTCCAACAACAAACTGGCCTTTATCAGGAGTTTCTTCTCCCATAATCATTCTAAAAATTGTGGTTTTACCAGCTCCATTTGGTCCAATAACACCAACTATTCCTGCCTGTGGTAAGTTAAAATTTAAATCTTCGTAAAGTAATTTATCATCATACCCTTTACTAACACCGACAGATTCGATAACATTAGTTCCTAATCGTGGACCATTGGGAATATATATTTCGAGCTTTTCATCCAGTTGCTTTTGGTCTTGGCTCATGAGTTTATCATAATTCTTCAAACGTGCTTTTTGCTTGGTTTGCCGCCCTTTAGCTCCTTGCCTTACCCATTCTAACTCACGCTCTAACGTTTTTTGACGTTTAGAAGCTGTTTTACCTTCTTGAGCCATCCGTTTTGATTTTTGATCTAACCAAGACGAATAATTTCCTTTCCAAGGAATACCTTCTCCTCTATCAAGCTCCAAAATCCACCCAGCAACATTATCTAAAAAGTACCTATCGTGCGTTACCGCAATTACGGTACCTTTATATTGTGCTAAATGGTGTTCTAACCAATGTACAGATTCTGCATCTAAATGATTGGTTGGTTCATCTAATAGTAAGACATCTGGTTCTTGTAAAAGTAAGCGACATAGCGCTACACGACGTCGTTCTCCACCAGATAAAACAGATATTTTCTTATCGCCATCTGGTGTACGCAATGCATCCATGGCAATTTCTAATTTAGTATCTAACTCCCAAGCGTTTGCAGCATCTATTTGGTCTTGAAGCTCCGCTTGACGATTCATAAGTTTTTCCATTTTGTCTGCATCAGAATACACTTCTTCCAACCCAAACATATCGTTTATTTTATTATACTCGTCGAGTATTGCTACCGTTTCTGCTGCGCCTTCGCGCACGATTTCCATAACGGTTTTACTTTCGTCTAGCTTTGGCTCTTGTTCCAGATAGCCAACAGAATAGTCTTGAGAAAAAACAACATCTCCTTGATAGTTTTTATCAATGCCTGCAATAATTTTTAGTAAAGTAGATTTTCCTGAACCGTTTAGACCAAGTATTCCTATTTTAGCTCCATAAAAGAAACTTAAATATATGTTTTTTAAAACGGGTGTATTTGCACTCGGAAATGTCTTAGTAACACCAGACATTGAGAAAATTACTTTTTTGTCATCACTCATTACACTCTCCCTTTTAAAGCATTAAACACCCAAGCAATAGCAAAAAACCCAATACCAACAGCTGCAAACCCCCAGCCTGCTACATCATCGTATCTAAATGCTCCTAAAGCTATTAATGCTAGTCCTACTATAATCATAATTGTGGTAGCCCAAGCTAACACTGTGTTTTTATTCATTGCCATAATCTTATCCTTAAATTTTTGATGGTTAGTCTAATAGCAAATATCGCTAATTTGAATAAAAAAGCACCCTTTAAAGGATGCTTTTTATTAACTGCTTGGAAGAAATCCCATTTTACCCATTTGGTAATCACGCATAGCTTCCATGATTTCGGTTTGCGTATTCATTACATAAGGTCCGTAGGTTGTTACTTTTTCATTAAAAGGCTTTCCAGATAGAAATAGAAGTTTACTATCCGATTTTCCTTCTATTGAAAAATGACTGCCATCTTGATTAAATGTTATCAATTGATTTTCATTTTGAACCAAATCGACTTCATCATTCACTTTTACATTTCCGCTTAATAAATATAATAATGATTGATGCTCTTTATCTATTTTAATACTGCGATTCCCACGCGACTGAACATCAATTATATAAGCATTCACAGATGTTTGAGTAGCAATTCTTCCGCTTTTACCTTCTAAGCTTCCTGCAATTATTTGAATATTTATTTTTTTATCTTCTGAATGCACAATATTAAAATCTTCTTTTTTCACATGTTGATAGTTAGGCTGAATCATCTTTTTTTCTGCTGGTAAATTCAGCCATAATTGAATACCTTCTAATGTTCCTCCTTTTTTAACGAACTCTTTTGTTGGTCCTTCTGCATGAATGATACCTCTACCTGCTGTTGTCCATTGTACATCTCCTGCTTTTACGACACTTTCGTGTCCTAAAGAATCTCTATGCAATTGCTCGCCTTGAATTAAAAATGTAATAGGCTCAAAACCACGATGTGGATGTGGTCCTAAATCAAAAGGGTTACTTTTTTCATTTATTTCATAAGGTCCGTAATGATGTAATAATATAAACGGATCTATCATTTCTATGTGTTGTGTTGGTATGGGCTGACGTAATTGTATTGGTCCCATATTCACAAAATCACTTCGTCCTATTGTTTTTATTGTGTTTAATTTCATAATCTTTGTTTTTTATTTTCCATGGAAAATATATGATTAAAAAAATACGTTTATGTTTCTCTAATGAGAAATTCCTGATTTCCAGGAAGTGTTACCGTATTTTATCAAGCAGATTACTCAATTGTTCTGCTTCATTTTCTGTTAAATTCTCTAATAAATCGTCTTTTAAATTTATAGATATTTCATCTAAGAGCTTCAAGCCTTGATGTGTGATTTCTATATGCACTACGCGCCTGTCTTCTGGACATGGTAATCTACTAATTAATTGCTTATCGCACAGTTTATCCATTAAACGGGTGGCATTGGGTGCTCTTTCTAACATGCGTTCTTTAATGGTTTGCACTTTTATAGCCTTTCCAGCACCTCGTAATATTCGCAAAATATTAAACTGCTGAGGCGAAATTCCATAAGGTTTAAAAAAGGTGTTTTGTTTACTACTTATCCAATTTGCTGTATAAATAATATTCAATAAGGCTTTTACCTTATTATTATTAAACTTGGAATTTATGTCTTTAGAAATATCACCCATACTTATTAATATAATAAATTATAACGCTTTTTCTAATGCTAAAACAGCTTTATTCAAAATTACACTTAATTCATCATTTATCAATTTTCCCTCAGAAAAATTATCAATAAATGAAGGCAAAGAAAACTCTGCTACAATATTGCCACCCATATAAGAAAAACGCCCTTTGGCAATTTCAAGTACGGTTGCTCCTCCTCTACTCCCTAGGGAAGTTGCCATGAGCAACATAGGTTTGTTACTCCAAAGTTTTCCATCAATTCTCGACATCCAATCAAAAATGTTTTTGAATACACTAGTATAAGCACCATTGTGTTCTGCTAAAGACAAAATAAT
>Ga0316189_10005453_pt1 | contig 12199 bp, 12 predicted proteins | sample LowCovwburrow_MG_FD_204930 | JGI IMG/M metagenome (GOLD analysis project Ga0316189, IMG submission 204930) | Coastal sediment microbial communities from Maine, United States - Lowes Cove worm burrow | ecosystem: Environmental > Aquatic > Marine > Coastal > Sediment | place: USA: Maine... | reverse complement strand
CCTGCTGGCGATGAAGGGGGCCTTCCCCGCCGAGGAGCTGGTGGACCTGCCGGACGGCTGGCACGTTCGTATGGCGGGCCGGGTTTCGGTGACGGGACTCGACGCCGAGCGACACGCGGTCCTGTTGACGGGACCGGAAATGGACGCAAGCGCATGAGCAAGATCATCGCCGTCGCCAACCAGAAGGGTGGCGTTGGCAAGACGACAACGGCCATCAATCTGGCGGCGTCCCTGGCGGCGACCCGCCGCCGTGTGCTGCTGGTCGACCTGGATCCCCAGGGCAATGCCACGATGGGTTCGGGCATCGCGAAGAACGATCTGGAGCTGTCGGCCTGCGACGTGCTGCTTGGCGATGCCGATATGGCCTCGGTAATGAAGGAATCCAAGGGCGGCGGCTTCGCCGTCATACCCGCCAACTCCGATCTCACCACCGCCGAGGTGCGGCTGATCAACGAGTTCGGCCGGGAGACGCGGCTGCGCACGGCTCTTGAACCGATTGCTGCCGACTACGACTTCGTTTTCATCGACTGTCCGCCGTCGATCAACATGCTGACGGTCAACGCGCTGACGGCCGCGACCGGCGTCCTCATCCCGATGCAGTGCGAGTACTACGCACTCGAGGGGCTGACCGCGCTGCTGGATTCCATCTCTCAGATACGCAAGGCGGTAAATCCGACGCTGGGTCTCGAGGGGCTGCTGCGTACGATGTTCGACCCGCGCAACAATCTCGCCAACGAGGTGAGCTCCCAGCTCATCATGCATTTCGGCGACAAGGTTTACCGGACGGTCATACCGCGCAACGTGCGTCTTGCCGAGGCTCCGAGCTTCGGCGTGCCGGTAATGCTTCACGATAAATACTCCCGCGGCGCGCTTGCCTATCTGGCGCTGGCAGGAGAAATCATCCGTCGTGAAGAGGCGGCCGCGAGCGAAAACGCCTGAAACAGCCGGCCCCGTCTGGCTGCCCGGGCCCGCGTGGGCTGACCGCGACCGGTTGCTGATACACTCCTGAGAAATTCCACGAACGGACCTATTTCGATGACAACCAGGCGCAAGACGCTAGGTCGCGGCCTCGACGCACTCCTGAGTAGCCCCGACGCCGGGACAGAGTCGGTCGCCACCCGGCCGGCCAACGAATCGCTGCGCTACGTGCCGGTCGATTTGCTCGAGCGCGGACGTTATCAACCGCGTCTGGATATGCGGCCGGAGACCCTGGAGGAACTTGCAGATTCGATCCGGGCCCAGGGTGTCGTCCAGCCGATCGTGGTCCGGCCGTTCTCGACGGCACCGGGTGTGACCCGCTACGAGATCATCGCGGGAGAGCGCCGCTGGCGGGCGGCCCAGATCGCCGGGCTGATGGAGATCCCGGCCATCGTGCGGGACGTCTCCGACGAAGCCGCCATTGCCATGGCGCTCATCGAGAATATCCAGCGTGAGAACCTCAATCCGCTGGAAGAGGCACGGGCCCTCGAACGATTGATCGGCGAGTTCGACATGACTCATCAGCAGGCGGCTGAGGCAGTCGGCCGCTCCCGCACCGCGGTCAGTAACCTCCTGCGTCTGCTCGATCTCGGCCCGGAGGCCAAGGAATTCCTCGAACGCCGCGAGATGGAAATGGGCCACGCCCGCGCGCTCCTCCCGGTGACGGCGCCCGCTGCCCAGGCCAGCGCGGCGCGTCAGGTCGTGGCGCAGGGCCTCTCTGTCCGGGCCACCGAAGCGCTCGTCAAGCGTTTGCTCGATCCCAAACGCCCGGAACCCGGCCCGTCGCGGCGCGATCCTGACATCCAGCGTCTCGAAACGGAGCTCGGGGAGCGTCTCGGCGCGACGGTTCAGCTCAACCATCTGACAGGCGGCAAGGGCCGTCTTTCCATCCGCTACAACAGTCTCGAAGAGCTGGAAGGCATTCTCGAGCACATCCGCTGAACTTTTCCGGCCCCCGCGCCCCTGATTGAGACCCCGGTTCGTTGCACCGCGCAAACGCCCGTCGTTATAATAGATGGGCTTTGGTGCGGCCGGTCTCTCAGGATGGTCGCTCGTAGCGCCCGGCGCGCCCCAGGAGGGACGCGATCTGGCGCTAATCGATGGTAAGACGAGTGTTCGTCGATTAGGGGGGGACCGCGGCGTCTTTCGGGACGTCCGAGGCAAACCGTTGACTGCCATTCTCCGGATTGTGGCCGCGCAGATCGGCGCGGCCCTGCTCATGGCGATGGTGGCCTTCTGGGTCTCCGGTCGAATCGGCGGAATTTCGGCGCTCCTGGGCGGTTTGGTGTGCGCTCTGCCGAACGGGGTCCTCGGTTTGAGGATTGCCCTGGCGAGCGCCACGGGAGACGCCCGGCGCATGTTGCGGGCCACCTACGTGGGTGTCGCGCTCAAGCTGCTGCTGACCGCGGCCTTGTTCGCGGCGGTGTTTGCTCTGGTCAGGCCGCTGGCCGCCGGCTGGCTCTTCGCCGGGTTCATAGCAACCCAGGCGGTGATTTGGGCCGCGGCGGGGCTGACGGCGAACGACACAGGAACGGTCTCACGCGACGCTGCGGCGTCACGGTAACGGGATAAGGATCGACGATGGCATCGGAAGAACTGACCTCGGGCGAATACATCGCGCATCACCTGCAGAACCTCCAGCTCTGCAAGGTGGACGGCGAATGGGTCTGGAATCAGTGCGCCGGCAATTTCTGGACGGTGAACGTCGATTCGATGTTCTGGTCCGTGCTGCTCGGGCTCGTCTTCCTCGTTGTTTTCCGGCGGGTCGCGAAGAACGCCGAGCGCGGCGTGCCCGGTCGCTTCCAGGCAGCGATCGAATCGATCTTCGAGTTCGTCGATACCAGCGTCAAGGAGACCTTTCACGGCAAGAGCGAACTGATCGCTCCGCTGGCGCTGACGATCTTCGTCTGGGTCTTCTTCATGAACCTCATGGATCTGATCCCGGTCGACTGGATCCCGATGTCGGCCCACGCGATCGGCATTCCCTACATGAAGGTCGTGCCGACCACCGACGTGAACATCACCTTCGCGATGGCGCTGTCGGTGTTCGTACTGATCATCTACTACACGATCAAGGCGAAGGGCGTCGGCGGTTTCGTCAAGGAGCTGACCCTTCAGCCCTTCAATCATCCGGCGGCGATTCCGGTCAACCTGATCCTCGAGGGCGTGGCCCTGCTGGCCAAGCCGCTCTCGCTGTCGCTGCGACTGTTCGGCAACCTGTTCGCCGGCGAGCTCATCTTTATACTCATCGCCCTGCTCGGCATCTGGCAGCTACCGCTGCATTTTGCCTGGGCGGTGTTCCATATCCTCATCATCGTGCTACAGGCGTTCATCTTTATGATGCTGACGATCGTCTACCTGTCGCTCGCTGTCGAGGAACACTGATTCCTAACCCTTTCTTTTTCATCCGGGCTTTTTGCCCGAACAACGTAGTCAGGAGATCTCGATGGAAACTGTAATTGGCATGACAGCGATCGCCGTTGCGCTTTTGATCGGTCTCGGCGCCCTCGGCGTCGGTATCGGCATGGGCCTTTTGGGCGGACGCTTCCTGGAAGGCGCCGCGCGTCAGCCGGAACTCGCGCCGATGCTGCAGGTGAAGATGTTTATCGTCGTCGCGCTGCTCGACGCGGTCGCCATGATCGGTGTTGGTATCGCTCTGTTCTTCACCTTCGCGAACCCGTTCATCGGTCAGCTAGCTGCCGCCGGATAAGAACGTAGCTTCCGGTCAACCGGATTCGCGAGGAGTCTGACAGTGGATATCAACATGACGCTCATCGGCCAGACGATCGCCATGGCGATCTTTGTCTGGTTCTGTATGAAGTACATCTGGCCGCCGATGATGCTGGCGCTCGACGAGCGACGGCAGAACATCGCCGATGGCCTGGCCGCCGCCGAAGAGGGTCAGAAGGCCCTCGCCGAGGCACAGTCGAAGTTCGACGAGACTGTCCACGAGGCGCGCGAGCAGGCTACCCAGATACTGGCGCAGGCGAACAAGCGTTCCGCCGAAATCGTCGATCAGGCCCGGTCTGCGGCCCGGGAAGAAGGCGATAAGCTGGTAGCCCAGGCCAAGTCGGAAATCGAACTCGAGGCCGCGAAGGCTCGGGACGAGCTTCGCAGCCAGGTCGCGGCAGTCGCCCTGACCGGTGCCCAGCAGCTGCTCGAGCGCGAGCTGTCGGCCGCCGATCATCAGGTGATGCTGGACAAGCTGGCATCCGAGCTCTAGGCCGCGGTCACGAGGAGTCGAGATGGCAGAGAACAGCACCGTAGCGAGGCCCTACGCAAAGGCGGCGCACGAAATCGCGCAGGAGCGAGGCAACGTCGATGCCTGGTCGACCCTGCTCGACATCGGCGCTACCGCCGCCGCGGACGAAGGCTTCCAGCGATTGCTGGCGAGTCCGGCCCACACGGAAAGCGAGCTTGCCGATCTTCTTATCGGGATCTGCGGTGAGCACGCCGACGAGTTCGGCCGGAACTTTTTTCGCGTCCTCGCCGAAAACGGCCGGCTCGGATATCTACCCGATATTCGCGCCGAGTTCGAACGGCTCCGGGCGGAGGCAGAGAACATCGTTGACGTTGAGATCTCGTCGGCGGTGCCCCTGTCGGACGATCAGCGGGAACGCTACGCGACATCGCTCAGGCAGAGGCTCGGCAAAACCGTCCGGCTGCACTGTGAGATCGACGAATCGCTAATCGGCGGCGCGATTATCCGTGCTGGCGACCTGGTTATTGATGGCTCACTGCGGGGCAGACTCGATCGTCTTGCCAACGCCGTGAAGCACTGAGAGGAATCTGGATAAATGGCAATCAAGGCATCCGAGATCAGCGATCTCATCAAGCAGCGGATCGAGCAGTTCGAGACGACGACCGAGGCCCGCGACGAAGGCACCGTCGTTTCCGTGACGGACGGCATCGTCCGTATTCACGGCCTGGCGAACGCCGCCTACGGCGAAATGCTCGAGTTCCCCGGGAACACGTTCGGCCTGGCGCTGAACCTCGAACGGGACTCCGTCGGCGCCGTCGTGCTCGGTGAGTACGAGCACATCTCGGAAGGCAGCACCGTCAGCACGACGGGCCGCATCCTCGAGGTGCCGGTCGGCGAGGCGCTGCTCGGGCGGGTCGTGAACCCCCTGGGTGCGCCGATCGACGGCAAGGGTCCGATCAATACGACCGAGACCGCGCCGATCGAGAAGGTCGCCCCCGGTGTCATCAGCCGCCAGTCGGTCGATCAGCCGGTGCAGACCGGTCTGAAGTCCATCGACTCCATGGTGCCGATCGGCCGTGGCCAGCGTGAGCTGATCATCGGTGACCGCCAGACCGGCAAGACCGCCGTTGCCATCGACGCGATCATCAACCAGAAGGGCACGGGCATTAAGTGCATCTACGTGGCCATCGGGCAGAAGCGCTCGTCGATCGCCAACGTTGTGCGCAAGCTGGAAGAGCACGGCGCGATGGATCACACGATCGTCGTCGCCGCGTCGGCCTCCGAGTCCGCCGCCATCCAGTACATCGCCCCCTACGCCGGTTGCTCGATGGGCGAGTTCTTCCGTGACCGCGGCGAAGACGCCCTGATCGTTTACGACGATCTGACCAAGCAGGCCTGGGCCTACCGTCAGGTGTCGCTGCTCCTGAAGCGCCCGCCGGGACGTGAAGCCTATCCGGGCGACGTGTTCTACCTGCATTCGCGTCTGCTCGAGCGTGCGGCGCGCATCAACCCGGACTACGTCGAGAAGCTCACCGAGGGCAAGGTCAAGGGCAAGACGGGTTCGCTGACGGCGCTGCCGATCATCGAGACCCAGGCCGGTGACGTGTCGGCCTTCGTGCCGACCAACGTGATTTCGATCACCGACGGCCAGATCTTCCTCGAAACGTCGCTGTTCAACGAAGGCATCCGCCCGGCCATCAACGCCGGTCTGTCGGTGTCCCGAGTCGGCGGTGCGGCCCAGACCAAGATCGTCAAGAAGCTTGGCGGCGGCGTACGTCTCGCGCTGGCCCAGTACCGTGAGCTGGCAGCCTTCGCACAGTTCGCCTCCGATCTCGACGAGACCACCCGCAAACAGCTGGATCGCGGACAGCGCGTGACGGAGTTGCTCAAGCAGGGCCAGTACGCGCCGATGTCGGTCGCCGAAATGGGCGCGATCCTCTTCGCTGTCGAACGCGGCTTCTGCGACGGCGTCGACATTCCGAAGCTGGGTGCGTTTGAGAAGGGCCTCATCGATCACATGAAGACCAACTACGGTTCGCTCATGGACAAGATCGAGGAGACCGGCGACTGGAACGACGAGCTCGAAGCCGAGATGACGAAGGGCGTGGAAGAGTTCGCGCAGACCGGCAGCTACTGATCCTTACGGAGTAACCGATGGCAGTCGGCAAAGAAATTCGGACGCAGATCGCGAGTATTCAGAATACGGCGAAGATCACCAAGGCCATGCAGATGGTCGCGGCGAGCAAGATGCGCAAGGCCCAGGACCGGATGCAGGCATCCCGGCCCTATGCCCGCCGCATCCGCCGGGTGATCGGCCATCTGCGGGTGGCCAATCCGTCCTCGCAGGTGCCGTTCCTGCGCGACCGCGACGAGGTCAAGAAGGTCGGCTATCTGGTCGTCTCGACGGATCGCGGTCTCTGCGGCGGGCTTAACGCCAACCTGTTCCGCCAGTTGCTGCGTGAGGTCACCGAGTGGCAGGGCCAGGGCGTCGGCGTCGAGCTTTGTCTGCTCGGGCGCAAGGCGGAGAGCTTCTTCAAGCGCGTCAACGTCGATATCGTTGCCGCGCAGAAAGACCTCGGCGACATCCCGCATCTGAAGGATCTCATCGGCACGCTGCAGGTGATGCTCGATCACTACCGGGACGGCCGTATCGACCGGCTGTTCATCATCAGCAACACCTTCGTCAACACGATGACCCAGCGCCCGGAGCGCGAGCAGCTGTTGCCGGTGGAGATCGAGGACGCCGACGAGCTTCAGCAGCACTGGGACTACATCTACGAGCCGGGTCCGGAGGAGCTCCTGACCGCGCTCGCCGCCCGCTACATCGAGTCCCAGGTTTACCGGGCTACGCTCGAGAACGTGGCCTGCGAGATGGCCGCGCGCATGGTCGCGATGAAGTCCGCGACCGATAACGCCGGCAAGCTGATCGACGAATTGAAACTGGTTTACAACAAGGCCCGCCAGGCTGCTATCACGACCGAGCTTTCGGAGATCGTGAGCGGCGCGGCGGCGGTCTGACGAGTCGCCGCGAGGCAACGACGCCGGAGCGCCGGCTGAACGGACACTGACAGAGGAAATCGAGGCATGAGCATCGGAACAACCGTGGAGATCATTGGCGCGGTGGTGGACGTGGAATTCCCCCGCGACAGCATCCCCCAGGTACATGAGGCGCTGAAGATCGACGAGGCCGACCTGACGCTGGAAGTCCAGCATCAGCTCGGCGACGGCATCGTCCGTACGATCGCCATGGGCTCCAGTGAGGGCATCCGGCGCGGCATGTCGGTGACGGCCCTCGGCGGCCCGATCACGGTACCGGTCGGCGAGAAGACGCTCGGCCGCGTGATGGACGTCCTCGGTAACCCCGTCGACGAAGCCGGCCCGATCGGGGAAGAGAAGCGAATGCCGATCCACCGCGAGGCCCCGAGCTTCGAGGAGCAGGCGGCGGCGCTGGAGATCCTCGAAACCGGCATCAAGGTCATCGACCTCATCATGCCCATCGCCAAGGGCGGCAAGATCGGCCTGTTCGGCGGCGCGGGCGTGGGCAAGACGGTCACGCTCATGGAGCTGATCCGCAACATCGCCATGGAGCACTCGGGCTACTCCGTGTTCGCCGGCGTCGGCGAGCGGACGCGCGAGGGCAACGACTTCTACCACGAGATGAAGGAAGCGGGCGTTCTCGAAAAGGTCGCGCTGGTCTACGGCCAGATGAACGAGCCTCCGGGTAACCGCCTGCGTGTCGCCCTGTCCGGCCTGACCATGGCGGAGAATTTCCGCGACGAGGGCCGCGACGTCCTGATGTTCATCGACAACATCTACCGCTACACCCTCGCCGGCACCGAGGTCTCGGCGCTGCTCGGGCGTATGCCGTCAGCCGTGGGCTATCAGCCGACGCTGGCCGAAGAGATGGGCATGCTGCAGGAGCGCATCACCTCGACCAAGACCGGTTCGATCTCGTCGTTCCAGGCGGTCTACGTGCCGGCCGACGACCTCACCGACCCGTCGCCGGCCACGACTTTTGCCCACCTCGACGCGACCCTGGTGCTTTCCCGCCAGATCGCCGAGCTCGGCATTTACCCGGCCGTCGACCCGCTCGACTCCACCAGCCGTCAGCTCGACCCGCTGATCATCGGCGACGAGCACTACAACACGGCCCGTGACGTGCAGGCGACCCTGCAGCGCTATAAGGAACTTCAGGACATCATCGCGATTCTGGGTATGGACGAGCTGTCGGAAGACGACAAGCTCATCGTGTCCCGGGCACGCAAGATTCAGCGCTTCCTGTCCCAGCCGTTCTTTGTCGCCGAGACTTTCACCGGCTCGCCCGGCAAGTACGTGTCGCTCGCGGACAGCATCCGCGGCTTCCAGGGCATCATCAACGGCGACTACGACAACCTCCCCGAGCAAGCCTTCTACATGGTTGGCGGCATCGAAGAGGTCGTCGAGAAAGCCAAGACGCTGTAACGGCGCCGGCAACGGCATTCGTTGAGGTAAAGCTGCATGAGCACGATCCAGGTCGACATCGTCAGCGCCGAGGGCGAGATCTTCAGCGGGGAGGCCTCGATGGTCTTCGCGCCGGCACGCATGGGTGAGGTGGGCATCGCGCCGCGCCACGCGCCGCTGCTGACCGGCCTCAAGCCGGGCGGCGTGCGGGTCCAGCCTGCGGAGGGCGGCGAGGAGCTGTTCTTCTACGTCTCCGGCGGCATGCTCGAGGTCCAGCCCAACCGGGTCATCGTGCTGGCCGATACCGCCATGCGCGCCAAGGATCTGGACGAGGCCGCGGCCCTGGAGGCGCGCAAGCGGGCCGAGGAGATGCTTCAGGGCCGCGACAGCGCCATGGAGATCGCGAAGGCCCAGGCCGAGTTGAGCATGGCGATGGCCCAGCTCCAGTTGATGGAGAAACTCCACAAGGCCCGCCGGAAGCACTGATTTTCCTTCTTCTGGCCGCCTGATTTCGGACTATCTCCGGGGTCAGGCCGCAGCCGCCGCCTCGGCCAAGCGTCGAGACAATGGGGCGTCTGCGGCCTGACCCCGGTTTCGTTACGGGCCTGTTCCGGGGCGCGATCGTCGATTCGCCCGCGGCCGCCGGTGCCGGTGGCTCGTGACACAGTTCCGCGAGGCATCATCGAGGCCGCGTTAGAATTAGCGGCCCTCGTCGGACGGGGAGGAGCACCGGAACATGAGTTTCAGCATCGTCATCCTGGCGGCTGGTCAGGGCACCCGCATGCGCTCGGACCTGCCAAAGGTCCTGCAGCCCCTGGCGGGTCGGCCCCTGCTGGCCCACGTACTCGACGCGGCGGAGACCGCCGGCGCCGAGAGCACTCACGTCGTCTATGGTTTCGGCGGCGATGCCGTCCGGGCGGCGCTGCCGGACCCGGATCTCGTGTGGGTGTTGCAGGCACAGCAGCTGGGGACCGGCCACGCGGTGAGCCAGGCCCTGCCCGGAATTCCCGACGACCGCATCGTGGTCGTCCTTTACGGCGATGTCCCGCTGATCCGTCCGGAGACCATCCGGCGCCTGGTCGCGAGCGCCGAACCGAACAATTTGTCTCTGCTCACCGCGCATATGGACGACCCGACCGGCTACGGCCGCATCATTCGCGACGGGAGCGGCGCCGTTAACCGGATCGTCGAGCAGAAAGATGCCCGGGACGAGGAGCTTGCCGTCCACGAGGTCAACACCGGCCTGATGGCCGCCCCGGCCGGGCTGCTCAAGGCGTGGCTTGGACAGGTCAACGACGACAATGCCCAGGGCGAGTTCTATCTGACCGACGCGATCGAGCTGGCCGTGGCCGACGGGGTCAGGGTGGTCGGCGAGCCGGCGCCGGATCTCGACGAGGTGGCGGGAATCAACGATCGGCGACAGCTCGCCGAGGCGGAATCCGCCCATCGGCAGCGGGCCGCGGACGCGCTCATGCACGAAGGCGCCATCCTGGCCGACCCGGCGCGGATCGACGTCCGCGGCGAGGTCCGCTGTGGCCGTGACGTCTTCATCGACGTCGGGGTCGTCTTCGAAGGCGAGGTCGTCATCGAGGACGGCGTGCACATCGGCCCCTACTGCGTGATTCGCAACAGCCGCCTGGGCGCGGGCACCGAGATTCTTGCCTACAGCCATCTCGACGAGGCGAACGTCGGCCCGCGCTGCAGCGTCGGGCCCTACGGGCGGCTGCGTCCGGGCGCCAACCTCGCGGCGGGCGCCAAGGTCGGCAACTTCGTCGAGATCAAGAAGAGCGAGATCGGCGAGGGCAGCAAGGTCAATCACCTGACCTACATCGGCGATACGACGATCGGCACCGGCGTCAACGTCGGGGCCGGCACGATCACCTGCAACTACGATGGCGCGAACAAGCATCGGACCGTCATCGGCGACCGCGCCTTCATCGGCTCGGGCGTGCAACTGGTGGCGCCTGTAGAGGTCGGTGCGGACGCGACGATCGGCGCCGGTTCGACGCTGACCAAGCCGGCCCCAGGTGATCAGCTCACTGTCGCCCGCGGCCGCCAGGTCTCGGTCAAGGGCTGGAAGCGCCCGGTCAAGAAGAAGTAACACGACCCCACCAGAGGGAGAACACCTGCATGTGCGGAATCGTTGGAGCCATTGCCGAGCGGCAAGTCGAACCCATTCTGATGGAGGGTTTGCGCCGGCTGGAGTACCGTGGCTACGACTCGGCCGGGATGGCCCTGCTCAACACTGCGGGCGAGATTGAGCGCCGCCGTGCCGAAGGGAAGGTGCAGCGCCTTGCCGACGCAATCGCCGCGGCACCGTTCGCCGGCGTCTGCGGCATTGCCCACACGCGCTGGGCGACTCACGGGCCGCCGAGCGAGAAAAATGCCCACCCGCACCTTTCGGGCGAACGCGTGGCCCTCGTCCACAACGGCATCATCGAGAACTTCGAGTCGCTGAAGGCCGATCTCGAATCCCGTGGCCAGCGTTTCGACTCGGACACCGACACCGAAATCGTCGCCCACCTGATCCGCGAGGCCCTGGAAAACGGGGCGTCGGACCTGTTCGAGGCCGTCCGCGAGACCGTGGGGAAGCTGCAGGGTGCTTATGCCATGGCGGTCGTATCGTCGGACGATCCCGGCTGCGTCGTCACGGCCCGCGCCGGCTGTCCCGTCGTGCTCGGCATCGGCATCGGCGAGAATTTTGTCGCCTCCGACGTGGCGGCCCTGCTGCCCGTGACCCGTCGCTTCATCTTCCTGGAGGAGGGTGACATCGCGCGTCTGACCCGTGGGGGCATCGAGATCCGTGACCGCGAGGGCCAGGTGGTCACACGGGCCGTCAAGGAAAGCGAAATCGTCGCCGATGCCATGGATCGCGGCCGCTACCGCCACTTCATGCAGAAGGAAATTCACGAGCAGCCCCGTGCCGTCGCCGAGACCCTGGAAGATCGCGTCGGCGAGTACCAGGTCTTCGAGCAGGCCTTCGGCCCCGAGGCCGCGGAGATTTTCGCGCGGACCCGGGCGGTCCAGATTGTGGCCTGCGGCACCAGCTACCACGCCGGCCTCGTGGCCAAGTACTTCATCGAGAAGCTGTGCGGCTTGCCCTGCATGGTCGAGATCGCCAGCGAGTACCGCTACCGCCAGCCGGTTGTGCCCGCGGACACCCTCTACGTCACCATTTCCCAGTCCGGTGAGACCCTCGATACCCTCGAGGCGCTGCGCATGGCGAAGAAACTCGACTACCTGGCGTATCTCGGAATCTGTAACGTGCCGGAGAGTGGGCTCGTGCGGGAGAGCGACCTCGTGCTGATGACCCGGGCGGGACCCGAGATCGGTGTGGCCTCGACCAAGGCCTTCACGACCCAGCTCGCGGCGCTCAGCCTGCTCGGCGTTTCACTCGCCAAGCACAACGGCCTGACGCCGGAAGACGAGCACTCGCTGGTCCGCCAGCTCCGCGGTCTGCCCGCGTTGCTGGAGTCGATTCTCGATCTGGACTCCGCCATCGAGCAACTCGCCGAACGCTTCGTCGAAAAACACAATGCGCTGTTCCTCGGCCGCGGTATACAGTATCCAATCGCGATG
>Ga0316189_10005452_pt1 | contig 12201 bp, 10 predicted proteins | sample LowCovwburrow_MG_FD_204930 | JGI IMG/M metagenome (GOLD analysis project Ga0316189, IMG submission 204930) | Coastal sediment microbial communities from Maine, United States - Lowes Cove worm burrow | ecosystem: Environmental > Aquatic > Marine > Coastal > Sediment | place: USA: Maine... | reverse complement strand
CGGAATATTTTTATTGGTGACTTTCGCCAGTCAGTAAAACAAACAGTTGGGTATTATTCGATGGCGGGGAATGATTTACCCCTTGAAGGGGCTGAGCAACCAGAGGCAACAGAGCAGGACACAAAAGCACCTGCTCAAGGGTTAGCTAGCGCGCCTGGACCTGATGAAAATGTCAACATTTTCCAGGTTACCGGCTTTGTCAAATGGTTCGATGTTGCACGCGGTTACGGGTTCATAATTCCCGACAGCGGCATACGCGATGTTTTGATTCATCTAAGCTGTCTGCTACGCGACGGATTTACCGCACCGCTTGAAGGCACCCGCATTGTTTGTGAAGTCGTTGAGCGCCAAAAAGGCTATCAATGCCTGCGCGTGCTTGATGTTGACACCTCTACCGCAATTAACCCGGTCGAACGCGTTGCCAGAACCCACGTTGATGTTGAGGCAAATGCAGAATGGCGCAAGGCAACGGTTAAATGGTTTAACCGCACCCGCGGATTTGGTTTTGCAACTGAAGGTGAGGGATCTCCTGATATCTTTATCCATATGGAAACGTTGCGGAAAAACGCAATTGCTGAATTAATGCCAGACCAGATCGTTTATGTACGCTTTGGTGATGGACCAAAGGGTAAAATGGCGGCAGAAGTTCGCCTGACACTGAATGATGACATGCCTAAATCAAATTAATGAACGGCTTTTCAGTAAACGGCTCTTCTATGCGCTGTTTATTGTTGTCTCCCTGTTGGCTGTCAACGCCACAGTAAAAACAGTAAAAGCCGAGCAGCTCAAGGTTGAGATTGTGAAAGTCAAATCAGCCAAGGGCGAATATTATTTTAACACTGAAATAGCCAAAACGGACCGTGAACGAGAAAAGGGTCTGATGTATCGCCAATCTCTGGCGCGTGATGCCGCAATGCTGTTTTTGTGGGACACTGATCGCCCGATACAGATGTGGATGAAGAACACTAATATTCCCCTTGATATGGTTTTCATCCGCAGCGATGGCAAGATCGCAAACATTGCCCACAAGACTATTCCTCATTCACGGCGCTTGCTTTCATCAAAAGGCCAGGTGAGGGCGGTTCTTGAACTTAGCGCCGGTACCGCAGAAAAAATCGGATTGGCAGAAGGCAACCGTGTTTTCCATCGCGTCTTTAAGTAAGTTTTGATGCAGTTGAAAAAAACCGCTAAAATTGAAAATCCACGCTTGCACACAGCGCAGCAATGCTTATAAGCATTCCTTGTAATACAGGGTTTGGTTTTGTATCCTGTAAATTAAGGTTATTCGGGGCGTAGCGCAGCCTGGCAGCGCATCTGCTTTGGGAGCAGAGGGTCGCAGGTTCGAATCCTGCCGCCCCGACCATAACCTTAATAGAACTGAGTAGATGAGTTGTAAAAGCAACCATCATTCTGGAGGTAGAGAATTATGTCAGCACGCATTTTTCAACCGGCCCGGAATGCCATGCAATCAGGCAAGGGTAAGGCTGATTTATGGTTGTTGCAGTTCGATGCCCAAACCCCGCGCTCAAGTGATCCGCTTATGGGCTGGACATCTTCAGCAGATACCAAACAACAGATCAAAATGCGTTTCGATTCAAAAGAAGACGCCATTGCCTATGCAAAACGCGAAGGCATTGCCTTCATCGTCCAAGAAAGCCCCACGGCAAGCCCTTCCAAGCGGCCCGGAAAATCCTATTCGGATAATTTCAAATACGGCCGCACCGCCAACTGGACCCACTAATTCCCAGTTAAAAGGCCTCGTAGCTCAGCTGGATAGAGCAACGGATTTCTAATCCGTAGGTCGCAGGTTCAAGTCCTGCCGAGGTCACCATTTTTTTCATGGATCAAAACTACATGCGAATACCCCCCCCGCCGGATCGGGAGTACAACTCCGCCTATCCGCGATTGTTACGTTCGCGGCGACGCGGATGCAAACCATACAAACTAAAACAATACAGCATCGCAGAAAGTATGCGATGGTGACCGAACCAGACGTGACATCGCGAGAGCCCCCCATAAGCCATCTCGTAAAAACCGGTGATGGGGCGGGAGCGATGAAAACCCGAAATTGAAGGAAAATACAACCGATGCGAAAGATAGTTTTGAAGGCATTCGTCCTCCTCGGCTTCACCATCCAAGCCTGCACCCCACTCACCGCGGCCACGCAAAACGCCGACGTGAAGGCGGCGAAGCAGGACGTGGGACAACCCGATGACCCGCGCGGGCAAGGGCACCAGTTCGCCAGACACACGGCGACAGGAGGTACGAAACGCTGGGCGGTGTTACCCCCCACGCACACACAGAACAGCACCCACTTCAAACCCACACACGGCCTAAACATAACAAAAAACGACAGAACCGATACCGCGCAGAAAACAAAAAAATACAGATTAATTGCGTTTTTCTCAGCACCGGCCGGATGCGAGCAATGTGACACCAATGCCCTAACATGTATTAACAACTGGAAGGCAAAGTATACGTCCAGAGCCGCGAACCCACACATGGCGGAGTTACTGCTACAGTGCTACAAGGCAAGAACGGCCTGCATAAAGCGATGCAAGTGATCAAGGAGATCGGTGGCCATCAGGACGGCACGGAAAAACACTCGAAAGCTCCTGCGGGCCCCCACGAGGCCCGACCCCGTCCTTCCGCCGGTCGGGAGTTGTACTCCCGATCCGGAACGTTCATGCAAATATCAGCCGTCGGCAACAATTAATTTTGTTCGTGTTAAAAGCTCAGATCGACTGTTAGTTTGAAGAATGACGCTGGAAATATGCGGTGAGGGTTGAGTTTGCGCTCACGCTGTCGCCCTTCGGGCTGCGCTCCGCGGGGGCGGCGCTATTAAGCGCCGGGGCCTCGTCATGTTGCAAACATGCTACGCATGATGGCCCAGTCAGCGGCTATGGCCGCTTCCGCTGCGGATTCTTAAGCCCTATCACACACTCCCCCTTCGTCTTCCTCGGGCTTGACCCGGGGGTCCAGAGCCACTTGCTCAAAATTCATTTAGAATCCGCAGTGGACGAGCGGACACTTGTGTCCGTGAGGACTAAGCGCGACTGCGCTTCGGCCGGTCAGGCCGCGCCCGCGCAGGCCCGAGCGTAGCGAGGATACGCCGTGAGCGATATCCAAGCAGAGAGGTGGGCCCTCGGATCAAGTCCGAGGGTTGACGTATGCTGGCTTGGTTTTATCTCGCTCACGCTGTCGCCCTTCGGGCTGCGCTCCGCGGGGGCGGCGCTATTAAGCGCCGGGGCCTCAATGGCCCAGTCAGCGGCTATGGCCGCTTCCGCTGCGGATTCTTAAGCCACATCACCTATGTTTCTGTTATGTTCTTGACTATTATCATTTTATGTGCTAAGAAGTCGCCTATCACCTGTGGCCCGCAAGGAAATATGGTTTCGCGTTACCATGTGGAGTTACAGGGCGGTGAGTTGCTTGGGTTTGCAGGGGGTAACGCGCCTGAAGTCAAGGCAACGGCAAAGATACAACTTTTTGGACTGACACTGAGGTCTGCAGGTCATCAACAGCAGAAATTGCGGGAGATGGCAGGGGATAATATGGGTAAGCACCCCGGAATAGTGTATTATAAGCCTAAAAATCATCGTGCGAGGCGTCGTTCAAAGCGCCCTCAAATACATAACAGAGATTGGTGCGATGTCTGACGTCTCGCTGGTTCCTACTCATTATTTTTCAAAGCCGGGGTTTTAACCGTGGATGGGGCATAGTTGTATCTGGTGTTGACGCGCTAGCGCGTCCGCCAAGCTTGTGTCTTGCCATAAAGGCTCTTTGAGGCAAAGTGGTGGATTATTCTGGCCAGCGAATTGGCATAGAAAATCATCATGCCCATGGCAGCTGCCGGAGCGATGTCACCGGCATCATCCATGTTCAACATGGCAACTGACGCCAGCGTCGTATCGGGGCTGTAAAGAAAAATGACAGCCGATACCGTGGTCATGGCGTTGACGAACAGATAGATCGAGATATCAAGAATGGAGGGCAGGCAAACGGGGACAGTCACCCGTGAAAACAATTTATAGAACGGTTGCTTGAGGGAGGCCGAAACCGATTCAAACTCCTTGTCCATTTGCTTAAGGGCCGTCAGGGCCGTCAGATGCGAGACCGTATAAAAGTGGGTGACAGAGCAAATGACCAGAATGGCCATGGTGCCATAAATGCCGTTAATCGGGTTTGTCGGACTGTTGAAAAAGAAAATATAAGCCAGCCCCAAAACCATGCCGGGGATCGCCATGGGCAGCATGGCAAGGAATTGGAAGATACCGCGCCCGAGTGCAAAGCCCGGAGCTTTTTCAACCATATAGGCGCCGGTAAACACCACCACCGTGCCGATAAAGGCCACCAGAAAACCCATTTTGATGGAGTTATAGAAAGAACCCCAACCGCCACCGTCCATGACATCAAAATTATAATTGGTCAGCGACAGGGAAAGGTCATAAGGCCAGAATTTAATCAGGGCAGCATATTGGCACACAGCCAGCGTTGTAATGATCAGCCCGGCAATGACGGCACTATAAGTGAACATGATACGGTCAAAACGCTTGTTGACCTTTGGGTGATAGGGCACGGAACGGGCCGACAGCAGAGCAACCTGCTTTTTTTGCACAATACGATCAATCGAAAAGGCAAAAAGCGCCGGGATCAGCAGAACAACAGACACCACGGCGCCCATCTCAAAATTTTGCTGGCCGATCACCTGTTTGTAAATATCCACCGCCAGCACATTGAACTGACCGCCAATAACTTTGGGCAAGCCAAAATCGGTAATAACCAGATTAAACACCACAAAGGCCGCCGAGATCAGACCATAACGGGCACCAGGAAGCGTGACGGTGAAAAACGTTTTCACCTTGCTCGCTCCAAGCACATCAGAGGCTTCATACAGTCGGGCATCAGAAATCGACAGCGCAGTCTGAATAATGATCATCGCATGGGGAAAGGTGAAAAACACCGAGCCGGCAACAATACCAATCGGGCCATAGATGGTATGGTCGCCCATCAGCATTTTCAACATGCCCTGATTGCCAAACAAATAAACCAGCGCAATACCCGGCAACAATGACGGCACCAGAATAGGGGCCATGGCAATAACTTTGAAAGCCCCCTTAAAACGCATCCGGCTGCGGGCCATGGCATAGGCAAAGGTGAAAGCCAGAGACACGGTGATGAAAGTTGAAATGAGAGCAATAAACAGGGAATTGTAGATCGAGTTAAACAGCGAGGGGTTTGAGAAATATTGGATAAAATTGTCAAACCCGGTGGCCACCACAGGCTTGAGCGTAACACGGCGAAACTCGTTGCTGGTGTATTCATGCCACTTAGTATCGCTGACCCGCTCACTGCCACTTAAAAAGGCACCATCAACAGCGCTGTTACGCAAGCGATATGTCGTTGGGCTGCGAAAGCTGAAATCCTTGATCATATCAACGATAGGCAAGCGACCATCATTGGAGGTTTTAAGATCAGCAGCTTTGTATTTTTTCACCGCTTCATTTATTTGCGCCACTGTTGCCGTTTTGCCCCAGCCGCTGCCGGTATTGATCTGTATTTCATAGCGTGTCAGATCAAAGGCATAGGTGTTTAAGGATTTGGACAACATGGTGTAAAGCGGCAACGCCAGCGTGACCACCAGATAAAGCCCGATAACCACAATAAACGCCCGCATGATCCAGTCATCACGGCCCGTTTTGGGTTTAACCTTTACGGCGCTGCTAAGCGTATTTGCAGGAATATCAGCCATATCAATTGCTGTTCCCGTAAAACCGCATGGCCTCAGCAGGAAATGCCACTTTAAGATTGCCACCAGTTTTAAGGCTCATGCGCGAAGTGGCATTGATAGAAAAATCTGCAATCAGACGTCTGTCGCCAAATTGTTCATTGGTCAGCGTTGCCCGCCAGAAGGAACCCAAAAACTCCATTGAGTCTATTTCAACCGGGATGATATTGGCTCCCGATGATTTAGCCTCTTTAGTTTCCTTGATCTGGGGCACGATATCTTCGGGCCTGATAGTCAAAATGCCCTTGTCACCAGCTTTTACAGAATGTTTGTGACAGGAAAGTTCGATGTTACCAATAACAGCAGTATTGTCTTTTCCGGCAATCGCCGACAATTGGTTCATCTCGCCGATAAAGTCAGCAACAAAAAGCGTTGCAGGTTCGCGGTAAATTTCTAGTGGTGAGCCCACTTGCTCAATGGTGCCATGGTCCATAACGACAATTCTATCGGCCATGGTCAGGGCTTCTTCCTGATCATGGGTCACCATAATTGTGGTGATGCCTAGTTTTGCTTGCAGATCTTTGATCTCATGACGCAAAAAGGTTCTAACCTTGGCATCAAGAGCCGATAATGGCTCATCAAGAAGTAACAGGCCGGGGGAGGTTGCCAGCGCGCGGGCAAGGGCAATACGTTGCTGCTGGCCGCCTGAAAGTTGCGACGGATATTTATCGCCCTGGTCAGAAAGGCCAACCATTTGGAGTAATTCACTGACCCGTTCAGTAATGGCTTTTTTGTTTTTGCCGGCATTTTCCAGGCCATAGGCAACGTTGCGGTTGACCGTCAGATTGGGAAACAAGGCATAGGATTGAAAGACGATACCGAAGTCGCGTTCTGCAGGAGGCAAGGGCGAGATATCTTTTCCCGCTTGCTCTATGCTGCCATGGGTCTGAATATCAAGACCGGCAATGGCGCGCAAAAGAGTGGTCTTTCCACAGCCAGAGGGCCCGAGAAAACAAACGAATTCGCCTTCACTGATATCAAGTGAAATGTCCTTGAGGGCCGTAAACGTACCGAACATCTTGGTCAGATTACGTATTTTTAAGAACGAAGCTTTATCCGCCATTTTCAATCGTACCCTTTAATCATACCCATGCAGAAAATCAATGAGATCAGGTCAGTTTTTGATGGCATCACCAAAACAGTAAATCCTGATCAGTCTCTATAATTGAGAGAGAGAAACACACGCCACAACACCGGTGCGGCGGAAAAATCCGTCGCACCGATATATCGGTTTTCTGTTTTTACTGACTATTTAGGGTCAGACTTGCCGTCATAACGTTTTTGCCATTCAGCCAATACGCGCTTGCGATTGTTGGCAGCTAATTCAAAATCGTTATCGATCATTTTTTCCAGAAGGTTTTCCGGGAAAAATTTCACAGGCTTGGCAACACCAGGATAAGCCACAACCGCATAACCGGCGTTATACATTTTGTTGGCATCTTTGGTGATTGACCAATCAACCAGGGTTTTGGCATCAGCCGCATTGTCTGTACCGGCAACAATGGCTGTTGCTTCCATGTCCCAGCCGACACCTTCTGATGGAACAATGATATCCAGTGGCGCGCCTTTAGCTTTAGACTTGGCACCGCGGAAAGCGAATGAAATGCCGATTGGAATTTCACCGGCAGCCGCCAGTTTACAAGGCTTGGAGCCTGAGTGGGTGTAGCGAGCGATATTTTCGTGCAGACCGTCCATGTATTTCCATGCACCTTCTTCACCAAACAATTGCAGCCAGCTTGAAACATCAAGGAAACCTGTGCCCGATGAATTCGGGTTCGGCATGATCAAGTGGCCTTTATACATGGGCTTAAGCAGGTCTTTCCAGGTTTTTGGTGGTGTAAGGCCAGCTTTTTTGGATTCAACAGTGTTGTAGCAGACAGCCGCAACCCAGGCATCCATACCAACCCATGTTGGTGGTGTGGACTTATCCACAAATTTTTTGTCGAGTTTTTCAACACCTTTTGGAGAATACGCTTCCAGCATGCCTTCGCTTTTCATTAGCAAAAGTGAAGTTGCAGCAAGGCCCCAAATAACGTCAGCTTGCGGATTGTTTTTTTCTGCTAAAAGTTTGGCAGTAATAATGCCGGTAGAATCACGAACCCATTTGATTTTGACATCGGGGTGAGCTTTGTTGAATTCGGCGGCATATTTTTTAAGGTCTTCAGCTTCAATCGCTGTGTAAACCGTCAGTTCGCCAGCCGTGGCTGACAGGCTGGAACCCAGCATAAGCGCGGCGCCAAGGCCAAGGCCGGCAAGCATCTTTTGAAATGGTTTTTTCATATTCGAACGTCTCCCTGTTAAGTATCAAGTGCAGTTAAGGTTTTAAGGTCGTCTTCTTTTGTTATTTCCAAACTTGCATGACAGTTTTGTGACAAATTCATTACAGTGTCAAATTAAGATGAAATTTATTCTTCTTTATTTCGGTAATGTTGTCTGGCGAGTTGCTACAAGTCAAATCACTAGTTATTATGTCAACTATCAGCTTAACTGATTTTATTCATCCTTCCAAAACCGGCTTCAAGGTCGCCAATCAGGTCTTTGGGGTCTTCAAGACCGATATGGAATCGCAAGCAAATGCCCTTATGGGGCCAGACGGTGGCGGTGCGGTAAGATGACGGATCAAATGGTATGACAAGACTTTCAAACCCGCCCCATGACGCCCCGATACCAAAAAGTGCCAGATTGTCGATCATCGCGGCAATACCCTCGCGTACCGGGTTTTTAAAACGGATCGAAAACAGGCCACAGGCTCCGCTGTAATCACGTTTCCAAAGGTCATGGCCGGCAGCACCGGGCAGGGCCGGGTAAAGCACTTCTGCAACCTCATCTCTATCTTGCAGCCATTTTGCAACTTCCAGAGCGTTTTTCATATGACGCTCAAGCCGTACATCAAGAGTGTGCAAACCGCGCAAAGCCAGATACACATCATCAGGTCCCACATGCTGACCAAGTAATGAATATCCGTGACGGAATTCTTTCCACAGTTTCTTGCTTGTCGTGGCCGTGCCGATCATGACATCGGAATGACCAACGATATATTTGGTTCCAGCCTGAATAGAAACATCACAACCTGCCTCAAGGGGCTTGTAATAATAACCGGCTCCCCATGTGTTATCAATAGCGGTTAATACACCGGCATTGGCGGCAACTTCAATGATGGCTGGAATGTCCTGCATTTCCATTGTCTGGGAACCGGGTGATTCCAGAAAAATAAGACGTGTGTTTGGCTTGATCAGTTCCTTGATACCAGCACCGATCAGCGGATCGTAATAGGTGGTTTCTATGTTGAGGCCTTTTAAAACCCCTTCGCAAAATTTGCGGGTTGGCTGATAAACTGAATCGGTCATCAACAAATGATCGCCAGATTTTAGCAGAATCAACAAGGATGAGGTAATAGCGGCAAGGCCGGACGGGTACAGGCAACAATTGTGTCCACCTTCAAGTTCGGCGACCGATTCTTCAAGGGCGCGCAATGTCGGAGTGCCAAGGCGTCCGTAACGATATTTACCGGCTCCGGAAAACCAATCTTCGAGCGATGGTACGGTAATTGTTGAAGCATGGTAAACACCCGGATTGACCAATCCGTGTACGGCATATTGGCGCCCGGCATGGGAAATCTGCGTTTGCTCTGCGTATTTGCTGTTTTTATGATGTTTGTCAGACATGAAAGTTCTTGTTCCTGCTGTGTTTTGGAGATGACTTTTACTGGGTGAAACGTCGGGGATTGAGCCTGAATATGCAAGCAAAATAAGTGCAACGAAAGTATTATTCCGACAAACACCCTTGACCTAGCCTCTGTTTTTCGCTTTTGTATATCCCGAGTGTGATAACATACTCATTTGGGAGTGAACTTAGGTTCTCAGGGGTGCCGGCTTTTATGCCGTTAGTGGTTGTCAAAACAAGAAGATACGGCAATCAGTTATGCGTTTAAGGGGCGCTTAAACTTGAGAAGAAAAATTACATAGAAAAGGATTAGTAATGAAAAAGACATTACTCGCACTAGGTCTTGGCACAGCTGTATCAATGGCTGCTGCCGGTGCCGCATCTGCTGGTACACTGGACGATGTTAAAGCAAAGGGTCACATTCAATGTGGCGTTTCACAAGGTTTGCCAGGGTTTTCAAATGCAGATGCCCAGGGTAACTGGACCGGTCTTGACGTAGACTTTTGCCGTGCCGTTGCTGCTGCCGTATTTGGCGATTCAAAAAAAGTGAAATTTACACCATTGTCTTCAAAAGAGCGTTTTACAGCTCTGCAATCAGGTGAAGTTGATCTTCTGTCACGTAACACCACATGGACAGCCACACGTGATACAGCACTTGGCTTGAACTTTGCCGGCGTAAACTATTACGATGGTCAAGGCTTCATGGTTCGCAAGTCTCTGGGTATTACAAGCGCCCTGCAACTTGGCGGCGCTGCTGTTTGCACCAACACCGGTACAACAACCGAGTTGAACGTTGCTGACTATTTCCGTGCCAACAACATGAAATTTGAAGTTGTTGCTTTTGAAAAAGCAGACGAAGTTGTCGGCGCCTACGACAAGGGCCGTTGTGATGTCTATACAACTGACCAATCAGGTCTTTATGCACAGCGTTTGAAACTGGCCAATGTCAATGATCATATCGTTCTGCCTGAAATCATTTCAAAAGAACCTCTTGGTCCTGTTGTTCGTCAAGGCGATGACGGCTGGTTCAACATTGTACGCTGGACACATAATGCCATGCTCAATGCTGAAGAAATGGGCGTAACATCAGCAAATGTTGATGAAATGACCAAATCTAAAAACCCTGCCATTCTGCGCCTTGTTGGTAAAGAAGGTTCATTTGGGGAAAATATGGGTATCGGCAATGACTGGTCCTATAACATCATCAAGCAAATTGGCAACTACGGTGAATCTTTTGACCGTAATGTCGGACCAAAAACACCGCTTGGTATTTCCCGCGGGCTTAATGCTCTGTGGAACAAAGGCGGCATTCAATATGCACCGCCAATTCGCTAAGCGATAATTATTTCAGGCCCGCAAACAACAGTTTGCGGGCCTGATTTTTCTGTATTCAATAAGAACACTTATAAAATATTGAGCAGGCGATGAACGTTTGCCAACATCAATGGGGAGAGGTCTCCTCAAATAGGGTGGGAAAAAAATGACAACGATTTCGGACGAATCTTCCAGTAAGGTTTCGTTGTGGTATGATCCGCGTGTACGCTCAATCATTTCACAAGTGGTTCTGGTGGGACTTATCACCTGGGGCGTTTATGCGTTGGTAACAAACACAATCCATAACCTTGAGCGGCTTAAAATAGCCTCGGGTTTTGAGTTTTTAAATACAACTGCCGGGTTCACACTCATTCAGTCATGGATACAGTATGATGAAACGGCGACTTACGGGCGGGCATTTGTTGCCGGTCTGATTAATACATTTTATGTGGCCATCATCGGCATCATACTGGCTACTCTGTTAGGTTTTCTCGTCGGTGTAGCCCGACTGTCAAAAAGTTGGGTGATTTCACGGGTTGCAACGGTTTATGTTGAAGTGCTGCGCAATATACCTCTGCTGCTTCAAATTATCGTCTGGTACAAAATACTGTTGTTGTTAGCTCCCGATAAACGCGGGTCTATTTCCGTTCTTGGTTTTGGCCAAATGAATGTCACGGGTCTGTGGACGTCAAAATTTATTGCCAGCGATGGTTTTTGGATGACGGGGGTAGCAATTGTTGTTGCACTGGTTCTTGCCTGGATGGTTGCGCGTTGGGCTAAAAAGCGCCAGATGGCAACCGGACAGCAATTCCCCTCATTTATGGCCGGTCTGGGAATTGTTATTGTCTTGCCGCTTATTGTTTTTCTTGCCACTGGCAACCCTGGAGTCATTGAGCATCCCGAATTTGTTTCTGATGGGCCGATGCTGCGCCGCGGCTTTAAAACCGGAATTGGTTTTGTCTTTATCCCTGAGTTTCTCGCTTTGTTGTTTGCGCTGGTTCTTTATACCGCGACCTTTATCGCCGAGATTGTTCGGGCCGGTATTCTAGCGGTTGATCATGGTCAAACAGAAGCTGCTGGTGCTCTTGGTTTGCGGCGAGGGAAAATTCTTCGCCTGGTGGTTATTCCACAAGCGATGCGGGTGATTATTCCACCGCTAACCAGTCAATATCTGAACCTGACCAAAAACTCGTCATTGGCAATGGCCATCGGTTATCCAGATGTTATGGGAGCGGGAGGGATCGTTTTGAACCAATCCGGTCAAGCTGTTGAACTTATTGTTATGATCATGATCGTTTATCTATCATTCTCATTGATAACTTCTTTGTTTATGAACTGGTTCAATGCCAGAATGTCATTGGTGGAGAGATAAGATGGCTACAATTAAAGATCACTCCAGTCATTATGTGCGCACGCAAATGTTACCGGAAAAAGAA
>Ga0316189_10005451_pt1 | contig 12201 bp, 14 predicted proteins | sample LowCovwburrow_MG_FD_204930 | JGI IMG/M metagenome (GOLD analysis project Ga0316189, IMG submission 204930) | Coastal sediment microbial communities from Maine, United States - Lowes Cove worm burrow | ecosystem: Environmental > Aquatic > Marine > Coastal > Sediment | place: USA: Maine... | reverse complement strand
CATTTGTTTTTGGCTGGGGGACAAGGATTCGAACCTTGGTTGGCGGAGTCAGAGTCCGCAGTCCTACCGCTAGACGATCCCCCAATTCTTTCCTGAATCTTACTATGCCCAACCCGCTTCTGGGACAAGGATAGATTCGAATCGCCCTATGGCGATTCTCACCCCTTCGGGGCGCACTTCGTGCGTCCAAATTGCTGGCGCAATTTGTCGAACCTTGGTTGGCGGAGTCAGAGTCCGCAGTCCTACCGCTAGACGATCCCCCAAATGTCGGGGCCGCAGTTCCTGCTTAGCGCTTGGAGTACTGCGTTGCGCGGCGTGCCTTGCGAAGACCAACCTTCTTGCGCTCGACTTCACGTGCGTCGCGCGTTACGAAGCCGGCTTTGCGCAATGCAGGTCGCAAGGATTCGTCGTATTGCATCAGTGCACGAGTTAGGCCATGGCGAATCGCGCCAGCCTGTCCTGTCGTACCACCGCCCTTGACCGTGACTTTGACGTCAAACGCATCCGTCAGTTGCATCAGCTCGAGCGGCTGCCTGACGATCATCTGTGCCGTCTTGCGGCCAAAGAACGTATCCAGCGGCCGATTATTGATCGTGATCGAACCGTTGCCGGGCTGCATGAAAACGCGCGCCGTAGACGTCTTGCGGCGTCCTGTTCCGTAAAAGTTTGTGTCACTCATTTATACGTTCACTTCTAGTGGGATAGGCTGCTGCGCAGTGTGATCGTGCTCAGGGCCTTTAAATACTTTCAACTTGGAATACATCTGGCGACCCAAAGGTCCGCGCGGCATCATGCCTTTGACAGCGTTCTGCAAGGCGCGCTCCGGATGCTCATCGAGCAACTTTTCGAGCGAGATCGACTTGAGGTTGCCAATGTAGCCGGTGTGCCGGTAATAAATCTTGTCTTTCATCTTGTTGCCTGTCACACGGATTTTTTCCGCGTTCACAACAACGATGTAGTCACCCGTATCCACGTGCGGTGTGTATACAGGCTTGTGCTTGCCACGCAGGCGACGAGCAATCTCGGTCGACAAGCGACCCAGGGTCTGGCCTGTCGCATCAACCACGAACCAGTCGCGTCGAACCTCTGCTGATTTGGCAGAAAACGTCTTCATTATCTTCTTTCCATCGGGAATAGTGTTGTTCGGACCCAGAAGTGCCGGAGGGTCGAAAGGCGCGAAATTCTACTTGAGGGGAAGCCTCAATGCAAACAATCCCGGCTATTCTAGCAAAAAAAGGGCGCCCCCAGTGAGGCGCCTTTTTTTAAATCATTTCAAACGCTTAGCTATATTAGAATGTATATTCCAGCGATATTGCCGTATACGTATCCGTCTTCTCGATTGTAGGCAGCACATCCGAGTTGTTTTTGATCGTATATGAGGCCACCAGGGCCAGGTTTCCGACCAATTGTGCGGAAATCGCCGTTGCCGACTCCGTGTAGGTGTTTGCCTGGCCTGCTTCGAACTTAAAAACCTGGGTAAATGCGGCTGTTTCGCTTAGCTGCCACTTGTAATCCATGCCGACACGAATGACGGATTCATTCTCATTCGTTCCGTCTATGAGCTCGGATTGCCTCGCGCCAAAGCCAATTTCGCCGTTGAGCTTGTGAACGTCCGAATCGATGAATCGCCGGCCGTAACCGACTGTCTGGGAAAACTGCGTTGCAAAGCCGCTAAACCGGTCTTTGCGCCAATCCAGCTGCCCGAACAGGAAGCTCTTCTCGGAGAGATTCCGCTCGCTCTTCCAGCCGGCCTCATAAGCCTCCGCCGTCGTTGTGTTGCCTTCCGCAGAACCGATGGCCTTGGCGGCGAATGCGTGCTTCCAGTCATCGATGGAGTAGCTGACAGTGAACCCCGCATTGAGGTTCGAATTGTCTGTGTTACCTGATGTCGCCAGATAGCCCAGCTTGGCTGTTCCAGCCCATGGGCTTTCTGCTTCCTGGGCCGCAGCAAAAGGTGCCGCAAGTACCAACAGCGCCATTATGGCAGCGTCTCGCAATCTCATCGTCCGTCTCCGTATTTTGGTGGCCGCGGAGTATACCGTTACAGCGCGCAGCATTGCTATAATCCCGGGCATGCAAAGTAGACAACTGACCCCACTGGATAAGCTCCTGGCAGGTGCCAACAATGCCTTGCGCACAATAGCTGCCCCAGCGGGGCTCAGTGCTCGCGAAAACCCGGCGCTCGGGATTGCGGATGCCGACCTGAGCGGCGCGCAGAAATCTCACGCCGCCGGCCTCATGCGAGTCAATCATGCAGGCGAAGTTGCAGCTCAGGGCCTGTACCAGGGACACGCAACCGTTGCCCGAGACCCGGCCATTGAAGAACAGATGCAGAAGGCAGCCGACGAGGAGTTTGACCATCTCGCCTGGTGTGAGCAGCGTCTGCAAGAACTTGACGCGGCGCCAAGCCGACTGAGTCCGTTGTGGTACGCCGGCGCATTCGCCATCGGAGCCGTCAGCGGCGTGTTGGGCGACAAATGGAGTCTGGGCTTCATCGCCGAAACGGAACGCCAGGTCTGTGCGCATCTCGACACCCACCTTGCCGCCCTGCCGGATGAAGACGCGAAGAGCCGCGCCATCGTAGAAACTATGCGAGACGAAGAGCAGGAACACGGAGAAAACGCCAAGAATGCTGGTGCCGCAGAATTGCCCGGCCCCGTGCAACATCTGATGCGAGTCACCGCAAAGGTGATGACAAAAACAGCCTATTGGGTATGAAATCAATAGAAACACGGACTTAGCTTGCCCTTCTGAGCGAACTGTATTAAAAGAAAGGCCGCAACTGCGTTGAGGACCAACCTATGCAAACAACTGCCAAGACCCTGAGCGATGTACCGGCGATAAATCGATTCCTGAGCTATTGCCGCGTACGGACTGTTCCTTCAAAAACGGTAATGATCCATGCGGGCGATTTGCCTGACGTGCTCTATTACATAGTCGATGGATCAGTCGAGGTCATGATCGAAGACGAAGACGGCAATGAGATGGTTCTTGCCTACCTGAACAAAGGCCAGTTTTTCGGTGAGATGGGGCTCTTTTATGAGCAGCCAATTCGCAGCGCCTGGGTAAGGACTCGTACCGAGTGCGAAATTGCCGAGATGACTTATCCGCGTTTTCGCCAGATCGCCAGTGAGAGCCCTGGCCTGGTCTTCGAACTTGCTACGCAGCTGGCAACTCGCCTCGATCGTACCAACCGAAAACTTGGCGACCTCGCATTTGTCGACGTCACCGGTCGAGTTGCCCATGCCATCATGGATCTTTGCAACGAGCCAGATGCAATGACGCATCCGGACGGCATGCAAATCAAGGTCAGTCGCCAGGAATTGAGCCGCCTTGTAGGTTGCTCACGCGAGATGGCAGGCCGAGTGTTAAAGGTCCTTGAAGAACAAGGACTTGTAACGGCCAGCGGCAAGACGATTGTGGTTTACGGCGCAAGACCAAACCGTAACCTGTAGGAACCAGGGGGTCGCCCTCCTACCTACGATGCCTTCGCGATGTTCTCTTTCATAGCGGCAATCGTCGTTGCGTAATCGTCACTGCCGAAAATGGCTGAACCTGCGACGAAAGTATCCGCGCCCGCGGCTGCGATCTCGCCGATGTTATCCACTTTGACGCCACCGTCGATCTCAAGTCGGATATCCAGGCCGCTCTGATCGATGATTTTGCGCGCTTCGCGCAGCTTGTCGAGTGCCGCCGGAATGAACTTCTGCCCGCCAAAACCGGGATTGACCGACATGAGCAGCACCATGTCGACTTTGTCGATGACATAGTTCAGGCAATCGAGCGGCGTTGCCGGGTTAAACACGAGCCCGGCCTTGCAGCCCTCTTCCCGAATCAGCGCAAGCGAACGATCAATATGCCGGCTCGCTTCCGGGTGAAACGTTATGTAGCTCGCTCCCGCCTTCGCGAAGTCCGGAATGATTCGATCGACTGGTTCGACCATCAGGTGCACATCAATTGGCGCTTCAATGCCATGCTTGCGCAATGCCTCGCAAATCAGCGGGCCGATCGTCAAATTGGGTACGAAATGATTGTCCATGACGTCGAAATGAACGATGTCGGCTCCGGCATCCAGAACAGCTTGAACGTCTTCACCCAGTCGGGCGAAATCTGCAGAAAGAATTGATGGGGCTATTAAGGGCTTCACGATGTTTCCCTCCGTTGGAACAACAAATGTACCTGAGGTAGATGTAGGCGAACAGTGGTCATCGAATCGACCGGCGAGCTTTGAGCATTTCATACGCACTGCGAACTTCCCGCGTGCGCTTGTCGGCCTCCGCAACAACGGTAGCGGCAGGGTTGGTCGATGCGATCTTGTCCGGGTGGTTCTTGCTCATGAGGCGCCGATAAGCTGTTTTGATCTCGTCGTTGGTCGCCGACGATTCAATGCCGAGCATCTTGTAGGCTTGCCGGATGCGACGCGCATCGGCGTCGCCGGCCGGTGAGTGTCGAAAGCCTTTTTGTGCGCGGATCATGGCCTCGAGCTGTGCTAACTCCACGCGGCCGATGTCCAATTCCGTGCACACCGTCCAGATCATCGCGCGTTCCTTTTGGTGCAGGCGATCTTTCGCCAACGCAACCTCAAGCAACAGGCGAACGAATAGCAACCGCAAGTCGGCGCGGCGCGCGCCAACGCGGCGCAATTGCCTGGCGCTCTTCACGAGCGGAAAAGTAGCTAGCTTGCCCTCATCAAACCAGTTGATGGCATGACGAACTTGCGCAGGGCCGAGGCCGAGTCGGTGCATGATGGATCGTGCAGCGCGAATTTCCTGCTGGCTTACCCTGCCGTCGGACTTTGCGAGATGCCCCATTGTCTGGAAAAGCGCCTTGATGAAGTCATCTGGCAGGCGGTCGATACGCTGACCCTGTTGCTCGAAGCTGCGGTATTTGTTGGCGAAACCGCGGTCAAATTGATGACCGAGAACAAACCCGAGCAATGCAAACCATGGCTTTAAGGTTACAAGTCCCGCCAATGTGCCGATGATTTTGCCCCAGTACAATCCAGATTCTCACGATGATTCGTGGCTCAATCCTAACTGTTGCGAGCACGCTTTCCTATGTCGGCGCTTGCCTGAACGATGCCGAACGGCCATCATCACCTTGTCTTAAATGAACGAGATCAAAAACGATGGATTCAGCCGACGCGCTGCTGGAGTCCCAGGTACCCGACCTGCCGCTCATTGGTCGCGGCAAAGTCCGTGATATCTACAACGTCGACCCCGATCACTTGCTTATTGTGACGACTGACCGCCTGTCGGCCTACGACGTGGTCATGCCGGATGGTATCCCCGGCAAGGGTCGCATCCTGACCCAGATATCCCTGTTCTGGTTTCGCATGATGGCTGATTTGGTTGATAGCCAACTGACAGAACTGACTATCGATGACGTAACAAGCGACACCGAAATCGCAAACCAGCTTCGCGACCAGTCACTTGTGGTCAAACGACTGAAGCCGCTGCCGATCGAGTCCGTAGTCCGCGGCTACCTCATCGGCTCGGGGTGGCGCGATTATCTCGACACGGGCAAAGTCTGCGGTATCGACTTACCTTCCGGCCTCCAACAAGCCGAACAACTGCCACAGACGCTGTTTACGCCCGCAACTAAAGCGCAGGCGGGCGATCACGATGAGAACATCAGCTACGAGGCGGTCGTCGATATGCTCGGTGAGGGGCTGGCAAAACGCGTCCGCGACCTGTCTGTCGCAATTTATGAACGCGCTGCGCGCTATGCGCTGGAGCGTGGCATTATTATTGCCGACACAAAATTCGAATTTGGCCTCGACGATGAGGGCCGACTCTATTTGATCGACGAAGTACTGACGCCCGATTCATCGCGTTTCTGGCCCGTCGATGCTTACTCTGCGGGCTCGAGCCCACCCAGTTTCGACAAACAATACGTACGTGACTACCTCGATACACTCGACTGGGACAAGACTGCACCGGGTCCCGATTTGCCAAGCGAGGTATTGAGTCAAAGCAGCGCCAAATACCATGAGGCATTTACGCGTTTAACGGGCGCGAAATAGCAAACCATCATGCTCCCAACACTACGCACAAGGCTCGACAAGCTCATCTGGAGCAACACGCTGGAGGAGCGCTTCGGCATACTCGGTCGTGTCGTATCGGTAGTGCTGCGCTATGTCTTTGCGCTGGTCCGCGACATAGTCCAGGGCCAGTTGACACTGCGCTCAATGAGCCTCGTGTATACGACGCTGCTATCTGTCGTGCCGCTCATCGCATTCAGCTTTTCGGTATTGAAAGGATTTGGCATCCACAATGAGCTCGAGCCGCTGCTCTTCAAGCTGCTTGAGCCACTCGGTGAGCAGGGCGCACAAATTACCCAGCAAATCATCGACCTGGTCGATAACGTCAAAGGCGGTGTCCTGGGCGGCGTCTCTCTCGCGTTCTTTATCTACACCGCTGTATCGATGGTGCAAAAGGTCGAAGAGAGCTTCAACTACGTCTGGTACGTGGCCAAGCGGCGAAATTTTGCGCGGCAATTTACTGAATACATGATTGTCCTGCTCATCGGGCCGGTTGTCATCGTTGTGGCCCTGGGGCTGATCGCATCCCTGCGCAGTAATACGATCGTGCAGTTCATCGTCACATCGGAATTGTTCGGCCCGGTCTTCCTGGCAACCAGCAAATTGACGCCTTACGTGCTTGTTACCGGCGTTTTCACGTTCGTTTACATGTACATGCCGAATACACGCGTACGTTTTCGTTCCGCGCTCGTCGGCGGCATCGCGGGCGGTTCATTCTGGGCCACTATCGGCGTTATTTTCGCGACCTTCATCGTTTACTCAACACGCACTCAGTTGATCTATTCAGGCTTTGCTGTCGCTATCACCACGCTGATCTGGTTGTATCTCAATTGGCTGATCCTGCTCATTGGGGCACAGCTCGCGTTCTACCATCAGAACCCCGCGTTCCTGCGTATAGGCCGGCGCGAACCGCGACTATCGAACGCTATGCGCGAGCGTCTTGCCCTCAATACCATGTTGCTCGTCGGTCGTGCCTTTCGTCAGGGAAACACAACAATCTCGGTGCACGAATTGGCCAAAACACTGAGTATTCCGTCGATCACGCTGACGCCGATCATTGCCGGGCTTGAGAGCGACGGCTTGCTGACCTCGACGGAGCAGGAAGACCTCCTGCCCGGTCGCGAAATGTCGCGCATATTGCTGAACGATGTGATTGCCGTCGTTCGCGACAGGGGCGAAACCGGGTCTTACCGAGACCCCGAATGGGCTGATGAAATTACCTTACTGGGTGAACAAGTGGACGCAGCCGTCTCATCGACAGTCGGCGAGCAATCTCTGGCAGACTTGCTGGATAAGAGCGAGCAGTCAGCCTAAGCGCCAGCGATGGTCATTTCTTCAACGAGCAGCGAGCCACAGCGGATGCCGCCTCGCGTGTCCTGGTCTGTACCAATAGCAGCGATACGCCCGTAGAGATCGCGCAGGTTTCCGGCAATAGTCACCTCATGAACCGGGTAAAGAATTTCGCCGTTCTCCACCCACTGCCCCACTGCGCCACGCGAGTAGTCGCCGGTAACCGCATTAACACCCTGACCGATGAGTTCTTCGACGATCAGGCCAGTGCCCATCTGTTTGATGAGCGCCTCGAGGTCACCAGCATTTCCAGGGACGTTAAGGTTCTGTGCTCCGCCGGCGTTTGCCGTTGTCTGCAGCCCCAGCCGGCGCGCAGAGTAGCTGCTCAGTACATAGCCCTGTAACTCCCCACCAGCGACGATATCGCGATCGTAGGTCGCTACACCTTCGGCATCGTAAGGAGAGCTCGCTGGCGCCTTGGGAATATGCGGGCGCTCTTCAATGCTTACAAAGTCAGGAAAAATCTTCTCCCCGACGGCATCGAGAAGAAAGGATGCGCGCCGGTATTGGGCGCCACCCATGATGGCGCCAATCGCATGGCCGATAAAACCACGTGCCAATTCCGGTATAAACAGAACCGGCACTCGCGTGGTTTTGATTTTGCGTGCACCGAGCCGGCTGATTGCACGTCTGGCCGCCGTCTCACCGATCAGCTCTATGCCTTCAAGCTCTGCCGGATCGCGAGCGGAGCTGTAATAGTAGTCACGCTGCATTTCGCCATCGGCAGAGCCGAGCACAACGCAACTAATACTGTGGCTGGTTTTCGAAAAGCTGCCAATGAAGCCGTGCGAATTACCATAGGCACGTGTGCCGCGGTTGCTCGACACAGACGCGCCTTCGGAATTCGTAATGCGCGAGTCAAATTTCAATGCCCGCGCTTCGCATTCGATCGCCATCGCGATGGCCTCGGATGCATCGATGCCCCAGGGGTAATCCAGGTCCAGGTCTTTTAGATCGGTGCACATCAGGTCAGCATCTGCCAGCCCCGAGGCCGGGTCCTGGGCCGTAACGCTCGCGAACGTGCACGCCTTGGTCACCGCCTCGCGTATGGCTCCGGCGCTGATGTCGGTGGTGCTTGCACTCCCCTTTCTGGAGTCCTTGAAAACGGTTATGCCAATGCCACGATCGTTGGTGTATTCGAGGTTCTCAACATCGCCAAGACGTGCTGTAGCCGACAGCCCTGAGTCAATGCTTACTCCAACTTCCGCCTGATCGGCGCCTTGTTTGCTGGCCTCATCAAGCGCCATGTGTACAAGGGCTTCTAGTTCCTTACGTTCCATGAGGTAAGCTTAGCCGGTGACTGATTCAAAGCCCAGCAAAAGCGCGAGAAAACGAGAGCACCTCGCGCTACAGAAACTTGGCGAGCAACTTATCGCCTTGAATGAGGCCGAGCTTGCCTCACTCTCAATCGATGATCGCTTGCTGCGAGCTGTGCGGGCTGCGCGCTCCATCAAATCGCACGGCGCCCTGCGCAGGCAGAAACAACTTATCGGCAAGCTAATGAAAAGCGTGGATGTGGAGCCCATTCGGCTCGGACTCAGGCTGCTAAAAGCCGACGAAGTAGAAAACAAGAAGTTATTTGCGGCAGCCGAGCGTTGGCGTGAACAGTTTTTTGAGGACAGTACGTCTGCTTTGCAGGCATTCAGCGAAGCAACCGGCAGCTCGGATGAGCAGCTGCGCAAATTGCTGGACGATCTCAATGTTGTGATTGACGAAAGAAAAGAAAAATCGATTCGGCGGCAGATATTCCGCCGCATCCACGAGATTCTGGTTAAAATCGCGAAATGAGTATCAGAATCGGCATTATTATGGGCTCCCGGTCCGATTGGGAAACAATGCAGCACGCCAGCGAGACATTACACGCGCTTGGCGTGCATCACGAAGTGCGTGTTATTTCGGCACACCGGACGCCAGATCTTTTATTTGAATATGCTGAAGCCGCGGTTGATCGTGGCCTCAAAGTCATCATTGCCGGAGCCGGCGGCGCGGCGCACCTTCCGGGCATGACCGCAGCAAAAACACGAGTGCCTGTGTTGGGCGTTCCGGTACAGTCCAAAGCTCTCAATGGAATGGATTCCCTGCTCTCAATTGCACAAATGCCGGCCGGCATACCGGTCGGCAGCATGGCGATCGGCCAAGCTGGTGCCGTGAATGCGGCATTGCTCGCAGCCGCGATTCTCGCCAACGATGACAGTATTGTCGCCACCGCACTGGATCAGTACCGCAAGAACCAAACGGACAAGGTTCTCGCCAGCCAAGATCCCAGCAAGTAACGAATGCGTATAGGCATTATCGGCGCCGGCCAGCTTGGCCAAATGCTCGGGTTTGCAGCGCGCGAACTCGGCCACAGCTGCTGCTTCCTCGACCCCTCTGACGATCCACCCGCTCGAGTTGTTGGGCCGGTCATCCAGGCCGATTTCGATGATCGAGTCGCCCTGGCGGTGCTGGCAGACAAAAGTGACGTCGTTACATACGAATTCGAGAACGTCCCGGTAGCGGCGCTAATGGATATCGCTGACCTCGTGCCGATTTACCCCCCGCCCGGTGCGCTGCGACATGCGCAGGACCGGCTCGCAGAAAAAGAACTGTTTGCAAGCCTCACGATTCCACTGGCGCAATACAGGGCCATCAACTCAACAAAGGACCTCGACGCCGCAGCCGTCTCGCTAGGCTTTCCACTGGTACTCAAGACGCGGCGCATGGGCTATGACGGCAAGGGGCAATTCGTAATAAACAATGCTGAGCAGATCAACGAGGCCTGGGCATCACTGGGCGGCCGCGACCTGGTCGCAGAACAATGGGTCCCGTTCGACTACGAGGTTTCGGCCATAGGCGTGCGTAACGTCGATGGTGAAATTGCCACGTACTGCCTGACACAAAATGAGCATGCGGGAGGTATCCTGCGTACGTCGCGCGCCCCCGTTGAGAACCACGACCTCACAGAGCAAGCACAGCAATACATCGTCGGGTTGCTCGAGCACCTGGACTACGTTGGCGTACTTGCCCTCGAGTTGTTTGTCATTGGTGACGCGCTTCTTGCAAATGAATTCGCGCCTCGTGTGCACAATTCCGGGCACTGGACGATAGAAGGTGCCGAGACCAGCCAATTCATGAATCACCTGCTGGCGATCACGAACGAGCCCCCGGGGGCGACAAAGAATCGCGGTTACGCCGGCATGATCAACCTGATTGGCCAGATTCCGGATGCCGCCCGGCATCTTGCTAATGGCCAGCTGCATGATTATGGAAAGACACCCCGTCCGGGTCGAAAACTTGGTCACATCAGCATCATCGCCCCTTTGAAGGCCGATAGAGATCGCATGCTTGCCGAAATTCAGGATTCTGTGACGAGCTCCACCACCTCGACGGGAACTGAGACGTAGCCCGTAGCACGAAAAACCGGGTAAACTGGTTGAAAACCGCGGCCTGAAAGGCGGTTACCTAAGAAAGCGATATGTCATACCTCGAGCACTTCAAACTCAAAGAGCAGCCATTTCGGCTGACGCCTGATCCGGACTTCCTTTACTGGAGCAAGCAACATGCTCGCGCCAAGGCTTACATGGAATCGACGATCTGGTTGGCAGACGGCTTCGTTGTTATCACGGGTGACATTGGCTCAGGCAAAACAACGCTGTTGCAGTCGTTTCTGGCCGAACTCGATGAAGACGTCGTCTACGCAGTCGTTTCCCAGACCCAGCTAACACCAACGCAATTCCTGCAATCGGTGCTTACAGAATTCGGTTTCAAGCCCTTCAACAAACACAAAGTTGAGCTATTGGACATGCTCAACATGTTCCTTATCGAGCAATATTCGAACGGCAAGAAGGTCGTGCTCATCGTGGACGAAGCGCAAAACCTGACGAAAAAGGTTCTTGAGGAAATTCGCTTGCTATCGGGTATCGAGACCCACAAAGAAAAGGTCCTGCGGATCATTCTCGCCGGACAACCGGAATTGAAGGAAACGCTGGAAGCGCGCAAGCTCAAGCAACTTATGCAGCGCGTTCGTCTGCGCTTTCATATCGGTCCTCTGGATGCCCGTGAAATGCGCGAGTACATCCTTCACCGCCTCGGTGTCGCGGGCCGGGAGTCCGGCGATCTGTTCGATGACTCGACGTTCGAAATAGTCCATCGATATACCGGTGGCGTGCCACGTCTCATCAACACGCTCTGCGACACAGCGCTCCTGTGTGCTTTCGCCGATGAAAAAGAGACTGTGGGTGCCGATGAGATCATGTCGGCTGTCGCCGAATTGAACTGGGAAGAGCACGATAGCGACACGGGGCTGTACAACAAGTTGCAGCAGGTATCTGAACGACGTCGTAGCCAGGAGCATCATGCGACGCAGATTGAAGTGCGCTCTGAGGGCGAATCGCTTTCGGTACAGTCGTTCCCGAAAGGTCGCATTATCGTTGGTCGCTCACCGGACAACGAAATCTATATCAAGAGCAAATTTGTCAGCAGGCACCATGCACAACTCGTAACCGATGACGATGGTTGTGTTATCGAGGATCTGAACAGCACAAATGGCGTATTTCTCGGCGAAAAACAGATTAAGAAATATCGGCTGCGAAATGGCGACATCGTGTCGCTTGGCGTACACGAACTCATTTATTCAGATCTTCGCCAGTCAGACGCCGTCAACGATGCTGATGCAAACGAACTCGATGAAGAAGACGCACAGATTGATGACGACGAGGCCTCAGTCGTCGGGGAATAGCCTGAACTTAGCCGCGGCGATCTGTCACGCGGTAGTCACGACGCTTCAAGAGCACGACCAACCCCGCAACAAGGCAAACCATTCCGGTAAG
>Ga0316189_10005450_pt1 | contig 12201 bp, 11 predicted proteins | sample LowCovwburrow_MG_FD_204930 | JGI IMG/M metagenome (GOLD analysis project Ga0316189, IMG submission 204930) | Coastal sediment microbial communities from Maine, United States - Lowes Cove worm burrow | ecosystem: Environmental > Aquatic > Marine > Coastal > Sediment | place: USA: Maine... | reverse complement strand
TGGATGAAATTAGCGCTGACCGATGGTAGTGAAGTAATGGTACGATTTAAGGATTATGGCTTCTTTGTCCCTAAAGATGGCACTGGGAAATTTGCCGTGGTAAATGGAACGGCATTTGTAACTACATTAAGTACCCAAGACCAAAAGCATTATGCGGAAGATGCAGCTAAGGTATCCGAGAATACGAAAATCATAACACCTTTAAAAACCTTTGGTTTTGAGGCAAACGGTGTATTATTACAAAACTAATGCAGCGCGAGATCATTACCACAGCAGATGGTTCGAAAACCATTCAAATCAAAGATTGGGACGAACAATACCACTCTAAACATGGGGCGATTCAAGAGGCTTATCATGTTTTTATCAAACATGGGTTAAATCTATTCAATACTCAAGAATTAGCGATTCTGGAGATTGGTTTTGGCACAGGACTTAATGCGATTATTACCTTAATAGAGTCTCCCAAACGGCAACTCAAGGTAACATATAAAGGGGTAGAGGCATTTCCGGTAGCCGCGGATGAACTGAAGCAGCTTGACTATATATCAGCCTTAAAGGCCGAAAAATTCGAAGACCAGTTCAACATAATGCATGAATCGGATTGGGAAACCGAAATAGCCGTCAATCAACATTTTAGCCTCTATAAACAACGATCGGATTTCATGGAGATCAATGATGTCAATTGCTTCGATCTTATTTATTTTGATGCATTTGGTGCAAGGGTACAACCGGAATTATGGACAGAGGAGTTATTTGGAATAATGTATAAATCACTTAAGAATAAAGGAGTCTTGGTAACCTATGCTGCAAAAGGGAGCGTTCGGAGGGCAATGCTTGCGGTTGGCTTTGAAGTAGAACGATTACCCGGACCACCCGGAAAAAGAGAAATGTTGAGGGCGTTAAAAGCGTAAAGGGCATACTATGAAAAGTTAAATAAAACGTTTTCTTATAACAAGCTTAACATTATGGGGATAAGTCTGTTAAATCGAAATTAAAACCGCTTATCGGTGCTCTGAATTCCCATACCTTTGTCCAATGAAATTGTTAATCACCGGTGCGACGGGACTTATTGGAAGGGCGATTGTGGAATTGGCCAATAAACAGGGTTTTTCTGTAAATTACTTGACTACGGATAAGGCAAAAATCATTCGTAATGAGAATTTTAAGGGCTATTATTGGGATCCAGAATCCCAGAAAATTGATATACAGTGTTTTGAAGGGGTTACCTCAATAATAAACCTTGCTGGAGCCAGTATTTCCAAAAGATGGACTTTTGGCAATAAGCAGCAAATACTTGCTAGTAGGGTAAATTCGATCAAAACCCTTATCCAAGGCCTGGAAAAAGTGGATACATCTAAGATTTCGTCTATTGTATCAGCTTCCGCTATAGGCATTTATCCTAATTCCTTAAGTGTTTATTATAGTGAGGAAGAAAAATTGATTGACGACAGTTTTCTCGGATCCGTAGTGCAATCATGGGAGCAGGAAATGGAAGCATTCAATGCATTTGACATCCCTGTTGCCAAAATAAGGATAGGAATGGTGCTTTCCAAAGATGGCGGGGCCTTACCGCAGTTGATCAAACCAGCAAAGAAACTCTTGGGCGCAGCATTTGGAAGCGGTAAACAATGGCAGTCGTGGATTCATATTGCCGACCTTGCAAGAATGTTCCTGTTCATCTCACAGAATAGACTTCAAGGCATTTATAATGGGGTAAGCCCAAATCCTGTTACCAACCAGAAAATGATAAGTGAGATCGCCAAAACACTGGAAATGCCCTTGCTTTTGCCAAACATACCCAGATTTGCAATGCGTGCTATACTGGGAGAAATGTCCTATCTGCTTTTCGTAAGCCATAGGGTAAGCAGTAAAAAAATCGCTGAAGAAGGATTTACGTTTCAACATCCCACAATTGGTAATGCACTTCAATACTTCCTTGTTTCCAATTCAAATGAACATCTTCAAAATGAGGTATCTACCGAAGAATATATTCCATAAGTAGTTCAGCTTGTAAAGAACAAATCATTTTTTAAGGAAAGAAATAGTGACATTTTGACATTTTTAAAGAAATGGCAGTACTTTTGCCTACTTAAAATTCAAGATTAAAACTGATATATTACATGACTAAGAAGAACAAAACTGAAGCGACCGATGAAATAGTTGCTGAAGAACAAGCAAATATTGAAGTTAATGACAATAGTGGTCAAGAATCGAAGGTAGAGGAAGAGAAGTCTATGGTAGACCAATTACAGGATGATCTAGCGAAAGAAAAGGATAAGTTTCTTCGCCTTTTTGCTGAATTTGAAAATTACAAAAAACGAACATCCAAGGAACGGATGGACCTATTCAAAACAGCCGGACAAGAAGTAATCGTTTCCCTCTTACCTGTTTTGGACGATTTTGAACGTGCACTAAAGGAGCTTACAAAAACCGAGGATAAGGAATTGTTCAAAGGCGTTGATTTGATCAATGGCAAATTTCGGGAAGTGTTAAAATCAAAAGGATTGGAAGAGGTAGTTACCAAGCAAGGCGATACTTTCGATGCAGAGATACACGATGCTATTACACAGATACCAGCACCAAACAAGAAGCTGAAAGGCAAGATTATTGATGTTGTGGAAAGAGGATATAAATTAGGGGATCGTATCATTCGCCATCCAAAAGTCGTGGTCGGTAATTAAAATTCCAATATGAAAGAAGATTATTATGACATTCTGGGCATTAGTAAAGGTGCCTCCGCTGCGGAAATAAAGAAAGCGTATCGTAAGAAAGCCCTGGAACATCACCCCGACAAAAATCCCGGTGACCCAAAAGCCGAAGAGTTGTTTAAAAAATCCGCTGAGGCCTATGAGGTATTGAGCAATCCAGATAAAAAAGCACGTTATGACCAATATGGCCATGCAGCATTTGAAGGTAATGGAGGCTTTGGTGGTGGTGGAATGAACATGGATGATATCTTCAGCCAGTTCGGTGATATTTTTGGAGGCGCCTTCGGTGGAGGTGGATTTAGTGGATTTGGCGGTTTTAGCGGTGGTGGCCAGCGCCGTGTCAAAGGAAGTAACCTAAGAATCAGGGTGAAACTTACCCTGGAGGAAGTAGCGAATGGAGTTGAGAAAAAAGTAAAGGTTCGTAGAAAGATACAAGCAGATGGTGTTACCTATAAAACATGTGGAACCTGCGGTGGTAGGGGCCAAGTTACCAAAGTCACCAATACCATTCTTGGTAGAATGCAGACCGCCGCAACCTGTAATGCATGTGGGGGAAGTGGACAGATAATTGATAAACGCCCTTCTGATGCCGATACTCAAGGCTTAAAGGTGGTCGAAGAAACGGTTTCCATAAAAATTCCTGCTGGAGTGGAGGAGGGCATGCAATTGAAAGTGCCCAGCAAGGGGAATGAGGCACCGGGCAATGGAGTACCCGGTGATTTATTGGTGGCTATCGAGACTCAAGACCATGAGCATCTTAAAAGAGAAGGTGATAACCTGCACTATGATTTATATATAAGTATTTCTGAAGCTGTTCTTGGTACCTCAAAAGAGATTGATGCCGTCAATGGAAAAGTAAGGATTAAGTTAGAGGCAGGAATACAATCAGGCAAAATATTGAGATTAAGGGGCAAAGGCATATCTAGCTTAAATGGGTATGGAAGTGGAGATTTACTGGTACATGTAAACGTTTGGACACCAAAAGAGTTGAACAAGGAACAAAAGGAGTTTTTTGATAAAATGAAGGGCAACGAGAATTTTGAGCCAAAACCAGAGAAATCTGACAAATCTTTCTTCGAAAAAGTAAAAGATATGTTCTCTTAAGGTTTTACGAATTAAGTATTAAATAAAAAACGTATATTTGGATTAATATTGGGAAACCAATATTAATTTTCTTTTTCATAGCAATTTTTTTCCCATCCTTAATCCAATTAAGGGTGGGTTTTGTTTTTCACTCCTTTTCCAAGTATATGCCACTATAACATCGATGCCCTAAGGCCGCTACCTAATCAACACTTATAACGTAAAAGCTTCGAATGTTCCAATCAAGTATTGAGTAGGATAATTATCCTTATTTCCAAAAGATTCCCATTTAAACATTTATTTAAGAATTTTCTTTTAACGCATTTCTATATCTTTGAAAAAATTGCTTCTATGAACAACATTTTGGTCACTAATAAGGTTACCAAACAATTTGGCGAATACACAGCGCTTGATAATATTTCCTTAGAAATTCCCGAACACAGTATTTATGGTCTGCTGGGCCCTAATGGAGCCGGTAAGACAACCCTACTGCGAATAATCAATCAAATAACATATCCGGATAAGGGAGAGGTGTTGTTTGATGGCGAATTATTAAAACCCGACCATATAGCTTCCATCGGATATTTACCGGAGGAAAGGGGCCTGTACAAAAGCATGAAAGTTGGGGAACAGGTCTTATACCTTGCCCAACTCAAGGGATTATCCAAACACGAGGCGAAAAAACGATTGAAGTACTGGTTCGAAAAATTTCAAATTGGGGACTGGTGGAATAAAAAGGTCCAGGAACTTTCAAAGGGCATGGCCCAAAAGATCCAATTTATCGTTACCGTTTTACACGAACCGAAACTTTTGATTTTTGATGAGCCCTTTAGCGGGTTTGACCCAATTAATGCGGATATCATCAAAGATGAGATCATAAACCTGAAAAATAAGGGTGCCTCTATTATCTTTTCGACCCATCGTATGGAATCTGTCGAGGAATTATGCGAATACATCGCATTGATCCATCAGTCTGAAAAAATATTGGACGGTAAATTGGCCGATATTAAAAGGGAGTATAAAAAAAATATATTCGATGTTGGTTTGGAAGTCGAAAACGGGGAAGGACTTTTACAAGAGTTAACCACAAAATTCAATCTTATTTCTTCCAATTCACTACGGAACGATACTCAACTTAATTGCAAGGTGCAATTACCAACGGGAGATTCAAGGGAATTGTTGGCATTTCTTTCCAATAAGGCCATCGTAAAACAATTTGTAGAGACCATTCCGTCCGCAAATGAGATTTTTATTCGAACCGTACAAAGCAAAGATGCCCATGAATAAGCTACCGCTAATTATCAAGAGGGAATATCTTGCAAAGGTTCGTAACAAGTCTTTTGTCATCATGACTATTTTAAGCCCTATTTTAATGGTGGGTATGGTTGTATTGATCGCTTATTTGGCAAAGATCAATGACAATGAAAGACATATTATCGGCGTATTCAATGAGAGTCAGTATTTTATCAATGATTTTCAAAGTACCCCAAGTACTTCCTATGTACACTTTAAGGATCTTACACTTGAACAAGCAAAAGATTCTATTGTCGGGATAGGATATTATGGTCTCTTATATATTCCTGAAGGGGATACCATGGAAGAGGTTGCCCAAAACGCCTTTTTCTATTGTAAAGATGCACCTAATGCAGGGGTGACCAATAATTTGGAGGAGATATTTCAAGATAGGCTGAGAGAACTAAAATTAAGGGATTTAGGGGTTTCTACGGAAGAGTATGCCTCTATTCGCGAGAACTTTGAAATACATACATCCACTTTTAAAGGGCAGCAAAACCTAAAAGAGATCAATTTATTGAAAATCATCATTGGCGGGGGGTTTGGGTACTTGATCATGATGTTCATTATCATTTATGGTGGTTTTGTAATGCGCAGTGTAATAGAGGAAAAAACAAGCAGGATCATTGAGGTCATCATTTCATCGGTAAAACCATTTCAATTGATGATGGGCAAGATTATTGGGACTTCCATGGCCGGGATAACACAATTTATTATTTGGATCATATCGGCCACCATTCTATTATTTATCGCTTTTTTGTTTTTTGACATAGATCCTTCAAGTTTGAACAAAGGAGCCGATTTAGCCGCTAATATGAGCCCTGGCATGCCCAACGTTGATCAAACCATGCAAGCCATAGCCCAAGAGATCTTCAATATTCCCTGGCTAATGTTGATCACATTTTTTATAATTTACTTTTTGTTGGGTTACTTGATTTATAGCTCGATCTACGCGGCAATTGGTGCGGCCGTTGATAACGAAACCGATACACAGCAATTCATCTTTCCGATTATCTTACCTCTGATGTTGGCAATTTATGTAGGCTTCTTTTCGGTGTTTAACAATCCGCATGGACCCATAGCAGTGGGGTTTTCCCTGTTTCCATTAACCTCTCCTATTGTTATGTTAATGCGTTTGCCCGGAGGAATTGGTGAAGGGGGGGTGCCTATCTGGGAACTTGTTACTTCTATTTTATTATTGATCATTACCTTTATTGGAATTGTTTGGCTGGCCGCCAAAATTTATAGAGTGGGAATTTTGACGTATGGTAAGAAGCCAAGCTATAAGGAACTCTTTAAATGGATAAAATATTGATTATGAGTCAAGATGACCCAAATAAGTTAAAGGACATATTAGAGAACGATGTATGGGTGTCCATTCAAGAATTTCTAAATTTTGGACTGCACCTTGGGCAAGGAGATAAAGCCATTCATGTTACCGTAGGATTACTTCTGGCCATAACCGTTGCATTTATCGTAACCACCGTGATATTAAAATGGCTGAGGAGGCTTTTTACACGTAAAATGGAACCGGACGATAAGTTGAAGTTCATTAGTGTATTTAAGTTTATTAGGTACATGGTATATCTTGTGGTTGTATTGATCACCGTAAGCGCTTCCGGTGTTGATATTACAATTTTACTTACCGCGTCAGCTGCTCTTTTTGTTGGATTGGGACTGGCATTACAGGAATTGTTTCAAGATGTAATTGGTGGCATATTCATTATTGTTGATAAATCCTTGAGCGTAGGTGATATTATTGAGGTTGAAGATAGGGTAGGTAAGGTGTTTGAAATTAGACTAAGGACCGTAAGGGCCATAACCAGGGATGACAAGGTGGTCATTATCCCGAATCATAAGTTTATCAGTAATACCATTTATAACTATACCCAAAACCATAAGACCACAAGGGAGCAGGTAAAGGTAGGGGTCGCATATGGTAGTGATGTAAAGCTAGTGACACAGGTTTTGGAAAATGTGGCACAAGAACAAATAGGGATATTGAAAAACCCCAAGCCGATTGTATTGTTTGAGGATTTTGGGGATTCGGCCTTACTATTTTCCCTGAACTTCTATATTACCGATAGTTTTACGGATCCTATCATCAAGAGTGAAGTAAGGTATAAGATCGATGCTAAATTCAGGGAGTTGAAGATCACTATTCCGTTCCCACAGAGAGATGTACATGTTTTTCAACAAAATAAGAAGAAATAGATGATTCTTAGGCACCTATGTTTTCTTGTTTTAGTAGTGAGCTTAACGGGATTGGTACGTGCGCAATCGCCAGATATTTTTAGATTGGAGTATATGATCATGCCCAAAAATGATGCCGAAGCAGAATTATCCCGGTATAAAATAGTGGCAAACGTACCCCTTAAGGTAAGGGAAAATGACAACGTGATCATAGGGGGGGAATACAATTTCCTAGCTTATAAGATTGGGGATAATCCGCCACTGAACAATGTTGAGTTAAAAAATTTGCATATAGTGGATCTAAACTTGGCCTATGTATATAGTCTTAATCAAGCATGGAGATTCATTGGTGTACTGACGCCACGTTTGTCTTCAACATTGACCAATAGTCTTGAGAATGGTGATGTTTCGGTAAATGTTACCGTGGGTACGTTCAAAAATCGACAGGATATTGAAAAACCAATTCGATTGGTCCTAGGATTGACCTACAATTCAACCGTCGCCCTTCGTATACCATTGCCGATAGTCTATTTCGAGAAACGCTTTCATCCAGATTGGACTTATGTGGTGGGTGTCCCGAAAACAGGATTGAAATATCATTTGAATAAGACCCATATGATCCAGACTGAGTTTATTTTGGATGGATATTTTGTTAATTTGCAAAACAATATCATTTTGCCGAATACGGGATTCGCCTCCTCAATTTCCTCCTCAGCAGCATTGTTTACCGTTGGTTATCAATACAATATCGCCAAGAATATGTCATTCTATGGTTATGTGGGCCATACGTTATTTCAAGATGGGGTATTAAGGGACAAGGATAGAAACGATATTTTTACATTAAACGATGAACCCAGTCTTTATTTTAGAACTGGATTTAGAATAGGAATTTAAAAACAACGGAAGTTATGTCAAAAATTTTGGTAATAGAGGACGAATCCGCCATTCGAAGGGTACTGGTAAAGATTCTTTCCGAGGAAAATGATACCTATCAGGTAGAGGAAGCCGAAGATGGATTGCGTGGTTTGGAAACAATAAAGAACAACGAATATGATCTTGTACTATGTGATATTAAAATGCCGAAAATGGATGGCGTTGAGGTATTGGAAGCCGCACGAAAGATCAAGCCGGAAATTCCCTTTATAATGATATCAGGCCATGGAGACTTGGATACTGCCGTTAATACAATGCGATTAGGAGCCTTTGATTACATTTCCAAACCACCAGACTTAAATCGGTTGTTGACCACCGTACGGAATGCTCTCGATAGAAAAGAACTAGTGGTAGAGAATAAGATCCTGAAAAAGAAGGTGAGTAAGAATTACGAAATGGTGGGTGAGAGCAAGGAGATCAATGCGATCAAAGATATTATTGAAAAAGTAGCCCCAACAGATGCCCGGGTACTTGTAACAGGGGCAAATGGCACGGGAAAAGAATTGGTGGCCCATTGGATCCACGAAAAAAGCCCAAGAAGTGCGGCTCCCTTTATTGAGGTCAATTGTGCAGCGATACCCTCCGAATTGATTGAGAGTGAATTGTTCGGTCATGTGAAGGGGGCATTCACCTCCGCGGTCAAAGATCGTGCTGGAAAGTTCGAGACCGCCAACAAAGGCACTATTTTTCTGGATGAGATCGGGGATATGAGCTTATCTGCCCAAGCAAAGGTCTTAAGAGCACTTCAGGAAAACAAGATTTCACGAGTAGGGTCAGACAAGGACATTAAGGTAGATGTTAGGGTTATTGCCGCTACAAATAAGGATTTGGCCAGTGAGATCAAGAATAACAAGTTTAGGGAAGATCTTTACCATCGATTGGCCGTGATCTTGATCAAAGTACCATCCTTAAACGACAGAAGGGATGACATTCCTTTATTGATCAATCATTTTGCCATTAAAATTGCAGGTGAGCAGGGAATTGCACCAAAGAAGTTTTCCAAGGGGGCAGTAAAGCTTTTAAAGGGATATGATTGGACAGGTAATATACGAGAACTACGAAACGTGGTAGAACGTTTGATTATTCTAGGAAGTAATGAGGTAAGTGAAGAGGATGTAAAACTATTTGCAAGTAAATAGGCTATTGGCAATCCTCCATTTTGGCAAGGGCCTTGGCCGTAATATCCTTTGTTCTTAAATTGTAGTAATACTTACTTTCTGGAAGATCGTCACGCATCAATTCTTGTTCACAATGATCGTAGATCTGCTTGGCAAAGGCTTTTGCCTCCTGACAATCAACGGAGGTTACCACTTTGTCCAATGATATCCGATATTTTTCCAAGGAGCGGTCTATTTTACTTTCAAAATCTTCTTTGGTCATTTGTTTGAACAAGGTTTTTTCCTTATTTGATGAAATGGTGTTCATGACCAACACGTCACTTGCATATCTATTATTATGTAGATCATGGCCTTCCAAGGACTCTACTCCACCTAAAGTATATTCCATCGCCTTATGTAGCAAGATTCTGGTACTGCTCAACGTAGATGCCCGTGTTGCAAGTTTAAGATTGTTTAATCCTTTAGCTATGTTTTCGTTGGCATATTCGCAACCACAAGCCTTTAAATGATCTTTTGAATTTTCTATGGCCTTTAACGCCTTATAGGCAAAAAACCGGGCTTGGTGCATATCGTCGACAGCGATTGCCCTTTTGGTTTGTGCATTTACATAATTTAGATTGGAACCCGCATATTCACATGCCTTATCAACCTTAGCAGGGCTAAAGGAGAATACTAATACAATAGATAAATAGTATAGGCTTTGCATATTGTAGGTTATTATAAATGTATTTGGGATTATTACAAACGTGAAATTAGGTATAGAATGTATTTGAGGACCCTTTTATTCGATAGAACGTATTAACAATCGGTTGTCGGGGACAAAATGTAAGGAACTATGGATTAACGTCATTTTTTAATAAATTGGGTATTTCAACGACATAAATAGTATATATTCAACATATGAAACATATTGAAACTACAACATATAAGGCCAATTCGGGCACAAATCTAAAAAGTACGGCCACATATCAGGATTTTGGTTTATCGGAAAAGGAATTGAAAAAAGACCTGACCAGTATTAGGGAGGAATTGGGTGAATTCCAAGATACCTTATATGCCAATGGTAAATACAGTGTATTGATCTGTTTACAAGGGATGGACACTTCTGGAAAGGACAGTTTGATTCGGGAAGTGTTCAAGGATTTCAACGTCAGTGGCGTTGAGGTACATAGTTTTAAAGTGCCAACGGAACTGGAACTGAAACACGATTATATTTGGCGCCACTATATTGCTTTGCCCGCAAAGGGGAAGTTCGGCGTATTTAACCGTACCCATTATGAAAATGTATTGGTTACACGGGTGCATCCTACCTATATTTTGAACGAAAACATCCCCGGTGTGCATAGTGTGGCCGATATTGATCAACAGTTTTGGGACAAACGGTTTGAACAGATCAATGATTTTGAGAGACATTTAGCGGAAAACGGTACCATAATCTATAAATTCTTTCTGCATTTATCCAAGGAAGAGCAGCGGTTAAGATTACTTCGCCGTCTGCGGTTAAGACAAAAACATTGGAAGTTTTCCCCGGGTGACCTAAAAGAACGAAAATTATGGGATAAGTATCAGGCATGTTATCAAGAAGCGATACAAAAAACCTCAAAATCAGTTGCCCCTTGGTATGTTATACCGGCAGATAATAAAAAAGCGGCCAGGGTGATATTGGCAACTATATTGCTTGAAGAGTTAAAAAAATACAAAGATATCACCGAACCAGAACTAGATGATAAAATAAAGGTTAATTTAGAATCCTATAAACAACAATTACAGAGCGAATGAGGTTAGCGATTACTTTTTTGATGTTGCTATTAGTGCAATTTCAGGGTCATTCACAAACGACCGATGAACAAAACATCAAGGCTATTTACGATGCCGCATTGACCAAAGGAAATGCCTATGAATGGCTGAATCATTTATCAAACCAAATCGGCGGAAGACTTTCTGGATCTGTACAGGCACAACAAGCGGTTGACTATACCAAGACACAATTGGACTCATTGGGGATTGACAAGGTTTGGCTGCAACCCGTCATGGTTCCCAAGTGGGTAAGGGGAATTCCCGAATTCGCATATATTGAAACTTCACCAGGTCTAACGAGCGATGTACCTATCTGTGCATTGGGTGGATCTGTGGCAACCCCTCCAAATGGTATTAAGGCCGGAATTGTTGAAGTACAGGGGATAGAGGAATTACAAAAGATAGGAAAGGCAAAAATTGAAGGCAAGATCGTTTTTTATAACAAGCCGATGGACCCTACCAGCATTAGTACGTTTCAAGCATACTCAGGATGTGTAGACCAGCGTTACAGTGGTGCAACAGAGGCCGCTAAATTCGGTGCGGTCGGAGTTATAGTTAGGTCTATGAACCTGAGATTGGACAACTATCCACATACGGGATCAATGAGTTACGGAGATACACCCAATATGAAAAGAATACCTGCCGCTGCAATAAGTACGAATGCCGCGGAATTATTAAGTGCAACCATTAAGTTAAACCCAAAGACCAATTTTTATTTCAAACAGAATTGTAAAATGTTCGATGATGTTGAATCCTACAATGTTATAGGTGAAATTCGTGGTACAACCCATCCCGATGAAATTATGATCGTAGGCGGGCATCTCGATTCATGGGACCTAGGAGATGGATCTCATGATGATGGGGCAGGATGTGTCCAAAGTATGGAAGTGTTAAGATTATTCAAAGAAATTGGATACCGACCCAAACGTACAATTAGAGTGGTGCTTTTCATGAATGAGGAAAATGGATTGCGTGGCGGAAATAAATATGCGAGCATCGCAAAGGAAAAAAATGAAAATCATGTGTTTGCCCTCGAAAGTGATGCTGGAGGATTCTCCCCTAGGGGTTTTTCCTTT
>Ga0316189_10005449_pt1 | contig 12202 bp, 10 predicted proteins | sample LowCovwburrow_MG_FD_204930 | JGI IMG/M metagenome (GOLD analysis project Ga0316189, IMG submission 204930) | Coastal sediment microbial communities from Maine, United States - Lowes Cove worm burrow | ecosystem: Environmental > Aquatic > Marine > Coastal > Sediment | place: USA: Maine... | reverse complement strand
ATCCGACTCGGTCGAAATATAGGCCAATCGGTTACCATCCGGTGACCAACTGGATCCATAGGCGCTATGTTTTCCAGCACTGAGTGGGCGGTGATCTTTGCCATCAGCACTGACTAGCCACAAGTTGGTATAGCGTGAGTCGGTCATTACGTCACTGTGGTGCCTAACATAAACCACCTGCTTCGCATCCGGTGAAATCTGCGGGCTGGAGGCATGCTCCAGGGCAAAAATGTCCATCGGTTGCAACGGCTGATTCGCCTGCACCATCACCGAAATAAACGGTGATACAAGGCATACGATCAGCACCCGAAAATATATCGACGCCATGGTTTTACCCTCTTGGTTTTGATTCAATGTTTATGGGGCTAGGCCTATAATTTGAGATTAACAATACCAAATCGCATACCTGAGTCAAACGGTACGTGCTTAAGCGCACACCACATATTTCCGACCCTACACCCGCCTGAATTAGTATCATTCAGACCTAAACCCCTAATTCCGGCGAAATACCGGCCCGGATTTGTCATTTGTACTCCATGATTTTTATCAGCGGCTGGCGCCGTTTACTTTATAACCCGGGCCACGAATAAATATACCGGGCCTTTTACCGGTGTCATCGCCATTGTCGATGACACCGGTACCATTCACCCAGACATGCTCCACACCCGAAGCAAAACGCCAGGGGTTTTCAAAAGTCGCATTGTCCATAATCCTATTGGGATCAAATACCACCATATCAGCGAAGTAACCCGGCTGCAGGCTACCTCGATCACCAAGGTTATAGACAGTGGCCGCTTGTGAAGTGAGCTTTCTTATCGCCTCAGGTAATGCCAGTACTTTTTCATCACGAGCATAGTGCCCAAGCACCCGGGCAAAACTACCATAGGCGCGGGGGTGCATACCCCCGGCCCGCGATGAATCCTCTATATCCAGCGCCGGCGCATCGGAACAGAAACTCACCCAGGGTTTGCTCATAAATTTCCTCAGCACCTCTTCCGATTGGGCAAAAAACATCGCCATGGGCCTGCCACCGTCTTCCACCATCAGGTCAAAAGCGGTTTCTATTGGATCCTTTCCCCGCGCTTCTGCAATGTCTGCCAGGGACTGCCCAACCAGTTCTGCCAGTTCGGGGTTAGAAAATCCGGTGATAACCACGTTTTCAGGCCCGGTACCCAGGTAAAAATTATCCCAGTCCTGGGAGGGGGTTAGCATATCGACTCTGACCCGCTGACGAATCTCGGGATCGGCAAATTTTTCCGCGAGATTTCCGTCCTCTTTCACCCAGGGTGGAAACAACACCTCAAGCCCTGTGCCCCCGGCAATATAGGGATAAACGTCAGCGCTCAGCTCAAGACCCTCCGCGCGGGCCTGTTCGATTTTCTCAATCAGGGCGCCTACCCCTGACCAGGCCTCCCGATGACCTATTTTGAGGTGATAAATTTCCGCCGGAATACCTGCCTCACGAGCAATACGGATTACCTCATCCACCGCCTCAAATACACCCAGGCCCTCATTACGCATGTGGGAAGTGTAAATGCCACCGTAACTTGCGGCGGTTTCCGACAGGGCTATCAATTCCTCAGTGGTAGCTGCATTTCCGGGCGGGTAAATCAGTGCCGTGCTAACGCCCAGCGCTCCCTCCTGCATGGCCTGCGCCACCAGGTCCTGCATACGGCCAAGCTGCACCTCATCGGGCTGTACATAACCATCACCCAGCTCGTGTACCCGTACTGTGGTGGCACCCACAAACCCGGCAATATTGGGCGCAACACCCTGCCCCTCCACATACTCCATATGTTCACCCCAGGTGCTCCAGGTGGCTTCTGCGGCCAACATGCCCCCCGCCGCTTTCATCTCATCACTGAGGGGGCCGCCGGATACCCCTTCGCCGAATATCTGGGTGGTCACTCCCTGTTTCAGGTCTGCCAGCGCGGCAGGATGATCTTTGAGGCTCAACACCGACCAACTGAATACATTGATAAAACCGGGGGCCACTGCTTTCCCCGCAACATCAATCACCTGTTCCGCCTCTGCGGCTGACAAATCCCCCACCGCTGCAATCCTGTCGTCGATAATGGCAACGTCTGCTTTAACCCCGGGGTTGCCCAGGCCGTCGTAAACCGTGCCGTTTCTTATAATTATGTCGTAGCGTTTAACCTGATCCGCTGTGCCACAGCCAACCAGCAACAGCACCAGGGATAAAAACAGTAACCGCGATACCATCATTCTGCTCTCAATTGGCTGCAAAGGGGTTCTCGTCATAGGGCCACAGAGGCCGGGAAATTTCTGTCATGCCCTGACCAACGGTCGAGTTGATCAGTCCGGGGCTGAACATATAGACCACGTCCCCGGCGATATCCACATAACCGGAGTAAAAGTTATTGGCTGACTTGACCACAATCATCCGGCTCTGTGCGGGTCTCATGCCCAGCCATTCCAGAACGGTATATCCGTAAATGGGATAGCGTTTTTCCACCAGCACAATATCGATTCCTTGCGCGCGCACCACGGCAATAGTGCCCACGGCAGTTCGATCGGTTTCGGTGGGTGGTCGGCGGTAGTCCCCCGATAAATACATATCCTTTCCGATATAGCGGATCTCCACCTCCAGATCGAGGGGCCGTCCGGACATGGGCCCGGTCTTGCCGCCGATACGCAGATTCAGCCGGTCTCCCACGGCGAGATCCTTCACCACTTCCAGGGCCATTGGGTCCCATAATCCCGCTATAATGGCATTTTCGACGCCCCTTTCAAGCAAAGCAGACAAGATAAACGTAGCGTCGCCAGGAGCACCGCCAAAAGGCATGTCGGCATAGTCAGCAATGACCACTGGATGATTGGAACTGGCCAGGGCCGAGGCCAGGCCTTCTTCAAATTCCTGTGGGTAAACTGCTGTTTTGCCCCGCAGTGCAAACAATCGCTGGCCAAACTCTTCCGCCAGCCTCGAACCTTTATCCGGGTTGTTATCAGTAATCACCAAGATTTTACTGCCCATATCGGGCACGTCGCCGTTGGAAAAGCCGTGGACAAAGTTCACCACCAATACGTCTTCATCGCTCTCCGCTGCTTTCATCTCATCCACCAGGGGTTTGAGCGGCTCTTTCAGAGTGTGGTAATCGGCTATCATGCGCGGGTTATACATCGCCATGTGAGGGCTGTATTTCCCCTCTGCCACATCAGCGGTGAGGTTAAACGCCCTCAGCATGGTTTCCTCAGCATCAATATGTGGCCACTCCTTGAAAAAGACCATAATATCGGCGACATCCACCATGCGCTGGGACAGGTGTGAGTGAGCATCCATACCCGTCCCAATAGGCACATCCTCACCCACAATATCGCGGACCGCCTGCAGCAGATCACCTTCCACGTCGTCCTCACCCTGGGCGACCGCAGCACCGTGTAACTGCAGCATCACCATATCAACCGGTAGGGCCTGTTTAAGCTCAGAAAGTAAATTGCCTTTCAGCTCAGCATAAGCACCGCGCAATATTCTATTGGCCGGCGGGGCTTCGACCACATTACCAAATACAACCGACCAGCCGCGCTCACTAGCGGCGTTTTTATAGATCTCGATACCGCTGGATTCAAAATCCTCAAAGCGTGTAAAAAAAGGGGCCCCAGTGTGGGTTTCGGTAGCGATGCCAGCGACAAATGCACGCTTGACTTGATCAGGTTCTACCGCCGATTTTGCGCTCCCGGATATTTCCTTATCGGCGCCACAGCCCACAACGGACAGCGTGAACAGCAAAAAAATAATCTTATTAACTACACAACGCATCTCGCTTTCCTCTCAGTTCGCCTCGCTTCTCGGGGCCGTTGACCCACACGAAGAGATAACCCCGGAGCTTACAATCAACCGTCTATCAGTAACGTGTGCGCTTCTCCGGATTGAACACTGATTCTACACCACTAAAGTGTGATCACGAAATTGGGGTAGCAGTTGCCACACACGCTCCCGTCACACGCAACCAGCGGCAAATGACACATTTGTGAAAACACTGACTGCTATTCGAAGTCATCCTTCCCAGCTCTCTTGGGGGATGTCATCTACATTTTCCTGGCCAGCCCTCAGCATAACCCAATATGGAGAGTTCTACCGATCAACAAATAAACATATGAATTATAAATTGATCAAACATATAACATATGTATAATTTTGTGTACTATTGGGGAATGCCATCCCTGCGGGGCAGTGTTGATTTGGAGGATAAGAAAATGGAGCAAGGCCCATTGAAAGTAGCAGCAGTTGCTTTGTTGGGGTGTATACTCCCTGCTGCTGCGACAGCCAGCACTCACACCACACCAAGATTCGAACCAGCGGACTGCATGTTTGCCGTGCCCAATGAGAATAGCAGCTGTGGGTATGTCCATGTACCCGAAAGCCGACATAGTGATAACACTCAAACAATTAAACTGGCGGTGAAGATATTTCACAGCCGGTCTGCAAGCCCGGCCGCAGATCCGATTGTCATTTTACAGGGCGGCCCTGGCAACCCCTCACTGTTTTACGAAGCACAGCAAAAATCCAGTTATAAGGTTGAGCCGTTTCTGGGCAAGCGTGACGTAGTTATCGTTGATCAGCGGGGTAATGGTTTTTCCAAGCCCAGCCTCGACTGCCCTCAACTACCTGACGCCAGCGCCCGGATGTTCACCGGCTTTCGCACACGAGATGAAATCATGGCTGGCACCATCAAAGGTGCTGTGGCCTGTCGCGAATACCTCACCGCCCAGGGTATTCGAATGGAGAGTTATAACGGTACCGAAAATGCGGCGGACTTTGATGACGTGCGTAAAGCTCTGGGGTATAAACAATGGAACCTGCTGGGGGAGTCCAACGGCGCGCGCCTGGCGCTAACCATCATGCGCGATCGCCCGCAGGGGGTGCGCAGCGCCTACATTGGCTCGGTTACCAGTCCGTCAACGTTCTTCCATTCGGGCATTGCTGGTGCTGAGACCATCTTCAAAGACCTGTTCCAGCGTTGCGTCAGTGACGCCAACTGCAATAGCCGCTACCCAAACCTTGAAGACGTCTTTAACCAGGCCGTCGAGAAGTATAATAAAAAGCCACTGAAGCTCAAAATTGTTGATCCACTGCCAAACTCCCGCATTGCCGGAGCCACTGTTGAATGGCTATTTACCGGCGGGCATATCTACGGCCTGCTCTATGGAGAGATGTACTCAACAGAATTAACCCGTGAGGCACCCAAAAATATTTATGCAATTTTTAATGGTGACACTGAGACCATTAAAAAATTAGTTACCCGCAACGTGTTAATGGCACCCGCCTATTTGAACTTTGGCCAACTACTCACCATGAGTTGTCTCGATGATTTTGCCTTCGAAACACCCACCTCCATCGACTCAGCCTTTGCCTTTCACCCGGGCGCGGGAGATCTTGAATGGGGCCGTCTATTTTCTTTTGCCCGTGAATCATTCGAACTTTGTGCTGCCCTGGTGGATATGACCCAGGCAAACTTTGATTTTAAAAGACCGGTTATCAGTGATATACCAACGCTAATTTTCAATGGTGACCTCGACACCGCCACACCACCCGATGACGCCATCGCCGCTGCAGCTACTCTTAAAAACAGCCAGCTATTTATTTTCAAAGGGGTTGGACACAATCCCATGCTACAGGGCAAGTGTCCGACGTCAATGATCGCAGCTTTTTATGATGCGCCAATGCAAGCCGTAGACAACCGCTGCATGGCCAGCTCGTTCGGGGGGGTGATCTTTAAATAGTTTTTATTCTGCCAGCGAGCGATGCTACAAAAGGCCCCACGCCTGCACCATTTGTTGCCAAACTGGGGGTTGTCAGCTATCGTTGTTCAGTATTGACATTGAGATAATGGAATACTGCTTGTGCAAACTATCGACGAAGTAAACCTGCTACTTCGCTCCTCTTACGAGCAAATGAGCCCGCACATGAAACGGGCGGCAAAATACCTGCTGGAAAACCCCGAAGAAGTGGCCGTTCACTCCATGCGTACCATCGCCAAAAATGCGGGCATACACCCCACCACAATGGTGCGCCTGGCACGAGAACTCTCTTTTAGTGGCTACAACGACCTGCGCGCCATCTATCAAAATAAAGTCAAGCAGAAGAAGGTGCCCCACGTGGAGCAAGCCAAAGCGCTGCTCACTGATAGCGCCCGCTCAGATATCCGCGGTATCATCGAGCGCTCCCGTGAAGATGCGCTTGCCAGCCTGGCCTCCACCTACGAAAACCTGGACCCCGAGTTACTAAAAGCGGTTGCGCAAACTATCTGGAAGTCCAGCCATTTGTACCTGATTGGTTTTCGCAGTAGCTACGCTGTTGCCTCCTTGCTCTATTATCGCAGCCTCATGTTCACCCCCGATGTGTCGCTATTGGAAGCTCGCACCAGTGTACACGGTGGTAAACTGCGCTATATCAAACCCGGTGATGTGATGATTGCCATCGCCACTGAACCTTACTCAAACTCCAGCACCGAGATGGTCAAGTATGCCGCTGCCAAGGGCGCCGATATTATTGCCATTACCGACAGCATGGTGTCACCGCTGGCGGTTGCCGCAAAACATGTGTTGCTGGTCCCAAAATTTGATAACGTCGGGTACGACTACCTAATCCCCTCTATTGCCATCGGCAACCTGATCATGTCTGCCGCCATTAGGGTGGGTGGCAAGAAGTCACTGACCCGACTGGAATACAGTGATAAACATACCGAAGAATTTTTGTCCTTCGACTGAGTGCCGGCGGCGATTTTTCGCTAACATTGTCCCAGGTAAGACCGGGCGGGGAAGTACGCTAGTTTTAGGCCTGGACGACAGATATACATCTGTATCAGAATTGTACTTATATAATACAAATGTATATAATCACTTGCTGTATTTCGCCACCTGGAATGGCACATGTCCAATTACGATGCGATTATAATCGGGGCCGGCAACGCCGGTCTGGTATCAGCAACCAGCCTCGCCCGGGCGGGCCTTAAAACTTTACTGCTTGAGCGCCACAATATTCCCGGAGGGTGCGCAACATCGTTTATTCGCGGTCGGTTTGAGTTTGAAGTCTCACTGCACCAGTTGAGTGGCATAGGCTCTGAGGCCACACCGGGCCCCCTTAGAAAGCTGCTCGCTGAGCTAGGCGCCCTGGAAAAGCTCAACTTGGTTGAAGAGCACGACATCTACCGTGCGGTGGCGCCTGGCGTTGACGTCACCATACCGGCTGATTTAGCAGCGGCGCAGACGGCGCTAGGCCACGCATTCCCAGCAGAAAAGCTGGCCATTGGGCGCTTTTTTCAGCTCATGGAGCAATTGGTTCAGCAGGTTCGTGTATTCCCAGGGCTAGCCACCAACGCCGTATCGGCGGATGAAGCACAAAAAATCGCGCCGGAGTTTTTAAAATACGCACTTAAAAATACTAAACAGGTTGTTGATGAACTGTTCCAGTCCGAGCCACTAAAATACGCACTCACAGCCTACTGGAGCTATATCGGTGTAGCGCCGTCGCAGGTCAACTTTGCCTCTCTCGCACTCATGTTGTGGGACTATATGCACTTCAAACCATTTCATCTCAAAGGTGGGTCCCAGGCACTATCCAACGCCTTGTTCGACAGCTACCTGGAAGCGGGCGGTGAAGCGCAATTCAACTGTGGTGCCGCTCAAATATTGGTGAAGGGTGGCGAGGCCTACGGTGTGGTCAGCGAAGATGGGAAACAACATCTGGCCAGTCATATTGTTTGTAATGCCAGCCCGCTGGTCGCCTACACCCAGCTGATCGACCCGGAGCAGGTGCCCCAATCCGCTCTTGACGAGTTTGCCACCAGAAAACTGGGAACGTCCTTTGCCACCTTGCATATGGGGCTTGATTGTAATCCAGAAGACCTGGGCATTAATGCCAGCACCACCTTTATCAGCTCAACACTTGACGAGCAGGGCCATCAGCGTGCCAAGAGCCTGGAACCTCCCACCTATGCCTGTGTATCGTGTTATGACGTGGGTGACCCCGAGTTCTCTCCCCAGGGAAGTTGCCAGGTTGCCGCGTTGGCACTGCAATATTGTGACCCCTGGGTAGGCGTGCCACCGGAGCAGTACGCGCGCACCAAGTACCACTATGGCGATCAGCTGCTAAAGCTTGTGGAGACTGCCTATCCCGGCATCCGCGATGTCATCGAGGAAGTGGAAGTCGCCACCCCGTTAACTCATATGCGTTACCTGGGCCACCCCGGAGGCGCGGTATATGGTTTTGAGCAGAACTTGATCGACAACAGCTTTATCCGCCGCAACCAGTCTGTCATAAAAAACCTGCATTTTGCCGGGGCCTGGTCTGGCATGGGGGGTTATGAGCCAACTCTCACTGAAGGAAGAGCCACATCCACCAAAATACTGCGAAAACTCGACTCACGGGGTAAAACAAATGCCTAACAAAAACAACCTTGATGTCGTTGAGGGCTATCGTGAAGCCCAGGAAACAATAAAGCACCTTAGCCCATACGGGGTTGATTATTCAACCGCAGGCCGGGATACGCAAAACCTGATAAACCGCTATCACCCCAAGCGATTACAGCTGCGGCTATCTGAGATTATAGACGAATCTCCCAGCACCAAAACCCTACGCCTGGTGTCACAAGATGGCTACCTGCCTCCCTTTCAGGCCGGCCAATACATTAACCTGTTTGTCACCATTGACGGTGTACACAGCAGCCGCCCCTACGCAATATCCTCCTCGCCGTGGGAGCGTGGCCACTATGATCTGACCATTAAAAACATGCCACAGGGTTTTGTCAGCCCCTATCTCACCACACAGGTGACCCCAGGACAGCACTTTGAAAGCACTGGACCCATGGGATCTTTTTACTACAACCCCCTGTTTCACGGCAACAATCTGGTCTTTTTGGCGGGCGGCTCGGGCATCACCCCGGCAATGAGCATGATTCAGGATCTTATTGTTTGTAACGACAAACGGCATTTACATATCATTTACGGATCACGCGGGCCGCAGGATGTCATTTTTCACCAGGCTCTGGATCGATTTGCAGCATTGCACAACTGCGTGTCGGTAAGCCATGTCTTTTCTGAACCACCCGAGGACTATACCGGTGAACGCGGGTTTGTTACCGCCGAATTAATTGAGCGCCTGACCGGCAAACCCGAGGGTAAAACCTACTATATTTGTGGCCCACAAATAATGAACGAGTTTTGTCGCGCACAACTTAGCAAACTGGGGGCTCTACCGCGTCAAGTCCGGGTGGAGGCCAATGGCCCTCCGGCCAGACCCGAAAGTCGCCCGGGATGGCCTGACAAGCTGTCACCCGACACTGAAGTAACAGTAACGGTGAAAGGTGACAAAAGCTTCCGCTCCCGTACCGGAGAGCCGCTGCTGAATGCCATGGAACGAAATGGTATCAATGTAGAGGCCGCCTGCCGCTCGGGGGAGTGCAGCATGTGCCGGGTGAAGGTTGAACGAGGAGCCGTTTTTGAGCCTACTGAAGCGCACTTACGAAAAACTGACAGCCACTATGGTTATACTCATGCCTGCGTCTGTTACCCTACCGAAGATATAGAAATTTCAATTTAGTCGCCGTTTGGACGGCACCACGAGCAACTGTTTATGTCAAGCTACACCACTGTGTTTACCGACACCGCAACGCCACCCGGTGGCCACTACTCCCAGGCGGTATCCCACAATGGCCTGGTGTATATCTCTGGGCAGCTGGGTTTTGAGCCCGGTACGAGTGAGCCAGGCAATTACTCCGTAGAGCAGCAAACAAAACACTGCATTAAAAACCTGGAAAATATTCTGCTGGCGGCGGGGTCAGACCTGGGAAAAGTACTTAAAACTACCGTCTACATTTCCGATGTAGCACTGTGGCCTCGGGTAAATGCAGCTTACGCAGAGGCTTTTGGGGATCTAAAACCTGCCCGGGCAATTGTCCCGTGCAACACATTACACCATGGCTTTGAAGTAGAGATAGAGGCGATTGCCGTGCAATGAGTATTGGAATAGAAGATATCAGTGCAGCCGCAAAGCGCATTGCAGATCATGCAGTCACCACACCGCTTATCCGCAATGAGTTTCTCGATGAGCGCCTTGGTGCAACCATTATTATCAAGCCAGAGTCTCTGCAGCGCAGCGGGTCATTTAAGTTCCGTGGTGCCTTTAATCGTTTATCGCAGTTATCCGCCGATGAAAGAAAAAACGGTGTTGTGGCGTTTTCATCGGGGAACCACGCCCAGGGAATTGCACTGGCGGCACGGCTTCTTAACATTCCAGCAACCATTGTGATGCCAAAGGACGCCCCGGCCATAAAACGCCAGCGCACCGAAGCCTACGGCGCCACTATTCGGCCCTACGACCGCTATCGTGAGTCTCGCGAAGATATTGCCAGCGACATGGCGAGGAATAGCGGTGCGGTATTGGTGCCCAGCTTTGATGACCCCCATATCATCGCCGGCCAGGGGACCTGCGGTTTGGAGCTGACAGCACAAACTGAGCAAATACGGCTTAACCTCGATCTGGTGCTGGCTCCCTGCGGTGGTGGAGGACTGATAGCAGGCACATCAACCGCGGTCAAATCTGCGCTCCCAAATGCGGAGATCTACTCTGTTGAGCCCGAGGACTTTGATGACCACCTTCGATCATTCCAGTCGGGGCAGCGCGAGAGTATTGAGCCCGGGGGCAGTTCTATCTGTGATGCCCTGCTTGCCCCCAGCCCCGGAGAGTTAACCTGGGCCATCAATCGCAACACCTTAACTGGTGGTCTGCGAGTAAGCGACAATGAAGTTGCCCACGCAGTTAGCTTTGCCTACCAGTATCTGAAGCTGGTCATCGAGCCAGGCGGAGCTGTTGCGCTCGCCGCTATTCTTCACCACAAGCTTGAATTAAAGGGGAAAACCGTGGCAGTTATTGCCTCAGGTGGCAATATCGATCCGGGCTGTTTTATCGACTGCCTGAACAAACACCCCAACCCCTGACAGCTTGTTGGCAGCTTAAGATCAGCCACCACCCATAAGTTTGGCAACCATGGCATCCTCGCCCACGGCAATTTCCTCCAGGGCGGAGGTGGGCCTGATGAACACTGTCAACGAGGAAATTTTTCCCTGCTTGTCAAATTCAACAATATCGATGCCATGCGCGACGGTTTTACCACCGTTTACATGCCCCATGAACTCAAGTACAAGCTCATTGTCGCTGCCCCAGAATCGATTCCATTTAAAATCAGGCAACAGCGTTAAGATACCCTGAATAATCGCCAAAAAGTGCTCGTGTGATTTCACCGGCTTGAAAAAGCGCGGTGTGTTTAAGGTGACGTCGTCTGCCAGCAACGCCCGAAATTCTTCGGTGCTGCCATTTTCCACAATCCGGTTTTTAGCCTGCAGCAATTGATCGTATCTCGATTGCATCAAGGTGTTGCTCATCCTGTTACTCTCCTGATTGCTGCTTTAAGAAGGTATCTTTGAAAAATACAGACCCTCTGAGCGATCCCCGCCCAAATGAAAACCCAACACCCTACCATCACCCTGAACAGAAAACCGCAGGTTGGCTTTGCCTTCATTTTCGATATCCAGCAGGAACACATACTGCGCAATGGGCTCTAACACTCTATTGTCAAACACACCGATGGGGCCTGCCGCAGAGGCAACTATACCATCATCATTTTTTTCAATGCTATAGGTAGTTTTCAGCTCTTTACAATAGTACCTTCCGAGCAGGTTGTCACGGCCACCTTCGCGGCCGGGTTCGCGCCCATAAACACAAAACGGACCATTGCCGGACGATATTAAAATCTGCCCGTCAACCGCCCCCAACCTGACCGCTGCAGGGCGATCTATATTTGCTGGACCCGACGCGTAAGTGGCGTCGCCATCAAACTCCAACAGGTAGTCAACGCCACAGATGTTAAGCAAAGGCTGTGTATTTTCAATCAGCAACTGCAGCGAAAATCCAGTATCGGGGTTGCTGTAGGTACCACAGTACTGCTGACCAAAACAACTCTGACTGTCAGTTGGTGGCGGACTGCTACCAGACTCCACACCGCCGAGCAGCCCTTTAATAGCCCTTAGCGACAAATCCATCGGTGATGAGCCGGGATGGTTACACAGTGCAATCACAGACAGCCCATGATCAGGCAATCTCAACCTGGAGCTACGGATATTGGCCAACATTCCCGGATGGCCCTCTACTTTCACACCGTCAAATTCCATGGAAAACAAGCCCAGC
>Ga0316189_10005447_pt1 | contig 12205 bp, 9 predicted proteins | sample LowCovwburrow_MG_FD_204930 | JGI IMG/M metagenome (GOLD analysis project Ga0316189, IMG submission 204930) | Coastal sediment microbial communities from Maine, United States - Lowes Cove worm burrow | ecosystem: Environmental > Aquatic > Marine > Coastal > Sediment | place: USA: Maine... | reverse complement strand
ACTGCCCGATATCGTCACGCCCAGCAGGTTTTCATTGATCGAATAACGGCTTGCCGACGCTTCCACCGGAATGCCTGCGTCCGCCATGACCTGCAGTTCATAATCCCGAACCGCTTTGACCCGCGACTGCAGATCGCGGATCGGCGCATGAATCCGGTAATCTCCGAGGCTGCGGACCGTCTGGTCAAAACGTAACTGGTCATTGCCCATGCCGGTGCAGCCATGGCCGAAATGCGTCGTGCCCAGCTCATCGCAAAGCTTCAGGCAGCTTTTGACGATCAGGTAACGGTCAGAACACAACAGCGGGTATTCACCGAGCATTCTCGCGTGGCTCCAGACCAAAGGCTTGACGAATTCATCCCAGATTTCCTGCCCTCCATTGATCTCGTGATGCTGCGCCGCGCCCAGGCTGTTGGCCCTGTTGCGGATATACTCACGGCCTGCGTCATCTACGCCGCCGGTGTCCACGAAGGCGGTATGAACCTCATAACCCTGCTCGACGAGATCCAGTACGCAATAGCTGGTATCCAGTCCGCCGGAAAATGCCAAAACAATTTTGTCGTTCATTTCGTTTTCTCTGTCAGTATTTTGAAATTACGCACCTACAGACCCAGCAGGTTCAGCATCACGGCTTTTTGCACATGCAGCCGGTTTTCTGCCTCATCCAGCGCAACACAATAATCTGAATCCATAACGCCATCGGTTGCCTTGACATTACGCCTCAACGGCAGGCAGTGGCTGAATAATCCGTTGTTGGTCATGGCCATCTTTTTCTCATCAACGATGAAGTGCCGGTAGTTTTTGCGTAATTCCCATTCTTCCTCAGGCCGGCCATAAAACGGCAAAGCACCCCAGCTCTTGGCATAAACCACGTCTGCACCGGTGTAAGCTTCTTCAATATCATGAGTCACGCTGAAGGTTCCACCGGCCTGGTCAGCAAAACCTGCTGCTGCAGCCTCAAATTGCGAATCGAGGCGGTACGCCTGCTCCGGACAAAGCAAAGTGACATCCATGCCAAACTTGGTGGCGATCAATAACGCCGAGTTGGCCACCGCTGTATTCAACGGCCGGGGATGCCAGGTCCATGTCAGCACGAACTTTCTGTTTTTGACTTCACCGAAGCGCTCCTTGAGCGTCATCATCAATGCCAGTTCCTGGCAGGGATGAACAATGGTTTCCATGTTGATGACCGGCACCGATGCGTGCTTCGCCAGCGAACGGATCACCGCGTCCTCACGGTCTCTCGACCAGTCCTTGAACAGGGGAAATGCGCGCAGGCCAATCAGGTCGCAATAACGGGACAGAACCCCTGCCACTTCCGCAATGTGCTCCTCCGCTTCCCCTTCCATCACAACACCGGAATCGAATTCAACACCCCAGGCATCTTTGCCCGGTTGCAAAACGATCGCGATCCCGCCCAGCTGCTGCATTCCAAGGTCGAATGATGTTCGGGTCCGCATCGAGGGATTGAGGAACATCAGGGCGATCGATTTGCCATGCAGGCGTTCCTGTATGGGGTCCTGTTTCAGTTCAGACGCGAGCCTGAGAAGACCGTTCAGTTGTTCCTGTGTCCAGTCAGCGGTGCTTAGAAAATGTTGCATTTACTGTTCTCCAAATCAAAAAACCCAGCCAGTGGCTGGGTTTTTCCTCGAATTAATCGATTAATCTGACTTATACGGCAACCCAGCCCGGATTTTCAATCCAGGGTCGGCGCAGGTGGCGGAAGCCGGTGGTTGGCGCTTCAGTCTTCATCCAGACGAATTTACGTAAATCCCGGAGATATTGCAACCGCATGTTGATTTTTCTTGGTGCGCGTGTCGTCGCGGCGTTATCCTGTGCGGTGTTATGGACTGCGCACACGCACTACTGACTTTTTTTCTGCTGACACCGTGTGGCGATAGCGGCGGTGAGTCCATTGATGTGGTCATTGCCGACGCACTGGCTTCACCTGACCGCACCGAGGAGGACAGGAAGAGCGATCCTTTCCGGCGGCCGGACCTCGTCCTGGATTTTTTCGACATCAAGCCGGGCATGACTGTTCTGGATCTTTTTTCCGGCGGAGGCTATTACACCGAGATCGTCAGTCATATCGTCGGTGAAAACGGCAAGGTAGTCGCGCACAATAACGATGCCTATCTTGAATTTGCAAAGGACAGCCTGGTGGGGCGCTACTCGAACAACCGCCTGCCCAACGTTGAGCGGATTACCGCGGAGGCGAATGACCTGCTGCTGCCGGAAAACACGTTTGATGCGGCGCTGTTAATGCTGACCTGGCATGATTTCTACTATGTCGATCCGGAAAACGGCTGGCCAGCCATCGATGAAGCCATGCTGCTGAATAAACTGTGCAACGCATTAAAGCCTGGAGCAGTGCTGGGCATTACCGATCACATCGCGGCCGCCGGAAGCACTCCAGGCGAATCGGCCCAGGCGCTGCATCGCATAGATCCGCAGAGCATCAGGAATGATCTCGACGGCAGCTGCTTCGAATTCCAGGGAGAAATCAACGTGCTGCGCAATCCCGATGACGATCTCAGCCAACCCATGTTTGCACAGGGTATTCGCGGACGGACGGACCGGGTTGTTTTCAAGTTCCGGCGGAAATAGTCTTTTTCTTCGCTACTTTTTCCGGGGGATATAGAGGTCGGTAACGGTTCCTTCGAACACTTCTGCCGCCATCGCAACGCTCTCTGAAAGCGTCGGGTGCGGATGAATCGTCAGTGCGATATCACCTGCTTCTGCGCCCATTTCAATGGCCAGAGCGCACTCGGCGATCAGGTCACCGGCATTGGGTCCCGTAATACCCGCCCCGATAATCCGTTTGGTTGAAGTATCAAACAAAAGCTTGGTGAAGCCTTCCGTACGGTCGATACCGATCGCGCGGCCGCTGGCAGCCAGGGGAAACTTGCCAACGCCATACTTCAGGCCGGACTGCCTGGCTTCGTTTTCGGTTACACCGGCCCATGCGATTTCCGGGTCGGTATAGGCTACTGAAGGTATGACGCGGGCTTCGAAAGCACTTTTTTCGCCGGCGCAAACCTCGGCAGCCACTTTACCTTCATGACTGGCCTTGTGTGCCAGCATGGGTTGCCCGACGACATCGCCTATCGCAAAAATGTGCGGCACATTGGTCCGCATCTGGCTGTCCACGTCAATAAAGCCGCGATCGCTTACTTCAACTCCCGCTGCGGCCGCATTTATTTTTCCACCGTTTGGGGTCCGCCCGACGGCGACCAGGATACGGTCAAACGTTTCCTTCCCAGTGTGTTTGCCGTCAAAGTGGGCGACCAGGCCCTGATCAGCCACGTCAACCTGTGTCACCCGGGTTTCCAGGTGGATGGCCTCGTATCGTTTACTGATGCGCCGCTGCAGTGGCTTGACCAGGTCCGGGTCGGTACCGGGCATCAACCCGGGCGTTAATTCAACCACGGTAACGCTGCTGCCCAGCGCCTGGTACACGCATGCCATTTCCAATCCGATGATGCCGCCCCCAATGACCAGCAAACGGTTGGGGATTTCTTCGAGCTCCAGTGCATCGGTCGAATCCATCAGCCGGGGATCACCCCACGGCATCCCGCCCAGCTCCAGGGATTGCGAGCCCACGGCAATGACCGCATTGCTGAACGTAACCGCTTTGGAGCCAGCGCTGCCCTCCACCACGACCTCATTTGGCCCGGTAAATGAGCCGGTGCCCTGGATGATATCGACCTTGCGTTGCTTCGCCATTCCCGCGAGGCCGCCGGTGAGTTTGCCAACGACGTCTTCTTTGAAGCTGCGCAATTTATCGATATCGATGAATGGCTCGCCAAAACTGACCCCGTGCTGTTCCATCGCCGCAGCTTCATCGATCACGCTGGCAGTGTGCAGCAAAGCCTTGGACGGGATGCAGCCCACGTTCAGGCAAACACCGCCCAGCTCGGGATAGCGTTCCACCAGGGCCACGCGCTGGCCGAGATCCGCTGCACGGAAAGCCGCTGTGTATCCACCCGGGCCGGCGCCCAGCACGAGTATGTCGTAATCGAACTCACTCATTGAAAAATTCCCATTAGTCTGACTGGCCCCCGCCTTCGAGGACGAGTTGATCGCCTTGCTGCCTCAGATTGAAATACTGCAGGAAGCTCATGCCCAACAATGCTTCTCCGCCGAGACCCGGTGTAATTGTAGCGCGTACATTATTCAGCGCCAGAGACCCGAGACTGACCCGGTCCAGGCGTGTTCTCCATGCGGCAGCGGGGCCCGCTGCTGTCATCACGGTCATCCGGGGGCCAAATTCGAGGCCCAGCGCACGAGCCACTTTGTCAGAAATGGCCACGTCGGTTGCCCCGGTATCCACCAGGAATACTATCGGCTTGCCGTTGATTTCGCCTTTCGCGATGTAATGCCCCGACCGGTCGCGCTGTAACGTGACAAAGGCACGTCCGTCTTCATCATATTCCTGTTGAATTCCGTTGTTACGCCCGGTTAAAGCATGATAGAAGGCGGTCAGGCCGATCATCAGCCCGATGATGGCGAGCCAGGCAAAACGTTGACCTGCACGAGGGTTCAATGGTCTTCCCCCTTACAGCGTCAGGCGCCTGAGATCCTCGAGCCGGCTGGCAAGAAAACGGGTAAACCGGGCTGCCGCCGCACCATCAATCACCCGGTGATCGTATGAAAGCGAAAGCGGCAACATCAACCGGGGTTTGAATTCGTTTCCGTCCCAGACGGGCTGCATGCCTGAACGGGAAACCCCAAGAATCGCGACTTCAGGCGCATTGATAATGGGGGTGAAACCGGTTCCGCCGATTCCTCCAAGGCTGGAAATCGAAATACAGCCGCCCTGGATATCCTGGGGCTTCAGTTTCTTCTCACGAGCCCTGGCACTGATTTCAGCCAATTCAGCTCCGATTTCCATGATGCCCTTGCGTTCACAATTCCGGAGCACAGGAACCACCAGCCCATCCGGCGTATCAACCGCAATACCGATATTGAAATATTTTTTCAACACCAGGGATTCGCCGTCACTGTCGAGTGACGCATTGAAGTCCGGAAACTTCTTCAGCGAAGCCACCATCGCCTTGATCAGGAAAACCAGCGGTGTCAGCTTGAAACCCTGGGCGATTGCTTCATCCGCATTGGCCAGCCTGAACGCTTCCATGTCGGTGATATCTGCATGGTCGTGCTGGGTGACGTGGGGGATTCCAACCCAGTTCCGGTGCAGGTGTCCTGCTGAAATTTTCTGGATCCGGGTGAGTGTCCTTCTTTCAACCTCGCCATAGCGGCTGTAATCAATCTCCGGAAGCGAGGGAAAGTCCAGGTTGAGTCCGCCGATTCCCGGCGCAACGGTTACAGCAGGTTTGCTCATGACAGATTTCACAAACGCCGAAACATCCTCACGGATGATCCTGCCCTTGCTGCCGCTGCCGCTGACTTTCTGAAGATCGACACCCAGTTCGCGCGCAAACAGCCGTATCGCGGGGCTGGCATACGGCACTTTTGAGGGATCCACGGCTTCCGCGCCGGCCGCACGTTTAACCGCGGAATGACCTGTCTCCGGAGCCGCCGCTGGAGTTTCATCCGCCGGAGCAGAACGCGATTCCGCTTCTTCCGGAATTGCCGGTTCGGATACTGCTTCCACTTCAGCTTCGGGCTGGGTTTCCGGCCCGGATGCTTCCGCTGGTTCAGCTGCCGGTGTATCAACCGCTGATTCCGAAACCTCAAGAACAGCGACGACGTCACCTTCCGATACAGCATCATCAAGCTTCATCCGCAACTCACGAATGATGCCCGCAGCGGGCGAAGGGACTTCCATCGTCGCCTTATCGCTTTCCAGCGTGACCAGCCCATCCTCCGCTTCGACATGATCACCTTCGGCAACCAGAACCTCGATCACCGGGATGCCGCTGAAGTCCCCGATATCAGGCACTTTTATCTCGATTGTATTACTCACATTCCGCTCCAGTCCGGCGCCAGACTCATGGTCTAAACAAGCTCCGGGTTGACCTTTTCAGGGTCTATTCCAAGCGCGGCCCTGGCGGCCAGCAACTCGCTCAGACTCACCAGCTCACGCCGATACAATGCATACAAAGCAGCATAGGCGATGTTGTACCTGTCCACTTCGAAAAAGCTTCTCAATTGCTCGCGCGTATCCGAGCGGCCGAAACCATCCGTGCCCAGAACAATGTAATCCTCGCCAGCCAGGAATCCCCGGATCTGGTCCGCGAACGCTCTCACGTAATCAGACGCAGCTATGACCGGACCTGTGCGTTCACGCAGACACCCGGTAACCCATGGAATCCGCGGCGCCTGCTCAGGATTCAACCGGTTCCACCGCGCGCACTCAACTCCGTCGCGCCGCAACTCGGTGAAGCTGGTAGCGCTCCAGATATCTGACACCACGCCATAGTCCTGCTCCAGGATATTGGCTGCGGCTATGGTCTCGCGAAGGATAGCCCCCGAACCGGCCAACTGGACTTTCTTGGCGCCCTCCGGACCTTCACGGAACAGGTACATACCCTTCCGGATACCTTCCTCAGCCCCTTCCGGCATATCGGGATGGGTATAGTTTTCGTTTTCCACCGTGATGTAATAGAAAAGATCTTCGCCTTCCTGGTACATGCGGCGCATGCCGTCCTGGAGAATCACGGCTAATTCGTAGGAAAACGTCGGATCATAGGACACGCAATTGGGAATCATCGCCGAGATCATGTGGCTGTTGCCGTCTTCGTGCTGCAGACCCTCACCATTCAGCGTGGTCCGGCCCGCCGTTCCGCCAATGAGGAAGCCCCGGGCCCGCATATCGCCGGCTGCCCAGGCCAGGTCGCCGACACGCTGAAAACCGAACATCGAATAAAAAATGAAGAAAGGAATCATGGAAACGCCGGACGAGGAATAACTCGTCGCGGCTGCAATCCAGGACGACATCGCCCCTGCCTCGGTGATGCCCTCCTGCAGAATCTGCCCTTTCTGGTCTTCCTTGTAAAACATCAACTGGTCTGAGTCGACCGGTTCATAGAGCTGTCCGGTGGAAGAGTAGATCCCCAGTTGCCGGAACATGCCTTCCATACCGAAGGTCCGTGCCTCATCAGCGACTATCGGAACTATGCGGTCTGCAATGCGCTTGTCACGCAACAGGATGGACAACGCACGGACGAACGCCATGGTAGTGCTGATTTCCCGGTCACCCGAAGACTTGAGAAGGCCGTCGAAAACCTCCAGGGCCGGTGCTTCGATCGGCCCGTCGTGACGCCGGCGCTGCGGAATGAATCCGCCCAGTTCCTTGCGCCGTTCAAGCAGGTACCTGATTTCCTCACTGTCTTCTCCCGGATGATAGTAAGGAACGTTTTCCAGATCCTCGTCCGGGATCGGCACACCGAACCGGTCGCGAAACTGGCGGATCGAGTCAATATCCATTTTCTTTTGCTGATGGGTAATGTTCTGCGCTTCGCCGGCGCCTCCCATTCCATAGCCTTTCACGGTCTTGGCCAGGATGACTGTCGGCTGCGCGGGGGACGCTATCGCGGAACTGTATGCCGCGAAGAGCTTGTGCGGATCGTGGCCGCCGCGATTCAGCCGCCAGATGTCCTGATCCGTCATGGTCGCAACCATTTCACGCAATTCCGGATACTTTCCAAAGAAATGCTCGCGCGTGTAGGCGCCGCCCTTGGCCTTGTAGTTCTGGTACTCGCCATCAACGGCTTCTTCCATCCGTTTGCGCAGTAATCCGTCCTTGTCCTTGGCGAACAGTTTGTCCCAGTAAGACCCCCACAGGACCTTGATCACCCGCCAGCCGGCGCCGCGGAATACACCTTCGAGTTCCTGGATGATTTTTCCGTTACCCCGCACCGGACCATCCAGGCGCTGCAGATTGCAGTTGACGACGAAAATCAAATTGTCCAGTTTCTCGCGGCCTGCGAGCGAAATAGCACCCAGTGATTCAGGCTCATCAGACTCTCCGTCGCCCATGAAACACCAAACCTTGCGGTCAGAGGTATCTGCGATTCCGCGGTTATGAAGGTACTTCAGGAACCGGGCCTGGTAGATCGCCATGATCGGACCCAGCCCCATGGACACCGTGGGAAACTGCCAGTAGTCCGGCATCAGCCAGGGATGCGGGTAAGAACTCAGGCCCTGCCCGTCGGACTCCTGCCTGAACCGGTCCATCTGCTCTGTCGTGATGCGTCCTTCCAGGAAGGAGCGGGCATAGACGCCCGGCGATGAGTGTCCCTGGATATAAACCAGGTCGCCTCCGCCCGGGTGCTCAGGTCCCCGGAAAAAATGATTGAAGCCTACATCGTATAGAGTCGCGGCAGAGGCGAAGCTCGCAATATGCCCACCCAGTTCTCCGCCACGTTTACTGGCCCGGACAACCATGGCCATCGCATTCCAGCGGATGATGGAACGAATCCGGTATTCAACGTCGGTATTTCCCGGATGCTTTTTACCCAGGTGCACCGGGATGGTATTGATGTATGCCGTTGTTGCCTTGTACGGCAGGTATCCGCCGGAACGCCGCGTGTAATCGACCAGCTGCTCGATCAGGTAATGGGCGCGTTCGGGACCCTCCCGTTCAATGATTGCCTGCAGCGACTCAAGCCATTCCTGGGTTTCCTGCTGGTCTGAATCATTCAGAGTTTTGTCTGTTTCCTGGTTCATCTAGTTTCCTCAGACCCCGTAACGGGCGCGGCCTTCAATATCCAGCTTGATATACCGCAATGTATTGGTTCCACCTGATTCGCACATCCGGTCACCCATGGTAACAATGATGCGATCATTCTCTGCTACTGCGCCGTGTGCGAGCAATGTGCGCAATGCTTCCGCGATGACCAGGTCTGCATCGTCACTGGATGAATCCTGCTTCACGGGAAATACATCCCGGAACATGGCCATCCGTCTCCTGCTGGCGGCATTGGTGGAAAAGGCGTAGATCGGCACCGAGGACTGAACTCTCGAAAGCCATTGCGCGGTCGAACCTGATTCGGTCAATGCGACAATTGCCTTTACCGTGACGTGGGTGGCCATGAACATGGCTGCCGATGCAATGGCCTGGTCAACGCGTTCTAATCTCACGTTGAGTTGCCGGATGTTGCCCTCCGCTTCGAAGTGCCTTTCAGCGCCAAGGCAAATGCGATTCATCGCTTCAATAACCTTGACTGGATGCTTACCCACAGCCGTTTCAGCCGAGAGCATTACCGCGTCCGTACCATCCAGAACCGCATTGGCCACATCGAGTACTTCAGCGCGCGTCGGAACCGGGTTCTCCACCATGGACTGCATCATCTGCGTTGCCGTCGCCACGATGCGGTTATGCTTTATCGCCGTCCGGATGATCCGCTTTTGCAGTCCGGGCAACTCCTCATCGCCGATTTCAACACCCAGGTCACCCCGGGCAACCATGATTGCATCGGTGGCGTCGCAGATTTCTTCCAGGTTGTTGATCGCCTCCATGCGTTCAATCTTGGCAATCAGTGCCGCCTCGCTGCCCGCTTCGCGAAGCATAGCCCGGGCCCGGTGAAGGTCATCGGCACAACTGACGAACGACACAGCCAGGTAATCAGCCTGCAGGCGGGCGGCCAATTGGATATGCGGTATATCGTGCTCAGCCAGGCCTGAAATTGAAAGCCCGCCACCCTGCAGGTTGAGGCCTTTCCGGTCCTTCAGCACGCCGCCATTCTCAACCAGGCAATGCACCCGGCCGCCTTCTATCGACTGGACCTGCATGGAGATCAGTCCATCATCCAGCAGCAGCATGTTGCCGGGCGTAACATCTCCCGGCAGCCCTGCGTAGCTCACACCTACCCGCTTTTCGTCACCCGGCGTATGAACATCTTCCGTATCCAGGATGAAATGGTCGCCGCTGGCAAGCTCAACGCCGCCATTCTCAAATTTCTCAACCCGGATTTTTGGACCCTGCAGGTCCACCAGCAAGGCAACTTGCCATCTCAGTTTCCGTGCCGCATTCCGAACAAGAGATGCCCGCATTTCATGCTCAGCGACATCACCATGGGACATGTTGACGCGAAACACATCTACACCGGCCCTGATCAGGCCCTCTATGACATCGGGATCATCGGTCCCCGGACCCAGGGTGGCAATTATTTTTGTACGGCGCCGGTGGCTGGCTGTCTTTCTGATGTCAACGTTCATGGCGGCGATTATAAAGGGAATTGATGACAATATATGTATCAATTTACCGCGGGCCAACCGCTCCGCCGGAACGGAGCGCCAGGATTTTCATGAAACTGTCTATTTCTTGGACTGCTGCCCGGCCCGGTGGGGATACTGATCGAATACCACGTTCACAGCTGTATAGATGGCGTCACGCAGGCGCTGAGCCGTCTTGTCATTCGCATCGGTCACGGCGACTCCCTGCCAGCTGACACGCCGCATTTCACGGTCCACCAGGTCAATAAACACCGACACTTCGGTGGTCTTCGTGGCCCGGCTTCCTACCCCGACACCCATTCCGACACCGGAACCATAGTAACCGCCGGGCCGGTTGTAATACGTGCCGCTCATGTAGGGCGCAGAATATGTTCTCATGCTGATCTTGTCATCCGACCTGATAGTGACATTGATCATCAGGTCGGGGGTTTCCGACATGCGGTAACCGCGCTCAGACATTTCATTCGTGATGGCTTCACGGAAGAGTTCGCCAAATATGGGCGAGTTATAGCCGCCTTCAATGCCCAGCGGGTCAAAAAAATTCCAGCTGCTGTAACGGCTGAAATCGGCCGATGGATCTTCGTCGCTACGCACCTCCAGCCCTGAAGCACAGCCATTGAGTAACATCGCGATCACCACGGCGGAAAATACCGCAAGCACGCCATGGTGCTTGCGGCACCCGTTAAAAAGTTTATGCATATCGATTATCCGGATGAAGGCGCGGAAACAGGAAACTGGGCAAAGATTTTTTCAACGGTGTTATTGACCGTTTCGCGCATCTGGCCCTGCATTTTTTCAGTCAGTGTAAACGTTGCGACACCCTGCCAGATCATTTTATGTTGCGACGAATCCACCATATCGATGTACACATTCGCTTCGGTATACTGGTGCACGGTTGTGCGGGTGGCTCCTCCGCCATAGCCCCACGGACTGCCGTAGGCTCCGTACCCACCCATGCCGTAATAACCGCCGTAGAGGTAAGGCTCCTGGTAGGTGTTCACCCGGACCTTTTCTTCCGCGCCGATGGAGACGTTGATCTGCAGTTGCGGTGCGCCTGCCATGCTGAAACCCCTGGAATTCATCTGGGAGCTGATCGCATCACGAAAATGCTGCCCCAGCAAATTCGAATAACCTCCGCCTTCGATACCCATCTGGCTGAAAAAATCGTAGGTTTGATACTGACTCATGTTGACGCCCGGATCGGTATCACTGCGTACTTTAACGCTGGGCGCACAGCCCGCGAGCAGCACCGCCAGGATGGAAAAAATGATCAGCGTTTGAAAGGACGACCGGCTAAAACTGGATTTCATAGAGCTCTCCAATACAGACTAGAAAGGTATCCTACCAGTGGTTTCCCCACCGGTCATCTGTTTGCTTTGAATTGCGTCAGCGGTTAGCCGCTGCTTCCAAAGCCGCAACGGCCGGCAGAGTCTTGCCTTCGACAAACTCGAGGAAAGCACCGCCGCCCGTCGAGATGTAACTGATATCGTCCGCAACGCCGAACTGGTCAATTGCGGCCAGCGTATCACCGCCCCCGGCAATGCTGTATGCCCTGGAACGCTCCATGGCTTCGGCCATCGCCCGGGTGCCAGCCGCAAAATTTGGGAACTCGAAAACGCCCACCGGTCCGTTCCAGATAATCGTACCAGCGCCGGCGATGATCTCTGAGTACTCGATTGCCGTCAGCGGGCCGATATCCAGGATCATTTCATCGTCGCCCACAGCATCAACATTTCTTACCATGGGCTCGGCATCTGCGGAGAACGACCTGGCCACGATAACGTCCTTGGGGATCGGAATAGACCCTCCGCCGGCGTGCGCTTTCTGGATCAGGCTCTGGGCCTCGTGAATCAGGTCAGGTTCGTAAAGAGACTTGCCCACATTATGACCGGAAGCGGCAATGAATGTGTTGGCTATCCCGCCACCCACGATCAGTTCATCAACCTTGTCCAGCAGGGAGTCAAGCACGGTCAGCTTGGTCGATACTTTTGAACCGCCGACGATGGCCAGCAACGGGCGGGCAGGATTCAGCAGGCCTTTCGCGAGCGCATCGAGTTCGCTC